>Ga0213829_1003078_pt1 | contig 10331 bp, 7 predicted proteins | sample MC6MC0896MG_FD_180665 | JGI IMG/M metagenome (GOLD analysis project Ga0213829, IMG submission 180665) | Enriched soil aggregate microbial communities from Iowa State University, Ames, United States - MC6-MC0896-MG | ecosystem: Environmental > Terrestrial > Soil > Unclassified | place: USA: Iowa...
CGCGGCGTTCTACGGCCAATTGGCGGGCGAACCGAGCGAGCTGAAACCGAAGTCGGTGTTGAGCCTGGTGAACGAACTGAAGGCGCCGGTGCTGGGCGCATACGGCGGCAAGGACGCAGGCATTCCGCAGACGGATGTGGATAAGATGCGAATCGAATTGGCGAAGGGGCCGGCGGCGGCCAAGGCGTCAAGGATCGATGTCTATCCGGATGCGCCGCATGCGTTTCACGCGGACTACCGGCCGTCTTATCGGAAGGCGGAGGCGGAGCAGGCTTGGACGCGGATGCTGGATTGGTTCAAGCAAAACGGACTTGGGGTTTAGGGGGAGTCTTTTTTGCGGCGGTCAATGGTGTTTGTGCTGCGGTTGACGACGATCTTCGTAGATCGCCCGTCGGCGCAGTGGCCCTGACTGCGCGCGCCCACGATTGCGGTCCGGAGCCTTCGCTCCGGACTCCCCCTTCGTCATCTTCGTCACCCGCCTTCGGCGAGTTCCTTCAGATTCCCTCGGGCGCATCGAGGTTGCGCGCAGTCAGGGCCACCGCGCCGACGGGCTGCCGTTGTCTTGGGTCGGCGCGCTGCTAGGGTGTGCCTTAGTGACGAGTGCTGCGGGGCCCGCCGAGTGGCGGCCGCGCGGGCGGCCTTACTCGGCATACGCGGTGGTGGGCGTTTGCGCGGTAGTCGCTTTCGCGAATGCGGGGAATAGCTTTCTAATGGCCCCGCCGCAGCTTTTTGGGGGGGTAAAGGGTGGCGCGCAGCGCCCACTGTCTTGCGCATGCCAACCCGTTGCGCGCCACGCACCGGCGTTCAAGCGGCGGGCATCTTGCGACTGCCAATGAAGCGGCGCGTGCTGCGAAACGCCGACAATTACTCGAGCACAGCAGCCACACGCGAAGCGAGCATCGTCACGACGCACCACGGCGCGTAAGCCCCCCAAGGCCGCCCGCGCGGCCGGCCGGGGGCGGGCCCCGCAAGATCTTCCACCACCCATCATGGTGGAGCAGAACCCCAGGCACACCGTTCTCCCCTAGGGCCGTGAAGATTCAGCCAGCCGAGTCCGATGGGCCGGTGCCCGGGGGTGGGCGGGGAGTCGATAAGCCCGAGGGAATCTGAAGGCAGCGGCCGCAGGCCGCAACGAAGATGACGACGGGGCAGTCCGGAGCGAAGGCTCCGGACCGCAATCGTTGACCCGCCTACCCCCGGGCGCCGGCCCATCGGACGTCAAAAGAACAAAAAACGCCGCATCAAAAAACACCAAGACCCAACACAAAAGCCTACTGCGCCTTCTCCCCCGGCAACCCATCGCTAACTTCTGCGAGCACCCCCTTCATCTCCTCATATCCCATCACCCGCTCATTCTGAAAACTCCCCAGCACGCCCCGGCATCCGTCCACGCCAGACCGCTTCATATCGTCCATCATCGTCTTCCCGTCTGCCAGGCCCTTCTGGAACAAGCCCTCGTATTCCTTCGACGAAAATCCATATTCCTGCGCGTACTGCATCAGGTTTTTCTTAGACGTCGCCTGATGCTGCGCCAAATCCGGTTCCGATGCGCCACACGCGCGGGCCGCGCCATTGGAGGCGCCTGCCGCTACAACGAAGGAATCGTATTGGGCCTGTTCGGCCGCATCCGGGGCGGCCCAGGCCGGGGCCGTTGCGGTGGCCAGGACCCAAGCCAAGCCGGTCAAGAACTTTCGCATCATTGAATCTCCGCTCAATGCCCGCAGGGCTGGAAATAGCACTGAACACATACGGGAACCCCAAGCGCCGCGGGCGTGGGTTACTACATCATTATGGCAAGCAGCCGTTTCCTGCCCATGTAGCCAGGGTATGGAGTCGTTTCAGACTGTGCGACTTTCTTTCCTTGCGCGGTCTCACGCAGCAAGCGAGCCATACAGGAACTATGATGGCGGATGTGAGGCGCTCCTGCCTCAATGCATCACCCCCTACATCCTGGAGATTTACATGACGATCAAAGTCGGCGACCGCGTGCCGGATGGCACCCTGACCGAATTCATCGAAACCGAAACCGCCGGCTGCTCGCTGGGCCCCAACGCGTTCCAGGTCGCTGACCTGACCCGCGGCAAGACCATCGCTCTGTTCGCCGTGCCGGGCGCTTTCACCCCGACCTGCTCCGCCAAGCATCTGCCTGGCTACGTGGAACAAGCCGACGCCTTGAAGGCCAAGGGCGTGGATGAAATCTGGTGCGTGTCCGTCAACGACGCCTTCGTCATGGGCGCCTGGGGCCGTGAACAGAAGACCGAAGGCAAGGTTCGCATGCTGGCCGACGGCTCGGCGCTGTGGACCAAGGAACTGGGTCTGGAACTGGACCTGATCGCGCGCGGCATGGGCGTGCGTTCGCAACGCTACTCGGCCCTGATCGTCGACGGCGTGGTCAAGCAACTGAACGTGGAAGCCGCTGGCAAGTTCGAAGTCAGCGACGCCGCCACGATGTTGTCGCAAGTCTGATCTAACGTAGTTCCTGTCTTACCGCTCAACGCGGCAGGTTGCCTTTGCAGCCTGCCGTGCTATTGCCAGCAGCGGTTGCCAACGCCATGCTCGCCACCATCTCATCTTTCTCGTCGCTGTACTTCGCGACCTTGCTGATGCTTATCGGCACGGGTCTGTTCAACACCTACATGGGGCTTCGGCTGACGTCACAGTCCGTCAGCGAAGTGTGGATCGGCGCGTTGATCGCCGGTTACTACCTGGGCCTGGTGTGCGGGGCGCGGCTGGGGCACAAGCTCATCATCCGCGTGGGACATATCCGCGCGTTCGTTGCCTGTGCGGCCATCGCCACCAGCATGATCCTGGCCCAGACGCTGGTCGACTCCATGCCGCTGTGGCTGGTGTTCCGCGTGATTTCAGGCGTGGTGATGGTGACCGAATTCATGGTTATCGAAAGCTGGCTGAACGAGCAGACGGAAAACCATCAGCGCGGCCGGGTGTTCTCGGTCTACATGGTGGTGTCCGGGCTGGGGACGGTGTTGGGGCAACTGGCGCTGACCGCCTACGCCACGCTGGACCTGCGTCCGTTGACGCTGGTGGCCATGTGCCTGGTGTTGTGCCTGGTGCCGATTGCCGTTACCGCGCGTTCTCACCCGCCCACGCCGCTGCCTGCGCCGCTGGATATCCGCTTCTTCATGCGCCGCGTGCCGCTGTCGATGACGGTGTTGTTCGTGGCGGGCAATCTATCCGGGGCCTTCTATGGCCTGGCGGCCGTCTATGGCGCCAAGCACGGCTTGTCGACGTCGCAGGCGGCTATCTTTGTCGCGGCCGCGGTTACCGCTGGCCTGTTGTCGCAATGGCCGATGGGCTGGCTGTCTGACCGCATCAACCGCGCGGGCCTGATCCGTTTCAACGCCTTGCTGCTAGTGCTGCTGCCCACGGTCATGTGGGGCTGGTTGACCTTGCCGTATTGGGCGCTGGTGGCGCTGTCGTGCGTGTTCGGCATCTTGCAGTTCACCCTGTATCCGTTGGGCGCGGCGTTCGCGAACGACCACGTTGAATCCGAGCGCCGTGTGAGCCTGTCCGCCGTGCTGCTCATGACCTACGGCGTGGGCGCGTGCATCGGCCCCATGGTGGCGGGGTTGCTGATGTCCTTGGCCGGCCCCAGCATGTACTACGTGTTCATCTCGGCTTGCGCATTGATTCTGGTCTGGCAAGTGCGCCCGACCCGCGTGACCGGCGCGCATCAGGTCGACGAAGCGCCAACGCATTTCGTGCCGATGCCCGACACGCTGCAAAGCTCGCCTGCCGCAGCGGTGCTGGACCCGCGCGTTGATCCCGAGAACGATATTGCGATGGAAATGGTGCAACCCGATCCATCGGCCGCACCCGCCCCGCCTGTGACGGATGTGGCGGGCGATGCTGGGGCAGCCCAAGCTGGGGCGGCCCATGCCGGGGCAGCCGATGCTAGTGGGCTGCCCGAAGCCGGGACCGTCGACGCTCGGGCAATCGGCGCCAGGACAGAAGCGGCAGCCGAGGCTGACGCTCCCGAACCCGAACGCCGCACCGGCACCTGACCCCGCGCTCTTACCAAGGCGCCATCAGCACGATTGCGGCCAGCGCCAGCACGATGCCCAGCGCATTGACGCGTGTCAGCGGCTCGCGGAACGCTAGCGCGCCCACCAGCGTACCCAGCGTAATCACACCCATGTTCATCGATGCGAACACCAGCGCAGGATGTTCCGGCAGCGACTGGTGCGCGCGGATGTAGGTCAGGATATTGCCGAAGTTGGCGAGCCCAAGCGCCACGCCGGCCAGCAGATGGCGGCGCTCCCATCGCACCCGGCGGGTCAGCAGATAGGCCAGCATCAGCAGCCCCGCCAGCATAAACGCCAACAACAAACCGCCCGCGAACGCCGTGCCCGCGCGCGCCACCTGTTTGAACAGGATGTCGATGACGCCATAGCCTGCCCACACCACCAGGGGCCAGACCCACAGGCTTCGGCCGTCCGGCGCCGCTGGGCCAGCCGCCGCGCCGCCGGATGCCGGATGGCCAGACACCGCGCGCCGCAACAGGCACGCCAGTGCGCTGAAGGCCAGCAGAATCGCCGCCAGCTTGCGGCCGCTGACGGGTTCGCCGAACAACAGGAACGCCGCCAACAGCGGGATGAACAACGAGAGCCGCTGCGCTGCGTCGCTGCGCACGATGCCCGCATGCCGCACCGCCGCCGCCATCGCCAGAAAAACGCTGGGCAACAGCACCCCCAGCGCCGCCAGCACGGCCCACGGGGTGTGCGGCGTCATCAACGTGGCCGTGTCCGGACGCAGCACGGTCCAGCAGAGCAGGGCGGCTACGGCGTAGTTGACGGCAATGGCCTGCCGCACATCGATGTCGTAGCGGCGCGCCAGCTTCAGCAGCACCGCAACGGTGACGCTGCACCCCACGCTGGCCAGCAGATACAGCACGCCAGGGGTCAACGGCACGTGACGCCTTCGCGTGGTTGCGGAAGTTGCGTCGCATCGACCCGCATGCCCAGGCGTTGTAGCAGGCGCTGGTCGGCTTCCATCTGCGGGTTGGCGGTGGTGAGCAGGGCGTCGCCATAGAACATGGAATTGGCGCCGGCCATGAAGCACAAGGCCTGCAAGGCATCGTCCATGGTCTCGCGTCCTGCCGACAAGCGCACGGCGGCGCGCGGCATCGTGATGCGCGCCACCGCAATGGTGCGCACGAATTCGAACGGGTCCAGCGCGTCCACATTCGCCAGCGGCGTGCCTTCCACCTGCACCAGATTGTTGATCGGCACCGACTCGGGGTACGGCTCCATGCTGGCCAGCTGCGCGATCAACCCGGCGCGTTCGCGGCGCGATTCGCCCATGCCGACGATGCCGCCGCAGCACACGTTGATGCCGGCGTCGCGCACGCGGTCCAGCGTGTCCAGGCGGTCTTGGTACGTGCGGGTGGAGATGATCTTGCCGTAGAACTCGGGCGACGTATCCAGGTTGTGGTTGTAGTAGTCCAGGCCGGCTTCCTTCAACTGTTCGGCCTGGCCGTCGCGCAGCATGCCCAGCGTGACGCAGGTCTCCAGGCCCAGCGCTTTCACGGCGGTCACCATTTCGGCCACTGCTTCCAGGTGGTGCGGCTTGGGGCTGCGCCACGCGGCGCCCATGCAGAAGCGCTGCGCGCCGCCGGCTTGCGCAGCGCGGGCGGCGGCGACGACTTCGTCCAGCGGCATCAGCTTGTCGGCATCCAGCCCGGTGTCGTAATGCGAGGACTGCGGGCAATACGCGCAATCCTCGGGACAGCCGCCGGTCTTGATCGACAGCAGGCTCGACAACTGGATGGCGTTCGGGTCGAAATGCGCGCGGTGCGTTTGCTGGGCGCGATGCACCAGGTCCATGAACGGCAGCTCGTAAAGCGCCATGATGTCCGCGGTGCTCCAGGCGGGGGCGGGCGTGTGCTTGGACGGGGTCGGGACGGGGATATAGGCGGTCTGCATGAACGGGCTCCTGTCGGTCTTACGGGAATCGCGGCGCGTGTCCGGAACGGGCAAGCACGGGATCGGCGGATCGTAAGAACCTGCGCAGGGTTTGCGCAATGCAGGCCGCAGGCGTGAAAATGCCGGCGGGTTGCCGGCAGTTTTGGAAGAAATGGGTGATTTAAGCGGGTGGCGTTAACTAACGCGATGCCATCTTCGCTGACGCGACGACCCCGAATATTTTGAATCCAATTGTAAATTCAGGGGGGCGCGGTCAGTCTTTGGCGGGTTTGTCGCGCACACGCCCCGCTTCGTGCCCCGTGATGCCGCGGTCGCGCGCCCACACAATGGCCGCGCTGCGCCGATGCACGCCAATCTTGCTGTAGATGGTGGCCACATGGTTGCGCACGGTATTGCGCGACAAATTCAGGCTCTTGGCGATGCCGTCATCGTCGTGGCCCTGGCATAGCAGGCCAAGCACCTCGCGTTCACGTGCCGTCAGTTGCGACAGCTCGGCAACGTCGCGGGAGGCGGGCGCGGGTTCGCGCAGTTGGGCCAGTTTTTCGATGATGCCGCGGCTGAACCACGACGTGTCCTGCATCACCGCTTCAATCGCAGTCAGCAGTTCGGTTTCAGAGCGTTTGCGTTCGGTGATGTCCTGCATCACGATCAGCAGGCGGCGCTGTCCGCCGATCATGACGGGCTCGGCGGACACCAGGCAGTTCAGCGTGTCGCCGTCCTGCGTGCGTAGCGTGGCCTCGCGGTTGCGCGCGCTGTCTCCGCGCTTCAGGCTCGTGGCCATGCCCTCGTAGGGCTGCAAGCCCACGTCGGTCAGCACTTCGCCCACGCTCGCTTCCGGCGATGCGCCGGTTGCCGCGGCAAACGCGTCATTGATGTCCAGCACGCGCAGCGTGTCGCCTTCGCATACGGCCATGGGCACGGGCGCAAGCAGGAACGCTTTCGAGAAGCGCTCTTCACTTTCCCGCAGCGCCAGCTCGGTGCGCTTGCGTGCTTCCAGATCGATGAAGGTGAACAGCATGCAGGGTTCGTCCTGCATGTCGATGGGTTGGCCGGCCACCATCACGAACTTGGCGCCGCCATCGGCCAGCTTCACCACGCCTTCGCGTTGGGGAATGGTCTCGCCTTCGTTCAATTTGGCGACGGCCTCTTCCTTGTCTTCGCCGCCGTCCAGTACGTCCAGTTCATAGGCCGACTTGCCCAGCACGGCGTCGCGCGTGTAGCCCGTCATTTCCAGAAAGCCCTGGTTCACTTTGACGTAGCGCAGGTCTGACAAGCGGCAGATCAGCGCGGGCGCGGGGTTCGCGGCGAAGGTGCGTTCAAAGCGTTGCTCGGCGTTGATTTGAGCGGTCTGATCATGCAGGATCAGCACGCGGTAGTCGGCGCCGCTGTCGCCTTCCAGATTCAAGCCGCGTGCCCGCACATTACGCAGAAAGTCTTCGTCGTCCTTGCGGCTCAGGTCCAGCAGCAAGTCATCGAACGGTTCGCCAGCGGCCAGGCGGTCAAGCGGATACTGGCGCGCAGGCACGCGGTGATGGTTGCGATAGGTCAGTGTGTAGTGCTTGCGATAGCCGGCGGGCGTGCCGCCTAATGCTTCCAATGTGTCTGCGCCATGCAACTCAAGTGCGCTGTCATTGGCCCAGGCAATGGAGCCGTCGGGTTCAAGCACGATGATGCCTTCGTTCAAGCCTGCAATGATGCTTTGCAGGTGCTGGCGATGCGCGTGGGGGGCGGCGGCGTTTGCGGTCACGTAGTCCTCTTCGGGTTCGCATGGCATGAGCACACAGAATGCAGGCGCATGGCGATGCTGTCCAGAGGGCAAAACGAACGAGTCTTAGCGGCGGGGGGGAGGGTAGAGAGCGCGACGCTTGCGCATCGAATGACATGCGCGGCGTGCACGAAAAAAGTGCAGGCGCTGAAACGGTGCAGGCGTTGAAAAAGTACAGGCGCTGAAAAACAAAAAGCTCCGGAATCCGGAGCTCTAGGCGGGTACTGCATGCTGCGATGCTGACAAGCACAAAGTGCTTGGCGGAGCGGACGGGGCTCGAACCCGCGACCCCCGGCGTGACAGGCCGGTATTCTAACCAACTGAACTACCGCTCCGCAGCGGCTTAACTGAACTTCATCACTACACTGCGGTGTCAAGGCAGCTTGGTATTACTAGGTACTGCATGCCAGAAAAGCTGGCGTCCCCTAGGGGATTCGAACCCCTGTACTCACCGTGAAAGGGTGATGTCCTAGGCCTCTAGACGAAGGGGACCTGAACTAACAGAACTGCAAACAACTTTACTACTGTACTGCTTACTGGTGGAGGTAAGCGGGATCGAACCGCTGACCTCTTGCATGCCATGCAAGCGCTCTCCCAGCTGAGCTATACCCCCCAGGGCACTTGATGTCTCACACTACAGACAACAAGGTCTCACACTCTATAAAAGCAAAAAGCCCCGAAGACGGAGCTCTTGAAAGACTCAGAGCGAGAGCTTTTGGCGGAGCGGACGGGGCTCGAACCCGCGACCCCCGGCGTGACAGGCCGGTATTCTAACCAACTGAACTACCGCTCCGCAGCGGCTTACTCAACTACTTTGTCACTTCAACTGCACATATCTACTGCTTTACTGCTGCCAGTAAACTGGCGTCCCCTAGGGGATTCGAACCCCTGTACTCACCGTGAAAGGGTGATGTCCTAGGCCTCTAGACGAAGGGGACTTGGACTTGCTGTACTGCATTCTTCGCTGTTGACTGGTGGAGGTAAGCGGGATCGAACCGCTGACCTCTTGCATGCCATGCAAGCGCTCTCCCAGCTGAGCTATACCCCCGTTTCTCTAACCACACCCTGCTACGTTTTACGAGTTGAACACACGTTTTATGGTGCGTTTTTCGTAGTTCGTTGCCGGTTTTGTTTAGTGCCGTTGGCGAAGAAACGAGATTATGCACGAACAAAATCGGGTGTGCAAGTCGATGTGGCGCAAAAAACATAAAACTTCTAAAAAAATAGGGGCAGGATGCGATTTTTTGCGCATTTCTTGAGCGATTTTTGCGCGTCAGACGGAGCGTGATTGATGCAGAATCCAGAAAAATCAAAGGCTTGTGACAGTGATATCGTGAGGGAAAATTTTTTTGTTCATCTTGCGGCTTTCAAGCGAAAAAAATAGCGCCGCGCCAACCTGAGACATCCGGCATGCGCACAAACACTTCTTTACCCACTCGGCCGCTGGGCCGCAGTGGCATGGACATCACGCGTATCGGACTGGGCGCGTGGGCAATCGGCGGCAATGGATGGGCAGTCGGCTGGGGCCAGCAGGACGACGCCGACTCGATTGCCGCGATACGTTTGGCGGTAGATCGCGGCATCAACTGGATTGATACCGCGGCCGTGTATGGCTTGGGGCATTCCGAAGAGATCGTGCGCCGCGCGCTGGCGCAGATGGCGCCCGCCGAACGGCCTTATGTCTTCACGAAATGCGGGTTGACGTGGTCCACGGAAAATCCGCAAGCGATGCCTCGCCGCACGGGAGCCCCCGCCAGCATTCGCCGTGAGGTCGAAGACTCGCTGCGCCGGCTAGGCATCGAGCGCATCGACCTCTACCAGATGCATTGGCCGGCCGGCGACGACACGCCTATCGAAACCTATTGGCAGACCTTGCTCGACTTGAAGCAGGAGGGCAAGGTTGCGGCGGTGGGCTTGTCGAACCACAACCTGGCGCAGTTGCAGAATGCGTGCGCGTTGGGGCAGGTGGATTCGTTGCAGCCGCCGTTTTCGGCCATTCAACGCGGCGCGGGCGCCGATTTGATTCCGTGGTGCGCGGAGCACGACGTGGGCGTCATCGTCTACAGCCCGATGCAGTCCGGGCTGTTGACCGGCGGTTTCTCGGCAGAGCGCGCGCGCGCATTGCCCGCGGATGACTGGCGTTCACGCAACGCGGAATTTACGTCCCCGAATCTGGAGCGCAATCTGGCCCTGGCCGACGCGTTCAAGCCCATTGCTGAACAGCATGGCGCCACGGTGGCCGCGGTGGCGGCTGCGTGGACGCTGGCGTGGCCCGGCGTCACCGGCGCCATCGTGGGCGCGCGCAGCGCCGCGCAGGTCAATGGCTTGTTGGGGGCGGCGGAATTGGAGTTGGATAGCGACGATCTGGACAGCATCGCCGAAGCGATTGAGCTGACGGGCGCAGGGTCCGGGCCGCTGCGCCCGCCGCAGGACAGCGGCAAACTGCCCGCCAACCTGTTCGCGTGATACGACGTTAGGGGCGGCCGCTGTTCGCCTAATCCGCAATCAGGGGCGGCGAGATTGGCGGCCTGTACCGATGGCCGCGATCAGCGCCAAGCCCACCAGCGCCAACGCCAGCTTGTCGCCAAAGCGCGCGTAGGGCGTCAAGCCGGTCATGCCTTGCA
>Ga0213829_1003080_pt1 | contig 10328 bp, 10 predicted proteins | sample MC6MC0896MG_FD_180665 | JGI IMG/M metagenome (GOLD analysis project Ga0213829, IMG submission 180665) | Enriched soil aggregate microbial communities from Iowa State University, Ames, United States - MC6-MC0896-MG | ecosystem: Environmental > Terrestrial > Soil > Unclassified | place: USA: Iowa...
AGTTGGATCTGGCGCTGGCTTGGGATCACGACGCGCGGGTGCCGCATGCGCAGCATTTGCTTGACTTGCCGATGCGCTGGATCGGCCCCGCACAACCCGCGTCCGCGTCGCTGCGGGATGACGCGGGCGAGGTGCCGCTGGTGGCCTTCGAGGCGCCTTGCCTGTTCCGCAGCTGCGCGACGGGCGCGTTGGACCGCGCCGATCAGCCGTGGCGTGCGGTCTACACCAGCCCCAGTCTGGCGGGGTTGTGGGCGGCGGTGGCGGCGGGCCTGGGCGTGACGGTGCGCACCCCGCTTGGGCTGCCCGCATCGGTGCGCGCCTTGGCCCCGGGCGAGCACGCGTTGCCGGCGCTGCCATCCATCGCGCTATCGCTGTATCGCAGCCAGGCGCAGCCCGATCCCGTTGCGGCCGCGTTAGGCGATATCGTTCGCCAGTGCATCCAGGACAGCGCCGCCCGCCTGTAGGCCGCGCAAGACCGAGACCTCACCATGAATCGATTCCATGAAATGACCGTGTTCCTGGCCGTGGCCGACGCGCAAAGCTTTGCCGCCGCCGCCCGGCGTCTGGCCATGTCGGCGCCGACGGTGACGCGCAGCGTGGCGGCGCTTGAACGGCGGCTGGGCGCGTTGCTGCTGGTGCGCACCACGCGCAGCTTGCGTCTGACCGAAGCGGGCCAGCGCTATGCCGCCGACTGCCGCCGCATTCTGGATGAGGTCGAGCAGGCCGACGACGCCGCCGCCGGCGTAATGGCCGCCCCGCGTGGCGCGCTGCACATCACCGCGCCCGCGCTCTTTGGGGAGCTGCACGTGATGCCGGCGGTGCTGGGCTACTTGCGCGCGCATCGCGAAGTGTCGGTGCGCACCTTGCTGGTGGATCGCGTGGTGAATTTGATGGACGAGGGCGTGGACGTGGCCGTGCGCATCGGCCCCTTGCCGGATTCGTCATTGACGGCGGTGCCGGTGGGGCAGGTGCGCCGCGTGGTCTGCGCCTCGCCCGAATTCCTGCGCGAACACGGTGTGCCTGAAGATCTGGAAGCGTTGCAACGGCGCTGCACGATCACCGCCGCCATGGAAGGGCGCAGCGCGCAATGGCGCTTCATGCAAGACGGTGAACTGCACCGGCTCAGCATGGAATCGCAGCTGACGGTCACGTCGTTTCAGGCCGCCGTGCTGGCCGCGTGCGAAGGGTGGGGGCTGACGCAGGTGGTGTCGTATCAAGTGGCCCGCCACCTGCAAAGCGGCGCCTTGCAGGTGGTGCTGCGCGAATTCGAAGCGCCGCCCATGCCGGTGCATGTGGTGTATCCCGAGGGCCGGCGCAGCTCGGCCAAGGTGCGCAGCTTTGTGGAATTCTGCGTGGAGGCTTTGCGCCGGGATCTGGCGGCGCTGCCGGTATAGCCGCGCGTTCTTTCAATTTCTGTAATAGTGTCTTGCCGCCGCTGGCGGTTCACGGCAGGGGCGCATCGGCTCAAGATGCAGGCATCGCTCATCCATTTGGAACTTCGCCATGTCTGCCGCTCCGTTGACCTTCTACAGCTTCCCCTTGTCTGGCCACGCGCACCGCGTCGCACTGATGTTGTCTTTGCTTGACGTGCCGCATCGGTGCGTTGACGTCGACCTGCGCCAGGCCGAACAGAAGCGCCCCGAATTCCTGGCGCTGAACGCCTTCGGCCAGGTGCCGGTGATTGACGACAACGGCACCGTGGTGGCGGATTCCAATGCCATCCTGGTCTATCTGGCCAAGCGCTACGGCGGTGCTGCGTGGTTGCCCGAAGACGCCGTGGGGGCGGCTGCGGTGCAGCGCTGGCTGTCGGTGGCGGCAGGTCCCTTGGCCAGCGGACCCGCCGCCGCGCGGCTCATCACCGTATTCGGCGCGGCGTTCGACGCCGACGCCACGCTGGCGCGCGCGCATGCCTTGCTGGCGGTGATGGACAGCGAACTCAGCCGCCGCGACTTCCTGGCGGGCGACGCCCCGACCATCGCGGACGTGGCCTGCTACACCTATGTGTCGCATGCGCCCGAAGGCAATGTGGCGCTGACGGGGTATCCGAACATTCGCAACTGGCTTGCCCGCATCGAGTCCCTGCCGCGCTTCGTGCCCATGGCGCGCACGGCGGCCGGCTTGCAAGCGGCTTGAATGGCTTGAATGGCTTGAATGGCATGAACCCCGGCCTCGCGCCGGCAAGGAACGCATCATGATCCCCGCTGATTCCCCCCCTGATACCTCGCCCTGGCATGCCGGCGAACGCACGCTGCATGCGCACGTCGGCATGGCCGAACGCATGGCGCAGATCGGCCCCAAGCTGCTGCGCGACTACATGCCGGACCAGCACCGCGCGTTCTTCGCGCAGCTGCCGTTTCTGGTGATGGGAACGGTGGACGAGCAGGGCGACCCCTGGGCGGGCGTGCTGGAAGGCCAGCCGGGGTTTGCGATGTCGCCGGACCCCCACCTGCTGCGCGTCGCGGCCGTGCCGGATGCCGACGACCCGCTGCGCGCAGGCCTGGCGCAGGGCAAGTCGGTTGGCCTGCTGGGCATTGAACTGCATACCCGCCGGCGCAATCGCATGAATGGCCGCATCGCGGCCTGGGACGGCAAGCGTTTCGACGTGGCGGTGGCGCAGTCCTTCGGCAATTGCCCGCAGTACATCCAGTCGCGCGAGTTTTATTTTTCGCGCTCGCCCGCATTGCGATTCGCCGCCGCGCCGCAAGAAAAAGCGCAACTGGACGACGCCGCCCGCGCGCTGATCCAGGCGTCCGACACGTTCTTCGTGGCGACCTATGTGGATGATGCGAATGGCGGCCGCTCGGTGGATGTGTCGCACCGGGGTGGCAAGCCGGGCTTCGTGCGGGTGGACGGCAACGTGCTGACCATTCCCGATTTTTCAGGCAACCGGTTCTTCAACACGCTAGGCAACATCGTGGCGAACCCGCGCGCGGGCCTCATCTTCATCGACTTTGAACGGGGTGACATCCTGCAAGTGTCGGGCCGCGCGGAAGTGGTGTTGGACAGCCCCGAGATCGACACCTTCGCCGGCGCGGAACGGCTCTGGCGTGTGGATGTGCGCCGGGTGGTCCGGCGGCCCGGCGCGTTGGCGCTGCGGTGGAAATTCGACGCGTACTCGCCAACGGCGTTGGGGACGGGGGGGTGGCCCCGTGGGTCTTAGCGCAGGAACTTGACCATGGCCCAGGAGACGTCCCGGCCATTCACCCGTGGCATCGGCGTTTGATAGGTGAAGGACTGAGGCGCCGAGGGCTCGTCTTCACAAACCCAAAGCCCCGGGTATGGGCAGGGCTCGCCCGAACGCACCCGTACTGCACCTGGAGGCGCCGGGCTTGGCGAATCAGGCTTTGCGTCGTGTTGATCGATGTCGCGTTGCCAGATGACGCGGCCCCGTGTTGCGCCTTGGAAGACAGACGGGCCCAGTTCGCCTGCCTTGAAGTATTGGCGCGAACCGTGCTTGGCGAGCGTGTACCACCAGCCTTCGGTCGGGATTCGTTCGCCTGCGGCGACGTGTGTTGGCGTAGGTTCGACTAAGGGATCGCGTGGCGCCAGACCACGAATTTCGGGCGTCGGCCAATCACTGTCGTCATCGAATCGGGCAAGCCAGCGCTGCGTATCGCGGCGATTGAAGCGTTCGTTGGGGTCGCCATCCCATTCACCGGAACCAATCAAATCCAACTGCGGATGCCGAATGCGGCGCAACAGCCTGTTGAGCGTGACGGGCAGCTCGGGCAGGCCCTGTTCGACGGGATAAAGCTCGGGTTGCGGGCCCAGTTCAATCCATTGCCCGCTGCCCAGCGTGTCGATGCGAATGCGCGGGTCGTTCAGGCTGGCGGCGACCTCCTCGCGAGTCATCGAAAGCATTTTTCGCCACGGGTCAGACAGGAAGAAACCCCACGTGGGCGGGCGGATGCCAGATGGCAGGTCGGGCGTGAACATCATGCCGAAGGGGTAGTCGGTATCCAGCCCGTAGAAGTGAGGGGCCAAGGCGCGGTCCCAGACGGCGACTTCCGAGCGCGTGCCGAACTCCAATGGGTTGCCCATGGAAAAACCGCAATAGACCTGGGCGGGCTTTAATCGGGCGATTGTGTCCAGCACAAATTTCCGCCAGGCGTCTTTATTGTCCAGCCACCATTGCCACCGATAGTAGAACTGGATTGAGGAGTAGCACTGCTCACGTTGCCCCAGAGTCGGCTCGCGCCAGAGATAAGCGGCATGAGTGGGAGAACTTTGATGGTTTTTTTCGTCTGTAAATTTGACGGTGAATGTTTCTTCCAGGGGGGTCTTAATTATCCATTCACGCAGATCTTCCAGCTTCTTTGATCCGTAAGGATGGGGCCGTTCAGAGTCCGGGTGGGTAGCGATCAAATACGGATAGCCCAGCAATCTTTCGAAGGCCCTGTGGATATCGACCATGTCAAACGTGGTCTGCAGAAAACGCACCGGCTCATAGGTGAAATAGAAGGTGAGATAGGGCGTGACCGCGAGCTCGAAAGGGCCATGGTCAATGGCTACGTTGGGCCATCGTTTCAAATCGGCCACCATGCCCGACAGGTCGTCTTCGTTTAGCAGGTGATGGCTGGTGCTCATCTGTCTCTCCTGGGCCGCGCGCCCCGATCCGGCTTGGCATCGGTGCTGGGTTTGTACCCCGTGCAGTCCTCTGGAACCCGCAACAAGGCGACCTTGGTTTTGTCTGCGTTCATCAAGCGCGCGTAGTCGCCCATCTGCTTGCCCTTTACCCAGTCTTTTGGAAATTTGATCTCGACCGCTGCAAACACATTCTTCACCTCAAACGGTTGCTGCCGATACTCGTCGATGACGAGGTCCGGCGCCAGGCTGCCTCTGGGGCGGGGCCAGAAGGGGAAGTACTCGCTAATCCGCGTGGGGCGAGTCGCCGGTTCACCCAGCAGTGGCGCGCGAGACGCCGCGTCGTAGTTCGGCTCTGCCTTGAGCGGGCTTTGCCAGGCCAACAAGTCGTCCACCGCTTCAAACACCAGTGACGCGGTCGTTTGTTTTAGTGCGATGTCGATCGTGGTATCTATGACCTCGCCGGGAATTCTCTTGCGTATCCGCCGAGGCACTTTCAGCGGTGATTTCAATGCCCATTGGCATACGGTGCTGATGATGGGGCGGAATGGAATCTTGCGTTCTATGTACTGCTGATAGGTCACGTTTTCGCTTCGGCCGCGCGACACCGTGACGTTGCCCCCGGTGCGCACGAACGTTGAGCTTTTGATGTCGATCTCTTCCTTCATGCCCTTGATGACATCTTTCAGAAGGGCTTCTACGTCTTTCTTGCGCTGTTTAATTTGCGCCAACGTCTCTGCTGCTTCGATGGCGGTTTGCGCGGTTTCGTAGGCGGCGTACGAGCGATAGGCTCGGTAGCCCCAAACCAGGGTGGCCACAACGGGGGCGGCCATCAGGTTTGCCCGCGTTGGGCAGACACACGCAGCGCTGTGAATTCCGATGGCATCGTTAACCCCCTCTGACAGAAACTCGGCGAGAGGTGGAATGTTGCGTGGGGGACGGGCGCGCGTCCATAGAAGGAGTCTGATATTGAGCGCGCCCGGGTCGCAGCCGGCAGCAGTCAAAGCTGCCTGCGCTACTTGACCCCCTTAAGCCACTTGCGCGACCTAGGCCGCAAAAATCTACGCCCCTTGCGCCGTTTTCTGCACCAGCGTGTCGTCCGGCTCCAGCAAGCGTCCATCTTGCGCGCGGATTTCCAGGCGGCGTACCGGCTGGCCGCGCTTGCGGTCGATCAAGGTGGAATGGGCTTCTGACGGGCCGTAGTAATGGTCTTCGCCCCATTGGCGCAAGCCCACGATGACGGGGAACAGCGCGCGGCCTTTGTCCGTGAGCACGTATTCCTGGTAGGCGCTGCCGTCCGACGCGGGAGCCACGGCAAGAATGCCGTGAGCGACCAGCGTGCGCAGCCGGTCGCTCAGAATGTTTTTGGCCACGCCCAGGCTTTTCTGGAATTCACCAAAGCGGCGCAACCCATCAAACGCATCGCGCACGATCAACAGCGACCACCAGTCGCCGATCGCGTCTAAGGAACGCGCCACCGGACAGGCGGCGCCTTCAAGGCTGGTGCGTTTGACCATGTCGAACCCTTAAGCAAGTAGAAGACGGGGGACTGCGCATCGGACTTAACGGTTGCATTATAAAACCTTAAGATCTAGCATTCTGGTTTCGTAATAAAACCACAATAGGAAACCTGATGCTGCCTGAATCTGACCCTGCAAGGGGGGAATCCGACGCCCGCCTGCCCACGTCGACGGTGTTGCTGCTGGCCGTGGCTTGCGCGTTGAGCGTGGCCAACGTCTATTACGCGCAGCCCTTGCTGGATGCCATCGGCCGCGAGTTCGCGCTGGACGAAGGCGCGGTGGGCGTCGTTGTCACCGCCACGCAATTGGGCTGCGCGCTGGCCTTGCTGTTCGTCGTGCCGCTGGGGGATTTGCTGGACCGGCGTCGCTTGATGATTGGGCAATTGGGCCTGCTGGTGCTGGCGTTGCTGGCGGTTGCGCTGTCGTCCAACACGCCCTGGCTGCTGGCCGGCATGGTGGCGCTGGGCTTGCTGGGCACGGCGATGACGCAGGGCTTGCTGGCGCTGTCCGCCGCGTTGGCCGCGCCCGGTGAGCGCGGGCGTGTCGTGGGCGCGGCGCAGGGCGGGGTGGTGATCGGTTTGCTACTGGCGCGCACGGTGGCGGGCGTGGTGGCGGATGCCGCGGGATGGCGGGCGGTGTATGTGGTGTCGGCGATGGTGGCCGCCGTGCTGGCGATGGTGCTGATGCGCCGCCTGCCGCCACGCCGCTTGCCCACGGCGAACTTGTCGTACTGGGCGCTGCTGCGTTCGCTGTATACGTTGCTGGCCACCGAACCGGTGCTGCGCGTGCGCGGCATGATCGCCTTGCTGATGTTTGCGGCCATCAGTGCATTTTGGACGGCGCTGGTGTTGCCGTTGAGCGCGCCGCCGCATGGCTTGTCGCACACGGCGATTGGTGCGTTTGGGCTGGTCGGCGTGTTGGGCGTGTTGATGGCGGCGCGGGCCGGGCGCTGGGCTGACAGCGGGTTCGCACAGCGCACCACGGGCGCGGGCCTGTTGCTGTTATGCCTGGCATGGGCGCCCATTGCGTTGCTGGATCACAGCCTGTGGGCGCTGGCGCTGGGTGTGCTGATTCTGGACGTGGCGCTGCAAGCGCTGCACGTGACCAATCAAACGATGATCTTCAGCATCAGCGCGCAGGCGCACAGCCGCCTGGTCGGGGCCTACATGATGTTCTACGCGGTGGGCAGCGGGCTGGGCGGCATTGCCTCCACGGCGGTGTATGCGCGCGCGGGCTGGCTGGGGGTGTGTGCGCTGGGCGCGGGCATCAGCGCGGCGGCGCTGCTGTTCTGGGTGGCGACCTTGCCGCGCAAGGTATCGCAGCCGTTGCGGTGCTGAATCACGCTCGTGATTTCAAGCCTGTAGTTCAAGCCCGTAGTTCAAGCCCGCATATACGCCCAGCCGTCCGCCTGACGCTGCGCAATATGCAGCACCGCCGCAGGAACCGTTTGCACCTGCGCCGGCGCCTCGGCGCCCGTTGCGGTCAGCGTGTTCTGGCACAGCACCAGATGTTCGTCCGTGGGATGCGGTTCGGCCAGCGCGGCGGCCACGGCGCCAGCGTTGGCCACGATCTCCACCCGGGCTTGCGGGTCAGCTTTTTTAAGGTTCGCGGCGTTGCGGCGGGCGCGGTCCAGCGAGGCGGGCGTCGGGGCGTGTATCAGCAGTTGAATCATGTCAGTGATGTTCCAGCGTGTGGGCGATGGCCGCCACCTGCGCGGCAAAGGCCGCCGCGCCACGGTCGCGGGGGCGCGGCAGGCCGATATCGTAACTGCCCACGATATTGGCGGGGTGTCCGCCCAGCACCACGACTTTGTCGGCCAGAAACACCGCTTCTTCGATGTCGTGCGTGACGAACAGCACCGCGGCGCCAGAGGCCTGCCAGACGCGGATCAACTCTTGCTGCAGGTTGCGGCGCGTGATGGCGTCAACCGCGCTGAAGGGCTCGTCCATCAACAGCAGGTCGGGTTTGACCGCCAGCGCGCGGGCAATGCCCACCCGTTGCGCCTGGCCGCCCGACAGCTGATGCGGCCAGCGCCGGCCGTAGTCGGCCATGTCCGTCAGTTGCAACGCCGAGGCGATGCGTTGCGACTTTTCTTCGCGGTCCAGCCCCAGGCCTTCCAGCCCATAGCCAACATTGCCGCCCACCGTGCGCCACGGCATCAGGCGGCTGTCTTGAAAAACCACGGCGCGCGTGCGGCGGCCCGGGCGCGGCTGCGCCTGGAAGCGGACATCGCCGGACGTGGGCTCGGTCAGCCCCGCGGCGGCGCGCAGCAAGGTGGACTTGCCCACCCCCGATCCGCCCACCACCGCCACAAAGCTGCCCGCTTCGATCTGCAACGACAAGCCCTGGATAACCGGCGCGGCCGCGCCCGGATGCTGATAAGACAGCTTCGAAAATTCAATTACGGACGCCATTGCAGCACCTTGCTTTCGACGGCGGAGAACGCCAGATCGCAGATTGTGTAGACCAGCGAAATGATCAGCATGTAGACGACCACGGCGTCGTACGCGCCCACGCCGGCGGCGGCGTTCATCTCTTGGCCCATGCCCGGCACGCCCAGCAGTTCGGCCGCGATCAAGGTCATCCAGGCCTGCCCGATGCCGGTGCGCACGCCTGATAATGCGCCGGGCGCGATGGCGGGCAGCGTCACGGAAAACGCCCGCGCCAGATAGCCGCCATGGCCAAACGCGCGGGCCAGTTCGTAATAGCGCGGGTCTACGTTGCGCACGGCGCTGTAGGTGGCGAAGTAGTTCACCCAGAACACGCCGATGGCGATGACGAAGGCTGCGCCCGCGTGGCTGACCTTGAACCAGGCGATGGCGAACACCACCCAGGCCAGCGGCGGAATCGGGCGCAGGATGCGGGCCAGATACGCCTGCATCAGATCAAAGCGCGGCAGCGTTGCGGCGGCCAGCCCCACGCCGAAGCCCAGCGCGGTGCCTAACGCCAGCCCCCAGAAATAGTGCACCAGGCTGGACCCGATGGCGGGCAGCAAACGGCCCGATTGCCATTCCTGCGCCAAGGTGCCGGGCAGCGCGAACGGATCGGGCAGGGTGCCACGCGGCGCCCATTCCCAGATCAGCGCGGCTTTCCAGATGCCAATGAAAATGATCAGCCCGGCAATGCCATAGGCCGCCCGGCGCGCGGCGGCTCGCCAGGGCGGCGGCCCGTTGCGGGCAGCGGACTGTGGCGATGATTGCGGTGGGGCGATCGCGTGCGCGGCCTGGCTCATGGCTTGGCGGCCTGGTCGTAGTAGCGGGTGTCGAACAATTGCTTCACATCCACGGGCGGCGCTTCCACCGTGCCAAGCGTGGCCTGGAACGTTTGCAGTTCGGCCGTGGCGTTGACGATGGCGTGCGGGTTCGCCTCGAACTGGTCGTGCGAGCTGCGGATGGCTTTCTCGACCAGCGCGCGGTCCAGACGGCCGCCACCCACGTATTTCTGCACGTAGCCCGCGGCCTTGGCCGGGTCGTTCTTCAACAGCGCAGTGGCCGCCAGATGTGCGTTCACCAGTTGCTGCACGGTGTCGGGATGGTCGGCGATGAGCTTTTCACGCACCAGCAGCACGGCGCCCGGCTGCTTGGGAAACAGCTCGGACCCCCGCGCAACCACGCGCGATTCCGGCGCGCGGGTCAGCACGGTCGTGACCGTGGGTTCGAGGATGGCCGCGCCATCGATTGCGCCCGTCAGCAGCGATTGCTGGATCTGGGCTTCGCCTTGGTAGATGAGTTCGACGCTGGCCGGGTCGGCCTTGATTTGATTGCGCAGCCAATATTGCAATGCGGCTTCCGGCACGGCGCCCTTGGGGTAGCTGGCGATGACGGGCTTGCGGCCGTGATCCTTGGCGAAGCGGGCGAAGGCGGTGGCCGGGTCGCCTGATGCGAAGTAGGGCGCCAACGGTCCCAGCGCCACCACGTTGACCTGTTCAACGATGTTCGACGCCACGACCTTGATCGGCGCGCCCTTGGCGCGCGCCACCAGCGCCGGTCCGATGCCCACGTAGGCGGCGTCCAACTGGCCGGCGATCAGCGCTTGCGTCAGCGCCGGGCCGCTCTGGAATTGCACCAGCTTGGGCGCGGGGGCGCCCTTGGCTTGCAGCGTGCCTTCTTCCAGGCCGACGAACAATTGCGCGTCGGGCAAGATCGGCAGATAGCCGATTTCCAAGGCAGGCGGGGCGGACAGGGCGGGGGAGGCGGCGGCAGCGGAAAGCAGGGTGGCAATCAT
>Ga0213829_1003084_pt1 | contig 10320 bp, 8 predicted proteins | sample MC6MC0896MG_FD_180665 | JGI IMG/M metagenome (GOLD analysis project Ga0213829, IMG submission 180665) | Enriched soil aggregate microbial communities from Iowa State University, Ames, United States - MC6-MC0896-MG | ecosystem: Environmental > Terrestrial > Soil > Unclassified | place: USA: Iowa...
ACGGCGGGCTGCCGGGCATCCTGGAGAACATCGACAGCATCGGCGGCAAGGTGGGGGACTCCCTCCGCGCCCACCTCGAGGACGTCAAGCGCAACCGCCGGCTCAACCGCCTCCTGACCGATCTGGACCTGGGTGTCGCGCTGGACGAGCTGGCCGCACCGCGCCCGGATCAGGACGCCGTGGAGGAACTGTTCGACGCCCTGGAGTTCAGGACGCTCAGGACACGGCTGTTCGCCCTGTACGGCGAAGACACCGAGGGCGTGCAGCACGAGGGCATCGAGCTGCCGCCGTTCGAGATCGGCGCCGACGCCGAGTCGCTGCGCACTTTCCTGGACGGCGACAGCGGCGGTGTCCCGGCCGCTCTGGCCGTCGCTTCGGTGGCTGGAGGGATCGGCCAGGAGGCCAGCGCCGTCGCCATCCTGCGCGGCGAATCCGCCCGGTACCTGGACCTGACCGAGCTGGATGCCGAGACCGAGGGCGTTCTGGCCGGCTGGCTCGCGGACAGTGGCCAGGAGAAGGCCATCCACGAGTACAAGGAGGCCTTCAAGGCCCTCCACGCCCGCGGCCTGACGCTGGAAGGCGTCGTGGATGACACGTCCATCTCCGGGTACCTGATCCAGCCGGACCGCCGCAACTACGAACTGGCCGAACTCGTGCAGCACCACCTCAAGGTCACCCTGGAGACGGCGCCGGCGGTCCCTGCCGGGCAGCTGGACCTCGGGCTCGACGTCGACGGCACGGCGGCGCAGGCGCGCGCCGAGGCCTTGGTGCGCCAGGCCGCCGCGGTGCGCGCCCTGAGTGACCACCTCGCCCCGCTGCTCGTGGAGCGCCAGGCGGACCAGTTGCTGCTCACCCTGGAACTTCCCGTGGCCCGTGTCCTGGCGGACATGGAGATCGCGGGCATCTCGGTCTCCCTGGAGAAGATGCAGCACCAGCTCGACGATCTGGCGCGTCAGGTGGAGATCGCCCAGCAGGGCGCGTACGCCGCGATCGGTCACGAGGTGAATCTCGGGTCGCCGAAGCAGCTGCAGACGGTGCTGTTCGAGGAACTGAGCCTGCCGAAGACCAAGAAGATCAAGTCCGGCTACACCACGGATGCCGCCAGCCTGAAGAACCTGCTGGAGAAGACCGGTCACGAGTTCCTGGTCCAGCTCATGGCCCACCGGGAGGCGTCCAAGCTGCGCCAGATGGTGGAGACCCTGTACAAGTCCGTGGCCGAGGACGGCCGGATCCACACCACCTACGCCCAGAACGTGGCCGCGACGGGTCGCATCTCCAGTAACAACCCGAATCTGCAGAACATCCCCGTCCGCAGCGAGGAGGGCCGCCGGGTCCGAGATCTTTTCGAGGTCTCGGACGGCTACGAATGCCTGCTGGCCGCCGACTACTCCCAGATCGAAATGCGCATCATGGCGCACCTCTCGGAGGATGCCGGACTCATCCAGGCGTACCGCGACGGCGAGGACCTGCACCGGTACGTCGGATCGCACATCTTCGGGGTGGCTCCGGAGGACGTCACCAGCGCGATGCGTTCCAAGGTGAAGGCGATGTCCTACGGTCTCGCCTACGGGCTCACCAGCTTCGGTCTCTCCAAGCAGCTGGAGATCTCGGTGGACGAGGCCCGGACGCTCATGAAGGATTACTTCGACCGCTTCGGCGCCGTGCGTGATTACCTGCGAGGCGTCGTCGAGCAGGCCCGTCAGGACGGCTACACGGCCACCATCGAGGGCCGGCGCCGGTACCTCCCGGACCTGACCAGCACCGACCGTCACCTGCGGGAGATCGCGGAGCGCGTGGCGCTCAACTCGCCGATCCAGGGTTCCGCCGCGGACATCATCAAGCGGGCCATGCTCGGTGTCGCCCGCGCTCTCCAGGAGGAGGGCCTCAAGTCCCGCCTGCTGCTTCAGGTTCATGACGAACTCGTCCTGGAAGTGGCCGCAGGGGAGCGCGAGCAGGTGGAGAAGCTGGTCATCCGCGAGATGGGCAACGCGGCTGAGCTCTCCGTACCCCTCGACGTCCAGGTGGGCGAGGGTCACAGCTGGCACGACGCCGGCCACTGACCACATGACGACGGCGGCCGTCCCGACGATTCCGGGACGGCCGCCGTCGTCGTACGGTCGCTCTCCGCTCAGTACTCCTCGCCGTACTTGTACTCCGGGAAATCGAAGCAGGCGCTGAAGGCGTCGACGCGCAGCCGGTCGGGGTTCGAGGAGAAGCCAACGATCAAGTGGGTCCCGTCTCGGTGCAGGAGGTCCACGGCGGACTGCCCATCCTGGTCGGTCTTGTCCGTCAGCGTCCAGCCATCCTTGCCGCCGAACTCGGACTTCACCTTGGCGAGGACCGCCGCCTTGTCGGGTTGGCCCACCAGGGTGACCTCACCAGCGCCGGACCAGAGCTTCTGCTCGCCCTGGCACGCCATGAGACTGGACTTCTCGTTGAGGAACCGTGTCCCCTGAGAGCCGCTGGGCACGGAGTCCAGGATCGTCCGTTCGAGGGAGAGCACGGTGTTCTTGGCTTCTTCGAGGGTCGGCTTGTCCATGGTCGGCTTTCCTCCAGGTGTTCCACAGGCGGTGAGAATAAGGGCGAGGGCGACGCCCGGCAGGAGAGGCCGGGCGCGGCCGGCGGTGTGGTGCCGGGTCATCCGTAGATCTTCTTCTGGATGTCACGCAGCGCTGTCTGATTGTCTGCGCCGGTCGTGGCGATGAGGCTGTGATCGTTGACGATGTCCAAACCGGTGGTTCCTCCGGGGGATGAGTAGACGTGGCGGTCGAAGGCGGGGTCCCGCATGGGGTAATTGTCTCCGACCACACCCAGGTGCTCCGCCATCTGGAGCACGTCCGGGTAGGTGTAGCTCGAGTATTCGGTATCCGGGTCCCGCGACCAGCCAGGTGGCATGGCGGCACCCGACAGCGCGATCACCTTGTCGTAGTGTGTGCCATTCAGTTCCGAGCCGGTGACGTTGCGCAGACCCCAGCTGTGGCCGATCCCCACGCTCTCCGCCCCGCTGGGCTTCTCGAGGTCCACGGCATTCTGGAATCCGGCCAGCACGGGGGCCGTTTTCGCGACGAACTCATCGCTCTTGGCCTCCTGCAGGAAGGCTTCGACGAAGCCGCCGTCGGGGAACTCCGTGCCCTTGTAGACGAAGGCCACGGTGGACTTGCTGGAGTCGGTCTGGACCAGATACTTGGCCATGTCCTGGGCCCCGCCGTTGTAGAAGGATGACTCGTTGGTGGTGGTGCCGGGCGCATAGGTGATCACATGCTTGGTGTCCGCGTTGTAGTTTCCGACCATCTCCACGATGGAGTCGTGTGCCGGGTCGTAAGCGGCCAGATGGACCTTGCCGTCGACCACGGACTGCAGATAGCCGAGCCCGCTCTGGCGCAGTGCCCAGGCTTCGTGGTCTTTGGCGACCTGATCAATGTAGGGCTTTCCGCCGATGGTCAGCCACGGGTTGATCTTCGGCTCGGGATCATGGTTCTTCAGCCAATCGATGCGGTTCTGGGCGTTGATCTCATTGGCCTTGACGCGGGCGTCGAAGGGGATCCCGTTCGTGTTTCCGGCTTCCACAGGGTGCTGCCGGATGAAGTCCTGCTGCTGCGCCTCGCTCAGGCCTTTCCACCACGTCTGGATCTCCGCAGGGGACTTCCCGGTCAGGTCATTGACCGAGGGCGTGCCCTGGGTGCCCCCAGAGGGCCCGGCAGGTGTGCCGTTACCGGTACCTCCGGACGCGGCGCTGCTGCGTTCCTGCTCATCGGCGTTGCGCTGGAGGGACTTTGCCGCCGTGGCGAGAAAGCCCGCCGCCCGGCTCATGGTCTGGGAGTGCTCCGAGTCCCAGAGCTGACGGAAACGTTTGCCGTCCGGGCCTGGCCAGGACACGGAGCCGACCGCCGCGGACTGCATGCGGGCCTGCGACTCCAGCGTCTTCCCCGATGTCTGGACTTTGGTGGCCAGCTTCCTCAATTCCTGGACATCGGCTCCGTAGAAGCCACCGCTCATCGTCATCCCCCTGTGTTCGCCTGCCGACTTCCGGGAGACGGCACCCTGCAGATCTTCGTCCCGGAGCAATGTCCGAAGTTTCTCCAATCATTGTAGTTTCATGGTGGCGGGCGGTCCATGGGGAGGGCTGCCCATCTGGTCGTCGGCTGCTCGGCACGCCGGGCCGCTGCGCGGAACCGCTGTGTCCCAGCGGCGCGCGCGATCCGTCATACCCGTCCGGTGAACGTGTCGCACTTGTTCAGGTCGCCGGACTGATACCCCGTGAGGAACCACTTCTGGCGCTGGGCACTGGAGCCGTGGGTCCAGGATTCGGGGCTGACGCGCCCCGTGGCGGCCTTCTGGATCCGGTCGTCGCCCACCGAGGAGGCGGCGGACAGTGCGTCCCGGATGTCACTCTGGGTCAGCGGCTTGAGGAAGGGCTGCCCTCCATCCGCTGTCGGCTGCGTGCTCGCGTAGTGGGCCCAGATGCCGGCGAAGCAGTCCGCCTGCAGCTCCACGCGGACACCGCCGGACTGCGGACCCTGAGGGTCCCGCTGGGCGTAGTCGATGGTGCCGATGATGTTCTGAACGTGGTGACCGAACTCGTGAGCCACCACGTACTCCTGTGCCAGAGGCCCGCCGGAGGAACCGAACTGGGTGACCAACTCCTGGAAGAAGCCGGGATCGAAGTACGCGGTGCGGTCCGCGGGGCAGTAGAAGGGACCCACCTCGGTGGTGGCCGGGCCGCAGGCGCTCTGGGTGCGCTGTGAGAACAGCACGGTCTTGGGGCGCGGGTACTGCTTGCCGTACTGCTGGAGGTAGGTCGGCCAGAAGGAGTTCAGGCTGTTCACGGTGCCGGTGATCCGGCAGGCCAGCTGCTGATTGGCCTGGGCTCCCGTGCGGCACTGAGACACGCCTCCTTGACCCGACTGCTGGCTCTGCGCGGGAGGCTGCTCTCCGCCACCGGTCGGGTCGCCGAGCAATTGCGTGTTGAAGCCCAGCAGGGCCAGCACCAGGATCAGCAGGCCGCCGCCGATGCCGCCGCCCACCTTCACCCCGGTGCTCATCCCACGGCGGTCCTCCACCTGGGAGGAATCCAGCTGACTGCCTTCATTGAAACTCATGCCCCAAGAGTAACGCGCGGTCAGAGGCCAGGCCCGGTAAAATCCTGCCGTGCCCTTCCTCTCCCGCCTCAGCTCCTGGGCCCACGAATCCCCGACAGCCCCTGCCGTGCGCGTCGGCCGTGAAAGCCTCAGCTGGGAGGAGCTCCTGCAGGATGCCGCCACCCTGCTGGACGGCGTCCCGGACGGGGGATACAGCGTGATTCAGGAGCAGAACACCCTCGCCTTCATCCTGCGGTGGGTGGCCGGGGTGAGCGGCACCCGGCGCTGCGTGGTGCTCGACGCCGGCCTTCCGGACGACGTCGCCGACGGGATCCGTGCCGAGGTGGCCGCCCACTGGGGCGCGCCGCAGGCCCTGGCTCCTCACCCCGGATGGAGCCGCGCCGCGGCTCCGGGCGCGCCGAGCCGGGAGACCGTCGTCGTGCACCATGAGGCCGTGCGGAGCGGTGAGCTGGTGGACGGTCCTGCGGACAGCCCCTTCCTCCTGGCCCTGACCTCGGGGACCGCGACCTTGCCGAAGGGTATCGTCCGGACCCGGGGCTCGTGGGAGGCCTCATTCGCCTCCTCGACGGAATTCTTCGGCCTGACGCGGGACGAGGTCACGCTGGCTCCGGGGCCGATGTCGTCCGGACTCGGGCTGTACGCCCTGTCCGAATGCCTGTACGCCGGAGCGGAATTCCGCACCCTGGCTTCGTTCGACGTGGATGCGGTGCACGACGCCGTGGAGCACGACGGCGTCACCCGCCTGGTGCTGGTGCCGTCGATGCTGCGAGTGCTGGCCGAGCGCGGGATCCTGGCGGGCGTGGATGCCTCGTCCTTGCGGAGCATCGTCGTGGCCGGCGCCAAGCTGGATCCCCGGACCCTGGAGGCGGCCCGGCGCTGGGCTCCGGCCGCACGGATCCACGAGTACTACGGCGCCCAGGAACTGAGCTTTGTCAGCGGGTCCTGTCTGTCGCCGCAGGACCCGCTGACCGATCATCTGCTGGCGTCGACCAGCGTGGGGCGTCCGTTCCCCGGCGTCGAGGTCGCGATCCTGGATGCGGACGGCGTGCCGGTTCCGGACGGGCACACGGGCTCCATCGCGGTGCGCAGCGCCATGGTCAGCGAAGGCTATCTCTGGGGAACGGACGAACAGGGCCTCACACGGTTCGGCGAGTGGTCCACGGTGCACGACCAGGGCTTCCTCCGTGAGGGGATCCTGCACTTCCTGGGCCGGGCCTCGGACATGATCGAATCCGGCGGGCTCGTCATCCACCCGCAGGAGATCGAAAGGGCGGTCGGCGCCCTGCCCGGCGTGGAGTTCGCCCTCGTGACCGGCGTCGACGATCCGCTCCGCGGCGAGAGGCTCGTGGCGGCGGTCCGGACAGGGCACCGCGGTCTGGGAGAGGGGCAGCTCCGGATCGGCCTGGCGGATCTCGTGGATCCCCGCATGCTGCCCGAGGCGTTCCACGAGCTGCGGGAGATCCCGCTGACCAGCCGCGGCAAGGTCAGCCGGGCGATGCTGAGCGAGTGGATTCTGAACGGCGATCCGCGGGTGCCGCGCCTGCCGGCCTGACCGGCCACCGACACGGCACAGGCCACGGAGCGCCGACGCCGAGGTCGGTGTTCCGTGGCCTGTGAACCCGCGGGGCGGGATCGGATGCCGGGGCTCGGCCGGGTCAGATCTTCGCGGAGGCGTCCTTCAGCACGGAACGGAGGATGCCGCCGATCTCGCTGAACTCGGCCGGGCCGATGGTCAGCGGCGGCGCGAGCTGGATGACGGGGTCACCGCGGTCGTCGGCGCGGCAGTACAGCCCGGCGTCCCAGAGTGCGGGGGAGAGGTAGTCGCGCAGCAGGCGGTCCGACTCCTCCGCGTTGAAGGTTTCGCGGGTGGCCTTGTCCTTGACCAGCTCGATGCCGAAGAAGTACCCCTCGCCACGGACATCGCCCACGATGTCCAGATCCAGCAGCTTCTCCAGTTCGGCGCGGAACAGGGGGGAGTTCTCCCGGACGCGGCCGTTCAGATCCTCCTCCTCGAAGATGTCGAGGTTCTCCAGCGCGGCCGCGGCGGCAGCCGGGTGCCCTCCGAAGGTGAAGCCGTGATAGAAGGTGTTCTCCACCGAGTTGAACGGCTCGGAGACCTTGTCCGAGACGATCATGGCGCCGAGCGGGAGGTAGCCGGAGGTGATGCCCTTGGCGGAGGTGATGATGTCCGGCTCGTAGCCGAGGGCCTTCGAGGCGAAGAAGTCGCCCACCCGGCCGTACGCGCAGATGACCTCATCGCTGACCAGGAGCACGTCGTACTGATCGCAGATCTCCCGCACGCGCTGGAAGTAGCCGGGCGGCGGCGGGAAGCAGCCACCGGAGTTCTGCACCGGTTCGAGGAAGACCGCGGCCACGGTGTCCGGACCTTCGAAGAGGATCGACTCCTCGATCCGGTTCGCGGCCCACTGCCCGAACGCCTCGAGATCGTCGCTCGGAGCGCCCATCTCGGCGGCGCGGTAGAAGTTGGTGTTCGGCACACGGTGCCCGCCCGGCGTCAGGGGCTCGTAGAACTTCTTCATGTCCGGGATGCCTGTGATGGCCAGGGCGCCTTGCGGGGTGCCGTGATAGGCGACCGCGCGGGAGATCACCTTGTGCTTCATGGGCTTGCCGCGCAGCTTCCAGTAGTGCTTGGCCAGCTTGAACGCGGACTCCACGGCCTCGCCGCCACCCGTGGTGAAGAAGACCTTGTTCATCTCACCGGGTGCGTAGGAGGCGAGCCGTTCGGAGAGCTCGATCGCGGCCGGATGGGCGTAGGACCAGATCGGCATGAAGTCCAGCTGCTTCATCTGCCGGGCCGCCGCGTCCACGATGCGCTGGCGGCCGTGGCCTGCGTTGACCACGAACAGACCCGAGAGGCCGTCGATGTACTTGCGCCCGTCGGCGTCGTAGATGTGGTGCCCCTCGCCGCGCGTGACGACCGGGATGCCGTCATTGAGCACCTTGCGGGAGGTGAAGTGGGGCCAGAGATGTTTGGCCGCCTTCTCCTGCAGTTCTGCGGTGTTGTGCGGTCCCTCAGGGCTGAAAGGTGTTCTCATCGTGTTCCCCAACCGTATTTCTGTTTCCGGAGTTCGAGATAGACGAACGTCTCCGTGGATGCCACGCCGTCGATGGTCCTGATCTGGCTGTTGAGCAGGTCGATCAGGTCTGAGTCGTCCTCACACACCAGCTCGGCGAGGATGTCGAAGGACCCCGCGCTGAGCACCAGATAGGAGACGGCCGGGAGCTGGGCCAGGGTGTCGGCCACGCGGCGGGTGTCGCCCGTGGTCTTCACCCCGATCATGGCCACCCGGTGGAAGCCCAGGCTCATGGGATCCGTGACGGCCACGATCTGCATGACCCCGGCGTCCATGAGTTTCTGCACGCGCTGCCGGGCGGCGGCCTCGCTCAGGCCGACGGCCTTGCCGAGTTCCGCATAGGACCGGCGCCCGTCTTCCTGAAGGAGTTCCACCAATCGTTTCGACGTCTCGTCGAGCTGGATGGCGTTCTTTCCACGGCTCATCTTCCGATTCTGTGGCAAAGCTCGCGATTAAGCAACGGAATCAGTTGAGAAAAGTTCAATCAACGATGGAATTCATAGCCATCGTTCAGGAAGCGGTGCGATCCCGGGTGGGATTCTCCGGGGTGACGGCGTCGCCCAGCCCGCGCGCGGCCAGGGCGTCACCCGTCCTCTGGGCATACGCCACCGAGGCGATCAGCACGGGCATGGCGCGGGCCCTCGGGTTCCTCTCCAGGCCACGGGCGCGGGCGGCGTCCCGCACCGCGGAGAACGTGCCGATCAGATAGGGGATGCTGCGCAGCGTGATGGCGATGACCAGGGCCAGCCGTTCGGGGTCCACGCCGATCCGCTTCAGTGGACGGGCCGCGGACACCACGCCGTCCAGCAGCGCGGGCACGGGTGTCGTCAGGGTGAGCAGCGAGGCGGCCACGATGCACGCGTAGACGTTCGCCACGATGCTGACCGCCTGCGCGGGGCCCAGCTGCCACCACTGGAATACCAATACCGCCAGGAGCAGGGGAGCCGGCCCGGCCAGAAGGCGCAGGAGCCGTCGGGCGCCCAGCCGGGCCGAGGCGAACAGCAGCACCATCAGTGCCAGAACCGCAACGGACGCACCCCAGGATTTGAGCCAGAACGTGCCCAGGCCCAGGAGCAGGACCCCCAGGAACTTCACGCCGAGGGGCGCCCGGTGGAGCCACGATTCACCGGGCACGTAGTCGCCCAGGGGATAGCGTGCGGTGCTCATGCGCGCTCGGCGAGACAGAGCCTGCGGTAGTGCGCGACGGCGGCTTCCGCTCCGCCGTCGAACACCACCCGGGCGTCCTCCACCACCAGCACCCGCTCCATGTCCAGGACCAGCTCCAGGTCATGAGTGGCGAGCACGATCTGCTGCGGCAGGCCGGACAGGGTGCGGCGCAGGAGCTCACGGTTCCGGAGGTCGAGAAGGGTGGACGGTTCGTCGAGCACCAGGACCCGGGGCTCCACGGCCAGCACGCTCGCCAGCGCCATGAGCTGCCGTTCGCCGCCGGACAGCTCGTAGACACTCTGGTCCGCCAGGTGGAGGAGGCCGAAGCGGCGCAGGATCTCCTCGGCTCGGGTACGGCGCTCCTTGCGGGGCACGGTGCGGCGCAGGGAGAGCTCCAGGTCCTCCCGTCCGGTCGGCATGACCAATTGGCTCAGGGGATCGGTGAACACGAAGCCCACCTCGGCCCGGACGGCCCGCCCTTCGCGTCGTGTGTCCCGGCCGTGCACCGTCACGGTGCCGGAGCTCGGCTCCTGCAGACCGTTCAGCAGACGGAGCAGCGTCGATTTGCCCGAGCCGTTGGCGCCGAGCACCCCGATGCGCGGCTCATCGAGGCGGAGCGAGGGCACCTCGAGGATGGTGCGGGCCGGCCGCTCGTCGTCGGAGGGGATCCGGACGACGACGTCGCGCAGTTCGAGAGCGCTCATGGAACCGCGATCCCCGCTCAGTTCCGCGTGGCCGGGATCGCCGCCACGTCACGCTGCGCGGTCGCGCGGCGCAGCAGGATGTCCGGGAAGGCGCGGTGCAGTGCGACCGCCAGGGGCGCCGCCACGAGATTCTTCAGGATGTCGCCCGGGTAGAAGGCGAGGTCCGCCAGGAACGCGGCGGACAGACTCGTGCGCCCATTGATCATGATCCCCAGCGGGCCGAACGTGTGGGTCAGCAGCAGGCTGCTGCCGAAG
>Ga0213829_1003086_pt1 | contig 10316 bp, 9 predicted proteins | sample MC6MC0896MG_FD_180665 | JGI IMG/M metagenome (GOLD analysis project Ga0213829, IMG submission 180665) | Enriched soil aggregate microbial communities from Iowa State University, Ames, United States - MC6-MC0896-MG | ecosystem: Environmental > Terrestrial > Soil > Unclassified | place: USA: Iowa...
CAAAAAATCCTCATCGTCGACGACGAACCGGATATCCGCGAACTCCTGGAAATCACCCTGGGACGGATGAAACTCGACACCTTCAGCGCACGCAACCTAGGCGAAGCCCAGGCGCTGTTGCAACGCAATGCGTTCGACCTGTGCCTGACCGACATGCGCCTGCCCGACGGCACGGGGCTGGACCTGGTGCAGCACATCCAGCAACGTCATCCACAACTTCCGGTGGCGATGATCACCGCGTATGGCAGCCTGGAAACAGCGATCAATGCGCTGAAGGCCGGCGCCTTCGACTTCCTCACCAAGCCGGTTGATCTCACGCGCCTGCGTGAACTGGTCAGCACCGCACTGCGCATGCCTGCCGCCGGCGGCAGCGTCACCTCGATCGACCGCCGACTGCTGGGCGACTCGCCCCCAATGCGCGCTCTGCGCAAACAAATCGACAAGCTCGCCCGCAGTCAGGCTCCGGTCTACATCAGCGGCGAATCGGGCAGCGGCAAAGAGCTGGTCGCGCGGCTGATCCACGAACAAGGGCCGCGCGCGCAACAGCCATTTATACCGGTCAACTGCGGAGCGATCCCTTCAGAGCTGATGGAGAGCGAGTTTTTTGGCCATCGCAAAGGCAGCTTCACCGGCGCGGTGGACGACAAACCGGGGCTGTTTCAGGCCGCGCACGGCGGCACCCTGTTTCTCGATGAAGTGGCGGATCTGCCGCTGTCGATGCAGGTCAAGCTGCTGCGGGCGATTCAGGAAAAAGCCGTGCGCAGCGTCGGCGGCCAGCAGGAAACCGTGGTCGATGTGCGCATTCTGTGCGCCACGCACAAAGACCTGGAAGCGGAAGTCGCCGCCGGGCGCTTTCGCCAGGATCTGTATTATCGGTTGAACGTGATCGAACTGCGGGTGCCGTCCCTGCGCGAACGGCGCGACGACATCGAAGTGCTGGCTGCGCACATGCTCCAGCGCCTGGCCAGCAACAGTGGCCAGCCGGCAGCCCAACTGCACCCGCAAGCGCTTGAAGCACTGAAGCGTTATCGTTTTCCCGGAAATGTGCGAGAACTGGAGAATGTCCTCGAGCGCGCGCACACGCTGTGCGAAAACCAGGTGATCGAGGCCGAGGATTTGCGCTTGAGCGAAGGGAGTTGCGCAGTAGAGGACGGTATTGCCGACCTGACGCAGATCGACAACCTTGAAGATTATCTGGAGAACGTCGAGCGCAAGCTGATCCTGCAGGCGCTGGAGGAAACCCGCTGGAATCGCACGGCGGCGGCGCAGCGCTTGAGTTTGTCGTTCAGGTCGATGCGTTATCGGCTGAAGAAACTCGGTCTGGATTGAGGGCCCCTTCGCGAGCAAGCCCGCTCCCACAGTAGATCTCGGTTGTTCACACAATTTGTGTTTATCGCAGATCCAATGTGGGAGCGGGCTTGCTCGCGAAAACGGTCTGCCAGCCACCAGAGAAATACCTGACTAAATGCGACCTTCAGGCGCATACGGCGCCGGATCGATAATCGGTGCCCGCCCCAGCATCACATCGGCAAACAACTGACACGACGCCGGCGCCAGCACCAGCCCGTTGCGGTAATGCCCACAGTTCAGCCACAAGCCCTCAAACCCCGGCACCCGGCCGATATACGGAATCCCCTCCGGCGAGCCCGGGCGCAAACCGGCCCAGTGCCCCACCACTTCGGCCTCGGCCAGCGCCGGCAGCAGCTCGACCGCCGAAGCCTTGAGGCTCTGTAACGCGACATCGGTCGGGGTCTTGTCGAAGCCTTCGTGCTCCAGCGTACTGCCGATCAGAATGTGCCCGTCGCGACGCGGAATCGCATAACGCCCCTTGGCCAGCACCATGCTCGGCAGGAAATCCGCCGCACACTTGTAGAGAATCATCTGGCCCTTGACCGGCTCCACCGGCAGCGTCAGGTCCAGCGTCTTGAGCAGATCACCGCTCCATGCTCCGGCGGTCAGCACCACCTGATCGCCACTGATCACGCCTTTGGACGTCTCGACGCCAACCACCCGCGCGCCTTCGCGAACAAACCCGCTGACTTCGCATTGCTCGTGAAGGGTCACGTTAGGCAGCGCCAGCAAAGCGGCTTTCAACGATTTGACCAGACGCGGGTTACGCACATTGGCCACATCAGCCATGTAGATCGCCCGGGAGAATCCACCGCCGAGCACCGGCACTGCGTCGTGTGCAGCAGAGATATCCACAGCCCGCAGCGGACGGTTTTCCCGCTCAGCCCAGGCCAGTGCTTCGGCTTCATCGTCCAGATCCAGCCAGTACAGACCGGTGGTGTGCACTTCGGGATCAACCCCGGTATCGGCAAATAGCCGCTCGCCCAGCTGTGGATAAAAATCCTGCGACCAATGCGCCAGCGCGGTGACTGCCGGGCTGTAGCGCCACGGGTACAGCGGCGAAACAATGCCGCCGCCGGCCCAGGACGATTCCTGGCCGACGTTCGAGCGATCCAGCAGCACCACGCTGCGCACTTCGGAGGCGAGGTTGTAGGCGGTCAGCAGGCCAATCACCCCGCCACCGACAATCACCACTTGCTGTTGCCTGGTCATGTTTGATCCAACCGTAAAAAAGACAGTGGGCGCAAAAGGCGCCCTCAAGAAGGTACCTCAGCGGCCCCAGCAATCCTTGGTGGTCAGCCCGGTGGTAGCGTTGCTCATGCTTCTGACGCCAGTGTTGGTGAGGGTGAAGTCCCCGCACTTGTCGGTGGCCATGGCAGTGCCAGCCTTGCGCGTGGCGGTCAGCAGGAAGGTCTGGTCAGCGATCGTCGGGGTGATGGTGTAGTAATCATTGCCCGTGCTCAGACCGGTGATGCCGGTGTAGACGTTGTTTTTGGTATAGAAGCGTTCGAGGCTCTGCGCCTGCTCCGAGAGCAGTGACACCACTTCGGCACGCCGGCCCTTTTTCAGGTATTCGGTGTAGCCCGGTGCAGCGATGGTGATGATGATGCCGATGATCGCAATCACGATCATGATCTCGATCAGGGTGAAGCCTTGGTTGACTCTGCGCATGCCTCAAACTCTCACTTACTGTATTTGTCGCCACATGATACGACGGCTGCCGCCGCCGGATTTTTCCACCAGTGTGGTGACGGTGCCACTGGAATCGTTGACGATCTTGCGCGTCGCGCCATTGACGATGGCGTTCAGGGTCGGAATCCCACCGGTGAACACCACGCCGCTGGAAATCGTGTCGTTGCTGTCGACCACGCCATCGGCGTTGGTGTCGAGCACCGCGTAGTTGAGCATCTTACCGCTGAACGCATCGAGTTCGACCAGTTTGCCGGTGCCGAAACTGGCGCATGGGTCGGTGGTGTCGACACTGGCGGTGGTAAACACGATGCGCCCGAGCACCAGACTGGCCTGATTGATCACCCGCTCGCCGGTCAGCACGTTGTTGTACACCAAGGGCAGATACCAGCCCTTTTCCGCCGGATAAGTCGTGTCGTTCTGGCTGGTGGTGATGAACTGCCCCGTACTGCCGGAGAACACCCCGGTCACTGCTTGCGTCTGCAGGCTGCTGACTGTCAGTTGCCCGGAACCGCCGTCGGCATCCCACACCGAATAAAATGCCTGCAGGTCCTTGTTGGTCTTGTCGGCGGTTTCGTTGAATTTGCCGGTGCCGAAAAATACCTGTTTGCCCCCCTGCGAATTGTCCGCCAGCAGTGGCTGCGCGGTGATCGGCTGAGTCGCTCCGCCCGCCGTGGTGAACAGCGGCTTGCCGGAAAACGCCACGCCCCAGCTGTCGGTCGACGTCCCGCTCAGATCGAATTTCCACAAACGCCCTTTCAAGTCACCGCCGTAAGCGGCCTGCACCACGTTGGAAGAATTGACCTTGAGCTTCACCGACGACAGGCCATTGGTGGTTTCGGTGCTGTCGATCACGATTTTCCTGATCAGCGAACCGTCACGCACATCCAGCACATACAACGCCGCCACACCGGAGTTGCTGCCATAGCCATTGGCGATGAATGCCGCCCAGCGACCATCGGCCAAGCGTGCCACTTCCGGCCGGGCATAGGCGTAACCCAGATCATTGAATGCATTGGCGGTGTTTGCCGTGGCGGGCGCACTGACCTCCCACAGGGCGCTGAGCACATTGCCGGCGGACGCGTCGAACAGTTGCAGCGCGTAGAAAGTCTTGCCGCCGGCGCCGGTGCCGCCAATGGCCAGGGTTTTCCAGGCGCTGTTGATTTGCGCGTCATACACACCGACCTGACCATCCACCAGAAACTTGTGGCTGACGCCGTTGATGTAAGCAGGATCTGCAATCAGCCGCAGCGACGGCAACACGCTGGACGGCATGTAGGCATAGCGTCGAGTGCCGTTGGCCGAGTTGATCACGTTGACGAAACCGTCGTTGGCATTCACCACCAGACTCGAATTCATATTCGCCGCTTTGGTGGTCAGGTACGTGGTGTAGGTGGTGTCCCCCGAGAGATCGGAGGCGGTTTTGTCGCTGGGCGAGGCCAGCACCAGCGGCGAGTTGACGATGTCGCCGAGCAATACGCTGCGCACCTTCAGCCCGGCCTTGTTGGTGCCCTTGCTCCACTCCACCAGATCGTTGCCGCTGATGCCGGTGGGCAGGCCTTGGCTGAGCGTGGTCTGCTGGGCAGCGGAGAAGTTGCCGTAGGCCAGAGTGACGGCGGCATTGCTGCCGGTGTTCCATGATTGATAAGTCGGTGCGGTAGCGCCCGGGACGATTGTGGTGTCGGTACTCCACAACGCTGCCGAGGTATTCACCGCGCCGGCCGAGGTGAAACCGAAAGACTTGATCGTCCCGCGCCAGTCCTTGGGGTCATAGCTGGTCTGGAAATAACGGGTGCCACTGGCCAGCGTGGTGCCGCTGGTGACCCCGCTGCCGCCGGAGCCGGCCTTGGAGGTGATGTCGCTCAACGCCGAGGACAGCGCGGCATTGAGGCCCGTGCTGTCGGTCGCCTGGTAATACCTGCCCTGCCCGTAAGCGGCGGCGTCCGACAACATGTCATTGTCGGCGGTAAAACCCACTGTGTAGGTGTTCATGTTCTGCCTGGGAAAATCCACCGCGTTCCAGCTTTTGCCGGCGGCGTCAGTACCGGTCGAACGCATGTCGATGTCGAAGGCGAATTTGGCAATGTCGTCGAGATACAGCGTGTCGCCCTCGCTATCACCATTGAGGTTGTTGCCGTCATTGTTGATGCCGTCCCAGTTCGGCAGGCGACTGCCACCCAGCGGATCATTGCTCGGGAAGGTGCGGTCGTAAGTCGGCAAACCGTCGGTTATCACCACGCCGTAGTTCTTCTGGCAACGGTACTGGATCGGGCTGGTGTAGGTCGTCGGCGTGCTGTTGTAGTACGGGGCCATGCCACGCATGTAGCGAGTGATTTCGTAATAGGTTTCCGCCAGCGGCGTATTGGCCACGGCGCTCAAACCGTTGATCGAAGAAATCAGCGCGTTGTAGTTGGCGTCGGCCTGCGCCTGGGTCACGCTGCCGGACACCGGAGACAGGTCGCTGATCGATCGCGCGATGTAACCGCCGTTGCCCGAGTTGTTACTGGTGGCCGGATTGAAGGTCGACAGGCCCATGCGCAAGGTACGGTTGCTGGTGACCAGCGCGGTGGACACGTTGCGCGCAACGTTGATCCGATAGTCGTTGGGAATGGCCCCGTTGGTGAAGTCGCGGGTGCCGTTGTTGATCGCCAGCCCGACCACATAGGCGATGTAATCCCCGGTGTAGCGGGTGTTGCCGCCACCCACCGGATCCGGCAGTTTCAGGCACAGCGGCGCAACACTGTTGTTGTAAAAGGCATAGGCCCCACCGGAACAACCGGAGGTCGGCAGGCTTGAGAGAAACACCGAATCACCGGTAATGGCGGTCGAACTCAGGCACAGTCCGAGCAACGCGTTGCACTGCCGGGCGGGTGTGCGATCAACGCCGGGATCGAATCCTGGCGCATAAATAATGCTGTTCATGCTGCCGGAATCGTCGATCAGCAACATCACGTTGGGCGACACCGCTGCCGCGCTCAGCAGCGGCGAATCGGACGGAGTAAACGCATACGCCGGCGCCGCCAGATACAGGCCCAGCAGCACGCCGGCCAACAAGGTCCGGAAGCGCTCAATACTTCGCATAGACACTCTCCACCACACTGCGCGAAGTACCGGCGATGCCGACTGCCGTCACTCGATACAGGGTCGCCGACGTGTTGCTCGGCACGTTCACTGCCGTCAGGGTCGTGCCAATGTTCTGCACCCCATAAAAGCCGTTACCGGCTGCGATCCACGTGACCCCGGAAGTCGAATTGAACCCCGCCGAGCTGACCACCGAAGACTCCGCCGGTGGCGCACATTGCGTGGTACTGGCGCAGACGGCCAGCGAATAACTGTCGAGCTGCACCGCACTCTCGCCGATACGCAGCGCGGCCTCTGCGGTCTGGAACGACTGATTGCGCAGGCTGACGCTGCCGGCCATTTTTTCCTGCAGGTTGGCGCTTTGCATCGAGGACAGGCCGATCAGTGTCAGCAGCAACAAAAACACCAGACTGACCAACAACACCATGCCGCGCTGGTTTTGCCGCGGCTCGAAAGTCATCCTCATCGGCCCGGCCCTCATTGCAAGCGGTTGCGCAACGCGGCAACCACGTTGAAGGTTTGATTGGCCACCCGGTTGTTCGGGTCAGTGAGAGTCAGGCTCAGGCGCACACTGCGGATGCGCGCCGGATCGCTGGGGTTGGCGCTGTAGGAGGACGCCGCGACGTCGGTAGCCGACGCGGCCAGACCGAAGGTCACGTTAAAGGCACTGACGTTATTCACCAGCACCTGCTGGGTCGGATTGCCGCTGCCGGTGCCCATGAGGATCTGGTTGTTGCTGAAGCTATAGATCAGGCGGCGGATCGGAAAGGCGATCTGCCCGCTCGCCGCCGCGCGCAACCCGGTATAGGCCGTGGCGCCGTTGCGGCAATCGGAGATCACCGTCCAGGTCGGCGTACCGCCACTGCCGCCAACGTCAGCAGTGACCAGAGTCAGTTTGAGATTGCTGTTATCCCAACTGATCGGCGTGACTTGCGCCGCGTTGAAATCCCCTGCCGAACTCGCGTCGGTAATGCTGCCGAGGCAGCCGAACATGCCGACCATGCGCAGTTCCTGAATCATCTTGCTCAAGACAAAACGTGCGTCTTCTTGCATTGCGGCCGCGGTGTTCTGGCTGACGTAAGTGTTTTTAGCGGCGAGAAACGTCTGCACCACGCCCAGCACGATGATCAGCCCGAGCGCCAGGGCAATGAGCATTTCGATCAGGCCGAAACCACGGTTGTATTGCTTCATGGCGTGGCCACCGGATCGACCGTGGCACGGCTGGTCAGGACGAAACTGCGCGTGGTGCCGCTGGCATTCGCGGCCCGTGAGTCATTCCAGTTGATGGTGATGGTGTATACCCGCTGATTGCGGGTGATCGTGCCGGTGGCGCTCGGCCCGCCGAAATTGACGATGCTGGTGGTGAAATCGTAGAGATCCTGATCGCGGGCGACACTGAGGTTGCCCGAGGTCGGTGGCGTCACCGTGTAATCGGCAGCGGCGTTGGCGCGGATGCGATCCATCATGTCGTAGGCGATAAAACTCGCCTGGCTGGTCATGCGCGAACTGTCGGTGTACTTCAGCGCATTCACTTGAACAGCTGCCGCGCCCAATATGCCAACGGTCAGAATCAGCAACGCGACCAGCACTTCGATCAGCGACATGCCCTCCTGTGCCTGTGTGCTCCCTGCCCTCATCCGCAACTTCCACCCAATTGAATTCGTCCGTTCAGACACACGTTCAGCGTCCTGCTTTGCGTTCCCAGCGCGTAGCTGATGACCACCGCCGTCGACGGTGCCGCCAGGCCGCCCAGATTATTGAAATCCAGTGTGGTCACTCCTGAGGGTAGCGTCAGAGTCGCGCCGCTGCTCATCGCTGGAACAACCCGCAATACATTGGCCGAAGTGCCAGTACTGTCATAGACCGACAATTCGCCGGTCCACACGCTGCCGCCGGCGCTCGGGCGCAAGCGTGTGGTCACGCCACGATCAATCGCCTCCAGCCGCGCATAGTTGATGGCGCGCTGCAAGTCGCCCATTTCGGTATCGGCCTTGCTGCTCTGGATCGAGCGAGTGAAACCCGGCACCACCAGGGTGATGAGGATCACCATCACCGCGACCGCAGCCAACAACTCAGGCAGCGTGAAACCTTTTGTATGACGATCCATCGATGCCCTCCGTTGCCGTCGGCTATACCTGCTTCTACAAACTAGAACATTCAACCGGCCTGCGTCGGTTGATTTGCCCTGTCCGGCGCACGGATCGCGCCTGGCCTCATGCTTCAGGGAGGAAGTGCTCATGCCGCAACAGGGTTTCAGTCTGATCGAATTGCTTATGGGACTGGCGATTGGCGCAATTGTTCTGGCGCTGATCAGTCCGGCGTTTGCCGCCTTCAACGAATCGACTCAGCGCGACCATGCGGCGCAGTCGCTGCTCGACGGGATTCGCAACGCCCGCACCCAGGCCATCACTCGCAATCAGAGCGTGGTGATCCATGGCATCAATGGCGACTGGAGTCAGGGCTGGCGGATCATTCTGGATATCAGCGGCAAGGGGCCGCAGGACAGCAGCAATCCACTGCTGCAGGAACAAGCGAGTGACGGGCGGACACCGATTGTCGGCAATTGGGCGGTCAGTCGTTATGTACGTTTCAGCAGTCTGGGACAACCGCTGATGCCCGGGCGGGCATTTCAGGCAGGGACATTACATATCTGTTCGGCACGCGAGCCGGTCAGCCAGCGCCAGGTGGTGCTGGCGGCGACCGGCCGGGTGCGCCTGACCAGCGCGAAGGCTGAGCAGGCACTGTGCCTGAAGGCGAAGAGCGTCAGATCGAGCGGACGCGCAGCTCTTTCGGCATCGAGAACGTGATGTTCTCTTCGCGGCCTGCCAGTTCATCGGCACCGGTCGCTCCCCAGGCTTGCAACTGCTGGATCACGCCACGCACCAATACTTCCGGCGCGGAAGCACCGGCGGTGATGCCGATGCGCTCGACACCATCGAACCAGCTCTTCTGCAGGTCTTCGGCGCCGTCGATCAGGTAGGCCGGCGTGGCCATGCGTTCAGCCAGTTCGCGCAAACGGTTGGAGTTGGAGCTGTTCGGACTGCCGACCACCAACACCACGTCGCATTCGTCAGCCAGTTGCTTGACCGCGTCCTGACGGTTTTGCGTGGCGTAGCAGATGTCGTCCTTGCGCGGGCCACCAATGGCCGGGAAGCGTGTGCGCAGGGCATCGATCACGCGACTGGTGTCGTCCATCGACAGGGTGGTCTGGGTCACGAACGCCAGCTTTTCCGGGTTGCGCACTTGCAGTTCGGCTACGTCTTTCTCGTCTTCGACGAGGTAGATCGCGCCGCCATTGCTAGCGTCGTACTGGCCCATGGTGCCTTCGACTTCCGGGTGACCGGCGTGGCCGATCAGGATGCACTCACGGCCGTCGCGGCTGTATTTCGCGACTTCGATGTGCACTTTGGTCACCAGCGGGCAAGTGGCGTCGAATACCTTCAGGCCACGGCCAGCGGCTTCATTGCGCACGGCCTGGGAAACGCCGTGGGCACTGAAGATCACAATGACGTCGTCCGGTACCTGATCCAGTTCTTCGACGAAAATCGCGCCACGGCTGCGCAGGTCTTCGACGACGAACTTGTTGTGCACCACTTCATGACGCACATAGATCGGCGGCCCGAAGACTTCCAGGGCGCGGTTGACGATTTCGATCGCCCGGTCCACGCCGGCGCAGAAGCCACGGGGGTTGGCGAGTTTGATTTGCATGCTGTGCCTCGTGTCTTGCGCGCGAAATAAATTTACGTCCTGCTGATCGAGCACATTGCTCAAATACAGCAAAAATCCAATGTGGGAGCGGGCTTGCTCGCGAAAGCAGTGTGTCAGACAACTTCTATGTTGAATGTCAGTCAGCATTCGCGAGCAAGCCCGCTCCCACCATTGTTCTGCGGTGTACTCAGATCGCTTTGACGTTGATGATCTCGACGTCAAAGGTCAGCGTCTTGCCGGCCAGCGGGTGGTTGAAGTCGATGGTCACTTGCGCGTCGTCGAACTCTTTCACCACACCCGGCAGCTCAGTATTGGCCGCATCATTGAAGATCACCAGCAAACCCGGCGACAACTCCATGTCGACGAACTGCGAACGCGGGATGATCTGTACGTTTTGCGGGTTCGGCTGGCCGAAAGCGTTTTCCGGCTCGACGGTCAGCGTACGCTTGTCGCCGGCCTTGAAGCCGAACAGTGCCGCCTCGAAACCC
>Ga0213829_1003088_pt1 | contig 10309 bp, 13 predicted proteins | sample MC6MC0896MG_FD_180665 | JGI IMG/M metagenome (GOLD analysis project Ga0213829, IMG submission 180665) | Enriched soil aggregate microbial communities from Iowa State University, Ames, United States - MC6-MC0896-MG | ecosystem: Environmental > Terrestrial > Soil > Unclassified | place: USA: Iowa...
CTGGGCGGGATCGGCCTGATCCTGATTCTGGCTGCGCGGGTCCGTATCCGACGCTGACCAGAGCGGAAGCAGGCCCGGGGATTTCGGTCCCCGGGCCTTTCGCATCGGCGCGGTGATCAGAGGAAAGAACAGGAATGATGCAGGACGCGATATCGACCGGCCCGAAGGCTCCGCGGCAGGGTGCTGCTCTCTTGGGACCCCAGGACCTGGCAGCCGCGGCTTGGCGCACCGCGGGGGATGCCGCAGGTGAGGGCTTCGGGAAGAAGTTCGTGCAGCTCGTGTCCTTCCCCTTGCTCTGGACCGCGCTGCGGGTGGGTCCCGCCTACCTTTGGACTGATGCGACCGGCCGGATGAGTCTCGGGGTGCAGAGCGAGTCCGAGTACCGCACCAACACCGCCAGGACGATGATCCCGGCCGTCCTGGCGACCCTCGTCATCGGGGTCCTGATGGGGTGGGGCGAGGTCTGGGTGCTGAACAGCCATCCGGCACAGGGAGCGGTGATCGTGCCGTTGGTCCTTGTGGTGCTCCTCGGGCTGATGATCGTCATCGTGGTCCGGCAGGCACCATTGAGGGCGTCGCTGCGTGCCCTGCGTTCCGTGAAGAAACTGAAGCCGTTCTTCGTCGTGAGCTGCGTGTCGTTCAGCGCCGACGTGACCCGGGATGAAGCAGTGCGGTTCCTTCACGAGGTGATCTCCGCCAGGACCGTGGGCGGGGAGTATCTCCGCATCTTCGCCGTGGGTGAAGAACAGGCGTCGTTCTTCGAGAGCCTCGGCTTCCAGCGCCTGGACGGGACCTGGGCGCTGATCGGCCAGGCACCGTCGGTGAGGGATTGACCGGTTGCCTGCGACCGGTGCCTGAGTACGATGGCCGGTGACGAGGATCTGAGGTCCGGAAGGGTAGCTCGATATGACGGATGCGGTTCCTTTTGACCCTGGAATCTGCCCGAGTTCAGGCGATGGGCTGACGGGTTCATTCTGCCGGTTGAGGGCGTGGATTATGTGCGAAACCATCTTTCGACCACACAAGCTTCGATATTCCTTCGAATGATCCTTCCTGGCTTCGTGGAGCAGGAAGGGTGCATCGTGGTCGATTTTCTCACGTCTGAAACTGCCGTCCGAAGTTGGCGTCAGGTGCGTGGTGACAATAAGGCGGCCATCGAAAGCGGAGTCAACCGGTTGATCCTCTGGGATTGGTTCGACCCAGACGACGCCATCGAGGAACGAGCCCTCCTGGACATGGCAGAGCGAATCGCTATTGCCTGGAAGCAATGCGCCAGTAATGCTTTCCCGGGGAGGACCTTCCGGAGCTGGGTCAACCACGACTACGGCCCCACCGTCGTCCTGTGCACGACCGACGGCGACCAGGAGGCGACCCGTTGAAAGACGCTGGCGAAGAGGACTTCACGGAACTGGAACGGCTGGCCGTGGAGCACTTGCTTGCTACCGGCCTGGATGACTGGGTGCCGCTTCACGACGTGGTCTGGTACTCGACGTACGGAAGGATCACCGAGGGGTCCAAAGAGACCACTGTGAGAGTCCTGCGCCAGCTCTTCGACGAGGGCCTCATGGTGCCGGGAGAACTGCGCGGGAGCGGTTTCGAGGACTGGGACCTCCCGCAGGAGGCTTGGCTGGAGCAAGCTCGGAGCGAGCTGGACCGCCTGGAATGGCGCCCGATGACCGACGGGTTCTGGTTGCGGTCGACGGCCAAGGGTGACGCTCTTGCGGAGGTTCGTGCTGACGATCTGGTCAAATTCCGCATTCCCGCCGAGTACGTGGCGGCCAAAGCGAGGCCCACCACGAGTGAGATCGTCAAAGGGTTCACTGAGGGATGGATCGAGGCCGCCGACGTCGTGCACCTTGCCGAGAAATTCGGTGAAGGATCGCCGTTCGGGGAGGAACTCTCACTGCTGCTGTCTTATCAGTACGACGACGTTCCGGACCTGATCCAGAAATCGCACCGACCCGAGGCGCACCCGGGTGACGAGGCCAGGGCGATCTGGCTCTACCTGGCCCTGTCGTGGGTGAAGAACCATGAGGCCGATTTCGACAGTCCCCTCCGGACCGTCGAAATGCTCTTCACGGACTTCGAGTACCCGGAGGAGGTCGCACCGTTTGTCGACTTCCTGCCGACCCCGCCGGGCGAAAAGCCGGGCATCGAAGGCCTGAATGAGCGGTGGCAGGCGTATCTGGAGCGCCAGGAGGCGCATTACCAGCAGGACCGGAGGAAGCGACTGCCCCGTGGGCGCTGACGGAACGCCGTCCGCTGTCGCCGGCCGCTTGAGCCGCCACCCTTCACTTAACCCAGCGGCAGTGCGACGCTCGGCACCGGCGTCTGGGGCGGGAGTTCGCGGGTCGCCGCGGCGGGGCGCAGCGAGTCCTCGATGAGGGCGACCGGCCGACGCCAGGCGTTGGTGCCGCGTTCGATGGTGTCCACCGAGCCGATCAGCATGGCGACGATCCGGATGACGTCCTCCTGGGACACGTCCCGGCGGATGGTGCCCTGTCGCTGAGCGCGGCCGAGCAGCATGCCCAGGGCGTCGATGATGTTGCCACTGATGGTGGTCAGGACGCCACGGCGTCCCACGAGCGCGTCCAGCAGCGTCGACTCCTCCGCGGCCACTTGCACGATCGCCTCGATGACCCGCATGAGGGCGTCGCCGGCATTCGGCTCCACCAGGGCCTCGACCACCACGGGATCCACATGTGCCCTCAGCTGCCGCGATATCACCGCGAGCACCAGCGCCTCCTTGTCCGCGAAGTTGCGGAACAGCGTCGCCGGACCCACCTTGGCGGTCTCCGCGATGAGCTGCAGAGGGACCTCGGGGCCGCGCTCATGGAAACACTCGCGGGCGGCCGCGATGATCTTTTCAACGTTCCGTGCCGCGTCTGCACGCAGCGGTTTGCCCCCCTGGCGGTATTCCATCTGCTCAGCATAGCCAGCCGTGGCACACTAGGGGCGGAAGTGGTCCCACCCTCCGCTTTCATGACACGATCCCGACGAAAGGCCGCCCCATGATCGTCGCATTCTCCGTCGCCCCGTCCGGTGCCGCTCCGGGTTCCGAAGCCCCCAGCGACGCCTCCGTCCATGACGCCGTGGCCGCCGCGGTCAAGGTGGTCCGAGAATCCGGTCTCCCGAATCACACCAGTTCCATGTTCACCGAGATCGAAGGCGAATGGGACGAGGTCATGGACGTGGTCAAGCGCGCGACCTTCGCCGTCGCCGAGTACGGTTCGCGCGTCTCGCTGGTGCTCAAGGCCGACATCCGTCCGGGTTACACCAGCGAGCTGAGCGGCAAGGTGGAACGGCTGGAAAAGGCCCTCGACGACCTCTCGTGAACCTCCTCACGCCCCCTACCGGCCGGCCGGGCGACGCGCCTAGCATGTCCTCATGAGCGTATTCGAGCACCGATCCCGGCCCGAGTGGGTGGCCATGGAGGAATGGATCTCCAGCGCCGTGGTTCACCCGGATGAAGCCCTTGACCAGGCCGTCCGCACGGCGAAGGACGCGGGCATGCCGCCCATCGAGGTCGCCCCGAACTCCGGCAGGCTCCTGGAGCTCCTGGTCCGCATCCGTGGAGCCCGCCGGGTTCTTGAGATCGGCACGCTGGCCGGGTTCAGCACGCTCTTCATGGCCCGTGGACTCCCGGAGGACGGGCGGTTGGTGACCATTGAATATGAAACCGCGCATGCCGCCGTCGCGCGCAAGAACCTCGACGACGCCGGCGTCGGCGCCCGCGTGGACATCAAGGTGGGTGCCGCGCTGGACGTCCTGCCCACGCTGGAGGGCGGGGAACCGTTCGATCTGGTGTTCATCGACGCGGACAAACAGAACAACTCCCACTACCTGGACTGGGCGGCGCGGCTGGGCCGTCCCGGCACCGTGGTGGTCCTGGACAACACGGTCTGGGAGGGCGCCCCACTGCACCCCGAGATGGACCCGGTGAACGCCCCCGGGATCCGGGATTCGCTCGAACTCCTGGGTGAGGACCCGCGCTTCGACGCCACGGTCATCCAGACGGTCGGCTCCAAGGGGTGGGACGGCTTCGCGCTGGCCGTTCTCCGGTGAGACGGATCCTTTAAACCAATACGATGGAGTAATTGAATAGCGTCACCCCTCGCGGCTAGGCTTGCGCCATGACTCAGAAGGCCGGCCAGGGGATGCCGCTGCGGGACTATCGCATCCATCGTTATGTGAACGCGTTCTGCCCGAAGTGCCATGAGGAGAAGCCGGACCAGCCGCTGTCCGAGGTGCAACGGCTTTCCGGCTGGCTGGCCGTCCGCGACGGCGAGGTCTGGCTGGAGCGCGGCTGCCAGGAGCACGGCCTGGTGAGCACGCTCTACGACGAATCCGCCGAGCTTCTGAGCTACCTGGAACAGTGGACCGCGCCCACCAAGGTCCATGCCCCGGACCGGACCGGCAACTTCAAACCCGTGCCCTCCGCCTACGAGGACGGCCTCCCGGAGATGCAGACCCAGCACACCTGCATCCTGCTGGAGGACATCACGGACCACTGCAATCTCCGCTGCCCCACCTGCTTCGCCGAATCCGGACCGGCCGCGTCCGCCGTCGCGCCCCTCGCCGAAGTGCTGGCGTCCGTGGACGCACGGCTGGAACGCGAGAACGGGCGGATCGACGTCCTCATGCTCAGTGGCGGCGAACCGACGCTCTACCCCTGGCTGGAGCAGCTCCTGGAGCACCTGGTCGCCCGGCCGATCGTCCGTATCCTGATCAACTCCAACGGTCTGCGGATCGCACAGGACGACGAATTCGTGGAAACCCTGCGCAAACACCGCCAGCGGGTGGAGATCTATCTCCAGTACGACGGCGAAAGCGCCGAGGCCTCCGCGTTCCACCGCGGCGCGGACATCCGGCGCTTCAAGCAGCGCGCCGTCGAGCGCCTCTCCGCGGCGGGCGTGTTCACCACGCTGACCATGACGGCCGCGCTCGGCGTGAACGACGGCGAGATCGGCGCCGTGATCGAACGGGCCATGGCGACCCCGTACGTCGGCGGGGTCACCATCCAGCCGGTGTTCGGCTCCGGGCGCTCGGCGGGGATCGACCCGAACCGCCGCCTGACCCACACGGGCGTGCTGGCCCGGCTGGAAGGCCAGACCGGCGGCAAGATCAGCTGGAAGGACCTCACCGCCCTGCCCTGCAGCCACCCGCACTGCTGCTCGGTGGGGTACTTCCTCAAGGACGACGCGGGCGAGTGGAAGTCGCTCGTGGCTCTGATCGGGCACGACCGCCTCAAGGAGTTCCTGGACCTGAACCCGGATCTGCTCGCCAACCGCATCGCCGATTCCAACGTCAACAAGGCCATCCGGGACGTGGTCAAGAATTCGCTCCTGGATCTGCTGAGCGAGCAGTCGTCCCTGTCCCACCCCTCGATGTCGGATATCTGGCGGGACATCTGCGTCAACTGCGATCTGGGCGTCGGCACGCTGGCCACCCTCGCGGCGTCCCGACTGCCGGGTCAGCACAACAGGATGCGGGCCATGCTCGCGGACCGGGTTCTGCGGGTCACGATCAAGCCGTTCATGGACATCAACACCATGATCGAGGAGCGCCTGACCCAGTGCTGTGTGCATGTCGCCACCGTGAATCAGGAGAGCGGGGGTCATCAGTGCGCACCGTTCTGCGCCGTGCAGGCGTGGGCGCCGCTGGCGAAATCCCGGATCTCGACGGCCACGGGACGCCGCGAACTGCCCGTCACGGTGAAGGGCTGAGGACCCCGTGGACGGCAGCCGCGAGGGGGACGGCCGGGCAGGGGCTTTCGATCATCTGAACCGTTTCGACGATTCGGTGGGCCGTCCCGCGCCGCCCTATGACCCGTTGCGCCTCTGCGTCTTCACCACGATCGCCCTGCTCGCCTGGGTCCTCGGCCCCGTGGTGGTGCTGGTGTTCGCGCTGGTCGGGATCGCCGGGTACGTCAAGGCGCGCCGGGGCGGCCTGCTGCGGTCCAAGTGCAAGCTGGGGGACACCCGCGTGGTGATCGGATATCTGTCCCTGGTGGCGCTGGCCGCGCTCGCGGCATTGGTTCTCTGGGTGCTCCGGCTGATCCCGGGCTTCGGCGCGGGAGGCTGAGCCGTGTTCCCCACTCTGCACGACCTTCTGGGATTCGGGCCCGCGCTGGACACCCATTCGGTGTTCGTGGCGCTGGGGGTCTTCGCCGCGCTGGCCGTGTTCTTCTCCGAAGCCAAACGGCGGGGATTCGACGAGGACCGGATCATCTACGTGGTTCTCGGCGCCCTGGCCGGTGGGGCCGTGTTCATGCGCCTGGGCACCTGGGCGCAGCACCTGGACCCGAACAGGAATCTGAGCCTGGTGGAGCAGCTGGCGCATGGCAATGCCTCCATTCTGAGCGGCCTGGTGGGCGCCTGGCTAGGCGCCCATGTGGCCAAGAAGATCATGAGGTACAGGATCCGCACGGGTGACCTGTTCGCCCCGGCGCTGGCGCTCGGCATGGCGGTGGGCCGCTTCGGCTGCCTGTTCACCGAGGACCCCGGCAGCCCCACGGGTGGCCCGTGGGGGATCGTCCTCGCCCCGGACGCCGCTGCACGCCTCAACGCCCCGGCAGGCGTCCCGCTGCACCCGAGCTTCGTCTACGAGATCCTGTTCCACGCGACGGCCTTCGTGATCCTCTGGTGCTGGCTCCGCCATCGGGACATGGCGCCGGGCTCCACCTTCACGCTGTACCTGGGCGCGTATGCGATCTTCCGCTTCTTCGTGGAGTTCGTCCGCGCCAACGACGTCGCGTGGCTGGGCCTGAGCCGGCCGCAGCTCTTCCTTGCGATCACCATCCCTCTGCTGCTGGCCCGCGTGGCCTGGGAGGCGCGCAAGGGCAATTACTCCGAACACCGGATCAAGGAGGCCGTATGAGCGAGGACCAGGAAACCCCGGAAGGTCACGGGCCGGAGGGCCAGAGGACGGAAGGCAAGGGGCCGGAAAGGCAGGACCCGGAAAGGCAGGAACCGGAAAGGCGGGCCCCGAGCGGGGGTGTTCCGGGCGGGCAGCCCCCGCAGGGCGGGGGTTCGCCGAGTGACGGGAGACTGCCGAGCCCCGGCGGCCCGGCAGGGCCTCCTCCGGGTTACGCTCCGGGCCAGGGCGGCGGCCCGGCAGGTCAGCCTCCGGCGGGCCCGCCTCAGTATCCTGGCCCATCGCAGTACCCCGGTCAGCCGCAGTATCCAGGGCCACAGCATTCAGGGGCTCAGTATCCGGGCCAGGCCCCTCCCGGCCCCGCCCAGCCCTACCCGGGTGGGCAGCCTTATCCGCCCGGCCCGCAGCCGTACGGGCCCGGTCCAGGGCAGCCGCCGTCGGGCATTCATCCGCCCGTCTATTCAGGCGGCATGCCTCAACTCCTGCCGGAGAAGCCGGCCGGCGGCGGGATTCCCGGGGGCCTGGGAGTGGGCTGTGCCGCGATCTTCGCCGCGTTCGTGCTGGCGCTGGTCCTCTCGGGGGTGAGCAACAACTTCCTGGTCCTCAACATCCCTTCGGTCCTCGCGCTGGTGCTCGGGGTGGTTCTGATGTTCCAGGATCGCTGGCGGCGCTTCGGCGCGGGGATCCTGATCATGGTGTGCATCTTCTGGATCGTCGTGGTGGGACCCTGCACGGCCTTGGTCAGCGGCTCGGTCGGCTGAACGGCAAGCTGATCCGCCGGCCGGGACCCCTCGCGTACTAGCGCCCAGTACGCTCCCCAACCTCGCTTCGCTCGGTCGGGGACCCCTCGCGTACTAGCGCCCAGTACGCTCCCCAACCTCGCTTCGCTCGGTCGGGGACCCCTCGCGTACTAGCGCCCAGTACGCTCCCCAACCTCGCTTCGCTCGGTCGGGGACCCCTCGCGTACTAGGCTGGGGGCCATGAAACAGGGGCAGAAGGCACAGCCGACGGGGCCCGTGGAGGGCGTCCACCCGGTGGACCAGGGGGAAGCCGAACTGATCCGGGACCTCGACCTGGCGAACGGCTGGCTCCTCCGGCTCAACGGTGTGCAGAGCTCCCACATCGATCTCGACGATCCCGGTCATCTCAGCTTCGAGTACATGCGCTGGATCGCGGCGCTGGTCGAGGACCGCTGGCCTGCCGGGACCACCGATCGCGTCCGTCTGCTGCACCTCGGTGGGGCGGCGTGCTCGCTGGCCCGCTACTTCCACCACGTGTTCCCGGAATCCCGCCAAGTGGTGGTGGAGCTCGACGCCGCGCTCGCCACTGCGGTGCGCGACTGGTTCGATCTCCCTCGGGCCCCGTTCCTCCGCATCCGGGTGGGTGAGGCCCGTGCCGTCACCGAAACCCTCAGCCCCGCCAGCCGGGATGTGGTGATCCGCGACGTGTTCGCGCAGGGAGTCACGCCGCCCACGCTGACCAGCCGGGAGTTCACCGAGCACGCCGCGAGGGTGCTCGGTCCGGACGGCGTGTACCTGGTGAACTGCGGTTCCGCCCCGGACCTGAAATCGGCCCGCGAAGAGGCCGCGACCATCGCCTCGGTCTTCCCGCACCTGGCGATCGTCGCGGATGCCCCCATGCTGAAGGGCCGCCGCTTCGGCAACGTGATCATCGCGGGCAGCTTCACGGCCTTCCCCGGCTCGGCGTCCATGGTCCGGACCCTGCTGGGAGGCGGCGTGCCCGCTCAGTATCTGGACGACGCGCGGGTCCGCGATTTCGCGCGCGACGCCGCCGTCCGGCACGACCCGCCGTCGTCGTAGCGCGGTTGCCTGCCGGGCGTCGCCGCGCTGCTGCTCAGAGGGCGGGGGAGCGGCCGCTTGGGCTGGTCCAGACCCCGAACCACTGCTCGGCGCCGTACTCCTCGAACACCTCGTGCAGCCGGAATCCGAGCTTTTCGGCCACCCTGACCGAGGCCCCGTTCGCGGTCTGTGCGGCCAGGACCACCGGTTCGTCCGGGAACGCCGCAGCGAACCACGCGAGCGCAGCCGCGCAGGCCTCCGTGGCGATCCCCTGGCCCCAGGCGCCCGGCAGGAGCATGTAGCCGAGCTGTGCCTCGTTCCCCTCGGTGCACACATGGCCCGGATGGTCCGCGTCACGCCGGTCGAAGGTCACCATCCCGAGGAATTCGCCGTCGCACTCGACCACGAAGAAGCCCTCGCGCCGCCCGGGCACCTCGGGGACCGACTCTTCAAGTTCCTCCCGCGGGCGCGCCCCGCCGATGTGGACCCCGACCTCGGGCGAGGCGAACAAGTCGATGAGGCCGGCACGGTCGCGGGCCTCGGAGGTGCGCAGGGTCAGGCGGTCGGTGGTGATCGGTGGCGGTGGCCAGGGTGCGGGTCCCAGGGGCTGCATGGGACTCATCGTAGGTCCGGGGCCACGCGGTTTGTCGAGGCCCCGCCGCGCTGCGGCCGGCGCTCAGACCCGACCGGAACGGACGGCGTCGTGGACCGCGGGCAGCGCGGTGACGCCGTCGTCGGCCAGGAAATGCCCGGCCCCTTCGACGATCCGCGCCCAGGTGCCGAGCAGGGCCGCCAAGCGGTCGGTGTGCGCGGTCGGCACGAAGTCATCCCGGTCCGAGCGGATCACCACCAGACGATCGATGTGCTCCGCCAGGCCGGCCACCTCGGAGCCCCCGGCGATGAAGCCGTCGAGTCCGGGCAGCGCCGGCAGGGGATCGAGGAACCCCGCCACCAGGACGAGCACCCCCAGGCGCCAGGGGCCTTCCAGCGACCCCAGTGCGCGAAGCACCGCCAGGCAGCCGAGACTGTGCGCCACCACGATCGTCCCCTCGGCCGGTGCTCCGAGGGCCGCCAGCGCGGTGTCCTCCCACGCCGCGCGATCCGGGGCCAGGGGATCGGGGAGGGCCGGAACCGTCACCGGAATTCCGTCCGCCTCCAGCCGTCCGGCCAGCCATCCGAACCAGTGGTCCTCCGGGGTGGCGCCGTAACCATGGAAGATCAGGGCGCGTCGGCCTGTTGTCGTCAGTGCCGTCGTAGATGCCATGCCAGGGACGCTATGCCCTCACGCCGGCGTCAAGGTCAAGCCGGCAAGGGAACGGAACGGAAAGGGCGGCACGGATGCGGATCGGCGAACTGGCGGAGGCCAGCGGGGTGAGCACGCGGGCACTGCGGCATTACGAGGATCAGGGCGTCCTGGCGCCGGAACGTACCCGGGCGGGATATCGCGAGTACTCCGCGTCCGACGTCGTGCGCGTCCAGCAGATCAGGGCGATGATCGCGGCAGGCTTCGGCACGGCGACCATCCGCCGTTATCTGGACTGCCTGCGCGACGGCGGTGACGGCGTCGCGCTGGAGCTGTGCCCGGACCTGCGGGCGGAACTCGACGGCCTCGCCGAGCGGCTGGAAGCGCAGGA
>Ga0213829_1003089_pt1 | contig 10306 bp, 10 predicted proteins | sample MC6MC0896MG_FD_180665 | JGI IMG/M metagenome (GOLD analysis project Ga0213829, IMG submission 180665) | Enriched soil aggregate microbial communities from Iowa State University, Ames, United States - MC6-MC0896-MG | ecosystem: Environmental > Terrestrial > Soil > Unclassified | place: USA: Iowa...
CCTGAGCCACCGCCGACCACGATGCCGACCTTGCCTTCACGTGGACCATCGACCGCCACAACCGCACGACCCGTTTCACCTTCAACGCGTAGAATATCAGGATGCGCGCCAACCATGCCTTCGATCATTTCTGCAATGATGTTTTCAGGCGCGTTGATCAGCTTCTTGGTTTTGACTTGTTCATTCATAGTTTTGGCTTTCTTAGAATCTGTCAGTTAGCCGGAACAAGCCGCTTTGCAGCAGCGACAGTTCGCTTAAGCCATTCGTGTTCGAGATGGCGCGTAGCTTCCATATCATCGCTCTGCGCAAGCCAGTGCTCGAGTATGACACTCATGTCATCGGAGCAATGCGACAGGCAATCAAGTATTTCTTCAATCTCTGCTCTACCCTGACCGAGCGGGGTTCCGTGGATACGGAAGCCGACACCGTAGGGATCAGGTGTGATTTCATAATCTTTGAGATGCAGATTGATCGTATAAGGTGCCAGCATCCTGACCGTGGTCATGGGCCATTCGCCTGCGCAGATGGAATTGGCAACGTCGAGACAGACGCCGAGCGCATCGTCTGCCACCACATCGAGAAGCTCGACCATGCGCGGTGATGGATAATTAAAGTGGTTTTCAATTGCAAAGCGAAGGCCAGCACGCTTGCCGTCAGGCAGCAGTTCGCGGATCTGTGCAGCCAGCTCTGGCACGGGTATCAGCGCGTCTTCTGCATCGAGTGCCACGCGCAAAATTTTTGACCCAATCCGCTCCCCGATTGGAATATAGCGCGCCAGTTCTTCAGCGTTGAAAGATTGCGTGCCGAGTTCCAATGCCATTCCATAGCTGTCAGCACGTTGCTTAAGTGCGATATGCTCTTCTGCACTTAGGCGATCAAGCGGCAGATTATCTGCATACTGCACAAGTGCGAGACCATGCTCATGCGCAATCTCCAGCACGTCCATCGCCGTCATTGGTTTGGCTGGCTGAATATCTTTGATGCCAATCGACCAGCGGAAGGCATAGCTGCCCAGTCCGATTTTCATGATGTCCTCCCGTGAGGCGGCCGGCGCTCCTTTTGAAGGCCGGCCATACGGATTTAAGCGCATCCCGAAAAGTGTGAAACGGTTTTCGGACAAGATACGCGTCAGGAAAAGAATGCGTGTGCCGATCTGATAAAATCAGATCGAAACGCGCCCTAATGGATCAGCGAGCCACCGTTGACGTCGACTTCCGAGCCCGTGACATAAGCGGAAAGATCAGATGCGAGAAAAAGCGCGCAGCCAGCAACATCATCTGCCGTACCGGGGCGGCCCATTGGGATTCCCAGTTTGATTTCCTCAAGCTTTTCAGGCGTCAGCATTCCTGCGGTGATGTCGGTGGCAATAAAGCCGGGACAAATTGCATTAACACGCACATTGGCAGGAGCCAGTTCGCGCGCCATTGCCTTTGTAAGACCGAGCACGCCAGCCTTGGCCGCCGAATAATGTGGGCCACCGAAGATACCGCCGCCGCGTTGTGCGGAAACGGACGACATATTGACGATCTTACCCTGCATACGCTCACGCATGTGGGGGATAACTGCCTGGCTGCAATATAACGTGCCGCGCAGGTTCACGTCGAGAACGGCGTCATAGTTCTTGGCACCGATTTCCATGATCTTAAGTGGCTGCGTGATTCCGGCATTGTTGACGAGAATATCAATCTGACCCCATTTTGCGATCAAAACATCGATAGCCTTCTGCACACCTTCAAGATCAGTCACGTTGCAGGCTATTCCGACATGCTGTGAACCAAGATCAGCCGCAGCTGCCCGTGCCGCAGCTTCGTCAAGATCGAGAATGGCAACAGTCGCGCCATGTTCGGCAAAGAGCTTTGCAGTCGCCTTACCGAGGCCGCGCTTCGAAGCAGCGCCCGTAACAACTGCAAATTTACCCTGAAGCAGAGCAATACCCATGAGTTTTCTCCCTTTGTGTTTGCGCCCGGCCTCCTGCCGCAGCGCTTATTCGTTGAATGAAGCGTCAGAGCCAGCCGCGAATTAGCGTGATCATTGAGGCGGTCGAAATGCCATATTGATCGTGCAGCCTGGGAAGTGCGCCAGCGTCGAGAAACTGATCAGGCAGACCAATCATGCGGAAGGCAGGTGTCACGCCATTGGTCAACAAGGCTGAAGCAACAGCCTCACCAAGACCACCAACCTTCGTGTGGTTCTCTGCTGTCACAACAAGCCGACCGCCCTTGCGGGCTTCAGCGAGGATAGTCTCTGTATCGAGTGGTTTAATCGTCGGGCAATGCAATACCGCAGCGGAAATGCCCTGTTGTTCAAGTTCGACTGCTGCATCGAGTGCACGCATCGTCATGAAGCCCGACGCGATAACCAGCACGTCCTTGCCATCGCGAAGAAGCTTTGCCTTGCCAAGTTCGAACTTGTAATCCGGGCAGTGATGACGAATGACAGAAGGCACCTTACCACGCGGCAGACGCATATAAACCGGCCCCTGATGCGCAGTGATTGCCGGAATGGCCTCCATCACGTCAATTGCATCGCACGGATCGACAATCGTGAGATTTGGCAGTCCTCTAAAGATTGCGATATCCTCGGTTGCCTGATGGCTTGGGCCGTAGCCAGTCGTTAGGCCCGGAAGTGCGCAGACGATTTTAACCGGCAGATATTCCTCAGCAATCGCCATCGCGATAAAGTCATAAGCGCGACGCGAGGCGAAAACTGCATAGGTTGTAGCGAACGGAATGAACCCCTCGCGTGCCATGCCCGCGGCGGCAGAGATCATAACCTGTTCGGCCATACCCATCTGATAAAACCGCTCAGGAAATGCCTGTGCGAAAATGTGCAGGTCTGTATATTTGGCAAGATCAGCGGTCAGCCCGACAATACGGCTATTTTTCTTGGCTTCTTCCACAAGAGCATGCCCAAATGGAGCGGAAACAGTGTCATAGCCCTCCGCCGCAAGCGAGGCGATCATTGCCGATGTGCGTCCGCCTTCTCCGGGCTTTGGCGGCGTGCGGGGTTGCCATTTGCGGTGCGGATCGTAACTGCTATTGATGTTCATCGTCTTTCCTCCCTCATTCAGGCCGGCTGGCGTCGAGAACGGCAAGTGCCTTCTGCCACTCGTCAGCCTCTACGCGCACAAAATGCGTGATCTCGCGGGTTTCGAGGAAGGGAACACCCTTACACATGAGCGTATCGCAAATGATGATACGTGGCTTGCCCTCAGTGACTGCACGCGCAGTATCAAAAGCAGCGACAAGAGCCGCCATATCGTTGCCGTCCACCCGCTGCGTGTGCCAACCAAAGGCTGTCCACTTTTCCGCCAATGGTTCGGAACAAAGCATTTCGGTCGATTTTCCATCGGCCTGCTGGTCGTTGAAATCAACGATACAGATCAGATTATCGAGCTTATGATGAGCAGCCGACATTGCCGCTTCCCAGGTCGAACCCTCACCCAGTTCACCATCCGACATGAGATTATAAACAAATGCAGGGTTGTTCTTCGCTTTCAGACCAAGCGCCATGCCCACGCCGATACCAAGGCCCTGCCCCAGCGATCCGCCGGTAATCTCCATACCGGGGGTATAATTTGCCATTCCGGACATCGGCAGCCGGCTGTCGTCCATGCCATAGGTTTCAAGCTCTTGTTCCGGCAGTATACCGGCCTCGATCAGGGCCGCATAAAGTGCAATGGCATAATGTCCAATCGATAACAGAAACCGGTCGCGGCCTTCCCATTCGGGGTCGTCGCGTCGATACGTCAGAGCATGAAAGTAGGAAACGGCAAGCACATCGGCTATGCCTAATGCCTGACCGACATATCCCTGTCCCTGCACTTCCCCCATTCGAACTGCCTTTCGGCGAATTTCCCAGGCACGGCGAGCAAGACTCATGTTCGACATTTCTGTCGGTGGAGTTTGGCTTGTCATATTTCCTCCCTTACGATGTCGGCGCACAAACCGTCGCCTCCATCAACAAGTTCTGGACTCAGATCGCGCTTCCCTGCAATTAAGAAAATCGAACGAGTTGTTAAGAAAAACTTAGATGACGTTACTGATGAGATCAGACAGGGTCATTCTAGGCAGAGCGTGGAGGACGCTCGCTGCACTTTTAGAACGGGCCTGGGAGGGTTTCAGTTTTACTATCTTTTCAGTAGTGCTGGGATTCCGGCAGGACGTCTGCTGCAGACGGTCTTCTGGCAAGCCAAAATTATATCTTATGCTTTCAGGGAGGAAGTAATGAATATTCGCCATATAGCTGCCGCTGTGATGCTGTCGCTTTGTGCCAGCAATGCGAGCGCACAGGAGTTCCAGCTTTCGCATAATGCCAATCCGGGTAATCCAAAGGATGTTGCATCGCAGAAATTTGCTGAACTTGTTGATCAAAAGTCGGCAGGCCGTTTGAAGGTTTCGGTCGGTGGCAGCGCCCAGTTTGGCGATGATGCCGAAACAATTACCAATATGCGCCTTGGCACAATTGCCTTCTCAGCAAACTCGCAGGGCACGACTTCTGCGGTTGTTCCAGAAATTGCGCTGCTGGGTCTCCCATTCCTGTTCCAAAGCCTCAATCAGGCTGAGGCGGTTATGGACGGCGCAGTCGGCGAAAAAATCGCTGCCGCTGCCGAAGCACAGGGGCTTGTCGTTCTTTCCTGGTGGAACAACGGTATCCGCGATACATCCAATTCAAAAAGGCCGATCATTGCTCCGGCTGATCTCGCTGGTATGAAAATCCGCACACCACCAGATCCAATGACTGTCGATATTTTCTCTGCATTGGGTGCAGCACCGACGCCGATGGCGTTCTCTGAGCTTTACATTGCCCTGCAACAAGGTGTTGTTGATGGTCAGGAAAATCCGCTGATCAATATTCACTCGTCAAAACTGCATGAAGTACAGCCCTACATCTCACTGACCCATCACAAGTATGAGTCGACACCGCTGCTCGCTTCGAAAATCATCTTTGATTCCCTAACCCCGGAAGATCAACAGCTTGTACGCGATGCCGCGCGCGAAGCAGGTGATTTGAACCGCCGCCTGGTGCATGAACAGACAGTATCGCTGCGCGGTGAACTCGAAGCAGCGGGCATCAAGTTCAACGAAGTCGATCCCGCTCCTTTCGTCGCCGCCACACAGCCGGTCTACGAAAAGTGGCGTACGCAGTATCCCGAACTCGTGGATGAACTCATTGCATCGGCCCAAGAAGCGGCAAGCAAGTAATGGGGCTGTCTAATTCACCCCAGATAGATGTGAAGGCGGGTCCTCCTGCCTTGCGCATCGCAAATGTGATCGGCCTGATACTCGATTATGTTGCCATTATTATCGCTATCAGCGCCATAGTTTCGATCTTTCTCGCGCTCATGGCAGAAGTCGTGATACGTTATTTCACGACATCCGGCCTTGGCTGGCCGAACGAAGTTCCCAATCTGCTTTTTCCATGGCTTGTCATGGGCGGTATTGTTGTCGGCGCACAGCGCGGCATACATATTGCAGCTGAAGCAATTCGGGGCTTTTTGAACATCGGCCGCCTGCGTGTGCTGCTCATGGCTATCCATGCCATGGTGATGATTTCCTTCATCTATCTTGCATGGCTTTCCCTACAGGTCATCGCCATCACAAAGGCTCAGGTCTTTCCGATGACAGGTCTCGGACAGGCATGGGCTTACAGCGCACTGCTCTTTGGCTTTGGCGGCATAGCACTGGCTTCCGTCGTCAACTTTGTCCGCGCAGCTTTTGCCGCCGACCCGGCAAGCCTGAATCAACCCGATCCGGAGCACGTCCCATGACCCTGATCATGCTCGCCATTTTCGCTGTCCTGCTCTTGCTCTCGATGCCGGTGGGTTATGCACTTATTATTGCTGCTGGCAGTGCCATTCTCTGGCACGGCGGAACGCCTGCGGTCCTTGCCGTCGTCAAGCTGTTTCAGCCAACCCAAAGCTTTCCGCTGCTTGCAATACCGTTCTTCATCCTTGCAGGTTCGCTGATGATGACCGGCACACTCGGACAAAGGCTCGTGCAACTCGCAGCCGCCCTTGTTGGTCGCTTTCATGGCGGTATGGGGCAGGTCACGGTTGTCGGATCAACGGTCTTTGGTGGCGTCTCCGGCTCGGCAGTGGCGGAAGCTTCTGCGCTTGGTTCCATGCTGATCCCATGGCAAAAGCGTGAAGGCTATCCGGCTGGGTTTGCGGCTGCTGTGACAGCTTCGTCTGCGACAATTGCCAGCCTTATACCGCCTTCGATCCCGCTCATTCTTTATTCAACCATTTCAAACGTATCGATTGCGGCGCTCTTTACTGCCGGCATCCTGCCCGGTTTGATGCTTGCTGCCGGTATGATGGTGGCTTGCTATCTTTCAGGCCGTATCCGCAAATTCCCTAGACTAACCGACAGATCCCAGTTCCCACCTTATGGTAAGCTATTCATCTCGGCAGCACCTGCACTTGCAATGCCTCTCTTTATTATACTGTTGCTTCGTGCAGGTATTGCGACCCCAACAGAAGTAAGCGTCATAGCAGTCTTTTACGCACTCATGGTCAGCCTTGTCATCTATCGTGACCTTACCCTCAAAGGCGTTTATCAGGCACTGGTTGGCACAATCATTACAACCGGCATCGTTATGCTGGTCATCATAGCATCGAGTCTGGTTGGTCATGTGCTTATCACAGAGCGTATCCCAACACTGGTCGCCCAATGGGCACAGAGCACTCTGGGTACTGCATTTCTGATTATCCTGATGATGAACATCATTATGCTGGTGGTTGGAATGTTCCTTGATCTGCCTGCCGCCATACTGCTGCTTGGTCCAACATTTGTGGCAATTGGTCAGGCAATCGGCATGGATCCGATCCAGCTCGGCATCATGGTTTGTATGAACCTTTCAATCGGGCTGTTTACACCGCCAATCGGGACAACATTGTTCATCGGAGCAGCAATTGCCCGCGTGCCAATTGGCGCTGTCGTCCGTGAGCTTTGGCCATTCTATCTCGTTGCGGCTATTGCACTCGCACTTATCTCCTATGTTCCTGCACTTACGATCTATTGAGGTAAAGGATATGACAGAGAAAGCGACGATTGCATTTGTCGGGCTGGGTTCCATGGGGCTTCCCATGGCGCAAAATCTGGTGCAGGCGGGGCATAGCGTCTGCGGCTTCGACATGCGGACGGAAGCAATGGATGCCCTCGTTGCCGCAGGCGGCGAAAAGGTGGAAAGTCTGCAGGCCGCATGTAAAAGCGCAAGCATTCTCATCCTCATGGTTGTCAATATCGATCAGGCCCGCACGGTCCTGATCGATCGAGGCGCCCTCGCCGCTTTACCACAGGGAGCACATGTTTGCCTCATGGCGACATGCCCCCCAGATGCTGTGAAACAGTTGGCTCAAGAGGTTACAGCCTTTGGAAAAGAACTGATAGATGCACCCGTTTCTGGCGGCGTGGTTGGCGCAAAGGCGGGCACACTAACCATCATGGTCGGTGCTCCCAGGCAATCCTATGATGCAGTTTCATCCGTTCTGCGTATAATGGGCGACAAGCTCTATCACTGCGGGCCCCATCAGGGACAAGGTGCCGTCGTAAAAGCCATCAATCAGTTGCTTTGCGGCGTGCATCTCGCCGTCGCAGGAGAGGCTTTGGCACTCGGCGCAAAGGCTGGCGTCGACACTGCCACACTGCTTGATATTGTTACAGGTTCTGCGGCATCCAGCTGGATGCTGAAAGATCGTGGGCCGCGTATGTTGATGGAAAAACCACCGGTAACAAGCGCCGTCGATATTTTCGTCAAGGATCTTGGCATCGCTCTTGCTGCTGGACGTTCAGTGAACATGGGGCTACCACTTGCGGCGGCTGCCCACCAGATGTTTTTATCCGAAAGCGGTAGTGGAAATGGCCTCGCCGACGACAGTCAGGTCATCGCTGCCTATAGAAGGCTCAATGGTATCTCTTGACATAAGGCGCACGCTAGAGCATTTCCAGGAGATGTGCGAAGCGGTTTTACGCAGTATAATGCGACAAAACAAATACTTAGAGTATTTCGCATGTTTCAATTGGAACGGGAAACGCTCTCACAGCATTGAAGAAGTGTAGCGTGCGCCGCTTCTTTTCGCGACGCACCAAAAGCGTTGTAAGGGAGGTATGAATGCCAATTAACCCCAACCTCAACTCACTTGCCTATTTTGAAGCGGTCGCCCGAACCGGTCGTGTGTCGCTCGCTGCAACTGAGCTTGGTGTTTCAACGGCAGCCGTCAGCCAACAATTGAAGCAACTGGAGGAGCAGTGGGGCGTGAGGCTATTTCGGCGAGATAACCGGCGACTGACTCTTACAATCGACGGCGAAATGCTGTTCCAGACGACCACAACCGCATTCCGTATGATCCGCGGTGCGCGCTCAACGGTACTGCGCCAGCACAACAGCAGGCAGTTGAACATCCGTTCCAGCCCGAGTTTTGCGGTGCGCTGGCTGACTCCACGTCTCAAACACTTCCTTGATGAAAATCCTGATTGGGGCGTACGCGTAGACGCAACGCCCGATTTTTCCAATTTTGAAACGGAAATTGTTGATCTTGATCTTCGCTATGGATCGGGCACATGGGAGAAGGTGCATTCCGAATGCATCATCAATGATTTCATCTTTCCTATGTGCAGCCCGGAATATCGGGACAAACTGCGGGACGTCAGTGACGATCCGCATATACAATTGTCCCGCGCTCGGCTCATTCATTCGGTCAAGGCGCTTTACCAGTGGGATGTATGGTTCCTGGTTCATGGAATTGAGCCCCCAAGCCAGCAGGCTCCACTGCGCTTTGATCGCTCATCTATGGCAATCCAGCTTGCGCGTGACGGCGCAGGCGTCGTGCTCGATTCACTAACACTTGCACAGGAAGATCTAGAGCGAGGGTCTCTTGTACCACTCTCCACTGCATTCGAAGTCGTGGAGTTTCCAGCCTACTGGATCGTCTGTCCGGCTCGACATATGACACGTCGGCCCGTACGCTTGTTTACTGACTGGATTCGTCAGGAAGGACACAAATTCAACCACTCCGCGCGTTTGCGGCTGGATATTCTAAATTGCAAAGTGCGCCCAACACGCGAAGAAGAACCTGGGCTTCTATAAATACTCATGCAAAACCAATCTATAATGAAGGCATATCTGTGAGCCCCAGAAAGACCGCAATTAAGTCCTGACTATCAATTTTTACTACGGACGCCATGTCCGATTCACTGACCCCTGCCGATTCTGAGATCAATCATGTCGCACCGGGCGGAACGATCCGAACTAATCCTTGATTTTGTAGGCGGCGCGGTTGGGCATCGATTCCGCGCTGGCGAGGGACGCGATCAGGCACTGGCGAAGGCAGTTGGCTTCTCACGGGGCGTGACACCCGATATTGTGGATGCGACAGCTGGCCTTGGACGTGACGCCTTTTTGCTGGCGTCGCTTGGTGCAAACGTAACGCTGATTGAGCGCTCAGAGAAGATGTACGAGTTGCTCAGTGACGCTCTCGCGCGTGCGAATGCGCAGGGTGGTAAATATTCCGAAACTGTAGCGCGAATGACGTTGCTGCACGGTGATTCGTCCGTTCTCCTGCGGGAACTCAAACCGAAAGTTGTGCTTGTAGACCCGATGCATCCGCCTCGAGGCAATTCAGCATTGGTTAAAAAAGAGATGCGGCAGATCCGCGAGATTGTGGGCACAGATGCTGACTCAGAAACTCTGATGCAAGTTGCTTTGGAATGTGCAGAAAATCGCGTGGTTCTCAAATGGCCGCTACGGGCGGACCCGATGGCTGGGCTCCGCAAACCCTCGCATCAGATTTTGGGTAGAAGCACACGCTACGATGTGTTTGTGAACGCGAAGATCACAATGCCCTAGGCTTTTGATATAGCCATTTGGCATTTCTTGAGGGCGATTTTTAGAACAGGCGTCCAAAACGCAAACAGCCCCGTCCTATTTGGCGGGGCTGTTTGGGTTGACTGCTTTGGTTGCGGGTTGCGGGCTTTTTGCTATTTGTGCGTCAATCAGCACTCGATAATGAAGCGATGACTATGCCCGTCACCTTTGATATTATGCGCCAGATGATATGCGGCCGTTTAAAAATGGATTGATTATCGATTTTAGTTCAAAGGGGCTGCACTGCGTCGCTTGTACAGATGAACTGTTCCAGGGACTGCGTATGCGTGAAGGCTTTTTAGTTTCGGGAAGTTTTGGTTGCGGGGGCAGGATTTGAACCTGCGGCCTTCAGGTTATGAGCCTGACGAGCTACCGGGCTGCTCCACCCCGCGCCAGGGTGTTTATTATGAACCGGTTGGGTATTTTTTGCGCGTTTTGC
>Ga0213829_1003098_pt1 | contig 10288 bp, 10 predicted proteins | sample MC6MC0896MG_FD_180665 | JGI IMG/M metagenome (GOLD analysis project Ga0213829, IMG submission 180665) | Enriched soil aggregate microbial communities from Iowa State University, Ames, United States - MC6-MC0896-MG | ecosystem: Environmental > Terrestrial > Soil > Unclassified | place: USA: Iowa...
GGGGCGGTTTCGCAGGCTTCCTGTCGGGCTGGAACTGCTGGATCCTGTACATCCTGGTGGGCATGTCGGAGCTGACGGCCGTCGGCAAATACATCCATTACTGGGCGCCGGACATCCCGACCTGGGTCTCGGCCGCGGGGTTCTTCGTCCTGATCAACCTGATCAACCTGGCCAACGTCAAAGTCTTTGGCGAGGCCGAGTTCTGGTTTGCGATCATCAAGGTCGTGGCCATCGTCGGCATGATTGCCCTGGGTAGTTACTTGCTGGTCAGCGGCAACGGTGGTCCGCAAGCGTCGGTGACCAACCTGTGGTCCCACGGCGGCTTCTTCCCGAACGGTGTCAGCGGTCTGGTCATGGCCATGGCGATTATCATGTTCTCTTTCGGTGGTCTGGAAATGCTCGGTTTCACCGCGGCAGAAGCAGACAAGCCGAGAACGGTGATTCCCAAGGCCATCAACCAGGTGATCTACCGGATCCTGATTTTCTACATCGGTGCGCTGGTGATTCTGCTGTCGCTCACCCCATGGGACAGCCTGCTGGCTACCCTGAACGCCTCTGGGGATTCCTACAGTGGCAGCCCGTTCGTCCAGGTGTTCTCGATGCTCGGCAGCGACACCGCCGCGCACATCCTCAACTTCGTGGTCCTGACCGCGGCGTTGTCGGTCTACAACAGCGGCACCTACTGCAACAGCCGCATGCTGCTGGGCATGGCGGAGCAGGGCGATGCGCCCAAAGCCCTGGCGAAGATCGACAAGCGCGGTGTGCCTGTGCGTTCGATCCTTGCGTCGGCGGCAGTGACGCTGATCGCCGTGCTGCTGAACTACCTGATCCCGCATAGCGCCCTTGAGCTGTTGATGTCGCTGGTGGTCGCGACTCTGGTGATCAACTGGGCAATGATCAGCTTCTCGCACTTCAAGTTCCGCCAGCACATGGACGAAACCCGGCAGACGCCGCTGTTCAAGGCGCTGTGGTACCCGTACGGCAACTATGTGTGCCTGGCGTTCGTGGTGTTCATTCTGGGTGTGATGCTGTTGATTCCGGGGATCCAGATCTCGGTGTATGCGATTCCGGTGTGGGTTGCATTCATGTGGGTCTGCTACGGCATCAAAAATAAACGCAGTGTGCAGCAGGTAGCGAATACTGCTCCTGTAGTGAAGTAGATATACCTCGAAAACAATAGACCCGGCGATGGCCGGGTTTATTGTTTGTAGGATTTATTACTATTGCCTATAGGAATTAATTCAACTTTTTTCGCTATCGATATTGGATGCTGGAATTTCAATTGCCGGGGTGCTGGATAAAGGGGGTGTAACTAGGTGCTCCCTGCTTCAACTGGCCGCGCTCATCCCAATCGGTGGGCGAATTAAATGGAAGTACCGCTGCTTGATCGATATCGGCACAGAACGAGCCGAAGCGTTGCAGTTCCTCGTTCAAGTCGCGTCCCGATGCCGTACAGTCTGCCCAAATGCCATGTATCAGATAAGACTGCAGCACATCGAAGCCAACATAACGAAAGGCGTACTGGATCGGCCATAACAGCAGGTGGGTGTTGCCCTCTCGACCGTTCGGCGCGCATTCGTCCGCCGACGAGCCGGTCGTTACGCATAGCAGCACTCTCTTTCCCCGACACACGCCTTGCTCGAAGCGCTGTTCACTCGAGTAAAGACCGCCGTAGACCAGCACCCGATCCATCCATCCCTTGAGCATCGCGGGGGCGCCGAACCACCACAGCGGAAACTGCACAATCACCAGATCCGCCCAGTGAAGCGCCGCCAGCTGACACTCCACTTGCGCGGGCAGCGCGTCATTTTCGTAGCCGTAGCGCTGCTCGGCCTGCACGTCGAACCGCTGACTGTCCTTGCGCGGGTGAAAATGCCTGGCGTGCTCGCAGGGGTCGAAGTCGTGCGCATACAAGTCGGTTACTTTGATTTTATGTCCCAGGTTTTCAAAAGAAACGGCGGCAGTAGTGACGAGACTGTTATTGAATGATGTGGATTCCGGGTGTGCGCAAACTATATAGATATTCATTCCGGGTAATGATCTCCAGGGGTGACCGAATGCTCCATTGCCCGCTCAAGATAGTCTTGAAATCACTTGGTGCGCCGGTCAATTGTGTTCCAGGATATTATTCACCCGTACAAACGTAGATACTTTCATACTGATACGGAATCAGCCGCGATGCGAGCTCGCGTGCGGTATCCTGAGCGCCCTGAACCCGGACGTTTTTCCATGCTGGTGATTTCCAACAACGTGCATCTGCCGGATGCCGAGATCGAATTGACGGCTATTCGCGCCCAGGGGGCGGGCGGGCAGAACGTCAACAAGGTCTCCAGTGCGGTGCACCTGCGATTCGACATTCCGGCCTCGTCCTTGCCCGAGTTCTACAAGGAGCGGCTGCTGGCGCTGCGGGACAGCCGGATTACCAGCGAAGGCGTGTTGATCATCAAGGCCCAGCAATATCGCACGCAAGAAGCCAACCGCGCCGATGCGCTGGAGCGCCTGACCGAGTTGATACTCAGCGCCACCAAGGTCGAAAAGAAACGTCGTCCGACCAAGCCGACTCTCGGTTCGAAAAAGCGTCGGCTCGAATCCAAGACCAAGCGCGGCAGTATCAAGGCCGGGCGGGGCAAGGTCGACTTTTAGCGCGTGTCCCGCTGTTCGCGATGCTTCTCATTAAAGTGCTTTGGCGCCTGCCGGTACAGGTAAACGCTCAATGCCAGGCCGCTCAGGGCGGCGAGGGCGGCGAACAGAAAGATCGAGGCAAAACCGAATCCTGCCGCGATCGCACCGGCCAGCGGTCCGGTAATCCCCAGTGACAAATCGATGAACAACGAATAAGCCCCGACCGCCGCGCCACGGCTGGAGGCCGGCACCAGGTTGACTGCTTCCACGCCCAGCGCCGGGAACACCAGCGAGAAGCCGAAACCGCTCAATGCCGCGCCGGCCAGCGCCCAATGGGCATCCGGCGCCAGCCACAGCAACAACAAACCCAGGGTTTCGACCGACAGGCAGGCAATGGCCACGCGAAAGCCGCCAAGGCGGTTGATCAGGTTGCCGAACAGCAAGCGGGCTCCGATGAAGCTGGCGCCGAACAGGCTCAGGCACAGCACCGCGTTATCCCAATGTTGCGTGGCGTAATACAGGGTGATGAAGGTTGCGATAGTACCGAAACCGATGGAACCCAATGCCAGTCCACAGCCATGGGGCAGCACGCGCCCCAGCACATGCATGAACGGCAGCCGTTCGCCGGCCACGATCGGCGCTGCGGTTTTTGGCCAGGCCAGTACCAGTCCAAGGATAGCCAGCAGCACAACGCTCACCCCCATGCTCCACAAGCCCAGTTGGCTGACCAGCAGCACCCCCAGCGGAGCACCGACCGCCAGCGCGCCATAACTGGCGATGCCGTTCCAGGAAATGACCTTGGCGGTATTCGCCGCGCCGACCCGACCGATGCCCCAGCCGATCGAGCCTGAACCGACCAGGCTTTCCGCGCTGCCAAGGACCAGTCGGCCGACCAGCAGGCTGATCAGGCTCAAGGTTGGCAAGCTCTGGGTCCAGGCCGAAATCAGCATGAACACACCACTCAAGCCGCAACCGGCGAGGCCGTACATCACCGCGAGTTTGCTGCCCTTGTTATCAATGATCTTCCCGGCATAAGGCCGGCTGAGCAGGGTGGCCAGGTATTGCACGCTGATCACCAGGCCGGCGATCACCGCGCCGAAACCCAGGTCGCTGTGGACGTAGCCCGGTAATACGGCCAGGGGAATGCCGATGTTCAGGTAGCCGATGAAGGTAAACAGGACGATGGAAACGACTTGCAGCGTGACCGCCAGGGGGCGCTGGTTTTCAGGCATGGGGTAAAGGTCCACGGGGCAGCAGGATAGGTAGGCTGCTTATGATAGCGGCGCGAGCAGCCGCGGGTCGTGGAAAAAGTAAAACTATTTGCCGCGGGGGGTTATTCAGGGGTATGCGGAGCAACCAGTTGGGTTGTGACCAGGGCGGCCAGCGCGTTTTCCTCGCTGCCGAAACGGGCGAGCAACGTGGCTTGTTTCTCCGGGGACAGGCGATTCCAGATCTCGATCATCTTCTCGGTGGTGCCGATCAGGACGCTGGCCTGGCTCTCGTTGAATTCATTGGTCATGGGACGGTGCTCTGGGGTTCAGGCGGTGTGGAAAGCGCATGTTAGCGCTTTCCACACGGTCTGGCATTGCAGGTGTATCAGTCTTCGCTGTCGGCCTGGCGGCGTTCAGATGCTTCTTTCGGCTCGGGCTGTTGGGCACCGGCTTGTTGCGTGGTCGTCTGCTCAGTTTCGTGCAGGCTTGGGAAGGGGAGATTAGGAATCTCGTGCATATCGCGCTCCTCGCAAAGTCTGTTGATAGATCTGGGTAGATCCGCGCTTTTAAAAAGCCTGGGAAGGATACAGCAGTAGAAAAGACAAATAGACTTTTATATCCATTTGTTTCGACGGGTGGGGTTGTATAGACAGGTTGTTGCTGTTGCGCGGCCGGGCAATATATCAACCGACTGATACACCGCCCCCCTGTAGGAGCTGGCTTGCCAGCGAAAGCGGTGTGTCAGTCGATACATGTAGTGGCTGACACACCGCCTTCGCTGGCAAGCCAGCTCCTACAGGGGCAGCGGTGTGTCAGTCGACTGGAGTAGTGGTTGACACACCGCCTTCGCTGGCAAGCCAGCTCCTACAAGGGGGGCGGCAGGGGGAGTGTTATTTGCAGACGTCAGCGATCGCCTCGGCCAGCAAATCCAGGCGCGTCGCGTCGATCCCCGCCACGTTCGCCCGGCCAGTGCCGACCATGTACACGCTGTGCTGATCACGCAGTTTTTTAACCTGCTCCGGCGTCAACCCGGTGTAGGAAAACATTCCGCGCTGCACTCCGATGTGCGCAAAGCGCTCGCGCAACCCGTGCGGCTCAAGCGCTTCCAGCAGGCCGCTGCGCAGCTGGGCGATACGCAGGCGCATGGCCTCCACCTCATCGGCCCAGAGGCTTTTCAGCTGCGGATCACCAAGGATGGTCGCCACGACAGCAGCACCGTGATCCGGCGGCGTCGACCACAGGTTGCGGGCGATGTTGGCCAGTTGACTGCGGATATCCACCAGCTTGTCAGCGGTTTTTGCGCAGACAATCAACGCGCCGGCACGGTCGCGGTACAGGCCGAAGTTCTTCGAGCAGGAACTGGTGATCAACACTTCCGGCAGCTCTTCAGCAAACAGCCGGGTCGACCAGGCATCCTGTTCCAGGCCATCGCCGAAGCCCTGGTAGGCAAAATCAATCAGTGGCAACAGATCGCGGCTGCGCACCACTTTCAACAATCGACGCCAGTCGTCATGGGACAAGTCGAAACCGGTCGGGTTGTGGCAGCAGGCGTGCAGCAGGACTACATCACCCTTGGGTGCTGCTTCGAGTGCCGCCAGCATGGCGTCGACGTCGAGCTGGTTGTCGCTGCCCACGTAAGGGTAGTGACTGACCTTGACGCCCGCCGCGGCGAAGATGGTTTCGTGGATCGGCCAGGTCGGACTGCTCAGCCACACGCCACGGCCCGGCAGGCACTGGGCGATGAAATCTGCACTCAAGCGCAACGCACCGGTACCGCCAGGCGTCTGCGTGACACCGGCCCGCTGTTCGGCGATCAGCGCCGAGTCGGCACCCAGTACCAGCTCATTGATGACTTTGCCGAACGCCGGTTCGCCGTGACCGCCGATGTAGGTCTTGGTAGCTTGACGATCCACCAGCTGCGCCTCGGCGAGTTTCACCGCCTGAGGGATCGAAGTCAGGCCCTGGGCATCCTTATAGACGCCCACGCCGAGATCGAATTTGCGCGGGTTCGGGTCCAGCGCATAGGCCTCCATCAGGCCGAGGATCGGGTCACCGGGTACTCGACCTATGGCGTCGAAATGCATTATTTGCGGCCCTCGGCGTCCTTGGCCACTTCGTCGGTGCGAGCGGCCATGATGAAGTCATTGCGGTGCAGACCCTTGATGGAATGGCTCCACCAGGTCACGGTGACTTTGCCCCACTCGGTCAGCAGGCCCGGGTGGTGACCTTCGGCCTCGGAGATTTCACCGACGGCGTTGGTGAACGCCAGGGCGTGCTTGAAATTCTTGAACAGGAAAATCTTTTCCAGCTGCATCACGCCGTCGCGAACTTCGATGTTCCAGTCAGGGATCTGCTTGATCAGTACCGGCAGTTCTTCGTCGCTGACTTGGGGGGCATCGGCGCGGCAGGCTTCGCAGTGGGCTTGGTTCAATGTGGACATGATGGGTTCCTGAAATCGAATTATTGGAAATCGGCCGTCAGTCTCGCCACGCTAAACCAAAGCGTGGATTCCTGACAGGCTCACTTGATTCTAAAAGCTGCGGATCACGCGGCTTTCGGCGGAAACTTCGGGGTGTGCAAGCCCAGCTGCATGCCTTGCTTGACCATGCTCATGATGTCTTCATGGGCTACATCGAACAGGCGCTTGAGGTTCGGCAGGACAAAATACAGCGGCTGCAGGATGTCGATGCGGTACGGCGTGCGCATGCATTCCAGCGGGTCGAACGTCTGATGTTCAGGCTCGTCCGACAGGCAGTAAACGGTTTCTTTCGGCGAGGAGAGGATGCCGCCGCCGTAGATGCGCATGCCCTGCGGCGTATCGACCAGGCCGAACTCGATGGTCATCCAGTACAGGCGCGCCAGGTACACGCGTTCTTCCTTGGTCGCCTGCAGGCCGAGTTTGCCGTAGGTGTGGGTGAATTCGGCGAACCAGGGGTTGGTCAGCAGCGGGCAGTGACCGAAGATCTCATGGAAAATGTCCGGTTCTTGCAGGTAATCCAGCTCTTCGCGGGTACGAATAAAGGTCGCCACCGGAAACTGCTTGCTGGCGAGCAATTCAAAAAAAGTCTGGAAGGGAATCAATGCAGGCACCCGGGCGACTTGCCAGCCGGTGGTTTCACCGAGGACCTTGTTGATCTCGCCAAGTTGCGGAATGCGGTCGTGGGGCAGACCGAGTTTTTCGATACCGTCCAGGTATTCCTGGCACGCACGCCCTTCGATCACTTTCAGTTGGCGAGTGATCAGCGTGTTCCACACCGCATGTTCTTCGGCGGGGTAGTCGATAAAACCTTGCGCATCGGGCTCGCGAGCCACGTAGTGCGTCTGCTTCATGCTGCTCTCCTGCTAGGGGATTTCGTTCTTGTTATGTCCTGCGTTGGACTTAGAAATAACCCAAGGTGTTTGACGTTGCAGCAGGTGGTTTGCTGTGATCGTAGGAAAAATCCTTGAATTTCGTAAAGTATTCGTTACGGTTTTCCGGGTGTTGCGTAAGTATTGAGATCTGCGGGTTTGAAATGGCCTCCAGGTGTCACATAATCTTGACGACTATCTGAGCGCTTCGGCAAATAAATAGGGCCGGGAGCACTGCGAAACCCTGTGGGAGCGAGCTTGCTCGCGATAGCGGTGGGTCACGCAAATTAATGTCGCCTGACACACCCTCATCGCGAGCAAGCTCGCTCCCACAGGTTGCACTTTAGGTATCCAACCCATCCACCGCTTTTTCGGGCCTTTATATGCGTATCAAAGTCCACTGCCAGAACCGCATCGGCATCCTGCGCGACATTCTCAACCTGCTGGTGGAGTACGGGATTAACGTCGCTCGTGGCGAGGTCGGCGGTGAGCATGGCAATGCCATCTACCTGCATTGCCCGAACCTGATCAACATCCAGTTCCAGGCGCTACGGCCGAAATTCGAGTCGATTGCCGGGGTCTTCGGGGTCAAGCGTGTAGGGCTGATGCCCAGCGAACGTCGGCACATGGAGCTCAATGCCTTGCTCGGCGCGCTGGAGTTTCCCGTGCTGTCGATCGACATGGGCGGCTCGATCGTTGCGGCCAACCGCGCGGCGGCGCAGTTGCTCGGGGTGCGCGTCGACGAGGTGCCGGGGATTCCGTTGTCGCGCTACGCCGAAGATTTCGACTTGCCGGAACTGGTGCGCGCCAACAAGTCGCGGATCAATGGGTTGCGGGTCAAGGTGAAGGGCGATGTGTTTCTCGCCGACATTGCGCCGTTGCAATCGGAGCATGACGACAGCGAAGCCATGGCCGGCGCGGTACTGACCCTGCATCGCGCGGATCGGGTAGGCGAGCGCATTTATAACGTGCGCAAGCAGGAACTGCGCGGGTTCGACAGCATATTCCAGAGTTCGAAAGTGATGGCTGCCGTGGTGCGTGAAGCCCGGCGCATGGCGCCCCTGGATGCGCCGTTATTGATCGAAGGCGAAACCGGCACCGGCAAGGAGTTGTTGGCGCGCGCCTGCCATCTTGCGAGCCCGCGGGGCCAGTCACCGCTGATGGCACTCAATTGCGCCGGCCTGCCGGAATCCATGGCCGAGACCGAGCTGTTCGGGTATGGCCCCGGTGCCTTCGAAGGGGCGCGGGCTGAAGGCAAGCTCGGGCTGCTGGAGCTGACGGCGGGCGGCACGCTGTTCCTCGATGGCGTCGGGGAAATGAGCCCGCGCCTGCAGGTGAAATTGCTGCGCTTCCTGCAGGACGGTTGCTTCCGTCGTGTCGGCAGCGATGAAGAGGTTTATCTGGATGTGCGCGTGATCTGCGCGACCCAGGTCGACCTGTCCGAGCTGTGCGCTCGCGGGGAGTTTCGCCAGGATCTGTATCACCGCCTGAACGTGCTGTCGTTGCACATCCCGCCATTGCGCGAGTGTCTCGACGGGTTGACGCCGCTGGTGGAACACTTCCTCGATCAGGCCAGCCGGCAGATCGGTTGCCCGCTGCCGAAACTGGCGCCGGCGGCGATGGAGCGGCTCAGTCACTACCATTGGCCAGGCAATGTCCGGCAGCTGGAGAACGTGTTGTTCCAGGCGGTTTCGTTGTGCGAGGGCGGCACGGTCAAGGCCGAGCACATTCGATTGCCGGATTATGGTGTGCGTCAGCCCCTTGGCGACTTCTCGCTGGAAGGCGGGCTGGACGAGATTGTCGGGCGCTTTGAAAAGGCGGTGCTGGAGCGCTTGTATTCCGAGCATCCGAGCAGCCGGCAGCTGGGGAAGCGGTTGGGGGTTTCGCATACCACCATTGCCAATAAGTTGCGTGAGTATGAGGTGGGTAAAGACAGCAGCACTTAAGATCAAAAGATCGCAGCCTGCGGCAGCTCCTACACAGGCCGCAGGCAACCGTGATTTTATCGGGTGATCCCGGCCCCTGTAGGAGCTGCCGCAGGCTGCGATCTTTTGATCTGTTGCCGCGAAGCGGCATGACACCGCCGGTTTTTCGTCTCCAACCCATTCCCCCAATCCGCTCGGAACCCCTCAACTCCTTTGTTTCCCGGCCCCCGCGCCGCCAGAAAAAAGTTGGTCTGCAAATTGCTTATCGCTCAGCAGTACAGCACTGGGCGGCAAACGTCCGGCATGCAGAGGAAAGAGTGTGGACAAGTACCTTTATGTGGCAATGACCGGCGCCAGCCAGAATGCACTGGCGCAAAAGGCACATGCGAACAACCTGGCGAACATCTCCACCAACGGCTTCCAGAAAGACTTGGAGCAGGCGCGTTCGATGCCGGTGTTCGGTGACGGCTTTCCGGCGCGTGCGTTTGCCCTGTCCGAGCGGCCGGCCACTGACTTTTCCCCTGGCGCGCTGGTAGAGACCGGCCGCGACCTCGATGTCGCGGTGCAAGGCAACGGCTGGATTGCAGTGCAGAACCCCGACGGCGGCGAAAGCTACGTGCGCACCGGCAGCCTGAACGTCGACGCCCTCGGCGTGCTGCGGGCCGGCAACGGCATGCCGGTGCTGGGCAATGGCGGTCCGATTGCCGTGCCGCCCGAGCAGCAGATCGAGGTCGGCGAGGACGGCACCATCAGCATCCGCGCGATGGGCGAGGGCCCGCGGGTGATGGCGCAAGTCGACCGCATCAAACTGGTCAACCCGGACTTCAAGAACATGACCAAAGGCCTGGACGGTTCGATCCATACCAAGGACGGCCAGCCGGCGCAGGCCGATGCCAACGTCAAGCTGGTGTCCGGATTTCTCGAGTCGAGCAACGTCAATGCCGTGGAAGAGATGACTTCGGTGCTGGCCTTGGCCAAGCAGTTCGAGCTGCACGTCAAGATGATGAACAGCGCCAAAGAAGACGACCAGGCCATGGCTCGGGTCTTGCAGATCTAATAATCATCAGAACGTCGCGCCGTTAAACAGGCGCACGAGGAGAATCGAATGCTTCCGGCTCTTTGGGTTGCCAAAACAGGTCTGTCCGCCCAGGACACCAACCTGACGACCATTTCCAACAACCT
>Ga0213829_1003100_pt1 | contig 10287 bp, 8 predicted proteins | sample MC6MC0896MG_FD_180665 | JGI IMG/M metagenome (GOLD analysis project Ga0213829, IMG submission 180665) | Enriched soil aggregate microbial communities from Iowa State University, Ames, United States - MC6-MC0896-MG | ecosystem: Environmental > Terrestrial > Soil > Unclassified | place: USA: Iowa...
GGTTGCCGTGGCACCAGCGACGGTCACGCTTGAGTTCGTCCAGCAGGTTCGGCGGCAGTTCTTCGTAGCTGCCCGGCAAGTCATAAGCGATCCACACGCCCCAACCGGCACGGCGCATCAGCGCGGCTTCGACGAAGTCGTGCGACAGGATCGCACCGGCGAACGCACCTTTACCGGGCAATGGCGCCAGGGCGCAGTGCTCGATGAAGGGCTTCATGCGGATGATTGCGTTGTGGCCCCAGTAATGGGATTCGCCCAACTGCCAGAAGTGCAGGCCGGCGGTGAACAATGGACCGTAGACACGGGTCGCGAACTGCTGCATGCGTGCATACAGCGTATCCATACCCGACGCACGCGGCGCGGTCTGGATGATCCCGGCGTCCGGCGTGGCTTCCATCAAGCGCACCAGACTGGTCAGGCATTCACCGCTCATCACCGAGTCAGCGTCGAGCACGACCATATATTTGTAGTCACCCCCCCAACGACGGCAGAAGTCGTCGAGGTTGCCGCTTTTACGTTTCACGCGGCGGCGACGGCGGCGATAGAAGATCTTGCCGAAGCCCTTGGCTTCGCGGCAGACATCCAGCCAGGCTTGTTGCTCGGCGACGCAGATGTCGGCTTCGTTACTGTCGCTGAGCACGAAGAAGTCGAAGCGATCAAGGTTACCCGTGGCGGCGACCGACTCGAACGTCGCTCGCAAACCGGCAAACACCCGCGGCACGTCTTCGTTGCAGATCGGCATGACCAGTGCGGTACGCGCGTCCTTGGGAATCGGTTCGTTACCGGCGCTTTTACCGGATATCCGGTATTTGTCATGGCCGGTGAGCAACTCGAGGAAGCCCATCAATGCCGTCCAGAAACCGGCCGACACCCAGCAGAACAGAATCCCGAACAGTATCAGGATGCTGGTTTGCAGCGCATACGGCAGCACTTGCGTGACGGTTTGCAGGAACGGCTGGTGCAGGACTTCGTTCAGGTCGACGAACGACCAGCCCTGGTACGGCATGATGCCTTTCATGTACCAGCCGGCGACGATGGTCTGACCGAGCATCAGTACCAACAGAATGTAGCGCCGGATCGAACCGACAGTGCGCCAGCGAGCCGCGGGCAGCACGTTTTCGTCTTTCGGTGGCTTCGGCGGGTTGGTGCGGCCGGTCAGGCGGCGCCAGCCGCGCACCAGAATATTGGTGCGCCACGGCTCCGGCACGACTTTGGTCCGACGAATCGGCGGAGTCGCCCGCAGGCAGACCCGGCCGCTGGCGTCGAGCGCCAGCATTTCGGCGTCCGCCAGTTCTTCGGCGGTGTTCAGGGTCAGGCGACGACCCACCGAGGCTTGCGCAGCCTCGGTTGGTGCGTCGAACGTCGAAGACGACAGGCGTTCGTGCAGTTCGCTGAAGGACTGGCAGCCCGCGAGTTCCGCGCGCTGCTCGTCGGTCATCGGTAGATGCGCCAGATACTCCGCAAGCGTCTCTGGCTGTACTTGAGAATTACTCATCGGCAGGCAACTGGTAGCTCCAGGTCTCGGTCAGGACTTCTTCAGTCGGCGCCGATTCCGGTGTGGCAGGGGCCGCGTCGGCAGCTGCAGGCTGCTGGGCGTTTTTGTTGTCCTTATCCTTGGAATCCGCGACAGGCTTGGCTTCGGCCTGTTTGGCTTCAGCTTGCTTGGCTTCCTTGGCTTCCTTGTCCAGTTTCTCCTGCTGCCTGGCGGCGACCTTGTCGGCCTTGGCAACGGAAGAGTTGGAGGCAGGTACGGCCTTGGCCAGGTCGGCGGTCACGATATTCTTGACCAGCGCGGCACGCATTTCCGTGGCCTTGCTCGGGTCTTTGATCTTCATGCGCAGGGTCAGGCGCCAGCCCTTGGTTTCAGGGTTGTAACGCACGCTGTTCTCGACCAGCTCGGCATTCTCACCGACGCTGACCTGGCTGCGAACGTCCGTATCTGCGGGCAATGCCAACAGCGACGGACCTTCGAAGTCCACCAGGTAGGCAACGCTGCCATCCGGCTGACGAATCAGGTTGGATTGTTTCACGTCGCCGGTGGAGCGCAGGGTCTGTTGCACCCAGGCGCTGTCTGGCGCATGAAGCGCGGCTTCATCGATGGTCCAGTGCATGCGGTAGGCGACGTCGAGCGGCTGGCCAGGCTCAGGCAGCTTTTCCGGGCTCCAGAACGCCACGATGTTGTCGTTGGTTTCGTCGGCGGTCGGAATCTCAACCAGGTCTACAGAACCCTTGCCCCAATCGCCTTTCGGTTCGATCCAGGCACTCGGGCGCTTGTCGTAGCGGTCATCGAGGTCTTCGTAATGGCTGAAGTCGCGGCCACGTTGCAGCAGACCGAAACCACGCGGGTTCTCGATGGAGAAGTTGCTGACAGCCAGGTGTTTCGGGTTGTTCAACGGGCGCCAGATCCACTCGCCGTTGCCGGCATGGATCGACAGGCCGCTGGAATCATGCAGCTCGCGGCGGTAGTTCAGCACCTTCGACGGCTGATTGGCACCGAACAGGAACATGCTGGTCAATGGCGCAACGCCAAGCTTGGTGACCTTGTCACGCAAGAACATTCTGGCCTTGACGTCGACCACGGTATCGCTGCCCGGACGCAGGGTCAGGCGATAAGCACCGGTGGCGCGCGGCGAATCCAGCAGGGCAAAAATTACCAGGTGCTTGTCACCCGGTTTTGGCTGTTGAATCCAGAACTCGGTGAACCGCGGGAATTCTTCGCCAGACGGCAGGGCGGTATCGATGGCCATGCCGCGGGCGGACAAACCATAGGTATGCCCCTTGCCGACCACGCGGAAGTAACTCGCGCCCAGCATGGTCATGATTTCGTCTTGCTTGTCAGCCTTGTTGATCGGATACAGCACACGGAAACCGGCATAACCCAGTTGTTCGGTGGCTTTCGGATCGAACTTGACGTCGCCAAAATCAAACCGCTCAGGGTCGTACTTGATCTCTTCGACGGTGTTGGCCGTGATTTCGTTGATTTTCACCGGAGTATCGAAATGCATGCCCTGGTGATAGAACGACAGCTTGAACGGGGTTTTCTGATCGGCCCATTCGGCTTTCTCTGTGCGGAAACGAATTTTCTGATAGTCCGCGAATTTCATTTCGCGGAATTCGTTCGGCAGGTTACTGCGCGGGGCTTCGTATTTTTGCCCGGCCAGCTCTTTTGCCTTGACCGATACATCATCCAGATTGAATGCCCAAAGCTGGCCGGCGCTGAGCAGGCAGAGCAGTGCAGAGCCCGCTACCAGAGCGCTTCGTAACCGTTTGGCAGACAATTTTGGTGCATTACAGGGACTAACAATCACGAGCAACCCTCGCCGAAAACAGATCAAAAAACCAACGGCCAGTTAAAGTGCCAGCACGGTGTGCGGTGAAAAACCGACCCTGCGAACCACTCTTGCCAAGTTGGCGAGCATTGTTCCGACTCCTCTGGGGCTAAATGATTCCCCAACAGGTCTCGGACAAGTCTCTACCTAAGTCAAAATGGGCCAACGAATGCTGATCCCCGTAACGCGCGATTATCTAGTATGCAGCGTTACAACACATCAGGGGCAGCCCAGTATTTCTCGCGAAAATTCCCTGTTTCCAGCCGAAAAGCACTTAAAAAACATGTTTCAAGCGCTTTCAGGTCTGTAACAGAAAGGTGACCGGTCCATCGTTGACCAGGTGCACCTGCATATCCGCGCCGAATCTACCTGATGCCACAGTGCCATGCACCTGTTTTGCCTTGTCCAATAGATAGTCGAAAAGCGCCTCTCCCAGCGCCGGAGGGGCAGCGGTCGAGAAACCCGGACGCAGCCCGCTCCTGGTATCGGCGGCCAGGGTGAACTGAGAGACCAGCAGCAACCCGCCGTCGACATCTGCCAAGGACAGATTCATCTTGCCCTCGGCATCGCTGAACACTCGATAGTTAAGCAGCTTATGCAGAAGTTTGTCGGCATTGGCTCGAGTATCCTCTGGCTCGACGGCCACCAGCACCAGCAAACCCTGGTCCACTGCACCAACCACCTCCCCCGCTACCTCGACCCGCGCGCCTCGCACGCGTTGCAGCAGAGCCTTCATGCTTCGTCAGGCGCCAGATCGAGCATGCGTCGGGCCATCAGATCGGCGGCACGCACCAGCGCATCGGTAATCCCAGGCTCGGAAGCGGCGTGGCCAGCATCACGGATCACCTGCAGTTCACTGTTCGGCCAGTTCTGATGCAGCTCCCAGGCATTGTCCAGCGGGCAGATCACGTCGTAGCGACCGTGCACGATCACCCCGGGCAGATGGGCAATCTTGCTCATGTCGCGGATCAGCTGGTTCGGCTCGAGGAACGCATTGTTGGTGAAGTAATGACATTCGATGCGTGCGATGGACAATGCGCGCTGAGGCTCGGAAAAACGGTCGACCACCAGCGGGTTCGGACGCAGGGTCGCGGTGCGGCCCTCCCACGTGGACCAGGCCTTGGCCGCGTGCATCTGGGCGATCTGGTCGTTGCCGACCAGGCGCTTGTGGAAAGCCGTAAGCAGATCGTCGCGCTCATCCAGCGGGATCGGTGCGATGTAGTCTTGCCAGTAGTCAGGAAACAGACGGCTGGCACCCGCCTGGTAGAACCACTCGATTTCCTGCGGACGGCAGAGAAAAATCCCGCGCAGGATCAGGCCGTGTACACGCTCGGGGTGGGTTTGCGCGTAGGCCAGCGCCAGGGTCGAACCCCAGGAGCCGCCGAACAACACCCACTTGTCTATCCCCAGGTGCTTGCGGATACGCTCGAGGTCGGCGACCAGATCCCAGGTGGTGTTGTTTTCCAGGCTGGCGTGGGGGGTGGAGCGACCACAACCGCGCTGGTCGAAAGTCACAATGCGATACAGATTCGGATCGAAATACCGGCGGCTCTGGGCATCACACCCTGCGCCCGGGCCGCCGTGAATAAACACTACCGGCAATCCTTCCGGTGAACCGCTTTCGTCGACATACAGCGTGTGAGTTGCATCGACGGCCAGATCGTGCCGGGCGTGGGGTTTGATCTGCGGGTACAAAGTCTGCATTGCGCGCTCCGTAAGGGGTCGAGGTCATCCCTGGGGGGACTTCTATTAGTCTGCCGTCCGGCATCATAAACCCGAATTACGTCAGAGCACGATCCCCTGTAGGAGCGAGCTCGCTCGCGATGGTCCTCAACGATAACGCGACGAGCCAGACAGCCCGCGGCGCCCTCAGGTTTTTCGCGAGCAAGCTCGCTCCTACAGGGGCCGGCGATCGAGTCGAACCCTGTTATCCGTAGTGCTTTTGACCCCAGGCCAACAACCCTTGCAACAATTCCTTGAGCACAACCTGGGTCGGCTCTGCCAAATCCGGTCGATAGCGGAACGGCTCGAACTCTTCCATGTACGTGCACTGCCCCAGCTCCAGCTGCACGGCATGAATGTTCTCGGCCGGATTGCCGTAGTGCCGGGTGATGTGTCCGCCCTTGAAGCGACCGTTCAGCACATGGCTGTAATTGGCGTGACGCGCGCAGATCGCTTCCAGCTGAGTGGCCAACCGAGGATCGCAACTGGCGCCGTTGAAGGTGCCGAGGTTGAAGTCCGGCAGTTTGCCGTCGAACAGATGCGGGATGATCGAGCGGATCGAGTGCGCATCGAACAGCAGCGCATAACCGAATTCGGCTTTCAATCGCGCCAGCTCGTTCTGCAAGGTGGTGTGATACGGCGTCCAGATCTGCTCAAGATACGTCGACTGTTCGGCCGCCGACGGCTCCATGCCCTCCCGGAACAATGGAATGCCATCGAACAGCGTCGCCGGGTACAACCCCGTGGTCGCGCCCGCATACAAGGGTTTGTCATCGGCCGGCCGGTTCAGGTCGATGACGAAACGCGAGTACTCGGCCGCCAGGGTGCTGGCGCCCAGCTCTGCAGCGAAGTCATAAAGCCTTGGGATGTGCCAGTCGGTGTCCGGCAGGCTTTTCGCGTCGGGAGTCAACCCGGCTTCGACCGTCGGGGTCAGGCGCAGGCCGGCATGGGGCATGCTGATCAGCAGCGGCACGCGGCCTTGTTTGAAGTTCAGAACCTTATCCACGACTGCTCTCCTGAATACATGTTTCGACGCCGTGACGCACGACGCGTTTTTCCAGATCGCCGCCCAGCCAGTACGCCAGGTCAGCGGGACGATCGATATGCCAGGCGACGAAGTCCGCGACCTTGCCGGCTTCCAGCGAACCGTGGGTCTGGGCCATGCCCAACGCGCTGGCGGCATGAATCGTCGCGCCGGCAAGGGCTTCTTCCGGGGTCATACGGAAACAGGTGCAGGCCATGTTCAGCATCAAGCGCAACGACAGCGCCGGCGAGGTGCCGGGATTGAGGTCGCTGGCGATGGCGATTTTCACCCCGTGTTTGCGCAGGGCGTCCATCGGCGGCAATTGCGTTTCCCGCAGGAAGTAGAACGCGCCAGGCAGCAACACCGCGACGGTGCCCGACCCGGCCATGGCGATGGCGTCGTCTTCGGTCATGAATTCAAGATGATCGGCCGACAGTGCCTGGTAACGCGCTGCCAGACTCGAACCGTGCAGGGACGACAGCTGCTCGGCATGCAGCTTCACCGGCAAGCCCAATTCCTGTGCGGTGACGAACACGCGCTCGACCTGTGCCGGCGAGAACGCCAGGTATTCGCAGAACGCATCCACCGCATCCACCAGCCCTTCGGCGGCCAGGGCCGGGAGCATTTCGGCGCAGATGTGATCGATGTAATCGTCAGCGCGATCCTTGTACTCCGGTGGCAAGGCGTGGGCGGCCAGGCAGGTGCTGCGTACGCTGATCGGCAGTTCGGCACCGAGACGGCGGATTACCCGAAGAATCTTGCGCTCGCTGGCCAGGTCCAGACCGTAGCCGGACTTCATCTCGACCGTGGTCACGCCGTCGCGGATCAGGCTTTTCAGACGTTTGGCGGCACTGGCGAACAGTTCGTCCTCGCTTGCCGCGCGAGTGGCGCGCACGGTGCTGGCGATACCGCCGCCGGCTGCTGCGATTTCGGCGTAGCTGACGCCTTGCAGTCGCTGTTCGAATTCACCGCTGCGGTTACCGCCGAACACCGTGTGGGTGTGGCAGTCGATCAGGCCCGGCGTCACCCAGGCCCCGTTCAAATCGTTGACGGCCGGGTATTCACCCGACGGCAGTTCAGCGCGCGGGCCGATCCACTCAATGTGCGCACCGGACGTCACGATGGCCGCATCCTCTATGATCGAGTAGACGCCTTGCGCCATGGTTGCGACGTGGCAGTGTTGCCAGAGAGTTTTCATCCCGAGTCTCCACAAAATTCAAAATCGAATCGCTGGCAAGCCAGCTCCCACAGTAACCGGGGATGTCTGCAATTCTGTGTTCACAGCAGATCCCTGTGGGAGCGGGCTTGCCCGCGATGAGGCCCTTAAAGGCTAGGCAAAAACTTCGCCGTGACCAGTTCGTTCAAGCAACGCGTCGCCAACAATTGGGTCGCCGCATTAATGTCCGGCGCAAAGAAGCGATCCTTCTCATAGAACGGCACTTCTTTCCGCAAAATCGCCCGCGCCTTCTCCAGCTTCGCCGAAGTCTTCAACCCTTCGCGCAAATCCAGCCCCTGGCACGCCGCCAACCATTCCACCGCCAGCACCCCACGGGTGTTTTCCGCCATTTCCCACAGACGCTTGCCGGCCGCCGGCGCCATCGATACGTGGTCTTCCTGGTTCGCGGAAGTCGGCAGGCTGTCCACCGAATGCGGATGGGACAGCGCCTTGTTCTCACTGGCCAGTGCCGCCGCCGTCACCTGGGCGATCATGAAGCCGGAGTTCACCCCGCCGTTAGCCACCAGGAACGGCGGCAGTTGCGACATGTGCTTGTCCATCATCAGCGAGATACGGCGCTCGCTCAGCGCGCCGATTTCAGCGATGGCCAAGGCCATGTTGTCGGCGGCCATAGCCACCGGTTCGGCGTGGAAGTTACCGCCGGAGATCACATCGCCCTCAGCGGCGAACACCAACGGATTATCGGAGACCGCGTTCGCCTCGACGGCAAGCACCTCGGCAGCCTGGCGGAACTGGGTCAGGCAGGCGCCCATGACTTGCGGCTGGCAGCGCAGGGAATACGGGTCCTGAACCTTGTCGCAGTTCTGGTGCGAATCGGAGACTTCGCTGCGCTCGCCCAGCAGATCGCGGTAAGCCGCAGCGGCGTCGATCTGGCCTTTCTGGCCACGTGCGGCATGAATGCGTGCATCGAACGGTGAGCGCGAGCCCAATACCGCTTCGACCGTCAGGGCACCCAAGGCCACGGCGCCGGCGAACAAATCTTCACCTTCGAACAGACCTCGCAGCGCGTAAGCAGTGGACACCTGCGTACCGTTGAGCAGCGCCAGACCTTCTTTGGCAGCCAGGGTCAGCGGCTTGAGACCGGCGACGTGCAGTGCTTCGGTCGCCTCCAGCCATTCGCCCTTGTAGCGCGCCTTGCCTTCGCCCAGCAGCACCAGCGACATGTGGGCCAGCGGCGCCAGGTCGCCGGAGGCGCCGACCGAGCCTTTCAACGGAATGTGCGGGTACACCTCGGCGTTGATCAGCGCGATCAACGCATCGATCACCACCCGGCGAATGCCGGAGAAACCACGGCTCAGGCTGTTGACCTTGAGCACCATGACCAGGCGCACCAGGGCGTCGCTGATCGGCTCGCCGACACCGGCGGCGTGGGACAGCACCAGCGAGCGCTGGAGGTTTTCCAGGTCTTCGCTGGCGATGCGGGTCGACGCCAGCAGGCCGAAACCGGTGTTGATGCCATAAGCCGTGCGGTTCTCGGCCAGGATCTGCTCCACGCACGCAACACTGGCTTCGATCTGGGCCGAGGCGCTGTCGTCGAGGGTGATTTTCACCGGCTGTTGATAGATATCACGCAGTTGGGCAAGGCTCAGTTGGCCGGGAATCAGGTTTAGCGCAGTCACTTTTATGCTCCTTTTGAGAGTTTTATGAACTAACCAGACGCTCCGGAGATGTCCGTTGTCCGTCGCTTCCCGCCTTGTAGGGGGCTGGCGCCTTGGCACGCTGGTTTGATGTAGGAATCAGTTCAGGTTCGGCAAAGCCTTGTGCAGCACATTCGAATCTTTCAAAACCCCCGCCGCAGCGGCGATGTCCGGCGCCAGCCAGCGGTCCTGATCGTAGGCTGGAACCCGCTCGCGCAGCAGACGCCATGCGGCATCGGTGCCGGCGCCGAAGCGTTGCTCCTTGAGGAATTCAAACGCCTGAGCCGCCAGCAAGTACTCGATGGCGAGAATCTGCGTGCAGTTTTCCAGGGCGCGATGCAGTTTCAGCGCCGCGTTTGTACCCATGCTCAGGTGGTCTTCCTGCAGGCCCGAGGTGACGTAGTTGTCGAGCACGGCCGGTTGCGCCAACTGGCGGTTTTCCGCACACAGCGAGGCCGCGACGTACTGGACGATCATCATCCCGGAGTTCACCCCCGGGTTGGCCACCAGAAACGCTGGCAGACCGCTGACGTGCGGGTTGATCAAACGGTCCAGGCGCCGCTCGGCGATGGAGCCGATTTCCGCCATGGCGATGGCCAGCAGATCCGCAGCCATTGCCACGGACTGACCGTGGGGGTTGGCCTGGGACACGATGCGGAAATTGTCCGGCGTGCCCAGCAACATCGGGTTGTCGGTGACAGAGTTGAGTTCGGTTTCGATCTGCTGAATCCCGTGCCAGTTGATCCCGTGCAGCGCCATGGACTTGCGGGATCGAACGGATACTCAATGCATCCTGCGTGCGAATGCCTTTGCTGCTGGCGATCACTTCACTGCCATCGAGCAAGGCGCGCAGGTTGATCCCGACCTGTTGCATGCCCGGATGCGGTTTAAGCGCGATGATTTCGGCATCGAACGCTGCGATCTGACCGCGCTGGGCTTCGAAGCTCATGGCCCCGATCACATCAGCCCACTGCACCAGATTCGTGGCGTCGGCAATCGCCAGGCAGCTGAGACCGGTCATGCAGGGCGTGCCGTTGACCAGGCACAACCCGTCTTTCGCACCGAGCTGAACGGGTTGCAGACCTTCTTCGGCCAGTGCCTGCTGCGCGCCAATGATCTGCCCGCGATAGCTCACATTGCCGACACCCAGCAGCGCAATACCGATGTGGGCCATGTGGGTCAGGTAACCGACTGAACCCTGGGACGGCACCTGCGGGGTGATGCCGCGGTTAAGCAGCGCCAGCAGAGCCTCGACCACTCGACGATGAATACCGGATTTGCCATGGGAGTAGTTGCGGATCGCGGCGCACATAATTGCGCGGGTCTGTTCGTCGGCCA
>Ga0213829_1003102_pt1 | contig 10286 bp, 13 predicted proteins | sample MC6MC0896MG_FD_180665 | JGI IMG/M metagenome (GOLD analysis project Ga0213829, IMG submission 180665) | Enriched soil aggregate microbial communities from Iowa State University, Ames, United States - MC6-MC0896-MG | ecosystem: Environmental > Terrestrial > Soil > Unclassified | place: USA: Iowa...
CGGTATCGACCGCTGTGGTCGTGACGCCGTGGAAAAAACTCATAAGGCTCGTTCTCCAGAAACGAAAAAGCCCCGCATGTGCGAGGCCGTGAAGTTGTTCTGCTAGGAGTGGAAAAGAAAACGCCCCGGCGTGCGGGGCGTCTATTTCGGATCGACGGTGTCGGGTAGCAATGAGTCTGGCCAGCCCTCGGTCAGCATTTCGTCGCGGTACTCGCCGGCCTCGACCGCACGCAACAATGCCAGCTCACGATCAAAACAGGCTTGGACGTGCGCCCGAACCGCTTTGGCGATAGCGATGATTTGCGCCGATCCGATCTCGACAAAGCCCGTCACCGTCTTGAAGTTGCAGCGATAATCCGGATCAAGAACCGCAGACAATCCGGTGCTGGCAATCAGCGCTTGGCTGTCACGGGTCGTCTCGATGACCAGGCCCTCTACAGTGATGCTTGATGCTTCGCGGCGATACCGCTCGTTGGCAATCAACAAGGCCAGGTCAGGCGCGGCAATTTGAATCGGCCGCTTCACGACCTTTCCGGCGACCAGTGACCAAACACCGTCGTTTTCCCGAATGGTCTGAAAATACAACGGCTCGGGCACCTCGATAGCGTCAGCCGGAATTGCGGCGGCAGCATGTGTCAAGGTGCTGTAGCGCCCGCTCAGCTCACTGTTTTCATTGAAAGTCGCGTAATACATGCTCGCTCCTAGTAGCCGACGGCAATCCATCGCGCAATTTGAGAACCGGTATAGAGGTTTTGCAGCTTGTATTGATTGGTACTAATCATGTCGCAGTTCACCGAGCCTTGAGCCGGCGTGCCGAACGTCGCCACGATGCTCGCGCATGCGACAGGGAAAGCCATGGGAAACGGGTACACCGAGGTCGTGCTGCCGGGCACGTTCTGGTAACCCCACTGAATGACCAGCCCCCCTAGCCAAGAGGGAAATAACACATAGCCGTTGGCGTCCTTGAGGATCTGAAAGCCAAAACGCATTTTCCTGGGGGTGACCATCACCGTATCGTCAGTACCGGCGTTGACCTGAACCTGAGTCGCGACTTTCGCGACACCCAAAACGGTTTCAGTCGCTTGAACCACCCACTTGGCAAACGACTGCGCAACCCGCAGCGCGGTCATGGGTTTGGTGTTATCGGCGCCGGACTCCGCTTCAGCCTGACTTGCTGCAGCAATGCCATAGCCGGCCAGCGTGTTTGCCTTGTCGGCCTTGTTGCCCGGATTGAAGTTACCGTCGTGCCACAAGGTTCGCGTGGCGGTCCATGCGCCGGCATTGGTGACACTGCGCACGACGATCTTCACCTCGCCGCCTCCCTGCACAAAACCCAGTTGCCCGGCAAAGCCTGCCTGCCCGTAAGGCAAGTTCAACAGCCCGACGTAATTGGCAAAGGATGTAGGTCCGTCACCGAAGTAGTAAAAGCCGCCTCTCAACGAACGGTCATCAATTGATTCCGCCGCCAAAGCAATGCCGCCGAGGCCGTACTGCCCTACAGCCAGCGCGTCGGTAATCCCGTACCCCGTTAAAGTCGTGGGATTCGAGCCAGCCACGACCACACCGCGTTCATTGATCTTAACCTTGGTGTATGTTCCGGCAGGCCTGTTCGCAGGCAGTAGGCCGTTGAACAGATCGTCCACGTATCCCCGCGTCGCCAATACCACCGACGGGTCGATCTTCAACTGAATGTTGGAGGTGCCGCTGGTGATGATGTGCATCCGCACCACCTGATTGCGGCCAGATCCCTGAGCCAGTAACGGCTTGTAGCTGGGAGCCGCATTCGCCACTGCGCAGAAAACGCCGTCTTTATCCTCAAGTGCGAGTTCGCGAATCCACCAACCTCCTACATCAGGTGGCAGCACCAGCTCGGCAATCAGGACATTGCTGTCGGTTGGAGACACACGCAACTGATTGAGCTGCGCTCGGTAGACCTGATTCACCAATTTGGTTTGCGAGGGACTGGGTACGGGGTCTGCACCGTTCGCATCGCCGATCAGCATGTAGCGGGGTTCCCAAGGAATGCCCAGCGCGTCGCAGTTGGTTTTCTTGGCGGCGCCCTGCGTGGTGAGCATGCCGCCAAAAATAGAGTTTTTATCAACCATGGGGGTACACATCCATTTCGTCGAGGGTGTATTCGCTGACGCCGTGGTTCCCCTGAACCATTACGTCCATGTCCGGGTTGCTCCATGGGTAAACGTCGATTTCATCACCGTCGTAAACGGCGAAACCGACATAGGCGTCCAAGTGAGTTTCAAGTGTGATGTCGAGTCCGGTCAGTTTTCGGCTGACGGGTTTGGCGTCGTCGATCAGGCGTTCGAGTTCGAGGAACATTTCCTCGGTGATGCCGGTGTCCAGTACGCCGACCTTCATCGCGAAGGTGCCCGGTACGCCTTCTGGAACCGTCTGCCACCATTCCGAGATCTCGATCAGATAGCCCAGCGGCTCGACTACTCGGCGCAATGCGCCGATAGTGCCCTTGTGCTTGTGGATGTAGAACGAGGCCTTGATCGCGGCACGCTTGACCGCTTCCGGCCACACCGGATCCCAGCGGTCGACTGACCAGGCCCAAGCCAGATGTGGCAGCAGGTGCACAGGACAGGTGTCGGGGTTGTACAGCGTCCGCAACGGAATCAGTGTGGTCTCGGCAAACGTCGCCTCAATACCCCGTTCCAGGGGAGTGCTGTTGAGCGGTAGAAGGCTGCGCATATTCAGCCTCCCAACACGACGGTGTAACCGGTGCAGAATGCCGCCTGCGCCTTGGTGGGTTTTAGATCCTGCCAGTCCTTGAGTTCAACGCGGGCCACACCGGCGACGTGCAGCTGCGCATCGACACCCGAGCGCGCTACCTCGACGCCCAAGCGACGGCGCGGATTGATCCAGGCCTCTAGGCGCCTGATCGCCTCGACGAGCGCGGCGTCGTTTTCCGGCCCGGTACCTTTCATGTGTAATACCGCATCGATCCGGTACCGCAAGATCTCGGCACCGCGCACTTTCACACGATCACCGACAGGGCGCACATCGTCGTCATTCACAGCCTCGGCGACCAGACCAAGCAGCTCCGGCCCAACCGCGCCGTCCCCTTCCAGACCCAGCACCGTCACGTCGACACAGGCCGGCGCCGGGCTTTCAGCTGTGGCATCGGCGACCAGTGCCGAGGCGTTGCGGGCATGCAGGATGTAGCTGTTGCGTGGCCCCGCCGTAGTCAGTCCCTCGTAGGCCATCTGCACCCGTTCACGCAGGGCGTCGTTTGACTCCAGCACCGCCACAACTGGTGGCACTGCGAGCGGATCCGCTGCCTGAATTACCAGGCGCTTGAGATTGACGTTGGCGGCCAACTGATCAAGATCGGCGCCGATGGCATAGGCCAGCAACTGTGCCTTGGCCGCATCGTTGACCCGCGCGCGGTTGCCGAGCTTGATATAGCTGCCGACCTCCAGCAGCTTGGTTACCGGATCGCTCTCCAGCGCCGCCGTCCAGTTGCCGCCCATGTAACCGCGAAACACGCCAAGCGCTTCGCCGTACACCTCCTCAAAGTCCAGCGGCTCCAGCACGTCCGGTGCGGGCAGCTCAGTCAGATCCACCAGCGTACTCATACCCACACCTCCAACGTGCCGCGCTCACCAAGGTATTCGCCAGTGATCCTGAAATTGATTTTCCCACCCAATACCGAGATGGCGATGACGCGCTCAAGCTTGAGCCGCGGCTCCCACTGGCGCAGCGCCCGGGCCGCTTCCGCTTGAGCGGCGCTCTTCCAGCCTTCGTTGATTGGCAGGTCGACCATGCGCCGCAGCTTGCTGCCGTACTCCGGACGCTCGCGGCGGCTCAGCAGCGGCGTGCCGAGGATGTCCGCCACCGACTGACGTAAATGCTCGATGCCGGAGATGGGTTGCCCGGTGTGGCGATCCATTCCGATCATCGGCTTACTCCTTGAGTTGCTCGAACTCGGTATGGGCTTTAAGGCACTTCAGCGCTACATCGTCGGCGCCATCAACCGACACCCGGGCTTTCGCTACGGCCAAGGTGCGGCCGTCAGGCAGGATGACCGTGCGCGAGGTGTAAAGGGTGTCGCGAAAGGTCAGGGTCGAGGTCATCTGCACGGCGCTGATCGTTACGGACTCAGGCGCAGGCAAATCATCTTGATGTTTGGCCATGGTTTCTCCAGGCATGAAAAAGCCCGCACGCGGCGGGCTGAATGAGTGATGAGTTAGTGCTTGTGGTGGTTGTCACTTACACCGGCGGCCAGAATGTCGGCATCGCTGGTGATGCTCTGTGTCGCGTGCAGCGGGCCGTCGATATTGACCGGCCCTTTGATGTTCACGGCGCCCTCCAGATCGATCGTACCCGACTTCACACTGACAGCGTTGTCGGTGACTTCGGCCTGCGTCGATCCGACCTTGATGATGACCGTACCGCTAGGCAGAGTGATGGTGTAACTGTTGGCCTGCCAGTCGTAGACCAGTGAGCCTCCATCATCGAAACGCCAGACCTCGACGTGGTCGCGGTTGTCCGGTGGCGGACCACCATTGCCGTAAAGACCAGGAATGAACGTGCCCTGTGCTACATCGCCGCTGGCACTGATCAAAGTACCTTGCTCGTCAATGCTCGGTGCCCGCCAGTGCCGCGCCTTGCCAGCTGCAACGCTATGCCAGCGCACCCAGCCGCTGACCCACTCCCCGTCCGAGACTCGGCACACCGGAGGTGACGCAGCGAGATCCACCGCCACCACGTAGCAATCCTTGACCAGGCCGGCGAGCATGCGGTCGTGCTGAGCCGCGACGTAACCGGAACTCATGGAACATCCTCCGGACGGAAGGGGCCGTCGCCTGGCTCAATGTTCAGCAGCAGGGTGCCCGGTGGCTGATCCGGCCATGGCCATTCGGCGTCACCGAGGTAGATCTGCTGCGTCCATTCCACGACCCAGACGGTGTAGCCGTCCAGTTCGGGTTTGGTCCAGTCCTGCATGGCCTGGACGAACTCGGCCGGTTCGACCTCAACGCCCCAGCATTGCATGCGCAGCAACGCGGCAAGATGGCCCGCCAGGAACACCGCCTGTTGATGATAGTCTGGCTGAATCGGATCGGTGATCACCCGAGCCTCGAAATGGCAGGCCAAGCTGGTTTCACCAGTTCCCGGATCGAGACCCGGCTCCATCTCGGCCAATTCGATCAGCACCGCAGGCAGCGGTAAGCGATCCAAATCATCCGGCCACATGCACACCGTCTGCAGGCACGGAAAGTGTTGCTGAATGCGCCGCTCGATGGCGTGATACAGCTGTTCAAGACTGAACGGCTCGTCGACTTGATCCGTCACGTCATTTTCCCTTCAAGTGCTTCTGCACTTCGAAATTGAGTTCCTGCTGCAGGACATGCACCAGGTGTTCGTCAGCTTTGCGCACCCAGCTTTCGAAGTGTGGTCGGGCCTGCTCCAGAGACACCTTGGCTTTAGCCAGCGGGAAGCGGTTGTCGTGTTCGGCGATCCAGCCCGAACTTGCGCCGACCGCCCTGCTGACATCGCTGTCGGGATAATCGTCTGCCCTGAAGTGCTTGCTGCCGGTACGGATCCAGACGTCTGCGTTGTTGCCGTAGACCTTCTTGAAGAACGCACCCTGAAAGCGCCGGCCGGCCACTGAGACACCGGAGCGACTCTGCCGAGGCCGGCCGATGCGGCTGGCCTCCATGGCATTAAGGCCGAACCACAATTTGCCGCTGTTGGCCCCGCCACTGACCGGGTAGGCCCGCAGACGCTGCCGAACAGCGGCGACTGCAATGCGTTCCTGCCTGCCGACGGCGCGGGCAATTTGTGTGGCAAGCCAGCGCAGGGTTTTGTTGATGGCTCGGCGCTGGGCGTTGGCCGCTGCTTTTGGCAGCACGGCGGCAAAGTCCTGAAAGGCTTTCAGGTCTGCCGCCGATGTCTGCAACGAGATCATCCCGCCGCCGGCCGATGGCTTAAAGTGACTGCCAACACTCATGGTCGTTTCCTCAGTATCAAAGCGACGAGTCCATCACCGCCCGGCTCCAGCTGCAGCAGGTCGTAGTCACCGCCACCGTCCAGCTCCGGCAGATCCACACTGACAAGCAGCCCTTTTCTCAGGCCATGTGAATCGCGGACGCGAATCTCAAACTTCGGCTCACGCAGCGCCGTCCTGGTATTGCCCATTTTGGGTTGCAACCACGGAGCGGCGAACATGCCCAGTACCGGCTCGTCGTAGCCCTCGATCCGAGCCGAGTCGCCGAGGGTTTCGAACACCGTGTCGTCGACGTCTTCCAGCAATTCGCGGAAGGACATGGTCAGAGTTCCAGCAGGATCTGCGCCCGAGGTCGCGTGCACAGGTGCAGCGGGTTGGACTGGGCTTCACCGGCCATGCCTTTCTTGAATGGCAATGGTTCGATCATGCTGTAGTAAGGAATACCCTGGGTGTTGACCGTTTCCATGTAGTCAGCAGGCGCAAACACCGAGATGTACAGATCCGGCACGCCTTCGGGAATTAGCAACGCCTTGTCGTCGTGCACGAACGACACACCGGCCACCTTGCCACGGTAGCGCTCCCAGATGATGCCGCCGAACTCGAAGCTCTCACGAGCATCACCGCGCAGGGCTGCTGCCTGCTGGCTGTTGAGGTAGGTCTCTTTGACCGATTTGTGAACGATCAACTTGTTCCAAAAGTTCTTGCCGCAGAAAGCGCGGGATCCGGTGCTAGTGACGCTACCGAGCGCGTCTTCCTGCATATCCAGCGCTTCACCGCACTTAACTCGCAGTTCGGTGCTCGAATCTGCCAACCCCATAGACAGCTTCTGACGTTGCACACCGAAGCGGTCGTAAAGATCCAGCAGCACCGTAGCCCCATCAGCGTCTAGGATCTGTCCATTCAATGCGCCCATGCGCTGGAATTCGTGCGTGGCGTCCAACTGGCGCCGCGCCTTGGCCAGACGTGCATTGACCACGTCCTGCACCGCCTGCAACTCAGTACGAGTACCGAATGCACGGATGCCTTGGATCTCGTCGGCCTTGATCGTGAAGCGCTCCGGCAGGTGCACGGTGTTGAACGGGATCAGGTTGCGCTTGCTGCCTGCGACCACCAGGCCGGACGTCCCACGCTCACCAGCCGGTACCAGGGCCAGAGTGTCGCCGTCTTTTTCAATCTGCACGGTCAGGGTGGTGATGCCTTCCTCGCGGAACAGGCCCAGTGCGCTGATGCGCCCTGGCAAGTAAGGCTGATCATTGAGTGCAGCGGTCAGCGAATCGACGCTGAATGCTTCGTCGTCAAAAATGGCGATATCGGCCATAGGTACTCTCCAGAAACGAAAAATCCCGCACGCGGCGGGATGCATATAAAAGAAGGATCGGCTTAGCGGACGATCACGGAATGAGTGGCGAGCGCTTTCTCGGCGGCCAGATCCAGGCCGGTAAGGTGTGCTTCGCTGACCTCGGCCAACCGCACCACTGCGCGCCCGCGACGAACAACATCTGACTCACCGAGCGGGCCGTAGAGAATGGCGATGGCGTTTTCCGTGCCGTCTTCGGCGGTCGGGTTGTACGGGGCGAACTCACTGGTCGCAGTTACCAGGCCGAGGATCTGACCCGGCTCCAGTGCGTGACCGGCAGCGACGTTGATTGCTTCTCGCGAGATGGTTCCGGCGCCTTCGGACAACAGGAATTCACCTGCATGCATCGGTTCGCGTTTGATCGTCATGGTCTTGCTCCTTTAGTTGCTTGAGATTGTGCGGCCTGACGCGCTGCCCAGATCGAGGGCGGATCGGGTTGTTTAGCCTGGACCTTGGGAGGCAAGTCTTCGTTCTGCGGCAGGCTGTTGTCGATCTCGAAGCCCTTGCCGCTGCCCACCAGTTTGTCGAACAAGCGACTGCGCACGGAGCTGATATCCAGCCCGGCCTGCACAAACTCCACCGCAAACTCTGGCAGCCGGGCGGCCACGCAAAGATCGCGGATCGACTTGGCCTGGGTGATCGCGGCTTTCACGGTCACTTCATCTACCAGCTTGGTAGTGGCAAGCAGTGGTTCGATCAGGTTGCTCATTCCGCCTTGGTTGCAGGACTGGGTAATCAGCAGAGCCAGCGCCGCCGCATCCGCACCAGGCGCTGGTGGTTCAGGATTGTTGATCACCGGCTCGGTCGGCTTCGTGGGTTCAGTCAGCTGATCCAGCAGCGCCTTGGGCGTGCGCTGATATTTCTGCATCACACCGCCCTGCCCCAGACACGCCTTGACCTTCACACCGTCGCCGACCTCGTCGGCCAACCCAAGGGCTACCGCTTCGCGAGCCGTCAGCCAGGTCTCGGCATTCACCAGTCGCCGCAACTCGACCTCGTCGATGTCCGGTGCCTTAGCCTTGTAGGCTGCAATGATGACCTCAAGTGCCTGGTCGAGCGCGGCGGCGACCTTGCGCAAATCTTCGGCATCGCCCGAGGCGAATGTCCACGGGTTGTGGATCATCAACATGGCGTTTTCAGCGACAACAACCCGGTGCGCGCCGCAGACCGCGACACTCGCTGCACTGGCGGCCAATGCATCGACCCGGCCGGTGCAACGCTCACCCAAACGCGACAAGGCGTTGTGAATGGCCAGCCCGTCGAACAGGTCGCCGCCGATACTGTTGAAGGCTGCCACGACCGGCGACACGCCGTCATCCAGCGCGGCGAGGTCACGAACAAACTGATTGGCGGTGATGCCCCATGCGCCGATCTCGCCATAGACGTAGATCTCGATGGTGCGTTGCTCGGCTTCGCCGCTGGCCTGGAGGCTGTACCAGTGCTGATCCTTGATCGGCGGCTGACCTTCCAGCTTGTTGAAGATCTGCAAGGGTGAAAGCAGTTTCATGGTTTCTCCTGGTCGTCGTGTTCAGTATCAATCTCGACGAGCGTTCGGTAATTGAGGCCCAAGTCGCGGGCACGTTGAGCGTCGGCGGCGTTTTCCGCGTCGACCGTTTCGGAGTCGTAACCGGTGCGCAGACACATCTCACTGCGCGAACCGAACCCGGCATTGACCTCAAGCATTCGCGCTTGCACGTCCTGCACCGGCTGGATGTAGGCCCAGCCCTGTGGCACCCAGCGGGTGCGCAGAAATTCACGACGGCGCTTAGCGTAGTCCGGCAACTCGATCACACCGCTCAATACCGCCATGTCCAACCAGGCGGCGCGGACTGGCCGGCAAAGCTGGTGGATGTATACGTTGAATTGCAGCTGTTCGAGGCGGCGCCGGAACTCGTTTAGCACGACGCGCAGCGCACGGTCGTTGATGCCTTTCATGTCGCCGGTGAGGATCTCGTAGGGGGTGTCGGTCCCCGCCGCCGCTGCCATCAGTTGCTGACGCATGAAGTCCGGGTAGTTGTTGCCGGCGTCCGGTGGTTTGGAGAACTCGACCTCCTCACCTGCACCCAGCTCCTGCATGGTGCCGGGTTCGAGTGCAACCATCGGGGTAAAGCCGTCACGGTCAGCAGTAATCAGTTGACCAGTGACGGGATCACGCGGCACCTGTCCCATGTCAGGCGACGGGCGTTTGATAAAGCCGGCGAACAGGTTGGAAACTTCCTGCCGGAACAGCACCGCGTCGTCGTAGTTGTCGAGACTGCGCAGGCGCTTGAGTACCGGCGACATGCGCGGCACGCCGCGCAACTGCCCCGGTTCCAGCGGTTCGAAGATGTGCAGTACCTGGCTGGCCGGTACGCGCACCAGTTGGTTGTAGCCGCTGTTGAGCGACGACGCATCACGCGGGTGCGAGCGATACATCCAGTAAGCCACGCGTTTGCCAGCCGGGTTGAACTCGATCCCGGCACGGATGATGTTGCCGGTCTTGGTCATCTCGAACTTGTCGTGCGGCACGAATTCCGGTGCCAGGGTCTGCAGCTGCAGCGGCACCACCAGACCTTCGTCCAGACTGCGCGGACGCAACCGCACAAAACACTCGCCCGCCGTTTCCACGGTGCGAGCCACCAGCGCCTGCTGGCCGTAGAAGTCGCAGAGACCGTCGGCGTCAGACTCGTCGGCAAAGTCGTCCCAAAGCTCCTGCAGCTGATTGCGTAGTTCCTCATCTTTGACCTTGGGCCGTGGCGTGATGCCGGTGCCGATCAGGTTGCTGACCCGTTTGTTGATGGCGTTGGCCGCATACGGGTCATTGCGCACCGCCGCCCGCGAGCGGGCACGCAGGTTGCGTAGCGCCGGGGTGTTGATGCTGTTGATGCCGTTGTCGGTGGCGTCCCAGCTAGCAGATCGGCGACCCTCCCCGGCGCCTTCGTAGCTGGCCTTGATGTTCGATGGCAGCAAGAATCCGCTACG
>Ga0213829_1003107_pt1 | contig 10276 bp, 4 predicted proteins | sample MC6MC0896MG_FD_180665 | JGI IMG/M metagenome (GOLD analysis project Ga0213829, IMG submission 180665) | Enriched soil aggregate microbial communities from Iowa State University, Ames, United States - MC6-MC0896-MG | ecosystem: Environmental > Terrestrial > Soil > Unclassified | place: USA: Iowa...
ATGTCGCAACGCAGCGAGCACGAGGAACGTGTCGAGCGCAAATTGCTCGATCACAGCCTGCAGATCGATGTCGGCGAGCCCAAGGTGCTTGAGCTGCCGCAGCGGCGGGTGAAAATCCACGAGCAGAAGACCTTCGAAGTCACCGAATTCGAAGTCACGCGCCACTATGATCGCTACACACCGTACCAACCTTGGCGCGAGATCTATGAGATTCCGCTGGGCGCGGTGGCGGTGGTCGGCGGCGTCGGCGCGAACGTGGTCAACGTGTTCGCCCTCGGCAATCTTCCGGACAGTGTGACCCGGGACTGGTTCAGCTACGGTTTCGCCGGGCTCAACCCGTTCATGAACGCGCAGTCCAATGGTCGCGCACAGCAGAACCTGGCCGGCATCGATGAAGTCCAGCTGGACAAGCGCACCGAGTACTCAAGCCTGCCGTGGAGCGAACGTCCGGTGGAGGTCAAGGCCGGCAAGGAAACCTTCCAGCTCAATACCGACAAAAACGGCATTTTGCGCGTTAACCTGCTGGACAGTCCGTTCGCCGAACATGACATCAATCATCTGAGCCGACTGCTGATCACGGTCGCCGACGCCCAGGACGACGTGCACTCCGACTCGTCCCTGGCGGTCAGCAGCGGATTGCGCGGCAAGCTGCTCGAAGCGCACGGGCTGATTTACGACGACCTCGAAGATGACGAAGTGAGTCAGTGGGTACACCGGGTCAAACGTCTGTCGGAGCTGGGTCTGGAAGAAGAAGCCACGGAGCTGGAGCAAAGCCTGATTGAGCTGACTCGCAACGATCCGGAGTTGCAGGCCGAGTTCCTCAAGTCATTGACCCGGGATGCCGGGCGATTGGTGGCGGATCCGGGGCCGAATTAAAGCCTGAAAAGCATCGCGGGCAAGCCCGCTCCCACAAGGATTTGAAGCGATCACAAATAATGTGTTCGCAGCGGATACCTGTGGGAGCGGGCTTGCCCGCGATGGCGGCCTGACATTCACCGCGACATCAAAACTCTGCCACTACCGCTCAAACAACTCCATCTGCTCAAACCCACCCCGCAAATCCTCCAGCCTGACCCCAATCCCCAACAACCGCACCGGTTTCCCGCCGCGATTGAACGCCTGGGTCAGCAACAGCTGATAACTCCCCAGATCCCGCCCTGCCCCGGCCTGCTCCAGCGTGGTCTGGGTAAAGTCATGGAACTTCACTTTGACGAACGGCTTGCCCGGCCGATAACTGCTGTCGATTCGCGCCATGCGTCCGGCCAGGGTCTCCAGCAGCTCGGGTAATTTATCCAGGCAGCTCACCAGATCCGGCAGATCCACATCGTAGGTATTTTCCACGCTGATCGACTGGCGACGACTGTCGTTGTGCACCAGGCGGTCATCGATCCCGCGGGCCAGGCTCCAGAGCCGCTCGCCAAAGCTGCCGAATTCGCGCACCAGCGCCAACTTGTCCCATTCACGTAAATGCGAGCAGTCGACGATACCGAGCCGCCCCAGCTTGTCGGCCGTCACCTTCCCCACCCCGTGCAGCTTGCTGACCGGTAACCCGCTGACAAAGTCTTCCACCTGATCCGGTGTAATGACAAACAGGCCGTTGGGCTTCTTCCAGTCGCTGGCGATCTTGGCGAGGAACTTGTTCGGCGCCACGCCCGCGGAAACGGTGATGTGCAGCTGATTGGACACCCGGCGCCGGATGTCCTGGGCGATGCGCGTGGCGCTGCCACCGAAATGCGCACTGTCCGACACATCGAGGTAGGCCTCATCAAGGGAAAGCGGCTCGATCAAGTCGGTGTAATCGCGAAAGATCGTGTGAATTTCCTTTGATGCTTCTCTATAGGCGTCCATGCGTGGCTTGACGATGGTCAGGTCCGGGCACAACTTCAGGGCATGCCCCGACGACATGGCCGAACGCACGCCATACGCCCGCGCTTCATAATTGCAGGTGGCGATCACTCCCCGCCGATCCGCCGATCCACCTACCGCCAGCGGTTTACCGGCCAGGCGCGGGTCGTCACGCATCTCGATGGCGGCGTAGAAACAGTCACAATCGACGTGAATGATTTTTCGCTGGGTCATATAAAAGCGCAATTCATTGGCTGGAAATGTAGTCAGGCCGTGTGGGATAGGCAGTATCTCACCGACACCTGTATATAGCACCAGTACTCCGAATGTTCTTTTTAATACGTAGGAAACACCGGACGAATTTAATTGCTCAATCGAACAACTCCACCCAATAGAGCCGGAGGCCTTGCCACACCTGCCTCACAGCCCCGCAGACCCTCCGCGCTGGAGAGCTAAGCGATTGAACAGGAACAGGTTTTTTCAGGATTAGGCTTGACACTCGCGCCATTCTCTGTAGAATCCGACCCACAGACGCGGGATGGAGCAGTCTGGTAGCTCGTCGGGCTCATAACCCGAAGGTCGTCGGTTCAAATCCGGCTCCCGCAACCAAACATCAAAAAAGGCTACTCGAAAGAGTGGCCTTTTTTGTGCGCGCCTGTTTTGTACGAATGCAGCGCTCACCATTGCAAGCCCAGGAAGATAAATCGTTCTGATTCCTGAACTTAGGTCTCCTCTGCCGCGATTTGCCGTTCATTTGCACTTATTCGACCCGTTTCAGGATTAAAGGTTGACTCTGCGCCGTTCGCCTGTAAAGTGCCGCCACACAGACGCGGGATGGAGCAGTCTGGTAGCTCGTCGGGCTCATAACCCGAAGGTCGTCGGTTCAAATCCGGCTCCCGCAACCAAACATCAAGAAAGGCTACTCGAAAGAGTGGCCTTTTTTGTGTGCGCCTGTTTTGTGCGAATGCAGCGCTTAGCCATCATTCGCACGGAAAGAGAAATCATTCTGATTCCTCAACTTAGGTCTCCCCTGCCGCCGTTTGCCATAACTTTGCACTTATTCTGCCAGGTTCAGGATTAACGGTTGACACTCCGCCGTTCGCCTGTAGAATGCCGCCACACAGACGCGGGATGGAGCAGTCTGGTAGCTCGTCGGGCTCATAACCCGAAGGTCGTCGGTTCAAATCCGGCTCCCGCAACCAAACATCAAGAAAGGCTACTCGAAAGAGTGGCCTTTTTTGTGCCTGATGGAAAAGTCCTTTCGCAACAATGACCTGTCACCCTTCAGCGATGCCCCCTGTAGGAGCGAGCCCGCTCGCGATGGTCGTTAACGATAACGAGTCCTCACTGGTTAAACACGGCGCCTCTTGAGTCCATCGCGAGCAGGCTCGCTCCTACAGGGGGATTCGCTTTCAGACAAACCCTTTTCAAATGCTGACGCGCCATCGCCGGGTCCCAGTGAGAATAGGTATATTTGTAAGTATTTTTTTCAACAGGGATTGGTAACTTGACCGGATACCTCCATCCTGTCGCGCACAATCCAAGAGGTGATTGATGCGCGCCAACTCGTCTGATCCACAAGACACCGTCACCGGGACACAACCGATCAAGGCCGAGCGCCTGCGCTTGCTGGACTTGATCAGCAAATACCGCCAACCACTGGGTCTGGCCGTCACGCTGCTGTTGTTCGCTATTGCCCTGGTCGCCTGTCGTCACCTGCTGAGCGAACTCGACCTGTACGCGCTGCACGACTCGATGCTCGAAGTACCGCAACCGGCGCTGCTCGGTGCACTGGCTGCGACCGTGGTCGGCTTCATCATTTTGCTCGGCTACGAGTGGTCGGCCAGTCGATATGCCGGCGTGACACTGGCGCCGCGCACCCTCGCGCTGGGCGGGTTCACCGCATTCGCCATTGGCAATGCCATCGGTCTTTCGATGCTCTCGGGAGGCTCGGTTCGCTACCGTTTATATGCGCGTCATGGCCTGGGGGCTTCGGAAGTCGCCCACATGACGCTCTTTGCCAGCCTCTCGCTCGGGTGCGCCCTGCCCCCGCTCGCGGCGCTTGCCACCCTCAGCGACCTGCCTGCCGCTTCCGTCGCCCTGGGTCTGTCCGAGGCATTGCTCGGTGCCGTTGCCGTCGCCGTACTGCTGCTGTTTACCGTGCTGGCAATCGGCATCTACCGCCGTCGCCTGCCGGAACAGCCCTACCCGGATAATCTGCTGGTCAAGGTCGGCCGCCGCACCTTGCGCCTGCCAGGGCGTCGCCTGACGTTCCTGCAATTGGTCATCACCGCCCTGGACGTGGCCGCCGCCGCGACCGTGCTGTATCTGCTACTGCCAGAAGCGCCGCCCTTCGGCGCCTTCCTGCTGGTGTATCTGCTGGCCTTGGCTGCCGGGGTACTCAGCCATGTGCCGGGCGGTGTCGGGGTGTTCGAGGCCATCCTGCTGGCCGCCTTCGCCGACAAGCTCGGTGCCGCGCCACTGGCGGCCGCGCTGTTGCTCTATCGCCTGATCTATGTGGTGCTGCCGTTGCTGGTGGCGTGCTTGCTGCTGTTGATCAATGAAGGCCAACGCGTCTTCCAGACTCGCCAGACACTGCGCGCCGCGTCCGGCCTGGCCGCACCGATTCTGGCGGTGCTGGTGTTTCTATCCGGTGTGGTGCTGCTGTTTTCCGGCGTCACCCCGGAAATCGATACGCGCCTGGAGCACATCGGCTTTCTGATCCCGCATCGACTGGTCGACGCCTCGCACTTCGGCGCCAGCCTGGTCGGCGTGCTGTGCCTGCTGCTGGCCCAAGGTCTGCGCCGGCGCCTGTCGGCAGCATGGATGCTGACCACCATTTTGTTACTGGTGGGCGCCCTGCTCTCGCTGCTCAAGGGCTTCGACTGGGAAGAAGCCTGCCTGATGACCCTGACCGCGAGCCTGCTGGGGGTTTTCCGCAGCTCGTTCTATCGCCCCAGCCGCCTGACCGAATTGCCCTTTTCGCCGCTGTACCTGGTGTCCAGCCTGTGCGTCCTCGGGGCGTCGATCTGGCTGCTGCTGTTCGCCTATCAGGACGTCCCCTACAGCCATCAACTCTGGTGGCAGTTCACTCTCGACGCCGATGCCCCCCGTGGCTTGCGCTCGCTGCTGGGTGCCGCCGTCCTGTTGCTGGTGGTGTCCCTGACCTGGCTGCTGCGCACCGCGCGCCCGGTGATCCATGTGCCCACGCCCGACGAGCTGGATCGCGCGGTAAGGATCCTCATGGCTTCCGCCCAGCCGGATGGCGGCCTGGCCCTGACCGGTGACAAGGCGCTGCTGTTTCACCCTGACGACCAGGCGTTCCTGATGTACGCCCGCCGTGGTCGCAGCCTGGTGGCCTTGTACGACCCGATCGGCCCGGCCCAGCAACGGGCCGAAATGATCTGGCAGTTCCGTGACCTGTGTGACCTTCACCACGCCCGCCCGGTGTTCTATCAGGTGCGCGCCGAGAACCTGCCGTATTACATGGACATCGGCCTGACGGCGATCAAGCTCGGTGAGGAAGCCCGGGTCGATCTGCAGCGCTTTGACCTTGAGGCCAAGGGCAAAGAGATGAAGGACCTGCGCTACACCTGGAACCGGGGCACCCGCGATGGCCTGTCGCTGGAAATCCACGAGCCGGGCCACGCGCCGATGGATGAGCTCAAGGTGATCTCCGATGCCTGGCTGACCGGCAAGAACGTGCGCGAGAAAGGCTTCTCCCTCGGGCGATTCAGCGATGACTACCTCAAGCATTTCCGCATCGCGGTGATTCGGTTCGAAGGGCGCCCGGTGGCGTTCGCCAACCTGCTCGAGACCTATGGCCATGACCTGGCCAGCCTTGACCTGATGCGCGCGCACCCGGAGGCCCCCAAGCTGACCATGGAGTTCATGATGGTCGGCCTGATCCAGCATTATAAAAATCATGGATACGCACGTTTCAGCCTGGGCATGGTGCCGCTGTCGGGGTTGCAACCCCGTCGCGGCGCTCCGCTGACCCAGCGCCTGGGCTCGATGGTGTTCCGCCGTGGTGAGCAGCTCTACAACTTCCAGGGCTTGCGCCGCTTCAAAGACAAGTTCCAGCCTGACTGGGAACCCCGCTATATGGCCGTGCCCGCCGGACTCGATCCGCTGGTGGCCCTGGCCGACACTGCCGCCCTGATTGCGGGCGGCTTGACTGGATTGGTGAAACGCTGATGATTCAACGCTCCCTGCGGTACGTACTGGGCACACTGCTAGTGCTCGCCCTGATCCTCGGTGGCGGTTACTGGTACCTCAAACGTCCGGCCCCCGAACCCACCCTCGAACAGCTGACACCCGCCGACGGTGCGGAGATGACTCGAGTCATCCCCGGCAACACCCCGCGCGCCCAGGTGCTGGTGGCGGTCAACGCCGAGCAGAAGCTCAGCGACAAACAACTGCTGACCCTCAGCCGCAGCGGCTCGGCGCAGATCGTTCAAGTGATCCTGCCCAAAGACTGCCTGTTGCAAAGCCGTGCCTTGCAATCAGGCCTGAGAGCGCTGAACGGCCCGGCGACCCTGGTCAGCGGCATCGGGCCCGGGGCCGTGCTGGCATGGCGCTGGCTGTCCGAACAGAAGAACGACAAGGCCCAGGCCGTGTCGGTGGACCTGGCCCTGGAAAAACCCGGTTGCACTCATCTGCTGCCAAAAAGCGCCTCCCACGGTCACTGGCTGGTGGCCTGGAACGACAACCCGGACGACACCAGCGCCGGCTTCGTACGCGACCAACCGAACGCCGAAACCAGCATCAGCGACTACGACATCAACCTGCCGCAAGTGCTGAACAACGAACTGCGCAAGCTCCTCGTCGGCGGCGACAAAGCCGCGGGCGGCCTGCAGATTCCGGTGGTCGAAGTGCCGGCCGGCCAAGCCCGGGACACCGTCACCCTGTTCCTCTCCGGCGACGGCGGCTGGCGCGACCTGGACCGCGACGTGGCGGGCGAAATGGCCAAGATCGGCTACCCGGTGGTCGGCATCGACACCCTGCGGTACTACTGGCAGCACAAGAGCCCTGAGCAAAGCGCCCTGGACCTGGCCGAACTGATGCAGCACTACCGGCAGAAATGGGGCACCAAACGCTTCATCCTCACCGGTTACTCGTTCGGCGCCGACGTCCTGCCGGCCATCTATAACCGCCTGGAGCCCGCGGAGCAACAACGGGTCGACGCCATTATCCTGCTGGCCTTCGCCCGCACCGGCAGCTTCGAAATCGAAGTCGAAGGCTGGCTCGGCAATGCTGGCAAGGAAGCCGCCACCGGCCCGGAAATGGCCAAGCTGCCGCCGGAGAAAGTGGTGTGCGTCTATGGCGAAGAGGAAACCGATGAGAGCGGCTGTACTGACAAGACGGCCGTGGGCGAGGCGATGAAGCTGCCTGGCGGGCATCACTTTGATGAGAACTATCCGGCTTTGGCCCAGCGGTTGGTGGATGTGATTGAGAAGCGTCAGGCGAAGGAGACGGCGGCTCAGGAATGAACTGAACTGCGCTGACAAAACAGCCCTCGCGACCTTACGGTAGCGGGGGCTTTTTCATTCCTGCAAACACTACATATCCCTGTGGGAGCGGGCTTGCCCGCGATGACGGCAGCAGATCCAACATTGATGTGGCAGACATACCGCTATCGCGGGCAAGCCCGCTCCCACAGGGATCTTCACTGGATTCGGATCAGGCCCCGCCCACAAAAAAGCCCCCGCTGCCTTCATGGCAACGGGGGCTTTTTGATGGGGCTTACATTTCGACCTGGGTACCCAACTCAATCACCCGGTTCAAAGGCAGATTGAAGAACCGCAAATTGCCATTGGCATTCTGCAGCATGAAGGCAAACAGCGCCTCGCGCCAGCGGGCCATGCCTACGAGTTTGGAGGCGATGACCGTCTCGCGGCTGAGGAAGTAGGTGGTGCGCATCGGGCTGAAGTCCAGGTCATCGAGATGACACAGTTTCAGCGCCTGCGGCACGTCCGGCTCGTCGACGAAACCAAAGTGCAGGATCACCCGGAAGAAGCCCTCGCCATGGGATTCGACCTCGAAGCGCCGCGTCGGCGGTACCCGCGGAATGTCTTCGTAGACCACCGTCAGCAGCACCACTTGCTCGTGCAATACCTGGTTATGCAGCAGGTTATGCAACAGCGCGTGGGGCACGGCGTCCGGACGGGCGGTGAGGAACACGGCGGTACCCTGGACGCGATGCGGTGGCTGGACGGCGATGCTGCTGATGAAAATCGGCAGTGGCAATCCGCCCTCGTCGATCCGGTCGACCAGCAATTGCTTGCCGCGCTTCCAGGTCGTCATCAGCACGAACAGCACAATACCGGCAATGACCGGGAACGCCCCGCCCTGAACGATCTTCGGCACGTTGGCGGCGAAGTACAGACCGTCCACCAACAGGAAGCCGAGCAACACCGGCACGGCGAGCACCGGCGGCCATTTCCACAGCAACAGCATCACGGCCGAGACCAGGATCGTGGTCATCAACATGGTGCCGGTCACCGCCACACCGTAGGCCGAGGCCAGGGCGCCGGAGGATTCGAAACCCAGGACCAACAGGATCACGCCGACCATCAGCGACCAGTTCACCGCGCCGATGTAGATCTGGCCCTGTTCGGCACTGGAGGTGTGCTGGATGTGCATGCGCGGAATGTAGCCGAGCTGGATCGCCTGGCGAGTCAGGGAGAACGCCCCGGAGATCACTGCCTGGGAAGCGATGACCGTCGCCAGGGTCGACAGGCCGACCAGCGGAATCAAGGCCCAGCTCGGCGCCAGCAGGTAGAACGGGTTGCGGGCGGCTTCCGGGTCACCGAGCAGCAGCGCGCCCTGGCCGAAGTAGTTGAGAACCAGCGCCGGCAACACCAGGATGAACCATGCGCGGGCAATCGGCTTGCGACCGAAGTGGCCCATGTCGGCGTACAGCGCCTCGGCACCGGTCAACGCCAGCACCACTGCGCCAAGGATTGCCACGCCCATGCCTGGATGCACGACGAAGAAACGCACGCCCCACACCGGGTTCATGGCCTTCAACACTTCCGGATGTTGCAGGATGCCGTAGACCCCCAGCGCACCCAGCACGACAAACCAGGTGACCATGATCGGCCCGAACAAAATGCCGATGCGCGCGGTGCCGTGACGCTGGATAAGGAAGAGTGCCACCAGCACGATCAACGACAGCGGCACCACCCAATGGTCGATTCCCTCGAATGCCAGTCCCAGGCCTTCAATGGCCGAGAGCACGGAAATCGCCGGCGTGATCATGCTGTCGCCATAAAACAGCGCCGCACCGATCAGCCCGCAGACCACCAGCAAGGTGCGTAATTTCGCATGCCCCGCCGCTGCCCGACGGGCCAGGGCGGTCAAGGCCATGATCCCGCCTTCACCCTGGTTATCGGCGCGCAGGACAAACATCATGTACTTGATCGAGACGACCCAGATCAGCGACCAGAAGATCAGCGCCAGAATCCCCAGCACCCCGTCATGGGTGACGGGCACACCGTAGCCACCGGAAAACACTTCTTTGAGGGTGTACAGCGGGCTCGTACCGATGTCGCCATACACCACCCCGACCGCCGCGACCAGCATGCCGATCGGCTTGGCCGCCGAATGCCCGGCATCCGCCGCCTGACTACTTGCCTGACCCATCCAACACTCCTGATACCCAGACCGGACTTCTTTGAAAGAAGCACTCTGCTTTACCGTGCAGCATGCGCTGTTTTACTTCTCGTTACAGACGTTTTGTTGACTGCAAGAAATCGGTAAAGCTTAACGGCGCGAAGCATAGCGCAGCACTCGTCGCATTTCCCTGCATAAAGCTGGTCAAGTGCCTCGCCCATCGCTAGAATTGCGCACTTTTTGATCAGAGACGCTTCGAAGCGTCCGTCAGCCGCCTCGCCGTTCCCGGCCGCAGGCGTCACAAATACCGAGGTTAGACATGTCCACCACTCCTGCGCCGGCCAATCCAAAGGTTGGCTTCGTATCCCTGGGTTGCCCCAAAGCACTGGTCGACTCCGAGCGCATCCTGACCCAGCTGCGCATGGAAGGCTATGACGTCGTGTCCACTTACGAGGACGCTGACGTCGTGGTGGTCAACACCTGCGGCTTCATCGATTCGGCCAAGGCTGAATCGTTGGAAGTGATCGGCGAAGCCATCAAGGAAAACGGCAAGGTCATCGTCACCGGCTGCATGGGCGTCGAAGAAGGCAACATTCGCAAGGTGCACCCGAGCGTGCTGGCCGTGACCGGTCCGCAGCAATACGAGCAAGTGGTCAACGCCGTGCACGACGCCGTGCCGCCGCGCCAGGATCACAACCCGCTGATCGACCTGGTGCCGCCGCAAGGAATCAAGCTGACCCCGCGCCACTACGCCTACCTGAAGATTTCCGAAGGCTGCAACCACAGCTGCAGCTTCTGCATCATCCCGTCGATG
>Ga0213829_1003113_pt1 | contig 10252 bp, 17 predicted proteins | sample MC6MC0896MG_FD_180665 | JGI IMG/M metagenome (GOLD analysis project Ga0213829, IMG submission 180665) | Enriched soil aggregate microbial communities from Iowa State University, Ames, United States - MC6-MC0896-MG | ecosystem: Environmental > Terrestrial > Soil > Unclassified | place: USA: Iowa...
CGCTCTTTACACAACCAGACGTGACCACCTCGACGCACCCAGGCCATTACCTGGGTCGGGACAAGCTAAGTCGTCGACCACGCAGCCTCTGGATAGCTGCCGGACTCCCCCATGGGAGGACGCCAAACCATGAGAGCCACCTGATGCGTAGCCAGTAGCTGCAGCAGGTAGTGGTGGGGAAACCCGGCGACGAGCATGGCGCGGACCAAATAACCAAAGGAGGGACGCCATCATGAAGTAGTAAACGAAACGCCTAACCCAGCCATGGGGATTGGCAGCTCACCGGACGCTAAAGAGCCGGTCGCTGGCAGGCCGAGAGAATTGCCTGTCCGGAGCGCGCTGGTTGCTACCAGCCCCGATAGCCAGACGGAAGTGCTGCCCAGCGACGGTCGATGGCAACGACGCCGGATGCGTAACCGGCCCGATCTACCTGGTTCCCCATCACCAGGCTGCATCGGTCGTGACGTTCGCCCTCCCCTGGTCCGGGAGGTACACGGCAGCGAGCGTCACGACCAATGCAGCCCACCGAGGACACTTCATGGAAACGATCACTTGCGGCTCCTGGATTGGCCAGCTCGGTAAGGCGCTGGCACCCCGCGAACTGGAAGCACTGCTGTGGGTGGCCCAAGGCCTCACCACCAAAGAAATCGCCCGAGAAATGGCAGTCACCCCGGGCACAGTGGCCAACCGCATCGAGGCCGCTCTCTTCAAGCTGGAAGCCGGCCGTCGCATCGAGGCCGTCACCAAGGCCATGCGCCAACAGATCATCAGCCCGCTCTGCATCGCCCTCGCCGGCCTCATCGCCATGCATGCGGTGATCAACGACAGCGACCCGATGCGCCGCGACCGCCGCGCGCCGGAGCGCCGCACCGCCCAAGTTCGAATCGTTCGCAAGGCCGAGGCCTTCGAATACCACGCCTGACCCACCCGAGGATCAACCATGCAGACAACAATGCACCCGGCCTTCCAAGAGAAGGTGGACATGCTCAAGGCGCTCTTGGCGCGCACCCAGGAGGCCCGTGACGAGGCATTCGCCAAGATCGGTGCGCCGCGCTACCAGGCTTCGGGAAAGGGCAAAGTTTGGGATGTGGTCGAAATCGCCACCGGCACCAAGCAGGGCTTCGCCTTCACCTACGAGACCGCCCTTCGGTTTGTAGACGTTATGGAGGCAGGCGCAGCGAGCAAGCAAGGCGGCCTGCAATGATCGGTCAGCAAACTCCAGACAGCCGAGCCGAAATACTGGCCAAGCTCAACGCCAGCATCGACTGCTTCTTCGGCAACGGAGGATCGGCTCAGACGCTGCCAGCTGCCGGGTACGTACCGCGCCGGCCGCGTCGTGAGCCGGAACGGGGCCCCGGTCCCATTGCTGAGCCAATCGACAAGAGAGAGGCAGCGCGTCAGAAACGCATTGCGGAGATTCGCGAGCTGGCAAAGACCATGACCTACAAAGAGGCCATGGCTCATAGCGGCCTCGCCCAGTCGACTCTCGTTCGTGCCGCCGCACAAGGCAACTTCAAGTTTCAGCGCGACCCGAACTACGGCATGACCAACCTGGACAAGAAGCTCAGCGACCCCGTGGAAGACAGGTCGAAAGCCGAAAAGATCATCGCCTACCGCAACGTCGGAATGTCCAGAGCCGATGTTGTTCGCGAGCTGCAGATTTCCTTCAAACAGCTTGGCCGGCTACTCCGGGAGTTCGAAATCGACTTCCCGACCATCGCCGAGAAGCGATCAACGAGAAAAGCATGAAACGCATCACCGCGCGCGTCCGGCACGGCCGGCGCCAGCAGCACATCACTTTGCCGCCAAGCGGCATCCATCCCAAGGAGTCGAAGCAATGTCCACCCAAACCAATACTGCCGAGTTCCTCGAAGAGCTGAACGGCGGCGCCTTCGCCAGCCAGGTCGGTCACGCCCTGTCTGAAGTTGCCGCCGGCGTGGTGGATCACGGCAAGGCCGGCAAGGTGACCATCACCCTGGACTTCAGCCGGGTTGGTGAGTCCAGCCAGGTAAAGATCAAGCACAAGCTTGAGTACAAGGCCCCCACCAAGCGCGGTACCCGCAGCGAAAACACCAGCCTGGACACGCCGATGCATGTCGGCTCCGGCGGCAAGCTCTCTCTGTTCCCCGAAAAGCACGACCAGCTCTTCACCCGTGACGAAGCACCCGTTCACCCACGCTCGTAACTCACAGCACCTACAAGGAAAAGCGCATGTCCCTCAGCAAAGAAGCTCTCGAACTTATCCAAGAAAACGCCGTGGCGGCAGCGAGCATCCAACTGCCGGCCCTCGGCCAGGTTGCCGTAGTCCCGCAGAACTTCAACGTGGTTGACCTGGAGCGCTACCAGGCCGGCCGCAACCGCTTCCGTGGCACCTACTCCACCCACTCGCTGGCCGACTACAGCGCTTACGTTGTCGAGCGCGCCGCACCAGCAGCTCGCGGCTTCATCGATCAGGACAGCATGAGCTGCATCGTGCTGTTCAACATCGGTACCGCCGAAGAGCCGGGACACGCCGATGACCGCGCGGTGCTGCGGCTCAAGGCTTCCGCTGCGTTCGCCGCAGTTCAGGCGGTGTGCGGCCAGAGCCTGGTTCAGAAGGCCATGAGCGACTGGATCGAGGACTGGAACCAGCACCTGGCGGCCACCGATGAAAACGGGGTCACCATGTCGATCTCGAAGGCGATAGCCGCGGTTCGCACCATCACCGTTAAGGCATCGTCCGAGAGCGATCACGCCGTCGGTGAGACCCGCGCCAGCCGCAGCACCATGGACCAGATCGAAGCCAGCAGCAAAGAAACCCTGCCGGCCTGGCTGGACTTCAAGGTCATTCCGTTCGAAGGCTTGGGCGAGCAAGTTATCCGCCTGCGCGTGTCGGTCATCACCGGCGGCTCGCAACCGGTGCTGAAATTGCGCTGGATTGGCGAGGAAGCTCAGCGCGAGGCCATCGCTCAGGAATTCAAGGCTGTTCTCGACGCCAAAGTCGGCACGGCCGCGAAGCTGTCCCTTGGTACTTTCGACTCTAAGTGAAGCACTGGTGGCCCTGTGTGACAGGGCCGTCTGCTTGGCCTCAGATATCGCAATTTACTGGATAGATTCCATTTCAACTCTCAACTGGTATAAGCGGTTGTACTCATGCAAGGCCAACTTAATTTCATCTTTATAGTTAGTCGGCTTTGGATTCCTCTGCTCAAGTGCCGCCTCTATACCTACAGAATCTAGCGCAATCGCCGCCAAATCCATAGGCTCTATGAAAGGTTCAGCACATACTATCCCTTCATGTCTGTTTCGCCATCTTATGTTATACAACTGCGAAATCAATAGATGCTTTAGCGCAAGCGTGATTTCGGATTTCAACTCCTTCTGGCAATCATACTCTTTCGCTAGCTCAAACAACTGCCATAGATGACCTGACCGAGGATCAATCGGCTGTTCGCTACCAAATCCACCTTCGTGCTTAAGGGCCAATCCCAAGCAAATCCTAAGCATTTCGATTCTGGACTTGTTCAGACTTTCTATCGCCTTGATCGCTTCTGCCTTTATTTCTTTCAGCTTTACCACGTTTCCAGCAATCGATATTTCTTGGACCTCCGGAGCATAGCCAACAATTAATGCCAAAACTGCAAATGCTACTACAAATGCAACAAACTCGGCCCCTGAGAATTTTCCAGCACCTAACAAATAGTATGCCAACAAGGTTGCCAAAGAGAAAACCAGAAAGCCAATTATACCTAGGACCAACCTCATGCAACACTCCGCACAGAAATCAAAAACCCAGCAGTGCTCGTCTTAAACTGGCGCCATGATAGAGGTGTATGAACCATGGCACCAAGCGACTAAAGGTTAGCGAGCCTGCCAGCTACTTTCCTTTTTATTCTATCAACAGTCTCTGGGTCCTCTGGAGTTCCCACAGTAATAAACAGCTCATTGGTAACTACTTCCGGGGCCGTGCCGAATGCCGACACAAATGGAGGCAGCCTGCGATCTGACTTGATCTCTTCGCCAATGTAATTGGCTGTATCGGTGCATATCAAGATTCTGTGAAAATCCCGGACATCTACTGATTCAAGTTCTGCTTCATTAACAAAACGCTTCATTCTAGATCCTCAAAGACGACTGTGTTATCGGATCGACTATCAATAGCTCAATTCGAATACTCATGCCAGCCCGGCGAGGGCAGCACCTGCACTCAAGGACCACAAAGTGACCACAGCAATCGACCTGTTCGCCGGCCTCGGCGGATGGAGCACCGGCGCGCGCGCCGCAGGCGTCCAGGTTCTCTGGGCCGCCAACCACTGGCCGGTGGCCGTTGAATGGCACAGCGCCAACCACCCCAACACGCAGCACGTCTGCCAAGACCTGCACCAGGCGCGCTGGGAACAGGTGCCGGCACACGACATCCTGCTCGCCTCGCCCTGCTGCCAGGGGCATGCCAAGGCCCGCGGCAAGAAGTCGGGCAACCCTGAGCACGACGCTTCACGCTCCACGGCCTGGTCGCCGGTATCGGCCCTTGAGTTCCATCGGCCGCAGGCGGCAGTGATCGAGAACGTGCCGGAGTTTACCGACTGGGTGCTCTACCCGGCCTGGCTACAGGCGGTTCAAGCTCTGGGGTATCAGGCAGCGCCGCACATTGTGGACTGCGCCGACCTCGGCGTGCCGCAGCACCGCGTGCGCCTGTTCATGGTGCTGACGCGCAGCAAGGCGCCGCTGATGCTTCAACTGCCGCAAGAGCGGCATGTGCCCGCCGCCAGTTTCCTCGACTTCAACGTCGGGCGATGGTCGCAGATCGAGAAGCCAGGCCGGGCCCAAGCCACGCTCGACCGGGTGAGCAACGGCCGCCAGCGCTTCGGCGACCGGTTCATCATGCCCTACTACGGCAAGGGCTCCGGAACAACCGGCCGAGACATCAACCGGCCGATCGGCACCATCACCACCCTGGATCGCTGGGCCCTGGTCGACGGCGACCGCATGCGGATGCTCAGCGCCAGCGAGGCCTTGGCCGCGATGTCGTTCCCGGCTGACACCCTTCGCCCAGACAACCACCGGCTCACCATGCACATGGCCGGCAATGCGGTACCGCCACTTGCAGGGCAGCGAGTCATCGAAGCCCTTCTGAAAGCCGCATAGCCCATCACACCAACCCCGCTCGTATCAATGCGTCTGCGAAAAAAATGATCGCCGTTAATAAGCCAATGATCTCGCCCATCTTTTTCATGTGAAACATCTCCGTGATTAGTGGGCCAAGTCTGCGGCAGGCGTCCAGCACGGTTGTGCGATCTCATCATTTTGAAAGCGAGGTATCCCTATGCCCACAGAAAACCGATCCAGCAACACCGACCCGCGCGACCTGTTCATCAGCCTCAACCCGCTCGGCCTGGACAAGAAAGACCTGCGCAAAGACAGCACCGGCTTCGAAGATCCGCGCACCCACGGCGACTATCTGCTGTTCCTGGCGGGCTACCGCGAATCGCACCCAGAGCCGCAGCCCCACGCCGAGCCGATAGCGTGGATGGTTGGTACTGCCATCTGGTGGACCAAAGAAGAGGCAGAGCGGGAAGCGGCGGCGACTGGGCTGCCGATTGTTGGCCTGGGGCCGATGTCGGAGTCGAGCAAGCCGGCGATCCCGGAGGGCTACTGCCTCATGCCAAGGCGGCTCACTGCCGAGAACGGCGCCAAAGCACTGCTGCTCGGAGAGTTCAAACTGGAAGTCACGCGCGAGTGTTCCGAATGCCTGGAACTGGACGAGCCTGTAGAGGGCTGCGAGATCTGCGACGGTGAGGGCGAATACGCGCAGCGCTACACGATCCCATGGGAACAGATCAAATTCATCTACAGCGAGGCTGTGAAGGGGCTCGCCCTCAAGCCGGACGCCGCCCGATACCGAACGCTACGACAGGAGTACAAATGTACCCCTTCCAGCTGTAACCCCTCTCCCCTCTATTCACTGCCGCGATATGGCGGCCAAGGAATCGTCATGCCCGAAGAAATCAAGCTGACCCAACGCGTGCCCGTCGAGCGCGATCAGGATGGCTGGTGGGATCACCCGGACCTGCCCGACTTCGATGAGGATTATCCCGCCTTCAAGGCCTGGATCGAGCAACAGGGCTTGGAGCTGAAGCAGTGGCACATGAATGCAGACATCGATGACCACCACCCCTACGACGATGGCGACTGCCACTGCCTGGGCTGGGAGCCAGAATCCCCTGGGCCTGAATGGTTCCTGCTAGGGATCTTCGACACCGAAGAAGGTCCGTGCGTGAGCTGGGCTCGCCGAGTGGTGACACCGTGACCCGCCTCGCCCTCTGCCTCCTGCTGCTGGCCACCGGTGCCGGCGCAGCCGAGAACGTCATCGACGTGCAGCACGACAGCCAGCGCGGCGTCACCTGCTACCTGCTGAATGGGGTCGGCATCAGCTGCATCCCCGACAGCCAGCTGCAGGCCGGCAACGAGCGCCAGCTCTCCCCGCACGAACAGCAGGACAACGGACCTACACCCGCACTGGCGCCTGGGCGCTGGATTGATGAGAGGTATCAGCTGTGAAACTGACGGAAAATCAGCAGCGCGTCCTCGATGCCTTGCGCGAGGTCTCCCGTGCCAACGTAGTCCGGTACCGGGAGAAAACCCCGTTCCTGTACGAGCAAGACTGCAAGAAGCTGCCTGCGGGAGATCAGGCCTGTGCCTTTGGACTTGGCGGACTGAGCTACCAGGTCGGCACTCGCCTCAACCTCGCTGCTGCCTCGGTGTTGAGCAGCTTCAAAGCTCTTGAGCGAAAAGGCCTCGTCCTTCGCGAGGCCAGCTACCCAGAGCATCAGCGCCCACGCTATTGGTGGCCTGTCGGCCTTGCAGCAGAGATGGCGGCACAGCTACTTCCTGCCGAAGAGGTGGCGCCATGACGATCAACTCGGGTCGTTTCAGCGACGCATACCGAGGCGATGGCTACATGATCAGTTTCGGATTCAAAACCGGATGGCTGCTGTTCGCCTTTCGCCCGAGGGGCTGGCATTTCTATGCCACAAAAGTGGTCGCCCGACCTTCATTTCGTGTTTACGCAGGTCCTTTCGAAGTCGAATTCTTCAAGGTGAAGCCATGACCGACCTGATCGAATTGAACACGGCAGACCTGACCGGCGAGGCGTTGGGGTGGGCAGTAGGCATGGCCGAAGGGCTGGACCTGTTCCTTGAGCCGCCCGGATACAACGGCGTGCCCTGGCGGGTGTTCGCGCGGTACCAGGGCCAGGCCATCGAGCACACCAAGCGCTACAACCCGTGGGAAGACTGGGCGCTGGGCGGGCCACTCATAGACAAATACAACGGCAGCACTCAATACCATTCAGGTTTTGCTAGCAATGTTCATTATAGCGGCGGCCCTGCTCTCAGCAGCATCTGGTGCTATGGGCCCACCGCGCTAACTGCATTTCTACGCGGTTTAACTTTTCACAAATCAGGATCAATAGTTAAAATACCTATGAACCTGCACATACCAACAGCAACATTGCACCCTCATAGAAACCTATAGATGAACAAACATCAATTTTTTGATTGGACCGTGCTTAGGAGACATTTCAATCAGCCTAAATTTATCGCTGTCGACAAATCTTACGACATGCATATCGAGTAGCTCATGAATTTTCCTTGCCCACCCCTTTATTTTTAAAAAGTATTCATTGTAATCCTTTTTCTTTCCAAAAGGATTGTCAGCATGCATGAGGTCCCCACAAAGATTGTATAGCTCTTCAAAATCCTCTACAGCCAAATAATCACCACTAAATTTCCTAATACCTGCAAGACTAGGGTTATTAGCAGCCGTCATAACTTCCACTGGAATCGGATAGAAATTAGGATTTATTGCCTTAATATACTCAAGGAGCTTATTTGCCCTCCATACATACTCACAATCTGACCTTGCCTTAACATATAAGTCTTTATTAACAACCAGAGAGCTGAACGCTATTAGCTCTAGCACCTTTCTTAAATGGAGATACGCACTCTCAGTATCATGCCGAATATCGCCAGAGCTAAACTTCCCGCTAGAAATTTTACTTATTAGTATGATCCTAGACTTTATCGACTCCATCAACTCATAGTAAATTTTTTGCTCGCAACTTCCAGTCAAATCAACTTCCATAGGATCGCCCTAACATCTTGTTTTTAACAATAAATAATCCATTCAATCAGTGATCCAAATTTAGACCAAAAACTGTCGTCAGACTAGCCATGCTATGCATTTAAGTTTCGCGACCCTATTGCAAGTCAGATGCTCATCCTCCTTGACTTCGCCAAATCCCACAGCTACCGGCGTGGAGACCATCCCATGGAAACCGAGATCCTTTCCGACGAAGAGCTGGTGGCGATCACCGGCTACAAACCCCGGGCGTGGCAGCGCCGCTGGCTCACTGAAAAAGGTTGGCACTTTCTCGAAAGCCGCGGCGGCAGGCCTCTGGTAGGCCGTCAGTACGCACGCCAGAAGTTGAGCGGCGTAGTGATCGACACCGTGCCAGCCCCTGCAGCCCCACCCACGGCGCCAGCCTGGACCCCTGATTTTTCCCGAGTAAAGTGAGATGCGACCCAGAAGTACTGAGAACCGCGACCTACCGCCGGGCGTGTACCGGCGAAAGCGCACCAGGAAGAACGGAAAAGTGTGGGTTGGGTACTACTACCGCGACCAGGCCGGCAAGGAAATCCCTCTCGGTACCGACCTGGTGCAGGCCAAGCTGAAGTGGGCAGACCTCGAAGCCAAAGCCAGCCCGGCCGAGCTGACCACGATGAAGGGGATCTTCGACGAGTACCTGCTAAAGATCATCCCGGGCAAGGCCGCTAGGACCCAAAAGGACAACATCTACGAGCTCAAGCAGCTACGCGCCGTGTTCGACTCGGCGCCGATCGACGCTATCACGCCAGCGATGATCGCCCAGTACCGCGACTCGCGGTCGGCAAAGACCAGGGCGAACAGGGAGATCGCCCTGCTCTCCCACGTATTCAACACGGCCAGGGAATGGGGGCTCACCACCCGGGACAACCCGTGCCTGGGCGTGAGGAAGAACAAGGAGAAACCGCGCGACTTCTACGCCAACGAAACGGTGTGGCAGGCGGTGTATGAGGAGGCTCCACCGGAGCTGAAGGATGCGATGGACCTGGCATACCTGACTGGCCAGCGGCCGTCTGACGTGCTGTCCATGCGAAAGGACGATATGGAGGGGATCTACCTGCTGGTCAGCCAAGGCAAGACCGGCAAGCGACTGAGGATCGTCTTGGAGGTGGAAGGGGTGAAGAACAGCCTGGGCCAGTTGCTCGAGCGAATCATGCGCAGGACCAGCGAGCACCTGTCGCCGTTCTTCATCGTCAATGAGCACGGCAAGCGCATGAGCTGGCCGATGTTGCGCAACCGATGGGCAGATGCCCGAGAGGATGCCAGGGTCAAGGCCGAGGTCGAGAAGAAGCCGGACCTGGCCAATCGAATCGCCCAGTTCCAGTTCCGCGACATCCGACCGAAGGCGGCGTCGGAGATCAACGACCTGAGCGAAGCCAGCGTGCTGCTGGGGCACTCGAAAGAGGGAATCACCGAACGCGTTTACCGCCGCGTCGGCGCCATCGCCAAGCCCTCGAAAGGCTGAAGTTTCGGAACTCCATGCCTTTAGTTTCGGAACTCTTGGCTTTTTTGACCCACAAAGAAAAACCCCGCAGACGTTAATCTGCGGGGCTTTCGAATGGTGGAGGCCGAGGTCGGAATCGAACCGGCGTAGACGGATTTGCAATCCGGAGCATAACCACTTTGCTACTCGGCCTCAAAGGTCGGATCTAGCTGCTTGCGCTTTGCTATCTCCTTGAAACGCTGAACCTTTTTCAAAGTTTGCTGCGTTTCGATGGGCGCCATTATGTCTTCATTCCTTTAACCTTGCAACCCCCTGAACGAAAAAAAATTTCAACGGGTTCAAGGTGTTAGCGCAGGCGGCCGAGTTTACTCCATAAGCCCACCACAGTGTTCTCCACCGTGCCACTGGCCGCCATGCCGATCCGCTCTTGCAAGCTCTTGCGCTCGGCATAGTGCAGGTGGAACAGGTTGGCGTTGCGCGCGCGGGCGCTGAGGTACTCGTCGCTGGTCTGCAGCTCGTCCACCAGCTGGCGGTTGAGTGCTGCAACGCCGAGCCAGACTTCGCCAGTGGCCACTTCGTCGATGTGCAGTTGCGGGCGGTAGCGGGCGACAAAGTCCTTGAACAGCTGGTGGGTGATGTCCAGGTCTTCCTGGAACTTCTCCCGGC
>Ga0213829_1003117_pt1 | contig 10237 bp, 14 predicted proteins | sample MC6MC0896MG_FD_180665 | JGI IMG/M metagenome (GOLD analysis project Ga0213829, IMG submission 180665) | Enriched soil aggregate microbial communities from Iowa State University, Ames, United States - MC6-MC0896-MG | ecosystem: Environmental > Terrestrial > Soil > Unclassified | place: USA: Iowa...
CGTCGGCCAGCTGGCGGTCCAGGAAGTCCCGGATGGATGCCGCGACGAAGAAGTACTGCTGCTGGAGGCGCAGCTCCTTGCCCTGAGGAGTGGAGTCCTCCGGGTACAGGACCTTGGAGATGTTGGACGCGAAGGTCTGAGCCCGCACCGCTTCGGAATAGTCACCGGAGTTGAAGGTGCGCAGGTCGAAGGCGTTGGTGGCCACGGCGCTCCACAGACGGAGCGTGTTCACCCGGCCGTTCCGGTATCCCGGCACCATGTAGTTGTACGGGACCGCCTGGACGTCCCAGGCCGGGATCCACCGCGTGCGGAGGGTGCCTCCGTCGTCGTACGTCTCGGTGTGGCCGCCGAAGGAGATGGTCTGCGCGGCTTCCGGGTGCGGGAACTCCCACGGCGAGCCCATGGCGAGCCACTGGTCGGGCTGCTCGGCCTGCTGACCCTCCACGAAGGTCTGGCGGAAGATGCCGAATTCGTACCGGATGCCGTAACCGATGGACGGCACGCTCATGGTGGCGAGGGAGTCGACGAAGCAGGCTGCGAGCCGGCCGAGACCGCCGTTGCCGAGTCCCGGCTCCACCTCGAGGCGGCGGAGTTCGTCGATGTCGATGCCGCAGGCGGCCAGCGCCTCGGTCGCGATCTCGTTCAGGCCACTGGCCAGAAGATTGTTGTCCAGCTGACGGCCGAGGAGGTATTCGGCGGAGAGGTAGCAGACACCCTTGGCCTGGCGTTCGAACTGACGCCGCTGATCCTCCAGCCAGCGCGCCATGAGGTAGTCGCGCACGGTCTCCGCCAGCGCCAGGTAGCGATCATTGTCGCTTGATGTGGACAGTGCCACACCCTGACGGAAGTTGAGGTTGTTGAGGAATTCTTGGACGAACCCGTCCACGGTGCCGGCGGGCGGGGCCACCGGCCCGAGAGCGAGCGGGTGAGAAACAGGATTGTCAGGCATGGCATGACGCTATAGGACGCATGTGTCCGGGAATGTGTCTCGGCAGAATATTTCGGGCGGCTGTCATGTAACGATCCAGGTGAGAACCGAAAGGTCAGAAATGAGGAGGGGAGGGGACGTAGGGGGTGGGGAGCCCTTGCGCACTACATTGATCGCATGAGTGATTCTGCAGAGGCAGCCCTCGACAGATGCAGCTCGCAGCGAGCCGGAGGACGGCGTCGGTGGATTCCTGGATCCGCGGGTCGTCACGGTCCTGAACACTGACCTCGCCGGGACCCCTCATGATCACTCCACGCATGGTTCTCTCCTTCACGGTGGTTGGATGCTGACACCTGACAGGAGATCACGCCTCGCCCCGTGGCGGGAGTCCTTGGTGAGAGGGGTACTCCGGAGGACTCCCTGGGCGCAGGTGCGGAGGCTACCGTGGATTCATGGATATTCGTGCCGAGGTTCGTGACTTCCTGATGTCCCGGCGTGCCAAGGTCACGCCGCAGCAGGTCGGCCTTCCCGGTGGTTCGAACCGCCGCGTCGCAGGCCTGCGCCGCAGCGAAGTGGCGATCCTGGCCGGGGTCAGCGTGGAGTACTACACGCGCCTGGAACGGGGCGGGGTCGGGGGAGCGTCGCCCGAAGTCCTGGACGGCATCGCCAAGGCCTTGCTGCTGGATGAGGCGGAACGTGCCCATCTGTTCAATCTCGCCCAGGCCACCGGCCCGGTGGGTCGTGCAGTCCGCCGCCGGAATCCGAAGAAGTGGATTCCCCATGAGAGCTTGCAATGGCTGCTCAATGCGTTCACGGAGGGACCTGCCTTCGTCCGCAACAGCCGAATGGACCTTCTGGCCTGCAACCCCCTGGCCCGGGCGTTCTACCAGGACGTCTACGACATGCCGGGGACTTCGCCGAACATCGCCCGCTTCACATTCCTCGATGAGCGGGCCCGAGATTTCTATCCGGACTGGGAGTTCTTCGCCGACGTCACCGTGGCCATTCTGCGCACGGAGGCCAGCCGCGATCCGCACAACAAGGACCTTCAGGATCTCGTGGGGGAGCTCAGCACTCTCAGCGGAGAATTCCGCACGGCGTGGGGCCGCCATGACGTGCGTCATCACGGCACGGGATTCAAGACCTTCAACCATGCCATCGTAGGAGAGCTGACCCTGGCCTATGAAGGACTGGCTTTGGAGTCCGAGCCCGGGCTCAACCTGACGATCTACACCGCGGAGCCCGGCAGCCCCTCCGCGGACGGGCTGAGAATGCTGGCGTCCTGGGCCGCCGGTGAGTACGGCCCGGCGACGCCGTCCCGGCCGGCGCCTGAACCGGATGCCGGGAAGCGACTGAACAGCTGACCTCCCGGCCCCCGGCCGAGGTGCCACTCCCGGCTCGTCTCGAGCCAGGCGGGTTCAGCCGCCGACGGCGATCGTGACCTCCCGCCCTTCCAGCAGGCGGATCTTCTCCACGTCGTCGGTGTGACCCAGCCGCGCCAGATCCGGCGAGTACCCGGGGTTCTCGACGCGGTAGAAGAAGCCGAGATTGCCCCAGGGCCTGTAGGAGAACAGCACTCCGGGCTCAGGGGTCATACCCTCCGAACCGGTGTAGTCGAAGCGGTGCGGGGGAGAGGCGACCTTCTCCTGTCCCCCGAAGTCGCTGAACCGCAGGGTCATCGGGAGCATGGCCAGCAGGGAGCGCGTGGCAGGCGAATCCTCGTCGAGGGTCGCCCGGACCACGGTGGATCCGGCGGTGAAGGTGAGAGTGGTTCCCACGATGTTCTCCTTGCGTGAGCTGTCAGATGAGGGGGAGCGCCCGGCCGTGGCCGGCGGCCCTGAAGGATCGGGCGACGCCGGGGGAGCGCAGGCCGTCAAGGCGGCGGCGAGGGTGAGGCTCAGCGCGACGCTGGTCGCCGTCGTCGTCCTCATGCTGCGGTTGGTTGCGGACTCACGCGGGCGGTCACCAGCGCCAGGACCGCCGCGAGAATCAGCACGACGGCGGAGGCCAGGAAGGTGCTCTGATAACCGGAGTGGTCGAAGAGCAGGCCTCCGACGGTGGACCCCAAGGCGATGCACGTCTGGACGGTGGCCACCATGAGTCCGCCTCCGAGTTCGGCGTTCCGGGGCATGGCTTCGGCGACCCAGCTCCACCAGCCCACGGGCGCGGCGGTGCTCAGCAGCCCCCACAGCGCGAGCAGGATGACGACGGCGGCGAACCACCCACCCGTCGGGATGAGCACGACGGCGACCAGCGCCATGAGCGCCGGGATCACGGCGAGCGTCCGGTACAGACCGCGGCCGAGGAATCGCCCGATGAGCACCGTTCCGAGGAATCCGCTGGCACCCAGAACCAGGAGGACAACGGAGATGGCGGTCACGTCGATCCGGGTGACGGTCTCCAGGAAAGGCCTGATGTAGGTGAACAGGATGAACTGGCCCATGAAGTAGGCGCCGCAGGCGGCCATGCCCCAGGCCACGGACCTGTTCCTCAGCAGGGTGAAGATGACGAAGATGTCCCTCAATCCCGGCGGGGGCGTGCCGGTCGGGGCCGGAGGAACCTCAAGGGAGGGCAGGCTGAACCAGAGCCAGACGATGCAGATCAGCGAGACGGGGACCAGGCAGAAGAAAGCGCCTCGCCAGCCGATGATCGATCCGAGGTAGCTTCCCAGGGGCGCGGCGAGGACTGTCGCCAGGGCGTTGCCGCCGTTCACGATCGCCAGGGCGCGGGAGACACGGGCGGCAGGTACCAGGCGCATGGCCGTCGCGGCAGACATCGACCAGAAGCCGCCGATGACGATCCCGATGAAGGCCCGGCCGGTCATGAACGGAGCGTACCCAGGGGCCAGCGAGATGAGGGCGCCCGAGACGCCCATCAGGGCCGCCAGGCTGATCAGGAGTGTCCTGCGGTTCAGGCTCCGGATCAGGGTGGAGATGGAGAGACTGGTCAGCACGGCGAACAGGCCGGAGATGGCGATGCCCTGGCCGATCATCCCCTCGGAGACCTGCAGATCCGCGGCCATGGGGGTGAGCAGGCTGACGGGCATGAATTCAGAGGCGACCAGGGCGAATGCACCGAAGGACAGGGCGAAGACGCCACCCCAACGTCCGGCGCGCGGTGCATGGCCAGACGTGTGGCGTTCGGGGGCTGTGGTGCTGCCGGGCGGCATGGGTTCCTCTCGTCGGAGTCGAAGGCTGATCTCCATCCGACCACGCGGCGTGCCACCGGGGGAGTCCCGCCTGAGAGAGGTACTCGGAGGGCCCCTCTGGCGGTCACGGTCATGACTGAGCGCGGCGCGAAGGCAGCCCTCGGTGCCACTTGGCTGCCCAGGAACCTCGTGGAGCGAAGCTAGTCAGATGTATAGGTGCTGACCAGAACGACACCATCTGCGACGTCGAGCCGGTCTGGCAGATAGCGCAGCTTGACCCGTTGTCCCACCCTGAAAACGTCCTCGATGGACTGCGCCGTCCGGCGTATCCGGCCGTCATGGTCGGTGAAAACGACTGTCACCACGGTGCCTATCGTGTCCTCGGAACCCTCCTGGCCCTGCCTCCGCCACGGCTCTGATCTCTCGACAATTCCTATTGCCTCAAGCCCGCCGCTCGTGACCCGGTGTCGTCGCCGAGCCTGCCGGATGAAGACTGCGGCCACTGCGCCGATGACCTCGGCGACGACCACCCAGACTGCGACGTCGACGAATGACTCCGGCCAGAGCGCGTGCACCACGAACAAAGTGCCGGAAATTGTCACGACCACGACGACGAGGGCCAGCCAGCTGACCCCGACGGATGTGTCAGGTGTGATGTCGTGATCAGCTGTCATTGAAGAGCTCTCCGTCCTGCGCAGGACCGCGGCGCCTACTGGCTGGTGCGGCTCGTGGAGTCCGACCGGCTTGGGCCGTCCGTACGCTGAGCGCACTGACCTCAGCAACCCACGGCGGTCATTGCGTCAGACTAGATGAGAAATCCGTGCGGGACCAGAGACGCACCATTTGCACTGCGAGGGGCAGGCTTCGCGGGCCCGACGGATGCGTTTCACGGCAGGGATCATTCTCTGGTGGCAAACTGGCAAACTGGCATGCACGGTTGCTCGAGGACCGGAGCGGCGAAGTTCTCTGAATCACCTAGCGAGTTCCAAAAGCGCCTGCAGGTCAAAGGATGGCGCGCAGGGTCCTTTTCGTATTGAATAGCGACGTGACACTGCGAGTAGTACCTATCCTCGAAGGAATCGAATGGGAACCCAACGTTCCTTCAGCGCGCTTTGTTGCTGATGACGACGGATTCGCTCTTCTCTTGTTGCAGCCCCATTCCGATGATCCCGACCCAAGTCTGGTCGCAATCTTCTGGACGGGCGTCGTCGACTCGCAGTTCGGTGGACCCAACGACGAAGGGCGACACCGGCACCCTCTCTACGATCACGGACTCTTAGGACTGCTCTGGGCTGGGGAAGTGATCGAAACAGAGACAGCGCCTGGACTCAGACGTTTCATCATTCCCATTAAAGAATCCATTGTCGAAGTTCGGGCTCGTCAAATCGGTTGGTCACGGATGGACCCTGCTGTCGACGTCTGGGCTGCCATCGAACGGCTCAAACTCCAGTAGTCTCCAGTCACCGACCTAATGGCCGAGCCTCAACTAAGGCGGCAACGTATTGAGCGCATCCAGAACCGAGTCGATGGCGTGGCGCTCTAGGGTAGTGATGAGCAACCGAGCGTTTCGGCGATGATGGCCACGGGTGAGAGTTTGGCGAGTTCGTGGAGAGTTCCCAGGCGTGCGGCGCGGGTGCTGAGGCGTGTGGTGAGGTGCCCGGGGTGGATGTGGCGTCCGGGTGATGCTCCGCGGAACACCCACTTGATGTCGGGGTGCGTGGCGGCCAGTTTGGGACCCGGGTTTGCCGTGAATTCGCGCCATGGCCGCTCCAAGGGATCCGGCAGCGTGACCTGGATAGTCCCGAATCGGATAGCGACTAGTTCCTTGGTCACGTCGACATCGCCCTAGCTCAGACGTGCGATGTTTTCGGCTTGTTGTCCTAAGACGAGGATGAGGATCGTGGCGGCATTGGTTTGAGCGACCATCTGAGGAAGAGTCCAGCGATGCGCCTCATCGTGGATCCTTCGGCTTGCCAAACATCACGGTTGCTCGTGGCTCGGCAGTTCGATGCTGTGGTTGGTGAGCCAGTTCAGAAGGTCGATGGCTGCGGTGACTTCTTGCTTGGCGGGGAGGTAGGTGCCGCGGGTGACTTCATCCATGAGGTTCGCGTTTCCGCAGCTACTTCCACCTCATTCTTTAACTGGCATGCACGGGTATTCATGGGCCGGGAGCTGCCGGGACGAACGGCTTGCCCTAGGAGGCTGAAGATCTTCGCTGAAGCTCAGGCTTTTGAGATGGCCAGCAGGCCGCGGAGGGACTCCGCTGCAGCAGCCAGTTCTTCCCCGGGGTCTAATGAGAGTTCTCCCGTGGCCGTCCATGGAGTCGGGCAGTCAGAATCCCTGAGCTCGAAGGTGACTCGAACGTGTCCATCGTGCTTGGCAGACAGTCGAAAGTCACCCTCCAAGGAGTCGAAGGTCTTGTCCCCATCCCAGCCGCGCCAATTGAGCGCCAGTTCCTCAAAAAAGAACGGCAGGCCCGACCAGCCGTCGAAATCGTATACATTTTTGCTGGCAAGGAGTCCTTGCAGTTCCGCGGTGACCGTGACGTAATCGATAGTCCCTTGCGGGTTGCAAAGTGTCCCTTCAACGCGGAACTTGAGCGCACCCTGATGACCGATTGCCAACTCATTCATGAGCTCATTCTCCTTCAGGAACTCGAACGGTCTGACCCGTTCGCTGTTTGCGTGCGGCCCGCTAGGTATTGGACGTAAGCGGCAGTCTAGTCACGCGGCCGGAGTTCCCGCATCCACTTCTACTCCCGCTATTTAACTGGCGTGCACGGTTGTTCGTGAGGCGGGAGTAGGCGCTGTTTCGGGTAGGCAGGGAGCGTTGCCTGTTAGGTTCGGCTCGCCTCGATGTCTTGGGCCTGGGTGGTTTAGTCCACTGCGTGGTGTCCGCTGGTGGCATGGTCTTCGAGTTATTGTCTCAATCAAGTTCCCTGTTGTCGTATGCATCAACTTCGGTCAGATTCGGCGGTCGGGGGTTGTGCCGGTCACGGTCGATTGCGATCGTTTGTTATAGTCATCAAGATTCGGCCCCGCGTCCAAGGTGTAATGAGACGACCGGAGGGGCGGATTTAGCTGAAGCCGTAGGAAACCGTACCGATATAAGATTTTTCGCGCGTTCGGATTGGGGAAAAATGAAGACTAACCGTCTCCTTGTCACTGCTATTGGAGCGATCCTCGCTCTTGGGCTTTCCGCGCCTGCCGCGTCCGCGGCGCCAGATGCTGAACAAGCGAGTCCGAAGCCGGGCTCGGCCCTTACGCCCAAGGCGACCGCAGAGAGTAAGGCAACTACATCGCTCCTCACTCAAGGACAAGTACCTGCCTCTGGCGCTTCGACATTCGCTGTTTCGACTGGTGTTGCACCTGGATGTGCCGGGACTCTTGACGCGGTTCACCCCTCTGCCGGACTTGCTTCCGTCCATGGGCGTACTACCTGCGCCGGTTCAAGCAGAAACTTTATCTCGCTGTCAATCGGCTACATCGGCTGGTTCGGTGAGCGATATGCCGTCGCATACAACAGCGCTCAGAACGCTAAAACGTACGTTGAAGGACAGGTGAAGAGCGTTTGCGCCGGCAAGGGATGGCAGACCTGGCGAGCATTCGGCTACCACAGCTCCGTCCTCGGCGGCAGGACTTACTATGGCAATACGGCGCGAGATGGCCGATTCAACTGCTAACGCGGGGCTCAAGAGGGCGGTAGGGGCCATCTGCATGGTTGCCCTTATCGCCCTCGTTCCGGCGTGCCGTCAATCGGAGCTCACAGGTGCGCCTGAGCCCATGGAGACGTCTTCCTCCACCTCGGTGCTGCAGTATCAAGCGCCAGAGGCCGCGCCGCCTTGGGCTCTTCTGAACGGCGAGTTGCTCGCGCCGGCCAGCTCGATCTGGCGCATCAATGGCGTGCTGGGACAGCAACGGGCTTCCGCTGAAGCCGATATTCCCCTCAATAAGGCACCAGCCAGCGGCGCCTGGCGATTCACCTTGAGTTCAAGTAGGGCCCCTATGACAGTCGATGTTCGCGCATTCGATTCACTAGGCGCCGACGGAATTCCTACAAGTAACGTGCCGGATAGAGAGTGGTCCTGCCGTACGGCCGAGGAACCGTGCAAGGTCGAAACGAAGTCGACTGGGACGGAAATTGCCCTACCCGGAAATCTTGTCCAGACGGCCGGGATTTACGTCCTTGAGGTCACTTATCCGACGCAGGAGCAGAATGACGTGCAGGCAGGCACAAACCACTACTCAGCATCGTGGGCCATTAGGGTGGGTAAATGAAATTGCGCGGTTTTATACCTGAAACCCACGAGGAGCTCCGTCAGCTCCGGCTTTTCTTCCCTGGCCGGCTCGGTGAGGATTCGCTGTCATGGCGGTCGCTGCTGACAGACTCTGTGGAACTCCCACCCGACGCCGACTGGCACGAACTCCGACGAGCTGCCCTTGAAACCGGACTGGTTCCAGCCTTAGCGACAGCTATGCCTCCCACTGGACGCTTAGGGGCCGTCGAAGCGGCTGCGCTTCAGAGCGCCGTCGGGATGCTAGCGGACCCGCGCATGACATGCCTTCACTGGCGCGGATACGAGCACCAGCAAGACGTGACCGCGTCCACCCGAGTGGTGGATGGCAACATCTACACTGAAGCAGCCCTCACGCCGGACGATCTCTCTGAAGGCCGTTACTTGCCCTCGTTCGCCTGGGATAATCATGGCGCCCTCGCCTGGGGCTCTAGGCCCTACCCCGACTCGGTGGTGATCGCCGCCCGAGACTACATCTTCCGCGCTCTGCATCAAGACGAGGACATAGAGACCGTCTCAATCACGCGTTCAACGATCATTCCGCCGAGTGCCGGCGACTAACGAGCGCTCATCCAATGCGCCGATGGTTGCACCTGGCTGGCTGGTCGGTCTGAGCCTCATCGGCTCCTACGGCCGGACCTGTCACGGTGTGCACGCCTTCATCTACACGATCTTAACCGCCTATACCGCACTGTCCCTGGTCAACCGTTAGGGCCCTGCTGAACAGCGTCGCTCTGGCGCAGATTTCGCGCTGCGATGTACTGGGCGTAGGCGGCGGCCGAGACTACTGCGTGGCGTTCGATGGCGACGGGGGAGTATCCGAGGGCTTCGGCAATGATGGCCACGGGTGCGAGCTTGGTGAGTTCGTGGAGTGTACCTAGGCGTGCGGCTCGGGTACTGAAAACTTTCCTGAGACGGGCTGTGAGGTGTCCTGGGTTGATGTGGCGGGCGGGAAAAGCTCTGCGGAATACCCAGTTGGTGTTTGGGTGCGAGGCGGTCAGGTGATGGCCTGGGTTTGCTGCGAGTTCCTGTCATGGCTGGGCCAAGGCTTCCGACAGGATGATTTGGATGGTTGCGAGTCGAATGCTGACTAGCTCGTCCGTGACCGTGACATCGTCCCAGGTCAGGTGTGCGATGTCTTCGGCTTGTGGTCCGAAGACTCGGCCCAGCCATAGCCGGGATGTGTCAAGAATGAGCAGAACATCGCCACAGCGTTGCTGTACGAGCACAACGGGTTCAAGCTGGTCGGTTTCTCACCTGAACGCAGATCGGCCAGGAACTCGTCGATGTCGGCCGGACGCCACTGCCACGGAAACTCGCCCGTAAACCGTTGGAACCGTTCCAGGAGCTGACAACGCTGCTTGATGGTCTCCGTGGTGAGCCCGCGGGCCGGCATCTGTGCCTGCCACCCATCGAGCGTGGCAGTGAAAACCCGTTCGTCAGCTCGGAATAGACCAATGTCCGGATCCACCAGCATCCGCGGGACGAAACCAGGAACGGCATCCTTCATAGCGACCCCTAAACCATGGAACCATGCATTAGATGCAGGGACCCATACGGCCGCAAGCGCGCCGAGGGCAAGCGTAATCGCAGGAACGGCCGGCAATGAAGTGCGCAAAGCGCGTCTGACGTGCCGAAACAATGAATTCGTCCATGCGCTGGAGTTCTCGCAGCTACTGTTACTCCCGCACTTTGAGCACCGATAATCTACATTATGTTAACTAGTGAAGACTCTATGTGCCCCCTGCACATCGTGAGGTTTCGAGTGACGGCTCTCCGCATGCCTTCAACTCGCTCCTGGCCTGCTCCTTCTCTGTGCAGCGGGGTCGTGATCGTGTGCTGTCCGCGCGGGTCGGCCGGCTCCGAA
>Ga0213829_1003118_pt1 | contig 10234 bp, 12 predicted proteins | sample MC6MC0896MG_FD_180665 | JGI IMG/M metagenome (GOLD analysis project Ga0213829, IMG submission 180665) | Enriched soil aggregate microbial communities from Iowa State University, Ames, United States - MC6-MC0896-MG | ecosystem: Environmental > Terrestrial > Soil > Unclassified | place: USA: Iowa...
TTTATCAATGGAAGGGCCATCCATTCACCGATGAAGGGGATATGACCTTTCCGAAAAATATCCAATGCAAAAGATTCGAGCTTGTCCAAATTCCGCTTCATCAAAACCGGATCATCGTTGGTGCCACCACGGTAGGGGCCTGCAATTAAAATAAGCATAGTTTTCTACGTTTGTTAGTTGACACTAAATAACGGTCTTATCAGATAGAAAAAAATAAACTAGTTTAAGGTTTCCGACTTTTTTCGCTTGATCATACTTAAAAATTCGGCCGTGATACCCAAATAGGAAGCGATCTGTTTTTGCTTTACCTTGTTTGCGACCTCGGGGTATTTTCCGACAAATATATCGTAGCGTTCTTCCGCAGTCATCGAAAGATTTTGCACCACACGCAATTGTTCCCGGATATAGGCATTTTGCATCAATATTCTAAAAAAGCGTTCAAATTGCGGTAGCGTCTGATACAGCTTTTCCAGATCATTTTTCTTCAATTGGTAAACCGTGCTTTCTTCAATAGCCTCTATGGTCAACATGGCGGGAAGTGTATTTATAAAGCAATACATATCCGTCACCCACCAATCCTTTACAGCAAACATAATCGTCGATTCTCTACCCGATACATCCAGGTAAAATGCCCGCAATGCACCGCAATCAACAAAATAGATCGAATCGCATAATTGCCCCTGTGTCAGGAGCTTATTTTTTTTGGGTATTTTCTTTTTCCTGAGCATGGACAGAAACAACGAACGCTCGTTTTCCGTGAGTGTGATGTGCCTGTTGATATTTTCCAAAAGTGACCGGTCTTCCATTATCTGCTCAATCTACAAATTTCTTTGGATTTCGGTGGTTAATTTTATAAAAGAGGTCTTAAGTTTAAAATTTAAGTACAGGGCTGTTGGAAGTAGATTCTATTTAAAATTTATATGTTATATTGATTCATCTGTAATATTGGTAGTTAAATCAGTAATATATATACATTAAAGTATTCCTTTTATAGCATTTTTGTAACGATACGTGTATGTGGGGTTCGTTCTTATAAGCAGCCACTTAAATATGATCAGATGTAGTTTTAAATAATCCAGTACATTAAACAGTTAAAAACAATATAGCAATGAGAAAAGCAATAATCGCACTATTATTTGTGGTCGTGGGCATGCAATTGTCCTTCGCGCAAAGTTCTTCCGTTGAGCAGGAACTTAAAGATCTTTCTAAAACTAAATGGCAATGGATGGCCGACAAAAATGTAGCGAAACTAGCTTCACTCTTTCATGATAAATCCAAATTCGTCCACATGAGTGGAACTTGGAAAAAAGATGAAGAACTGGAGATTATTAAAACGGGGAGCATCTGGTACAAAAATGCGAATGTACATGATGTTGCCGTGGAAGTTGAAGGCGATGTCGCTGTTCTCTGGAACCGCATTACATTAGATGCAGTCGTTCGGGGAAATATTGCAGTTACTGAATTTACGGTTACTGAGGTTTATAAGAAGGAAAATGATGGCTGGAAATTGCTGGCTTTAACCTTTAGCAGTGTCCGCGACACACATAAGATCAAGCATTAGTTGCTCAAAAAGATACTATTGGCAGACCTATGACATAGTTCCATCAGTCTTTTATGAATCGGGAAAAATGATGCCTGTGTTTTCATTTTCAGCTCAGCCGTTGTATGGCAAGATCGAGACTTTCTTCTTTATCTAGCTTTAGCTTTTGTTTGATCCGGTAACGGGCCATCAGAATGCTTTTGGGGTCTACAGCAAGCCGGTTGGCAATTTCTTTGTTGGAAAGCCCCATCAGGATATAGGAGCAATGCTTTAGATCCAGACGCGTGAGTTTGTTATCAGCCAGCTGTTGAAGCCGATTAAAAAACTCGGGGTGTATATCGGCCAGACTGCTCTTGATATGCTCCACATCTTCATCCATCCGCAGGTCTTCCTTTAGGATGCGCTCCATCTGGTTTTTGAGCATGTCATATTCTGGACGGTCAGCCAATTTATCGCGCATCGTCTGCAGAAGCTCATTTTTTTGCTCCACCTGCAAATTGCCGGCCAGAAGTTCTTTTTGGAGTCTGTCCTGCCTTTCCTGCAACAGCTCCTGTTCTGCTTTAAGCCTTGCAGCCTCTTCTGCCTGCAATTTTTCCTGTTGAATGGATGATTTCAGCCGAAAGTGGTAGGAGCGGAAAAGAAAGATGAGCGCAAGTGCACCGGCGATGATCAGTCCGATGTAAATAACATTGAGCTTTTTGTTAAAAGCTGCCCGTTCCTGTAGCTGTTCCAGCTCTTTATCCTTCTTCTCGGCCTGGTATTGGACTTCCAGCCTTTGTGCAATGGCCAACTTTCCGGCGTCATAGGCCTGACTTTCATACTGCATATACCGCTTGAAGTAAGCCAATGCTTTAACCGGATCGCCCGCTTTTTCAGCCACGGAGGCCAGTCCCTTGAGCATGGAAGCTTTGACCTGCAAGCTGCTGCCCGTATGGCGTTCTACTTCGGCCAGCCCCAGCAGGAAAAGCTTTTCTGCCGCAGCGTAGTTGCCTTCGGCCAGCGCATACTCGCTCAATATCCCATAACTATTGGCAATGATCTCCTCGTGACCGGACTTTCGACCAATAATCAGGGCCAGATTGATGTATTTATCAACGCTATCTTTATACTGCTTTGGAAAGAACTCCCAATAAATATTGGCTAAATTTAGGGCAGCAGCTCCGGTATTGATATGATTGACGATTCTACCGGATTGCGCCCTAGACAGCTGGAGCAGTTGTCGGTTATAATACATCGAAGAATCCAGTAGTTGTCTTTTCGAGGGATCCAGTCTAAAATCTTTCAGAAAGGAGGAACCGATAGCCAGGTAAGCATTACAGATCATATCCGGGTCACCCGAACGGTACGCTGACTGAAGGCTTAATCGGGTGTATGTCTTTAATTTTGTATTGTCTTTGAGGTCTCCGTAAATACTTGCCAAGTAATGGTATACCAAGCTCCGATAAGCATCGGCGGGTTGTCCTTCCAAGGCTTTAAGTGCTTTAAACAAACTGGCGGTGGACCTGTCCGGTTGATTAACGATATATTCCAGCCAGCCCTTTCTTAACCAGACATAGCCATTGACAACTTTATCGGTAGATGTTGCTGTATAGATCAATGCACTATCGATATTTCGCTGCGCGAGTACCAGGCTGTCCCTTTGCACATTCAGATAGGTCAATGTGGCCAGCGCAAAAGCAGCATATTGGCCGTCGGAATGGCTACGGCTTAGTTTCAACGCTTCATCAGCATAGCCCAAAGCCGCAGGCAGATCAGTTTCATACAGGATTCGGCCAAGCTGTGCAAGTGTCATTGCTTTTTTTTCGGTTGCCAGATCCGGCTGACGAAGAATAGTACGCAACGAATCTTCAAGGTGCGCCTGTGCATCAACACTTTTTAGCGCACTGAAAAACACAAGTAAAATCAAGCTGAATCGTATATAGATCTTCATAACAGTTTGCGGCATGAAATGGTAATTTTCAAAATTCTTTATTCATAAAAATACAACTTAATCCATAAGATGTAGCTCATTATCACGACTTACGGTGTCTAAAAATTGATAAAACAGCGTTGTAGAGGTTTTATAGAGCTATTCTTTCTCGCTTGTAGATACTTTGTAGAGGTCTTATCCTTGGAGAATAGAGGCATTCGATAGCACCTTTGTATAGAAAGGAACCACATTTTAAATTTTATCTTATGGACAACAAAACCACCGCAATCGTATCCTACATCACCATCATTGGTTGGCTGATCGCTTATTTCTCTTATAAAAACCGAAGCGAAAAAGATGATTACATAAGCTATCATCTGGAACAGAGCCTGGGTGTATTTATTTTTAGTATCGTCATTTCGATCATTACCGGAATCCTGGTCGTGGTCATACCGTCCTTATCTGGTATATTTTCTCTGCTCTCATTTGTTCCCTTGATCCTTTTGGTCCTTGGCATCATCAATGCATCGAATGAAGTCATGAAACCGGTGCCGCTGATCGGAGGTTTTTTCGAGAAAAAATTCAGTTTTCTACAAAAGTTTTAATACAAAAATGTTATGAAAAATATAGCTGCATTCCTGTTTTCCATTATAACCGTCTACAGCGTTTATGGGCAAAGCACAGACAAGCCTTTTGTAGAAGTAAGAGGTATGGCAAAAATTGAAAGAATGGTTAAGTCGTATACGCTGGACATTGTCATTACCGAAGAGCTTGCCTATCTCGAAGAAAAGAAGCCCTTTGAAGAAATAAAAAAAGCATTTTTCGAAAAGGTTAAAGCAGCGGGTCTTGATGTCAGCCGGTTTAAAGAAGATAAACTGGCCTTTGCACTGACGCAGTACAGTGCCCTAGGTAGCCAGTACAGTTTTGAAACAACAGATCCCGCTGATATCATCAAGCTGAGTAACCTTATGGTGGATAAAAGCGGTACACAATCTATTACTGCCCGAAAGGTGAACTATCTGCCCATAAAAGATTTTTCAAAGGTGATTGCACTTGCTTTTGCTGACGGAAAGGCGCGTGCAGAAAAGGTGGCCGCCGCTATAGGTAAAAAGCTTGGCGCATTGCAAACTGTTGTTGATTACTCCACCACAAATGATGAGGTGGAGGACACAGCCTATTATCAGCCAAAAGACGACAGATATTATTACCTCTCCTTAAAATATGCTGTGGAGTAATTAGAAAATAAATTATAGACCGATGAAAAAGACAATTTTTAATCTTTTCGTTTTGATCCTCACCTTCAGTATGGTGGGCTGTAAAAAAGACCAAATATCCGATAAGCCTATATCGGAAAGGATATTGGGAAAATGGACTTTTGTCTCGCAGGCTACAGAAACGCTTGAACCTCCAAATCCCCCCGAGGTAAAAACACAGCCGGGAGAAACGGGGGACTATATTGATTTTCGTCAGGATGGCATAATATATTATGTCATCAATAGTTCCGATGAAAGACAGGATGACTACAAACTGAATGGTGCTGAAATCGATATTGACGGCGGCACCTATACGATCATAGAACTGACCGAGACAAGTTTCATTATGCGCAGTATTGAACAAGAAGACGATATAACATATACAACCACAATTACATTAAGAAAATAGCAAGTCGATGAAAACCCATAAATTTTTAACAACTATATTCCTCATAATTGCGGTCTTGACCTTAAGTACCGCCTGTAAAAAAGACAATCCAGATCAGGAGGGAGGCAATGAGGAAGATAAAATCGTACAGGTCATGCGACAGAAAATTCTGGGACGTTGGAATCTGTTGGAATTTATAGAGGAAACAAAAACTGGGAATGAACCACCTGAAATCATTAACAATGATCCTAAAAACATTTACTTCGATTTCTCCGCCAATGGTCGCGTAAAAACAAACGCTGAGGGGGAGGATGAGTTTCCCTACGAAGTGAAAGCAAATAATAAACTCCTGTTGTGGGAGAACGAACAACAGATTGTTGAACTAACGGCTAACAAGCTAACTTTTAGAAATACCGCAAGTTCGGAAGGCACCACTTACACGCAAACTTATTTTTTAACGCGATAGGGAAACGTTTGAAACAACAGATATGCAGGAATTTATCCAGAATCAACCGGGCGAAAAGGACGTCCGCCCCAAGTATAATCCACAGGATGGCAATGCCACTGTTTCAGGATGGGCCGCTTTTGTACTTGCCGCTGTGGTTGTCGTGATTACCTATGCCGTGCTGGACAGACTGCGGGAAATAAATAAGGTACAGACATGGATGTACTATAGCAGCATTGTGCTTGCATTAGCCTTTGGGGCTTTACTCGGCTGCTTTTTAGTTCGGAAAATGACCCGTAAACGAATCAAGGAACAAAAGCGGTATTACCAGCTTTATGGTGCCGACTGGCTCCCGCAGGAGAAACGGGAAGCCTTGCAATTGGATGTTCCGGATGGTTATCAGCATGGAGAGTGGATCGAAACGCTGGAATACTGGCCCTGTGAGGTCAGGGGGGCGGCAGTGACCGATTTCAGGACTTTTATAGTGACCAGCAAAGAGGAACGGCTCACGGGCAATGACCAAAGTTGGGGGGTACTGTCAGCGCAGTCCTATCATGAAACCATTGACCGACTTTTTAACGGCATGCACAGTCAGCTTTTTGCTGCCGATAAGGCATTGATGGCAGCCGAAGCCAGACAAAAAATGCTGAGTAGGCTAGCGGCACTCACCCAATTGCCCGAGGCCTATGTCGCGGGATGTTGGGAACGAAAGGATAACAGACCACCACAATTGCTCTGGGGATTTGACCTAAACCGGATCATTGAATTATCCCGGACCTCATTTATGGCCGGGTTGATCAGCGAAGAAACGGCCTGGAACAATATATTAAAAGCTTCAGGTTATGCCCATACGTTATTTGACAGCCTGGACGATTTCTATACGAATTTCAGGTTGGGCCATGCCTATTGGTGCAATGATTTTAGACTGACCAATGAAAAGCTGAAAGCGCATAAATCTTACAACGAAAGCTGCGACTGGCCAATAAGGAAAATTAGTTGGCGCAAAAATGAGGACCCTCTGCCCGAAGTAATCCAAAATACCTGTGAAGAATTTGTGGCCTTTGAAACTCGAAAAAGTCAATATAAGGAGATCAAGGGTTTTCAGCAGGATAATAATGAGATTTAGAACATATTGATAGTGGATCCAAACATGAAAGAAAAAACTGACAATCGTCATTGGGAATTGCTGCCCGCTGTGGGATTAGGAAAAGTGACTTTTCGGATGAGCAGACTACAGGTCGCTGTCTTTGATGAATTTTTAGGCAAAGTTACCTCAGAACATAACCCCGCAGACATGAAAGATCATGTCTTGGATACGTACAATTTGCTAAAAGACTTTATTACCGAAGCCGAGCTGAAAACTATCATGGAAGCGCTAGAAGCAACAAATGCAAATGACCAGCGGGGTGTTGTCCTGATGCAACATCGCATGACAACCGGATTGACATTGGAATATGAAGACGAACAATTGACCGAAATCTTTGCTGATAATAGGGCAGGGCATCTTCATTTTAAACAGATTCCTATATTTTCCAGCTGCCCACTAAATTTGGTCAAAAAAATGGCAGAAGACCTACACGAAAATCCTATCGTTCAGGATGATGAACTTGTATTTCCTAAAAATAATATTTACCTTTTTTCGTTTTTGAGAAAAGATCTGACTGAAGGAAATCCCAAAAACAGAACCATAATGTGGCGTATAAAACCACGGATTTTAGGAACAGATTTATCGGACTATACACCTTTGAAAATCAGATGAAAATAGGATACTACTTTTGCCTGTTGTTTTTTCTTTTCCTCTCCTGCGATGGAACACAAACCGCTCGTAATAATACCGCGACAGGAAAAGGTGCAGACAGCAGCTTAAAATGGATAGATTATCGGCAGGGGGAGCTGCCTCCGGAAGGATATTACAGCGCATTGGACAGCACCATCAAAAAATGGGGCATCCGGTATGAACGTATTGAGGGGGGCTGTGAAATTATACTGGGCGAAAAGCAACGCTACGAACAGCATAATGATGAATATTTCCAGCTGCTCGAAAAAAAGTTTGGTAGCAACTGGCGGCAACGTTTTGATCAAGAAGTCAAGCAATTGGACAGCCTAATCAGTTCTGCACCAATTAGTTCTGAGGACAGCGCAAGAATAAACAAAGAAGTAAAACGGATCAATGCCTTACAGCTCAAAACAAAGTCTTATCCATACAGCAATAAATGTGGCGTCATAAAGGCTTCCATTGTTATTTACACCGAAAATAATACCGTGAAAAAGATTACTGATATCGGTGTGGGGGATGACGATCGGGCAGCAAGCTCCTGGAGTTATGCCTATTATTATGAAAACGGACTATTGGTTTTTTCATCCGAAATGCGCCGCTACCATAACAATGAAACAAATAGGGAAGGTCTGGATAAAACCCAGCAATACTATACAGATAACCATCTAGTTATGCAAGTAGAAAATGGGAAAACGGCTTACCCCAAGAATGTCACTATTGATAGTAGCGATACCAGGTATCAATTAAAAGAGCTCCTCCGGGCCTCGGATATTGAAAAGATATATAAATGTCCAGATCTGTAGTGCAAATAAAAGTTCTAGGGTCAGGGCTGAGATTTTGCACTTATCCTTTTTGTATGTCACTAAACAAGATATTTTCATTTGCTATGGTTATAGATATTTATCAAAAGAAGCTTTCACTTGGCGACAAATACAAGGTTTTCATAAACCATGTATTAACCTATGTCGTTTCGAAACAACCGCTCCAGCTCAAACCTGAAATACTGGTGATGGACGCAGACAATAACAGGCTTAAAATAAGGATCGTTAAATGTCTCCAATGGATTAAGGCTAAATATATTATTACATTTTCTGAAAGCCTAATTTATTCTTTTAAAACAGTCTCTTATTTTAGACCACACTTCCAATGTACAACAAAGGATGCAATATACGACATCTATCGTCATCGGGGCAGGAAGTGTTCCATTTATAAAGATCATGATCAGATTGCTTGGTGGCAAAAGGATGTGATTACCTGGCTGGAAGGAGATACCTATCGAATCACAAGCAACGAAAATATTGATATTGACTTGCTTATTTCTTTCTGTCTCATCTTGGATAACTACAGCAGTGGTAACAAAGGTGAGGATGTATTGACCATCAATCTAGGTTATATGGGGCTGCAGGCAAAGCGATTTAATAAAGAATGGGTACCTAATCGGTAAAATTAAGTTTAACAGACAGGTCAACCAACAATCAGCTTAAAGCCCTTACCACGGATATTGACAATCTTAATCGCGGGATCTCTTTCCAAAAATTTGCGCAGTTTACTGATAAAAACATCCATGCTACGGCTATTAAAATAGCTATCGTCACCCCAGACATGGTCCAGCGCCACCTTACGGTCGAGTACAGCATCCCGATGGTCAACCAGTAGTTTCAGTAATTGGGCTTCCTTGTAAGAAAGTATCTGCTGTTTATCCTCCATGCTGAGCTGTAGATTCCTGAAGCTAAACTGAAATTTGCCAATGACATATTCTTCAGTAAGGCTGCCAGGAGATTGTTTAAAGGCAGAGCGCCTATGGAGGAGCGCATGCATGCGGATAATCAATTCTTCCATGCTGAATGGCTTTTTGATATAATCGTTGGCACCGACCTCAAAGCCCATCGCCAGGTCCTGAATTGTTGACTTTGCTGTCAGAAATATAATCGGAACTTCGCTGGCTAGTCCACGTACTTCTTGCGCTAAGGTAAATCCATCTTTGTAGGGCATCATCACATCAAAGATACAGATGTCGGGTCGGGCGACACAGAAGGAGGAAAATGCTTTGAGACCATCCGTCGCCCAGATCACTTCAAAGTCCCGGAGTTCTAAGGCTTCTTTGATCAGCTTGCCCATCATAGGTTCATCTTCGGCCAATAATACTTTTATTTTATTCATAAGGATGATAACAAACGAATTAAGATTTAACTGGAATATAAAGAACAAATGTCGTTCCCTTGTCTAATTGACTCTCCACTTGAATTGTACCGCCATGGAGCTCCACGATTTTTTTTACATAGGATAAGCCTAAACCAAAACCTTTCGTTGCATGGACGTTGCCCATGGGTACCCGAAAGAACTGATCGAATACACGGTCCAGGTAATCCCTTGGAATACCTATGCCATTATCACTAAAGGATAGCCGCAAGTGCTGTTTCTCCAGGCCGACATGAAGCTGAATAAGAGGTGCCTGTTGGCTATATTTTAAGCTATTGTCGAGCAGATTATAGAGTATGTTTTCCAAATGGGTCTTATCCACTTCAACAGTCGGAAAATCGGCTGCGATTGATATGGTTAACCTTCCTTTCGCTTCATCAAGTTTGGACTTTGTCTGACGCTGAAAATCGTGCAGCATCTGGCTGAGATCAGTGGACTCTTTTTCCAAAATATATGGATTATCCTGCGCTAGCCTGAGTACGGTCTCAATCATGGTTGATACACGCTTGAGTTCAGCACCGCAGATATTGAGATATTCATCCAGTTTTTCAGGATTGTCTTTTATTCCAAACTTGCTCATCAACTCTACCGCCAGACTAGCGGTGGCGATAGGTGTTTTGAACTCGTGGGTCATATTGGAGATAAAATCATTCTTGATCTCGGTCATTTGCTTTTCGCGATTGAAGGAGTTAATAAGGGCAAACGCAGTGTAAAAAAGCATTC
>Ga0213829_1003119_pt1 | contig 10230 bp, 9 predicted proteins | sample MC6MC0896MG_FD_180665 | JGI IMG/M metagenome (GOLD analysis project Ga0213829, IMG submission 180665) | Enriched soil aggregate microbial communities from Iowa State University, Ames, United States - MC6-MC0896-MG | ecosystem: Environmental > Terrestrial > Soil > Unclassified | place: USA: Iowa...
CCGGCATTTTCAGGCGTGCGGCATAGGAACGTGACAGCACACTGGTATCGGCGAACGACACCAGCGCCACCGCGATGCCGCCAAGCAGCACCTCCACCAGGTCGATATCGCTGACCCAGGGCAAGGCGAAGCTGGGCAGCCCTTGCGGCAACTTGCCGAGCACGTTCACGCCTTGCTGGTCGAGCCCCAGCAGGCTCACCGCCAGCGTCGCCAGCACCACGGCAATGAGGATGCCTGGCACGCGCTTGAAGGGCTTGAGCAGCAGGATCAGCGCCAGGCTGGCGCCACCGACCATGAAGCTTGGCCAATGACCCTGGCCGGCGAGCAAGGCCTGGATCAGGTTCCAGATATCCCGCAGCGGGCCTTGGCTGTCCACAGACAGGCCGAACAGTTTCGGCAGCTGGCTGATCAACACCGTCAGGGCGATGCCATTCATGTAGCCATAGCGGATGGGCTTGGACAGCAACTCGGTGATGAAGCCCAGGCGCAGCAGGCCGGCAATCACGCAGAACGCCCCGGCGACCAGCGCCATCATGCTGGCGATGGCGATTGCCCGCTGCGGGTCGCTGGCGGCGTACTGCACCACCACCGCCAGGATCGGCGCGGCCAGTGCCGAGTCCGGGCCCAGCACAAGGATGCGGCTGGGGCCGAACAAGGCGTAGGCCAGCAACGGGATGATGGTGGCGTACAGGCCGTAGATACCGGGTACGCCGGACGCTTCGGCGTAGGCAATGCCCACGGGCACCAGCATGGTTGTCAGCACCAGGCCGGCGGCGATGTCCTTGGCGAGCCAGGCGCGTTGGTAGTGGAGCAGGGTGACCAGGCCGGGCAGCCAGCGTTGCCAGTCGAAGCGCGGTGGTTCGGGCATGGTGCGGGCTCAGGGGAAAAGGGTGCTCCATCACAGCTTAGATGCTGACATCGGGGGCCGCTTTGCGGCCCATCGCGACACAAGGCCGCTCCCACAGGTTTACTACGGCTGCTACCCATTGAACTCTTCTTCATCCCGGCGATCTGACTCTCGCTTTCAGGCCTGTAGCGCCTGCGCAGTTGCCATGCCATGCACTGCCAGGTCAGGCCCATTAGCCGCCAGATGAACACTTGCTTCGAATATTCAAACGATGAACCTTGCGAGGGACTGCAATGAAGAAATACCGAGCCTTGGCGCTCCTGCCTTTTTTCCTGACGGGTTGTTCTTCAACCGAAATGCAGGGGGCGTTGGACTCGCTCAATGGGGTTGGCCAATCCATTGGTGCCAACCTGCAACAGGCAGCCACTGTATCGACGGGGAGTGCTAGCAAGAACAGCTTGGTTCGTTCACCCCTGTACAACGCCTTGCGCCAGAACCTCTCGAAAGATGGGCGTGCACCTGAGTGGCCCAAGGTGGTTATCACCAACCTGGAGATTCCGGCTGATCAACTTAGCCTGAGCCGCAGCCTCACCCTCAAGGCCACCGACTGCATTCATTTTGATGCAGTGCTTTGGCACGATGCCAAGCGACCTGAGCGCTTCAGTAATCTTTCCCTTTGTGCACCGGAGCTGCCCAAGCAGTCCAACAACTTCGTGTTGACCTGGAAGAGCTTTTCCATTTCAGGAAAAACCACTGGCCAGGTGCGCACCGATGGGCCAACGCCGCCGTATATGAAGTTGCCCAGCGACCCTGCCATGGACAGTTGGGTGATGAACCAGTTCGGGCTCTACTATGTGGGGTCGCTGCTGACGCTGGTGGGTTACGACCAGAACTTTACCGTTGATGATCGTCGGTTCTGGATCAAGAATCTGAAGTGACGCGTTCGTTGCCATGAAAAAGCCGCGCTATTGCGCGGCTTTTTGCGTATCGAGCCGTGTTCATCTTGAGGAAGTCGTTTCATTCGTCACGTGGCTGACAGTGCGCGCACGTCCTGAAGTCGAAGCTCTCCGTCCTTGGCAGGTTGCGCCTTCATCAACAGCCATGGTCATCAAAAAATCGATCAATGCCCTGCTAGCCGCCGACAGCTGGCGATGCGGCGGATAAATGATCGAGAAAGGCCGGCGGGCCCCCTCGTAGTCTTCCAGCAAGCGCACCAGCCGGCCCTGCTCCAGGCGTTCGGCGACTATGAACTCGTACGTCTGGCAGATCCCTACACCCTGATCGGCCAGTGAGATGCAACCCAGCACATCATCCGCTACCACCGGGTTTCCCTGTGGAACGAAGAGCAGTTCCTCCTCACCTTGACGGAACTGCCAAACGCCTGGCCGTCCACTGCTAGGCATGACGAAAGGCAGGCAGTTGTGTTCAGCAAGCTCTGCCAAGGATTGCGGCATGCCGGCACGCGCCAGGTACGCTGGCGCGGCCACCAGGCATAGCGGAGCCTCCTCCAGCCGACGCGCCACAAGGCTGCTGTCCGGCAAGACGCCAAGGCGAATAGCCAGGTCATACCCTTCAGCCACCAGGTCGACGTTACGATTGGTGATGTTCAACTGTACCTGTACTTTCGGATAGCGCAGGGCAAAGGCTGCCAGCATGGCCGGCAACCGGTGGTGCCCATAGGTGGTCGGCGCGCTCAGGCGCACACGGCCCTGTACCTCGCCATGGCCGCTCAGGGCTCGCTCTGCGCTGGCGATCTGCTGGAACGCAGCGCGCGCCTGCTCGACGTATTCCAGGCCACTGTCGGTGAGGCTCAAGCGACGCGTGGTGCGGCGTAGTAACTGCACCCCCAAATGCGCCTCAAGCCGCGAAATCGCCCGGCTGACCACCGACGGGGTGGTGGCCAGGGCCACCGCTGCCGCACTGAGCGAACCACGCTCGACCACTTCCAGCAGCGCCTCGACATCTCCCAGGTGACCAAAACGTCGCGCCATCTTGTTCTCCAAAGCAAAAATGCTTTTCCACAGGCCCAATTTATCGCCTGCGTGATCATGAATAAAGTGGTGATCAGTGCACGGCATCCGGCTTGTGCCTGAATGGGAGGGAATGCTATGGGCACTTATCAACGACTGGCCCTGGCTGCCGTCATCGGCAGTGCGAGCGTGGGCGCGCATGCGGCCAACGTACTTGTAGTGCTGTCTGACGAGAGCCACCTGGAGCTACGCGATGGCAAGGCCTTCACGACCGGCTTCTACCTCAACGAACTGCTGGAGCCGACCAAAACGCTGCTGGACGCAGGCCACCAAGTCACCTTCGCCACGCCACTCGGTCGCGCGCCGGCGTTGGACCGCAGCTCGGCCGCTGCCCAGTACTTCGGCAACGACCTGAAGCAACTGGAGCAATATCAGGCACTCCTGGACCAGCTGCAGCTAACTTCTGCGAAGCATTCGCCGGTGATCAGCCTGGCCCGTGTGGAGCAGATTGGCTACGGTCAGTTCGATGCAGTGTATGTGCCTGGCGGCCACGCCCCGATGCAAGACCTGCTCGCCGACCCGGCCCTGGGTCGTCTGCTTCGGGCTTTCCACGCCGAGGGTAAAACCACCGCGCTGGTCTGTCACGGTCCCATCGCTCTGCTCTCGGCGCTGGACCAGCCGCAGACACTGATCCAGGCACTGGAGACCGGGAAGCAGACAGCGGTGCCCGAGGACTGGATTTACTCCGGCTACCGCATGACAGTCATCAGCAACCAGGAGGAAGAACAGGCCAAGGGCCTGCTCGGCGGAGGGCAGATGAAGTTCTATCCACAGACCGCCCTGGAGCGCGCGGGCGGGCAGTATCAGAGCAACCCGTCGCCGTGGGCGCCTAACGTTGTCATCGACCGCGAGCTGATCACTGGGCAGAATCCGGCGTCAGCGGCCCAGGTGGGCCAAGCCATATTGCATCGTCTGCAAAAACACTGACCAGTAGAGGCATGCCATGACCCAACGTACTTTTCTTGTTACCGGAGCCAGCAAGGGCATCGGCCGGGCAATTTCCGAGCAACTGGTGGAGGAGGGCCATCAGGTCGTTGGCATCGCTCGCCAGGCCGGAGATGTCAGCTTTCCCGGCGAACTGATCGCCGCCGACCTTAGCGACGCAGGGCGTATGAATGCGCTGCTGGCGGACTTGACCAGGCACTATGCCTTCGACGGTCTGGTGAACAACGTCGGCCTGGTCCGTCCCCAGCCGTTGGGCGAAATCGACCTGGCAAGCTTCGACGAAGTCATGCGGGTCAACCTGCACCCCGCGTTGCAGGCAACCCAGGCGCTGCTGCCCGGCATGCGCGAACGCGGTTGGGGCCGGGTGGTGAACATCTCCAGCCTGACCGTGCTCGGTATTCGCCAGCGCACTGCTTACGCGGCTGCAAAGGCAGCGCTGGTGAGCTTCACCCGCAGTTGGGCGCTGGAGCTGGCGCAGACAGGTATCACGGTCAATGCGGTTGCGCCAGGGCCGATCGAGACTGAGCTGTTCCGCGCTGGCAACCCGGCGGGCAGCGCAGGCGAAGCCGCTTATATCGACGCGGTGCCGATGGGGCGGCTCGGGCAGCCACACGAAATCGCTTCGGCAGTGACCTTTCTGCTGGGCGATCGCAGCGCTTTCATTACCGGGCAGACAATCTACGTGGATGGTGGCGCATCGATCGGGCGCAGCGGTCTTTGATGCCAGTGGGCGAGCCGACTAGCCATGGAAATGCGGTAGGACAAATGCTCCCAACTCCTCCAGTGTTTCGTCCAACGGGCGCCGGTTGTGCCGCAAATGCAGACCAATATGCGCCACGCCTGCTGCGCGCATGGCCTCGAGTTCGGCAATCAGCCCCTGGCGCCCGACCTTGCAGCCGAAGCGGTGACGCTGAAGCGGCGCTTCGGGGTTTTCATCCAGGTCCAGGTGAATGAACGACACGTACGGCTTGTCTCCCGCCACCTCACGCCACACCCCGGCGCGGTGCACGTGCTCGGCCGGGGTGCCGGGGTAGGCCAGCCAGCCGTCCAGGTGCTCGCCGACCCAGGCCGGGCTCTGCTGCGCCAGGCCTGCCACCAGCAGTGGTAGGGCCTGGCGCGGCCTCGGGAGTACTTCCACACCGGCCGGCAGATCGTTGCTGCGCCATTCGCGCAGCAAGGTGATGTGCTTGCGAAACGCCTCGCCCCGGCTGTCGAAATCGCGGCCGAACAAAGGGTATTCCACGGGCCGGTCACCACTGGCCACCCCCAGCAGCAAACGCCCACCACTGAGCAGGTCGACGCTGGCAGCCGCCTTCATGGTCAGTAACGGTTCGCGAATTGGTAGCACCACCGCCGCAGTACCGAGCAGGATGTTGCTGGTCACCCCGGCCAGGAAGCCCAGGTAGGTGAACACCTCGAACACCTGTGCCGCGTCACCGAACTGTGGGTCGTACAGGGGCACGTCTCGCACCCAGAGCGCGCGAAAACCGAGGCGATCGGCGAGCGTGGCCAGGCGTGCATGGTCGGCTAGATCGGGTACCCCGAACGGCGTACCTGCTCGTTGCCGAGACTGCTCGCGCACGCTGTTCCAATCGTTGTCCAAGGGCAGTTCGAGGCCGATGCTCAGGCCTCCCGGGGCTAGTTTGTGCAGGGTAGGGTTCATGGCTGAGATCGCAAGGCAGGAAGTAACGTTCAGCCTAAGGCAGCTTCAGGTGGTGCAGTAGCCTCGAATAATTCATATCTGTTGTGACTCAGGTTCGTGCATGTTTCTTGAGGGCTATCGCTTCTGGTGAAAGGGCTATGCCCATTTTTCAGTATCCTCGAAAACAGTTTTCACCATTACCCGCCTGCTCAGCCCTCGCGCCGCACGTTAACCTTTCCTTATCTGTGCCCAAGGATCAGCAATGGCCCGACTTGATATCAACCGCTCCGGTGAACTGGAAGTATTCGTGCGCGTGGTCCAGGCCGGAAGCTTCTCGGCGGCGGCGCGGGACCTGCGTATCACGCCTTCGGCGGTGAGCAAGCTGGTCGCACGCCTGGAAGGGCGGTTGGGGTCGCGCCTGTTCAACCGCTCGACCCGCCAACTGAGCCTGACGTATGAAGGTCGCGCTTACTACGAGCGTGGTGAAGGTCTGCTCGCCGATCTGGACGAACTGGAGCGCAATGTTGCCTCCCAGGATGCGCCACGAGGACGGGTGCGCATCAATGCCAACATGGCCTTCGGTTATCACTACCTGTTGCCGCTGGTCCCACTGCTGATCGAGCACCTGCCAGAAGTGAAGCTCGATCTGGTGCTGACCGACGAGGTGGTCGACGTGGTCGGTCAGCGCACCGACATCGCTGTACGGGCCGGCCCCATGAAAAGCTCCAACCTGGTCGCTCGCAAGCTTGGCCACACGCGCATGGTGATCGTTGGCGCGCCAGGCTATCTTCAACTTCATGGTGTCCCGGATAGCGCCGCTGCACTGCAGCGCCACAACCTGCTGACAGCCAACTATGCACGAGCCTTCAATGGCTGGCCCTTGCAGGACGGTGGTCAGGTGATCAAGGTGGTCACCGCCGGCAACGTTCAGACCAGTGATGGCGAAGCCCTGCGCCGCCTGGCACTGAATGGCACAGGGCTGGCAAGGTTGGCCGCGTTTCGGGTGCGCGAGGACATCGCCGAGGGGCGTCTGGTACCGGTGATGGAGGCGTACAACCCGGGCGACCTGGAAGAGGTCCATGCGGTGTTCGTCGGCCAGGACGGCTACGTGCCGCTACGGGTTCGCGCGGTGCTGGATTTTCTCGTAGAGCACGTGCACGTCAAATGACGGTGGCCCTGCTCCGCGTCATTGCATACCGGCCCTCTACTACAGCGCCGGCTATGTCGGTGGCGGCGGTTTGTGCTGTGACTGGCTGGAGTCGCTGCGGGCTGAAGCCCGTCCGCCTCAGGATATCTGCGCGGCATTACGAGAACTCACATGGGCGGCCGTCACCTGGCGCTGTTTGCTTCGGGCCCGGTCGGTACCGGCTTGATCGCCGTCTTCATGAACCCTCAGTGTTCCATCGGCTTGAGCAGGTGGCGCGCAGGTGTTTCCAGCTCGTTGAAATAACGCACTGCGAAGTCGACGAATGCCCGCACCCGCTGAGGCAGTTTCTTACCGCCCTCGGTCAGTAGGTGGAAGCCGGCAGCTGGGCAGCTGAATTCCTCCAGCAACGAAACAAGACGCTGCTCGTGAAGATCTTCGGCAACCTCCCAGACAGACTTCCAGGCGATTCCCAACCCTTGCAGCGCCCATTGGCGCAGGGTGAAACCATCGTTGACCAGACGATTACCTCTGACGTGCACCGAAAACGTTTCGCCGTCACGAATGAAACGCCACTTGTCCTGGGGGAAATCCGACTGCAGATGGATCAGGCAGTTGTGCTCCAGCAACTGCTCGGGGCATTGAGGTGTACCGTGGCGCGCCAGGTAATCCGGCGAGCAGCAAACAATGCGACGGTCACCTCCCAGCGAGCGCGCCACCAAGGTGCTGTCGGGCAGGTTGCCGTAGCGGATCGCGATGTCCGAGCCAGACTCGACGAAATCCAGCAAGCGGTCGGTGAAGAACAGCCGCACGGTCACATGCGGGTGCTCCTCTACGAAGGCGTCGACCAACTGGCTGACCCACTGCCGGCCCAGGTCGGTGGGGCAGGTGACCCCGATCGTGCCGCGCAACTGTGCGCTTCCACCGCGGATGACGCTGTCGAGCGCCTCCACATCTTCAAGGATCTTCTGTGCCGCCTCGAACAGGTACAACCCTTCGGCGGTGGGGCTCAAGCCACGCGTGTTGCGCTTGAGCAGACGAAGTCCGTAGAACTCCTCCATCGCCTTGAGACGACCGCTCATGGCCGCCGGTGAAAGCCCAAGCTGACGCCCAGCCATCGACAATGAGCCGCTTTGCACTACCAGCCTGAATAGCCGTAAGTCCTGAAGCCTGTCTGCCATGGCTTTGCCTCGTTGTCGTCATTGCGTGCCAGAGCATCATCTTTCACGCCTGCATGAAGCTTGACAATGTAATGCCTTGAAGGCGGCCAATACAGCGGTTGGTCTTTCATGTGTGCTGAAAAGTCATTCCGGGAAAATCGAATACTTGTCCGCCAGCAACGCTACTTAACATGGCAACAGGCTCAACGCTAAGAGGAGTTGAATGATGTCTGTTGCATCGAACCAAATCCCCCCCGGCACTCAGGACGTCGCCGATCTGTTTCGCAGCGCGATGGGGCGTTTCGCCTCATCCGTTACGCTGGTCACCACTGTCGACGAGCACTGCTCCCCGCATGGCCTGGCAGCCACCGCATTCTCCTCGGTTTCGATGGATCCTGCGTCTGCGCTGGTTTGCGTCAACCGCAGTTCCAGCGCTTCACCGATCATCAAACAATCCGGGCTGTTCTGCGTAAACATGCTGCAGAAGGAGCATGAGGCCTTGTGCGCCATCTTCAGCAAGCCCGAGCTGCGAGACCGACGCTTCGTAGATGGCAACTGGGCCGTGGGAAGCTACGGACTGCGTTATCTGACCGATGCCCAGGCCTCGATCTTCTGCGAGGTCGTTCAGGAGGTGGATTACGGCTCTCATACCGTCTTTATCGGCAATGTGATGAGCGTCGTAACACAGTCGCTGGAGTCGCCACTCGTGTACATGGGTGGGCGCTTCAGGGAACTGTCAGCCTGACCGCAATCAATGCTCGTACCCCTCAAATAAATACAAGAAGTGGTGTTCGTATGTATGGCTTCAGTTCCAAGGTGCGCCTGATTCCACCTTCATTCAAGCTTAACGCCGAGGCGTCTGGCATCACCGGCCCGTTGCTCGGACTGGTCCTGCTGTGTTTGGTGCTCAGCCTGACCACCGATGCCTTTCTGACCCTGAGCAACCTCCTCAATATCCTGGACCAGGTAACCGTGCTGGGCATCATGGCCTTGGGTATGACACTGGTCATCCTGATTGGCGGCATCGACTTGTCGGTGGGGGCCGTGCTTGCCGTGTCGATCATGGTCATGAGCTGGGCTGAGCATGTCATGGGCCTGCCCATGGGGTTGGCGATCGGCGCAGCACTGCTTACTGGCGCAGGCTGCGGTGGTGTCACTGCGGCGCTGGTGGTGCGTGCTGGCCTGCCTTCGTTCATCGCCACACTGGCAATGATGTCCGTTGCTCGTGGCTTGGCCTACATGGTTACAGACGGTACGCAAATCAGCGGTTTCCCCGAATGGTTCGGCAACCTCTCAATCATCCGGTATGCCGGTGTGGTTTCGCTGACGGTGGCCTGTTTCGTGGTTCTGGCCTTGCTGTTCTGGTTCGTGCTGCGTTTCACGGTGGCCGGGCGCAGCCTCTATGCCATCGGCGGTAGCGCCAAGGTGGCCAAGTTATCCGGCATCCGGGTCAAGACCCATACCGCAATCGTCTATGTCATCTGCGGCGTCACTGCCGCGCTTGGCGGGGTCATCCTGACTTCGCGCCTTGATACTGCCGGCGCCGGTGCCGGGGTGGGCTACGAGCTGGATGTGATCGCTGCGGTGGTGATCGGTGGAGGCAGCCTCAAAGGCGGTGCAGGTAGTGTGGTGGGCACCTTGGTGGGGGTCCTGATCATTGGCGTACTGCGCAATGGCTTGAACCTGGCTGGTATCTCGCCCTTCGTCCAGCAAGTGATCATCGGTGCAGTCATTGCTGCTGCTGTGATGCTCGATGCCATGAAACGAAAGACTGCTTAACCCCCGCATCAGCCTTTGACAATCAGAACAATTCTGGAGGCGTCCAAATGAACGTTTTCTCTTCCCGCGTGCGCGTATTTCTTGCCTTGCTGCTTCTTCCCGCCTTGGCCAGTGCCGAAGGCAAACCGTTGAAAGTGGGTATGTCGATCCCGAGCCTGCAATGGGAGTTCTACCTGATGGTGCGTGATGGGGTGCTGGAGCAGGCAAAAAAGGATGGCGTCAGCGAGGTGCTGGTTGTCGATGCACAAGCAGACGCCGCCCGCCAGGTCAGCCAGATCCAGGACTTGCTGAGCAAAGGCATCGACGTGCTGTTGTACACCGCCACCGGTTCCGCTGCCTCCGCAGTGCCAGTGCGCCTGGCCAAGCAGCAGGGTGTACCGGTGGTGTGCATCGATAACTTCCCGAAGAACGTCGAGTGTGACGCCTACATCTCCACTGATAACACCGCCGCCGCTGCCGAGCTGGCCCGCCAGGTAGTGGAGCTTACCGGCGGCAATGCGCAAGTCGGCCTGCTGCAAGGAACGCTTGGCGACACCACCGAGAAGACCCGCGCCGATGGCTTCGACGTCGAACTGGCCAAGACCCCCGGGATGGTGATCGTCGATCGCAAACCCACCGACTGGCTGCAGGATAACGGCTTCAAGGTGGCCCAGGACATGTTGCAGAAGCATCCACAGATCGAC
>Ga0213829_1003123_pt1 | contig 10214 bp, 8 predicted proteins | sample MC6MC0896MG_FD_180665 | JGI IMG/M metagenome (GOLD analysis project Ga0213829, IMG submission 180665) | Enriched soil aggregate microbial communities from Iowa State University, Ames, United States - MC6-MC0896-MG | ecosystem: Environmental > Terrestrial > Soil > Unclassified | place: USA: Iowa...
CCTCGATGATGAGGGCGTAGGCGCTCAGGTGGTCGGGCTCGCAGGCCAGGGCGGCGTCCAGTGACTGCTCCCAATCGGCCAGCGACTCCCCCGGGGTGCCGTAGATCAGATCCAGGCTCACGTTCAGCCCGGCGGCGCGCGCCCATTCCACGACCTGAGGCACCCGCTCGGGACGGTGCACCCGGTCGAGCGTCTTGAGGACGTGCGGGACGGCTGACTGCATGCCGAAGGAGACCCGGGTGAAGCCGGCCTCCGCCAGGCGGGCGAGGGATTCCGCGGTCACGGTCTCCGGGTTGGCCTCGGTGGTGACTTCGGCGCCGGACTCAAGGCCCCAGAGGTCGCGGGCACGGCCCAGCAGAGCACCGAGTTCATCAGGATTCAGCAGGGTCGGCGTGCCGCCCCCGAAGAAGACCGTGGACACGGGACGGGCGGGGACGCCGGAACGTTCCAGGACGTCGGCGGCGAAGTCCAGCTCGGACAGCGCGGTGCCGGCGTACTCATCCTGGCTCGCGCCGCCGCCGAGCTCCGTGGCCGTGTAGGTGTTGAAGTCGCAGTAGCCGCAGCGGACCGTGCAGTACGGGACGTGGATGTACAGGCTGAAGGCACGCTCCTGCGCGCCCTCCCGGGCCTGAGGATCCAGGAGCCCGTCCGCGGGAGCCGGGTCACCGAGAGGGAGCGCACTGGGCATGGGTTACTTCTTGGCCTTGTCCTTGCCGTTGCCTTCGTCATTGCTCAGCGCAGCGATGAAGGCTTCCTGCGGGACCTCGACGCGGCCCACCATCTTCATGCGCTTCTTGCCTTCCTTCTGCTTCTCCAGCAGCTTGCGCTTACGGCTGATGTCGCCGCCGTAGCACTTGGCGAGAACGTCCTTGCGGATGGCGCGGATGTTCTCACGGGCGATGATGCGGGCGCCGATGGCTGCCTGGATGGGGACCTCGAACTGCTGGCGGGGAATGAGCTCCCGCAGCTTGGAGGTCATCATGACGCCGTACGAGTAGGCCTTCTCGCGGTGGGTGATCGCGCTGAACGCGTCCACCGTCTCGCCCTGGAGCATGATGTCCACCTTAACCAGGTCGGCGACCTGGTCGCCGTCGGCCTTCCAGTCCAGCGAACCGTAGCCGCGGGTCTTCGACTTCAGCGTGTCGAAGAAGTCGAAGACGATCTCCGCCAGCGGGAGCCGGTAGCGGATCTCGACACGGTCCTCCGAGAGATAGTCCATTCCGCCCAGGATGCCTCGGCGGGACTGGCACAGCTCCATGATGGCTCCGACGAATTCGTTCGGCGCCAGAATGGTGGCGGAGACCATCGGCTCACGCACCTCGGCGACCTTCCCGACGGGGTACTCGCTCGGGTTGGTGACGTGGACGACCTTCTTGTCCTCCAGGGTCACCTCGTACTCCACGTTCGGAGCGGTGGAGATCAGGTCCAGCTTGTATTCGCGTTCCAGGCGTTCACGGGTGATCTCCAGGTGCAGCAGACCGAGGAAGCCCACACGGAAGCCGAAGCCCAGGGCCGCGGAGGTCTCCGGCTCGTAGACCAGCGCCGCGTCGTTGAGCATCAGCTTCTCCAGCGCGTCGCGGAGCACCGGGTAGTCCGTGCCGTCCAGCGGGTAGAGGCCGGAGAAGACCATGGGCTTGGCGTCCTCATACCCTCCGAGCGACACCGCCGCCGGCTTGTGCAGCGTGGTGACGGTGTCACCGACCTTGGACTGGCGGACGTCCTTCACGCCGGTGATGAGGTATCCCACCTCACCGACGCCCAGGCCCTTGGACGGCACCGGCTCGGGCGAGCTCACACCGATCTCGAGGAGTTCGTGGCTCGCCTTGGTGGACATCATCTGGATGCGCTCGCGCGGCGTCAGCTTGCCGTCGACCACGCGGACGTAGGTGACCACGCCGCGGTACGTGTCGTAGACCGAGTCGAAGATCATGGCACGGGCGGGAGCCGTCGGATCGCCGACCGGCGCAGGCAGGTCCTGCACGATCTTGTCCAGCAGGCCTTCGACGCCGACGCCGGTCTTACCGGAGACCATCAGCACGTCCTCGGGCTTGCCGCCGATGAGGTTGGCCAGTTCTGCCGCGTACTTCTCCGGCTGGGCGGCCGGCAGATCGATCTTGTTGAGCACGGGGATGATCGTCAGATCGTTCTCCATGGCCAGGTAGAGGTTGGCGAGCGTCTGGGCTTCGATGCCCTGCGCGGCGTCCACCAGCAGCACGGCGCCTTCGCAGGCGGCCAGCGAACGGGAGACCTCGTAGGTGAAGTCCACGTGGCCCGGGGTGTCGATCATGTTCAGCGCGTAGCTGGTGCCGTCGAATTCCCAGGGCATGCGGACCGCCTGGGACTTGATCGTGATGCCACGCTCGCGCTCGATGTCCATGCGGTCCAGATATTGGGCCTTCATGTCCCGGGGCTGAACCACGCCGGTGAGCTGCAGCATGCGGTCGGCCAGGGTCGACTTGCCGTGATCGATGTGCGCGATGATGCAGAAGTTGCGGATCACGGCCGGATCAGTGGCGGCGGGCACCGGTGCAGTGCGGGCCATGGGAGACACTCAGGAGTCCTTACTGTTGCCTTCGGTCGGTCCTGCCGCAGGGCTGTGGCTCGAGGCCGGGCAAGCGGAACACAGGACCAAGGGGTCAGATCCACCATTGTCCCACGTTTCAGGCCACTTCTCCTCACAGACGCTCTTCGCCGACGGCGCCGCGCGTCCGGCCCGCCCGTGGGTGCTCCGTGAGTACTCTGGGACCTGTGGCAACCCTGTTCTCACGCATCCTCCGGTTCCTCGGGGCCAAGTCCCGCCGTAACGCCCAGAAGCCCCGTCCGGCTGCCGCCGGGTACCCGGGCGACTACACCGGCGTCGTGGCCGTGCGCTATGCACCTCACGCCGACGGGCGGCCCGATCCGGGAGAGATCGTCTGGACGTGGGTGCCCTATGAAGAGGACCACCGTCAGGGGAAGGACCGCCCGGTGCTTCTAGTAGGAGAAGACGGCCCCTGGCTCCTGGCGCTCATGCTGACGTCCAAGGACCGGAACAACGGCCGGCACCTGGACTCCGCCTACGTCGACGTCGGCACGGGCACCTGGGATCGCGAGGGACGGCCCAGCGAAGTCAAGGTCAACCGCGTGGTGCGGGTCGACCCCGGGGCGATCCGCCGGGAAGGAGCGGTCCTCGACCGGCGCCGCTTCACGCAGGTGGCCGAGGGCCTGCGGCGCGCCGGGCACTGACGGTCCCAGCCGCCCGGACCTGCCCGGGGCCTCCCACGGCGGCGAGCCCTCTTTGGTCAATCAGGCGGGGTCTCTGCTAAAATCATTTGCTGTGTGTCCGCACAGGTCGACGGACACTGATGATTGGCTGCCATAGGTATCCCCACGCCGCTCAGTCAATGGCCAATCTGACGCCCTCTAGACCCATCCGTCATTACAAGAGAGTTCACTAAGTGGCTAACATCAAGTCTCAGAAGAAGCGCATCCTCACCAACGAGAAGGCTCGCCAGCGCAACGTCGCTGTCAAGTCTGAGCTCAAGACCCTCATCAAGACCGTCAACGAGGCGGTTGAGGCTGGTAACAAGGATGCCGCTGAGTCCGCCGTCAAGGCGGCCAGCCGTAAGCTGGACAAGGCTGTCAGCAAGGGCGTCATTCACAAGAACAACGCTGCCAACCGCAAGTCCGCGATCAACAAGAAGGTCAGCGCTCTCTAAGAGAACCGCTGCGGCCGGTCGCTGACGCGCCAGGCTGACATACCGCACTTGCTTCGGAGTGGCCGGTCCCCCAGGGACCGGCCACTCTTGCGTTAAGGGCCGGCAGGCTGTGAGTTGGCGCGGAGATGGCATCGGGAACCACGCCGTGCGCACGGCGTGGCCGAGGCTCTCCGGAGAGCCGGACAAGGCCACCTCCGGAGAGCGGCCGCAGACGGGATTCGTCCGTCAGCGGCTCCTGACGGATGACGCGACGAGGTGCACCACCCGTTCCACGGCGTACACGGGATCCCGGGACAGGCCCTTCACCTGGGCGTCGGCTTCGGCCACCGCCCGGACACAGAGACGCAGCTGTTCCGGGGTCCATCGGCGGACGTCCCGCTGTGCCTGTTCCACGAGCCACGGCTGCATGCCGAGATCGCGCGCCACCTGAGCGGCGGAGCCACGGCTGCCGGCCACCCGGGCGAGCGTCCTCAGCTTGGCCGCCAGCGCCGCGACGAGCGGCACCGGGTCGGCGCCTGAATCCAGGGCGTAGCGAAGGGTGGCCAGCGCGCTGGCGGCGTCGCCGTCGAGGGCCGCATCGGCGACCTTGAAGGAGGTCGCCTCGATCCGGCCACCGTAGTACTTCTCCACATCGTCCGCGGTGACGGTCCCTGTGGTGTCCTCGATGAGTTGCACGCAGGCGGCGGCGAGCTCGGCGGTCTGTGACCCGACCGCATTGACCAGTGCGACAACCGCCGGTCCCTCGATCCGCCGGCTGGCCGCGCGGAATTCGGAGGTGACGAAGGCGTTCTTGTCCGTGTCACGCTTGAGCGGCTGGCAGTCCACCACAGGCCAGCGGGACTTGAGAGCGTCCAGAAGCTTCTTTCCGCGGTTGCCGCCGCCATGGCGGAGCACGACGACGGCGTCTTCCGCACCGGAAGCGCTCAGGTCCAGGGCGTCGGTCAGGAAGGCATCGTTCATGGCTTCCAGCCGGGACACCTCGATGAGCTTGAATTCCCCGAAGAGCGACGGGCTGCACGCCATCAGGAGCGCGCCGGGCTGGTATTCGGACGCGTCGAAACTGGTCAGTTCGAGGTCGGGGTGCACCTGACGGAGCTGGCTGCGCAGCAAGTCACGGGCCCGCTGGGCGAAATACTCTTCGGGGCCGGAGAGGAGAATCAACGGCGCGGGCTGGATGTCGCGCCAGTTCAAAGCGGTGGATGCGGCGGCCTTCGCCATCGAGGTGGTCTCCCTGCTGTTTTCGGCTTGTCGGCTCCTCAGCATCGTATCGCGATCAGAGGCGGCGGAGCTCGGCTCAGGCTTACTGTGAGGCCGCACGCAGCTGGGATTCCAGCGACGCGATCCTCCGCTCAAGGAACTCGAGATACTCGACCATGTAAGCGTCTTTCGCTTCCAGGCGATCCAGGCGCGGGAGGATGTGCTGCACGTTGCCGGACAAGGGAAACACCAGCGGATGGTCGGAGTCGATGGCGGCCATGGTGCTGCGCAGTGGACTGACGCCGTCAGGATGAGTCATGGTTGCACCCTACCTGCCCTCTTGCCGTGCCTCCAGGTGACCGGGCGGGCGAGAGGGACCCGGCCCTGACGCCCGATTCAGCTCCCCCGCGGCACCCGGCTCAGGTCCCGCTCCCGCCCACTCCAGGTGCAGGCCGGCGTGGCCCGTCCCTCAGGCGGGCATGAATCTTCCGGTAGAAACCCGCGACCGCCCGGGGATGGGCGAACAGCCACAGCAATCCCACCTGGCAACAGCAGAATCCGGCCATGGTGGCCAGACCCAGGACACCCGGCGGCCACTCCAGCAAAGCTCCCGGGAGACGGCTCGTCCCTTCAGCGATGCTCCAGATCCCCCAGGTCGCCATCCCGGCCCAGCCGATCAGCATCCCGCTGATCGGCCCGGGAACCACGGCCAATGGCAGCGCGGCGGTGCCCAGCAGCGTCACGGGAGCCACCAGCGGCGCCGTCAGTGCGTTGGCCAGCAAGGAATACGGAGTCAGCTGCGGCTGAATCAGCACGAGCAACGGCGCACAGGCCAGATTCGCCGCCAAAGGGATCGACAACCCCAGAGCCACCACGTACGGCATCCGCTGACCCAGCCACTGAGCGAGGCCTTGGGCGGCGAGAAGGATGCCCGCCGTCGCCACGACCGAAAGCGCGAAACCCAGATCCCAGGCCAGCCATGGTTCGGCCAGCAACAGCCCCGACGCGCTCACGCACAGCAGAGGAAGACCACGGCTCTGATGCCCACCCATCATGACCACCAGACTCGCCGCGGACATCACCACCGCCCGCAGAACGCTCGAGTCCGGGCCCACCAACGCCCCGAACACCCCCAGAGAGATCAGAGACAGGACCATCACCACCGGCCGGCTCACCCGCCAGCTCCGCAGAACCAGCACCACGGACGCGAAAACCACACTGCAATTGGCCCCGGACACCGCAGTCAGGTGCGTCAATCCGGTCGTGGTCATCACGGCGGTGGACTCGGGCGACCTGCGGCTGCGATCCCCGAGCACCATGCCGTCCAGCAGAGCTCCCGGCTCCCCCGGTATGGAGCGGCTTCTCAGAAGAAACTCGCGCCGGAGGTGGGAGACCGCGTTCTCGAACACCGACGGCGCCTCGACGAGCCGCGGCTTCGAAACGGCCGTCCCGGACAATACGGCGGGACGGCCATCCCGGGTCCGGACACGCAAGATCAACTGCACCGTCTGGCCGTAGCGGACGCCAGCGCAGACGGTCTGGCACTGGACGTCCACCGGAACATCGAGCGCAAGCCAGTCCCCCGCCCGACGGATGCGATGGAGCTGGGCGGTGAAGTGACAGCCATGACCGCAGGGGAAACTGTCCGCCGACGTGGTCGGCTCGTCGGGGCCCGGGCCACCGCCGTGATCGGTCGCCGGCATCAGTGGTTCCGGGTGGCCCGAAATCTCGGCGATCACCGTCACCGCCTGCCGGCTCCCGGCTGCGGCCCAGAGGTGGCGCCAGGCCGGATCCGCCGTCCGGCCGAGGCCCAGGCCACAGCCGAGAAGGCCCACGAGAGCTGCCAGGCCGAAGGTGAAGCCGACACCTCGGCCTCGTCGACCAGGCTCCGGCATCGCTCGCTTTCGTGACCTGACGAACCCCCACAGAGTCCCGGAAGCGAGCCCCAGCAGAAGCACGACGACCAGCGCCCTCAGCAGTCCCGCATCCCGGACCGCCGTCACCGCGCTCACCAGCCAGAGCAGGCTGAGCACGGGCACCAGCCGGACATCGTGGAAACGCTCGCTGAGCAGGAGGCGCCGTTCCAGTTCCTCGTCGCGGGCCCGGAACACGGCCCGGACGGCTGAGACGCCCGCGGTCATACGCCGCCCGGCCCGCCGCAGGAAATGGTCCGCCGTCATGGCCGGGAGTCGAAGACGAGCAGGGGGCTCAATTGCTCCAGCATGCGCGGCCCGATGCCATCCACCGCATCGAGGTCTTCGATGGTCCCGAACGGGCCGTGCTGTTCCCGCCACGCGATGATCCGGTCCGCCAGGACCTTGCCGACACGCGGCAACGTCATGAGCTCCGCCTCCGACGCCGAATTGAGATGCACCTGAGCCGCGCCCGGAGCCGTCCGCGGGCCACCAGGTCCGCCGGGTTCGGAGGGACCAGCATCCGCGCCGGACACCCGCTCGCCTCGCTGGGGAACGTGGACCTTCCGGCCGTCCTGCAACGGCTCGGCCAGATTCAGCGCGTCCAGCTCCGCCGTGTCCAAGGCGCCCCCGGCTTTCTCCACCGCCTGGAACACCCGTGCCGTGGCCGGAAGCCGCACGATGCCAGGATGCCGGACCGCACCGGAGACGTGCACCAGGATCAGGGAGGATCCGGGAGCGGGTCCCGTCGGGCCGCTCCCCGGCCGCTCTGCCTCAGGTCTGCCTGCCCCGGGCTGATGAACTGAGGGCACAGGCCGGAGGGACGCCACAGAGCCGTGCGCGGCGGACGGCTGTCCGACGGAGGACTGGGCCGGAGCCGTGGCGGTGAATGCCCACCACGCGCCCAGCAGCGCGAGCAGGCACAGCGCCGTCGTGGTCAATGCTCTCGGGCTGATCCTCCACCGGAAGCGCCCGCGGCGGTGATACCGGCGGCGTTCGGCCAGCGAAGGCGAGTGATCCTGCGGGGTGGTTTCGGGGCCACCCGGATCACCGGCGAGAATCCGTTCCAATCGTCCCGGGGCATCACGCAGTGTCATGTTCTGAAACTACTGGGGCATGCCACCCCGACTGGACGCGGAGTGGGCTATGAGGACAACTCGCGCGGGGGCAGCTGTGCACTGACGATGGCCAGGACTCCAAGGCCCACGTGGGCCGCCAGCACCGGTGGAAGCGTGCTCATCACGACCGGGGGCGCAGACGGGAATGAGGCCGTCAGGCGTCCGGCCAGGTCCGCGGCAGCCTGCGGAGAACCGAAATGGTGGACCGCCAGCCCGAGCGACTCCTCGGGGATGCCCTTCGCGGCCGCGCCCGCCAATTCCTCGAGGCGGGCCAGTGCGCGGGCGGAGGAGCGAACCCGCTCCACCGGCACCACCTTGCCCCCGGCGATGCCGAGAATCGGCTTGATGGCCAGCACGGTGCCCAGCCACGAGGCCGCATTGCCGATCCGGCCACCCCGGCGCAATTGTTCGAGGGAAGGGACGTAGAAGTGAACGGTGCTGCTCGCCAGCGAGGCTTCGGCTCCGGCGGTCACCAGTTCGAGGGGCGCGCCTTCTCCCGCCAGCGCACAGGCGGTCTGGACCGCGAAGCCCTGGCACATGGCGGCCGTCCTGGAGTCAAGAACATGCACCGGGACTCCGCATTGCCCGGCCGCGATGCGGGCGGCGTCGGCGGTTCCGGAGAGTTCCGCCGAGAGGTGCACCGACAGGATCGAGGAGTAGCCCGCGGCTTCCAGCTCACGATAGGCGGCGGCCAGCGTGGCGGGCGACGGCCGCGACGTCCGGACGGTCTCCCCCATCGCCAGCGCGAGGCTGAGCCGCTCGGAGACGCGCTCCTCGCCCTCGGCGAGGTCTGCGGAGGAATAGATCTCCTCCCCCACCATCACGGGCATCGGCACATGCCGGAACCAGGCCGGGGCCTGATCGAGCCAGCCCTGTGGGAGCGCGGCGGCGGAGTCGGTGACCACGGCCACCTGAACCGCCGGCTGCGGGGGCTTCCGGGAGCGCGCGGCGCGGCCGTCCGTGCGGCCACTCTTGAAGCCGGCGGAGCCGAGGGCACGGAGAGCCTCGAGACGCTCCAACAAGCGTCCCCAGGTCCCGGCCCCCGGCTCCGGCATCTCGTCCGGCCTAGGCGGGGACGATGTTCACGAGCTTGGGCGCCCGCACGATCACGGTCCGGATGTCACGGCCGTCCAGGATGCGCTGCACGTTCTCGGAAGCCAGCGCCAGCTCGCGCAGGGCGTCCTCCGTGATGTCGGCAGGCACGTCCAGGCGGTCCCGCACCTTGCCCTGGACCTGGACGACGGCCGTGACCGTGTCCTCGACCAGCAGCGCGGGATCGAACACCGGCCACGCGGCGTTCGCCACGAAGGGCTCCTTGCCCAGCAGGCTCCACATGTCCTCCGCCGTGTACGGCGCGAACAGGGACAGGATGACGGCCACGGTCTCGGCCGCCTCGCGGACTGCCGGATCGGCGGGGCCGGCTCCGGTGTCGATCGTCTTCCGGGTCGCGTTGACCAGCTCCATCAGGCGGGCCACCACGACGTTGAACTTGTTCGCGGCCAGCAGTTCCTCGGCGTCGGCGATGGTCCGGTGCGTCACGGCACGCAGCGCCTTGTCACCCTGAGCCGGGGACACGCCCGGCTCGCTGGTGACGTCCTGTGCCAGGCGCCAGGCACGCGCCAGGAACTTCGCCGAACCGGAGGGCGAAACGTCCGCCCAGTCGACGTCGTCCTCCGGCGGGGAGGCGAACACCATGGTCAGGCGCACGGCGTCGACGCCGAACTTGTCCAGCTGCTCGCTCAGATCCACGCCATTGCCGAGAGACTTGCTCATGGCCTTGCCGCCGTTGAGCACCTGGCCCTGGTTCAGGAGCGCGGCGAACGGCTCGGTGGTGTCCAGCATGCCCAGGTCATGGATGACCTTGGTGAAGAACCGCGAGTACAGCAGGTGCAGAATCGCGTGCTCCACGCCGCCCACGTACTGGCCGACCGGCATCCAGGTGTTGACGGCCTGCGGGTCGAAGGGACCCTCCGTGTAGTCCGGCGAGGTGAACCGCAGGAAGTACCAGGAGGAGTCCACGAAGGTGTCCATGGTGTCGCTGTCCCGGCGGGCCGGACCGCCGCACTCCGGGCAGGTGACGTTGACCCACGCCTCGGCGGCGGCCAGGGGCGAGGTGCCCTTGGGCGCCAGATCCTCGCCGCGCAGATCGTCCGGCAGACGGACCGGCAGATCTTCGTCGGGAACCGGCACCTCGCCACAGGACTCGCAGTGGATGATCGGGATGGGGGTGCCCCAGAAGCGCTGACGGCTCAGCAGCCAGTCGCGCAGGCGGAAGTTCACATAGCCCT
>Ga0213829_1003127_pt1 | contig 10206 bp, 12 predicted proteins | sample MC6MC0896MG_FD_180665 | JGI IMG/M metagenome (GOLD analysis project Ga0213829, IMG submission 180665) | Enriched soil aggregate microbial communities from Iowa State University, Ames, United States - MC6-MC0896-MG | ecosystem: Environmental > Terrestrial > Soil > Unclassified | place: USA: Iowa...
TTCATCAGATTTTAAAAGCTCGCCTAAATTACTTCCAATACCTACTTCTACTCCAACGTACATAAATATTGCCAGCATTCCCAAAACCAATTGCGGATATTTCATTGCTCCCCAACCTTCTGGTTTTACGGTTGCACGATTGTAAGCAAAAAGCAATCCGCCTAAAATAACAGCAAAGGCAACTGAAAGCCACATAACACGAGTGTTTTCAACTTCAAACTTGTTAACTACTTCTGCGGTTTCTCTATATGTCGAAAAAACAAAACTGAAACAAACCATCAATAAAAGGGTCATTAAAACCAATATATTTAATGCTTTCGGAGCTTTTTCTATTGGTTCAATACTTTTTCCTTCGGGCAATTTTTTTGAAAAATAAAACAATGCGGCAGCACCAATAAACAATAAACCAACGCAAACATAAAGCAACACTACTTTATCTAAACTCAACGATTTTATTTGATTCTCGCTCACTGCGGCAGTTGTTCCAAACAATGCAAAAGCAACTACCAACGGACCAATTGTAGTACCTAACGAATTAATTCCACCACCTAGATTTACCCGGCTTGCGCCTGTTTTTTCATCGCCCAGTAAAATAGCAAACGGATTTGCCGCTGTCTGCTGTAACGAAAACCCCAAAGCAACTGTGAACAAACCAATTAACATTCCATAATATACATTGGCTTCAACTGCTAAAATCATTGCAACAGCACCAATTGTAGAAAACAGCAAGCCGTAAACAATACTGCGTTTGTAACCCCAATAAGTAACTAAATCTTTCCCTTTCACATTGCTCAATGCAAACAAAATCAACGCACCAATGTAATAGGCAGTGTAAAAAGCAAAATCAATTAATTGGGACTGAAACTGATCTAAATGAAAATAATCTTTACAAAAAGGAATAAAAATGTTGTTGCCCGCAGCCATAAATCCCCAAAAAAAGAAAACAACAATTAAGGTATATAATGCCGGATAGTTTGTTTTTACAGTATGATTCATACAAAATGGAATTAAATATCAAATATAAAAATTTGAAGCAAGATCGGCTATTTTGGTTATAAAAAAGTTATTTTTGTAGCAAAGTTTGTATTCTATGAAAAAAATAGTTGGCTTGTTTTTAGTCTCGATAAGTTTAACAGCTTGTGATGATGGTGATTTGGTTTTTGAAAATTTAAATTTTGACGGAAAACAAATTCAAAAATGCCAGGATAATGAATTGTATTTTAAAACGAATGATACTGAATTGTTACTGGTAGATTTTTCTAGCACGGTTAACGGTGTTAAAGGATCGGTATTAGATACATTAGCTCCTTTAGACATCAAACAAGAGTTGTCAACTACGGGAACTACAAAAATTTATTACCGTACATACGATGCTCCGATTTTGGCAAACGCAATTTGTTCTTTATTAGCACCAGCAAATCCAAAAGTTACGGCAGAATACACCTCTTTACCTGGTGGAAGAATATTTTACACCCGAACAATGATACCGGCAGTTACCGAAACCGCTGTAAATGTAAACTATACTTACACCATTAATTTTGAAAATATTACGCTTACTAACGGAACATCGGAAATTAAATATGCTACTCTTCCGTATGGTTCGTATGTTTATGATACAAGTAAATTGAATTTCAACTTTACAAACAACTTTGATAATTGCGAGAATACTTTAATTTGTAATAGAAATGATGAATATATTCAAATAAATTTACCTGCTGATTTTGTTTTCCCTACAACTAATCAAACGCAAATAGTGAATTTAAATGACACTAACTTATTAAATTATTATATTTTTAAAGAATTTATAACGATTGATGAAGGTAATGAATGTGAATTTCCAACCGACGCAATTAAAGAAAATTGGCAGGTAACCAACGGATCTTTACAAATTGAAACAAAAGTTACAGGGGCAAATATCATTCATAATTTAAAGCTTATACAGGCTCAATTTAAGAATGACGAAACTACCTTTAGTGTTACAGATCGAAATTTAGGAGCTTATAGTCTTCAATAAAACAACAAAATCCGAATTTAAACATTCGGATTTTGTTTTATATATACTTCTGTTGCTCCCAAACCATATTTTCTATAGTTTGCATCCTGATACGATATTTCTGGATATCTGCCCAACAAATAATCTAATTCTGATTTTAAAACGCCCTCACCCATTCCATGTATAAAAACAATTTTAGGAATACGGTTTTTAATGGCGAATTCTAATTGTCCGCGTGCAGTATCAACCTGAATGTTTAAAATATCAAAATTGTTCATGTGCTTAAAGCTCTTAACCAATTTTTCTATATGAAGATCAACTTCTAAAACAACTTCGTCTTTTTTCGATTTTTTTTCGGAATTTACTTTATGATGATTAACTGTGATCTTTTGTGATTTTGCCGATTCAATTGCTCCGTAAGTCGATCCTTGTTTTATAAGTGAATCATCGCCAATTAAAATCAGCTGTTTTAACGAATACGCAAGTTCAAAACCATCGCTTGTTAAAATAACAGCTTCGTCATTAGTGATTTTTATAACTTTACCTTTAAAATCTTCGTCTAAAACTTCAACAAAAGTTCCTACATTAATTTCCTTGTTCATTGTTTGGTTGATTATTATTTTTATCGGAATTATTTGGTGTTTTATTCATTAAATACATCATTAAAAAGAAAAAAACAAGCACTGCAACTATTTGTATGTAGATGTTTGGCTGCGATTTGGTTTGTTCAACCAATGCCCAAAACATTAAACCAAATACGGCTATATATATAAGAAATTTCATTTTATATTTTTTTCAAAATTAATAAATTTATACATTCGATAAAAATTTACCACTATGGAAGAATATATGATACCATGCATGAACAAAAAACTTTTTGGAGTTGAATGTATGGGTTGCGGTACGCAGCGTGCGGCTTATATGGTATCGCAAGGCAATTTTGTTGACGCATTTAAAATGTTTCCGGCAATTTACACCACTATTCTTTTATTTGCATTTATTTTTTTGCATTTTGTTGATAAGAAACGAAAATATCATAAAATAATTATTTTTTTAGCGATACTAAATGCGGTTATTATGGTATTTGCTTATATTTACAAACATTATAAATTTTAACAAATTAAAAAGGACTATGGAAAATTATCAGGATCAGAATCAACCACAAAACTACCAAAATTCTAACTTTAACAATGGAAACGGTAATTTTATTGCAACAAAATTACCTAACACAACTGTTTCGTTAGTTTTAGGTATTGTTTCAATAGTATGTTGTTGTACAGGTATTATTGGTATTGTATGTTCAATTATTGGTTTAATGTTAGCTAATAAAGATCTTAAATTATACAAATCGAATCCACAACAGTATACAGGTGTAGAAACGGTTAATACAGCTAGAATTTTAAATATTATTGGTTTAGTAATATCTGTACTAAATATTCTTTATTCAATTTATGCTATTATACAAATTGGAGGTTGGGATGCTTATATGGAGCAAATTCAAGAGACAATGAGAATGGCTCAACAAAATCAATAATAAAAATATACACAACAAAAAATCCCGAAGTTTAAACTTCGGGATTTTTTATTTTTAATAATTCAACACATCAAAAATCTGTGATATAATTAAATTTTTTCTTTTCTCGTAATCATCTAATTCAGTTGTTTCTAACGAGGTGTAAGTTCTTAACGAAAAATAGATTGGTTTGCTTTGCTTTAAATATACACCCACTGTCCAATCAATTCTTTTACCTAAATAATTTGTTGTTGCGGTATGTATTGCTAATTTTTCATCTTTTAAAAGCTGGTTGTAAACAAACTGCTGACTTTGTTTATTAAAAGGCAGTTTACCTTCTTTCAACTCTTTTAAAAACAAAATCATAGAATTTGGATTTGTCAAAGCAGCATAATTCCAAAAGTATTGTAATTCGTTATTTTTTATTTCTTTAAAAAAGGTCGATTTTTTAATATTTACGTTATAATTTTCTTCAGGAAGATAATTCTGTAAACGGTCAAAATACCAATCGTTCTTATTTTTTATTGCATCAATTAAATTGGTATCGGCATTCCATTCAGGTTTTCTTTCATCAAAAAAAGATCTTTTAACACCATCCCACATCAATTTTTCCTTTACATCAATCTTAAAAACCTTTTCTTCTAAACCAACTAAAGCCTGCCATAAATGAAAATGAGCTGCTGCGGGTGTGTTGCTAAAAGGTTCCACTTCGGTACTAAACAACCATTCATCCTTATTCTCGTTGTAAATAACAATTGCGCCGTTAATGTTGTTCGCTTTAAAATAATAATCTAAATAACTTTGAGCCTGTGCGTTAAAAAATCCTAAAAAAAGAAAAAGTAAAACGTATTTCATGTTTATTTTTTTTCAAAAATATAAAAACTAAACCCAACATCTGAATTGTTTTCACAAAACATTTCGATCTGATAGAATATTACTACTTTTGTACATTATTTTTACCCATGAAAAATTTTATTCAAATAATAGTTTGTCTGTTGTTCTCGGCAGCAAATGCGCAAATACCTACTTACTACCAAACCATTAACCTTAATTTACAGGGTGATGCTTTAAAAAATGAGTTAACTACTTTATTAACAACAACTCATACATACAATTTGATTTATACACCCGATGTTTGGAATGTTTTAAAACAAGCCGATGTTGATCCTAACAATGCAGATAAAGTTTTGCTTTTGTATGGTTGGAACGATACCGATTTGGTCAAAAACAACGATTTAACACGTGATAGAACCGCAAGTTGTCATTCATCGAACTGTGAAGATAAATGGGTTCGCGAACATGTTTTTCCAAGATCGAAAGGAACACCAAATTTAGAATTTGAAGGTCCAGGTTCTGATGCGCATCATTTACGTGCCGTTGATTATGATCGAAATAATTTAAGAAGCAACTTTAAGTTTATTGCAAACCCAACAACGTACATTACTTATTCACGAGTTATTCAGCAAAATGGATCGGAATATTTTTATCCGGGCGATAACTGGAAAGGCGATGTTGCTCGAATGGTTATGTACATGTATGTGCGTTATGGTAACCGCTGCCAGCCTGTAAATGTTGGTTTTGGTTCTACTTCTTTTTCTGTTAATAACGATATGCCGAATATTTTTTTACAATGGAATGCAGAAGATCCGGTATCAGTACATGAAATCAACCGAAACGAAAAAATTTATGCTGCACAAGGAAACCGAAATCCGTTTATTGACAATCCTTATTTAGCAACAAAAATTTGGAACGGACCTGCAGCAGAAAATAAATGGAACGCTTTAAATACATCTGAAACTGTTTTTAACGATACAAAAGTGTATCCTACTTACACCACTGATTTTTTGAATATTGAAACCGATTTAACCGAAACTTCTTATAAAATATATGATCTATCAGGTAAATTGATTAACGAGGATAAAAATCAAACCAAAATAGATGTTTCAAATTATTCGAGTGGTTTGTATATGCTTCACTTTTCAGCAGACAATTTATCAAAAACCTATAAGTTTATAAAAAAATAAATCTAATTAGATTTCGACTTAATTTTAATGAAATTCTACCTTTCTTCTTACAAATTCGGAAATGATTATAATGAACTGGCAAAAATGTTTCCAAAAGGAGCAAAAATTGGTCATATAAATAATTCACGGGATTGGTTGGGTGTAAATGAAAATAATAAACAAAAATCATTATATGAGGAGATGCTTTTTCTCGAAAATTTAGGCTTTAAATGTGAATATTTAGATTTGAAAGATTATTTTGGAAAAGAAGATTTATTAAGGAAAAAATTAGATGAGTTGGATGGTATTTGGGTTTGTGGTGGAAATACTTTTGTACTTCGGCAAGCAATGAAGTTGAGCGGTTTTGATACTATTTTTAAAGATTTATTAAGGCGTAAAGATTTCTTTTGGGGCGGCTACAGTGCTGGAATCTGTATTTTGTGCGATTCACTTAAATATATTGATCAAGTAGATGATGCAAATAATTTTCCTTATAAAGAAATCAACACTCCTATTTATGAAGGTTTAGGTGTTTTTAATTATGCTTTACTTCCTCATTACCAGTCAAATCATGAAGAATCTGAACTAATTGAAAAAGAAGTAGAACGTTGTATTAAAAACAAATGGCTTTTTAAAGTTTTAAAAGATGGCGAGGTATTAACTCTAGATAATGATTTAAGAAAATAAAATGTAAGTAGCATAAGGATTTCTATTTTGATTAATGAAATTTATTATGTTTAATCATTATTAAAAATATATCAAAACCATTTATTTTTTTCTTTTTTTTACTAATATTTTCAGGAAGTTATTCTCAAAATTCTGAAGAAAAACAAGCACAAGAGTATCTTGAAAAAGCAAAAAATTACAATAAAGAATACAAACCTTTAGAAGCATTTCCTTGTTTCTACAAAAGCATATCATCTGTCAAAAAAAACAAGTAACAAAGCTTTGTTTGCAGAATATGCTCATCAAGTGGGAGTTAGTACCACAAATTTAAACCTGCAGGAAAAAGCATCACCCCACTTACAGGAAGCCAGACACAATTGCCCTGAAAACGATTTTACTCTGAAGGCAAGAATAGCAGATATGTTTGCCGGCACTATTTGCGGTTGCGAATGAACGAACAATTGTTTAAAATTTTTCAAGAATGCGCACAGAATCTAATAGCTTCAAAAAAGATGTGAAAAATTCATTATATCTTGCTATTGCTTATAGTAATATCTCTAATCATTACTATGCAAAAAAAAAGACTCATCTGTTTGAGACAAAGAAAAAGCAGCCGAACACATGGCTATTCAGCTAAAAATCACGAAAGAGCTAACCGCCAACAAAAATAATGCTACTGATATGGAACTTAAAATGTTGATGAAAGACCACGAAGAAGAACGTTGGCTAGAACAAAAAAATTAATTCTTTCTTTAATTTTATCAGGAATTATTGTTATTGGATTAGTTTTTATGTACTACAAAAACCAGAAGAAAACTAAAAAGATACAAACTTCATTAGAACAAAGAAAAGAAGTTTTACATGAACTTAAAAGAAAATAAATACTTATTTTGAAGATTTGATAGAATTGGGTAAGAAAAACGACACGCGGTTTTGGATACGCTTTCAAGAAGTATAACCAGATTATCTAAAAAAAAATGATAGTACTAAATGATAAAATAACTGTTACAGACTTACCATAACCGCTTATCATTATTTAGCATTTACAACAAAAGACATTGTTACTTATACATTTAAGACTATGAGAACTATAGAAGGTCCCTATATCGCTCAAGAAAAAAGCTTGATATGGCTACAGATGAAAACTTTATCCTTTAGATTAGAAAGTATCGTTTTATGGGCAGGATAAAAAAGATTTGGATTTCGATTTCGATTCTCTTTTCAACCAATGAAACCAATACTTTCGTGAATACAATCATAAACAAGCTTTATACTTGGTAATAGAAAATGATGATGCTACGCAAATAGCTTTAAGTAGTTACAATATAATTGTTACGCTATACACTTCAGGCTTAATGAAGAAAGTATTGAATACATTGATTTTGCATTCAAAAGAAAGAAGAAAATTAAGAATCAGGCTATAATTTTTGACCTTGAGATGATGAAGGCAGCCAACTTAACGGCAATGGAGTTATATGACCTAAGCATTAAACAGCTACAAGTATTGGAGTTGGAGTTAATGAAACAAGAACAGACACCTCCATTAATTTTCTGCTCGTCGGACATTTATTATTCTCAAAATGAAAACTACGCCAACAAGCAAAACCAAATACAAAAAGGAAACTACTATAACAAAGCTGTAGCCGAATTACAAAAACTTCCCTTGCAAGATATCTACATCAGTCTTTCCAATTGTTATCTTTTAAAAGGCTTCGATTTAATTAAAACGAACAAATTAGATTATGCTAAAATCTACATGGATAAGAGTTTACAGAAGTGTATCCCGATTATCTAAAAAAAATGATGGTACTAAATGATAAACTAACTGTTACTAAACTTACCATAACCGCTTATCAATATTTAGGATTCACAACGAAAGACACTGCTGCTTATAATTTTAAGACAACGAGAACCAAAGAAGGCACCGGATATCGCTTGCGAAAAAAGCTAAATATGGCCACAGATGAAAACTTTATCCTTTGAATTAGAAATTATATAAATAACTCATAAAAATATAACTTACAGCAATTTAAAAAAATATGTTCTTTTAGAGTAACCCTTTTTTGAATAAAGAATACTATGTAATTCCTTTGCTTTCAGTTTCGAATTTGGAACAGGGTTTAGAAGGGTATTAAAAGTTGTAGTTTTTTCCTTATTGTTTACTTATTTTATAGTAAAAATAATTTAGTTCTATATGTTTTACTGTATTTCGTTGTTCTATTTTTTTGTTTATAAAAGCTTTTTGAAGAGTATGATTTAATACTATGAAAAAACTCACTCCCGAAAAGAAAAGTACTTTTCTGAAATGAGTTTTTAAATACTGCCCAGTAATTTTAATTTTATGCTGTCGCTTTTACTTTATCCATTGAGTTTAGTGTAAAAGCACAAAATATAGCGGAAAACATAGGATCTAGGGCTACTACGCCAAATAGTGCACTTACCTATAAAATTTATGTTACAAACAACGGAACTTCCACTACCATTAAAATATAGTAGATCCGGTTGTTGCAAATTTTACAGCATCTACCATTTCTTGCGCCAACGGTCCGGGTAATGGTGGTACTTCTTCTTGTCCAGGTTCGGTTTCGATAGCGGGACTACAAGGTGGTGTTTTAACTATTCCAATCTTGTCAAGTGGTAAGTGCAGTAGTATTCACAGTAATCGGTACTACTAAAAGTACCGTCAGAATTATAACTTATTCTGTTTTAATATTTTTTTCATGAACTTGATTTAGAGTTAAAAATCCAATACTTTGATGTGATCTTTCATTTTTGTATAATTTCACAACAGGACAGAGTAGGTCCTTTGCTTGTTGTATTATTTCTACTGTATAATTATTCAAACATTCCTCTTTAATGATGCCATTTATTCTCTCTGCAATAGCATTTTCAAGTGGGTCACCATTTTAGTCATACTAATATTGCATACCTCTGCCTATGGTTTCAAATGCTTCCATGGTCTGAGACATCTGAGACACATGAAATCCAACAATCTTCCTTGAATAGGTATCTGTTATAAAGCTTATGTAAACAAAACCAGTAGCTATTTTCCAATAGGTTATATCGCTAACCCATAATTGATTTGGCTTTTTGGGTTCAAAATTCCTAATCAGTTTTGGGTATTTTTTAAAACGGTGAAAAGAGTTTGTCATGGCGATTTTTCTCTTCTTATGACGAACCAACAAACAATTAAATACCAATAAATTGAACAAAATATCTCGTCCAATCTTAATATGATGCTCCAAAAGAAAAGACTGAAGCATTTCATAAAGCTTTCTTGTTACGATATGCCTATGGTTTTCTCTTATTTCAAACACGCGCTACAAGAAAAGCTCATGCGCATTGAAATTAATTCTTCATGCCAAAAATACTGATAATAAGATTGAAGAGTAAGACCAAGCAACCGACAAAACCGCATTAGGCTTATTCTCGGATTATTGTCTTTCATCTCTTGGGTTACTTGGTGTCTGACTTTTTTTTAATAGAAATCTTAAACTCCTTTTCAGCCAAAGAGATCATTCGTTTCTAAATCTCTAACTGGAGTTTTAAATATTCAATCTCTTTTTCGAAACTCTTTACAGTTAGATTCTTTTTGTGGTTTTGCCATTACATAATGGTTTTCATAGTCAATATTCCTATTTGAAATATAGTCTAATTTACTCAACCAATTTAGTAAAGTTGATTTTCCTTTTATATCAAATTCTTTTCGTATTTCTGCCTTGTTTTTATCACCTTTTAATAAAGTTCGCAAACCATACTTTTGAATTCCAATAAATAATGAGGTTGAACTAAATGCTTTTTTCTGCTTTTAAATTCATTATTTACGTGTCTTTACGTAAACCTATACTAAGATAAGTACTTATTATAAGTAAAAAAAGTCCTTTACATTGCTGTAAAGGACTTTTAAAAAAAGGCGGCGACATACTCTCCCACATTAAGATGCAGTACCATCTGCGCAATCGGGCTTAACTTCTCTGTTCGGAATGGGAAGAGGTGAGCCCCGATGCTATAACCACCTTAAGCTTTTTGTT
>Ga0213829_1003128_pt1 | contig 10204 bp, 8 predicted proteins | sample MC6MC0896MG_FD_180665 | JGI IMG/M metagenome (GOLD analysis project Ga0213829, IMG submission 180665) | Enriched soil aggregate microbial communities from Iowa State University, Ames, United States - MC6-MC0896-MG | ecosystem: Environmental > Terrestrial > Soil > Unclassified | place: USA: Iowa...
TAGGGGGGACTATGTGGAAACAAAAGGACATCAATTTAGAGCACGGCCAGCGATAGCTTGAGGAGGCCCGCGTGGTACCTAGCTGCGGCCGCCAGCATTTTACATAATATACATTATGCGAAATGCTGTTTGACAGGCTGGAGCTACTCTGCAGCACCAAGCCCGAATACACTGGAGCTACAGGCGTTGAGCGATCCAAGCAGAAGTAGCAGGTCTCATGAATCCGCTGTAGCTGCCGTTAGCAAGCCTAGCGACAAATATGGCGTCGTTGGCGTCGATCCTCAGTTTCAAGTCTGCGCACAACGCGTCTGCGGATAGAAACGCCCTCGTGTTCGACCTGTTGACTAAGGTCGCAGCCGGGCGTGCTGAATTTATGGCCCTTGCCGAGGATGACATTGACACTGCCCTAAAGCGTAGTGGTTTTATCGGCTTTGAGAGTGCAAGGCCCAGGTCGTCACGATGAGCGGCATCCCCCTCCTCCGCGGATCATTGGTTGGTGATGATCTGAGCCTTGTGCCTTATCAATCGGCCTTCGGCTGTGCAGTCCGCTTGGCGCACCTGAACCAGGTCAGAGTTCCTGCTGAGTACAAGGAGCTTCTTGGCATCAAGACAGGCACATTTCAGACCCTGTTGCATGCACTGTCAACGTCTCGCGCTCAACAGGAGGCGCTAGCAGGTGCGCTCGGTATCGCGCGGCCTGCAGAGTGGGAGCCGGCGCAATGGTATCCGTTTCAGACCAGCATTCCGAGCGAGACCTTATTCTCGCGATTTCGCTATTGCCTTGCGTGCATCAGGCTGGGCTTTCATTCGATCTTGCAGCAACTTCCCTGGATTGACGTTTGTCCATGGCACCGAACGCATCTGCGCGTAGGTTGTCCGCGCTGCGGGCAGGAGCCGTGCACCTCCGCGAGATCTGGAATCCGATTGTTGACTTGTGTCTGCGGTTTTGACCTGGTCAACGAGTCGGCATCCGCTCTGCAGCGTGTCGCAGCCCGGCGTTCGGCAGAGATGCAGGCGGCCTATCTGGAGTGGTGCGGTCATGCGAGGAAGACTTCACACGTGATTTTTGTACCTGGAGTCTCGATTAGCCGGGAACAGCTTGGCCGATTGATTGATCCTCCACCGTGGTTACAAGACCGGCCCAAGTCACACCATACAAATGTCAGGTCTTACTGCATCAGTAAACGCACAACACCTCACACGTCGCACAAACTTGGAGTCTGGCGCTCGGTCGGGCGGTGTCCATTGTTGACTCCCAATTCCCGGCATTTGGGCACATCTCAGTTAACGTGGCCAAGATGTCCGGCGTACCTTGGCTTTCAACGTTGGATCACGTCCGCCTTGGGTTGCCCGAGCCTTTGGGTAGCGAGAACCCGATCGACCCTACGCGGCGTGGGGTCTTCGCGGTACTGATACTCCAACCTCAGCTTTTGCACCCTGTGCAAGCTACCTTTCTGCTCCGGATGAATGAGGCCTACGACAGACATGGCGACATTGATGACACGCCAACTCATCGCACCACCACACTGGTTCATAGGGTCCACGATGCTCTGCTCTGCAGGGCCTACGCAGAAGGGATGATGGTTGTGGCGTGCGGCACCGAGGGGCACAGCTTGCCGTCCCGGTATCGGCGGCCCTCTCCTCTCGGCTTGATGGTGTTGGACTCAGATCCTCGGATACGCACAGTGTTGTAGGGCCGCTGCCCCTTTTAACTGCGATGGATCGGATTGGCACGGGCATAAGCGCGTTCCGGTTCAGATCTGGACGCACCCAGGCAAGCGGACACTGAATCCGAATCACTGCTCCCTTAGGCTGCCGCGCTATGTCCCCAGATCGAGCCCGCTGGCAGGGATTCGGGCCGCTCTACCATCAGGATGTATTCTGGGGGCATGTGGCGTTTAGGATCCAAACCCGCGCGGTAGGCTTGGATGACGTAATGAACCAATGGCATTTCAACCTCAAAGACAAGCGCGGTCGTGCCTTGCATGTATTCATCACGTACCATCTGTCTCTGCGCAGAGCTGAGCAGAGGGTGCGGAATTAGTCGCATGGTCACCCTGGTCGACCACTGAGCGTCCTTGTCGCCGGCAGGCATGCCGAATGAGTCCACAGCCTCTACCTGGGTGATTCGCCCCAGGTTGAAGTCACGGAACTCCGCAGTAGTCGTGCACCATCCCCTGACGTGCCATCTCGTCCCGGCCTTGATCAAGGCATGCGGCCGAATAGTCCGACGGTGTGGCACGGGTTGACTCATCGAGCGATACGTCATGCTTACCGCGTCACCACTTCGAATGGCTTCGTGGAGCGCCGAGTGGTCCAGATAGGTAATGGGAGTGACGTTAGCCTGCACGACGGCGTTTGGAATGCCCACCAAAGCACTCATCTCGCCACCAACGCCAACAAGACGCTCATACTCCCCGAAGCGACCTTCGGAGAGGGTGGGCCTTAGCTTGGCAGTTCGAACGTATGCCTTGCCGCTCGGTGCAGGCACGCATGCTTCTGGGAACGCAGACCTGAATGCAGCAATGTCGCGACTGGCCATCGTTTCATGCACGGCAAACAGCTCCAGGAGACGGGCGCGACTGACGCGTCCCTCCCATAGGAGAAGAAGCTCCACGGCCCGGAGGCGTTCTTCAGGCTGGATGGATGGTCGGGGCATTATTCGCAACCTTTGACAAGGACCGTAGCATAACGCTATTAATAGCACTATGCTATGACAAGTCAGCAATAGGACGTTCGCATGGATTGCAACGACGCCGTACCGCTGTTTGACCGCCTTAGGCCCGGCCTATTCCGCCTCCTCGGCATGCCCAATGGGCAGCGCTACTGGGCGGTGTTGTGCCGGTTGATGTCAGAGATTTGGGCGGATGGAGGTCTCTCCCCTGGCGAAGACGTCCAAAAGACCATGGTTGTAAGGGCTATCGAGAGCTACCTGACTGCGGATGACCCGTGGGACGGAGAGCTCGAAACCAACACCACCATTAGGGCCAATGAGATCGCCAACAAGCTCGTCGAGACTGACTGGCTGTCTGAGCGAAGGCGTGGCGCAGTGAAAATGCTCACGGTGCGGCCTGTCGTGGCGCAGTTCTTCAACATCCTCTGCGACTTTGCCACCCAAGAGCCAGAATTCCTTGGCAGCAAGTTCCGATCCATCCTGCTGAACCTCAAGGCGGTCCACAGCGGAGAGGTTGGTGGAGAACAGTTCGTGGAAGCCGCCAGGCAGGCCAAGCAATGCATGGCGCATATCGTCAACACCGCCTGCAAGGTTCAAGACCTCATGGAAGAGCTCTTGCGTAGATCAACCGCAAAGGAATTCGTAAAGGGATTCTTCGAAGAGTACGTGCAAGGGCTGTTTATTGCCGACTACAGCGAGCTTCGAACAAAGGATCATCCGCTTCAGTACAGAGCCCAAATCGTAAGCCTCACCCACCAGATGCGCCACGACGAGGAGCGAAGATCCCGTCTCCTGGGGTGGTACACCGAGAAGCGAGCCGGCGGGGACGATGTCCGGGCGCAAACGCTATTTGAGCGCGATAGTCTCCAGCTGCTGCGCCTAAGCGAAGTGCATGAGCAGCTAAGGCGCGTCGATGAGGAAATCAGGGTCGCTAATCAGCAGGGTCTGGTACTCATGGCCTACAGCATGCGTGCGCCCCGGAATTTCGACAAGCTCATTTCACGCTCGCTATCTGCTGTGAATTGCTTGTCTGAAGGTGGTGTAGGGCTTCCCGCGGCGGGTGGTTCGCGTCACGCGTCTGAGTGGGGTTTAGCTAAGCCGCGACAGTTCCTGCGAGTCCAGGGTCCCACAGGTGTAAGGCGGCGTACGCCTACTATTGAAGAACTTGCCCTTGAGTCGCTTCGGCGGAAAATGGCAGAGGCGCGAATGGTCAAGCCAGTTCAGCTCGCCAACTATGTGGCCCGACATCTAAATGGGCGAAGAGAGTTGAGTTCGAGCGAGCTGACCATCGGCACAATTAATGACCTCTGCTGCTATCAGCGCTTGCTTCTTATGGCATCCCGCAGCGAGTGTCCACCTGAACTGCGACGGCACGACCCGATGCTCATGCTCAGAGGGCTGATCATCGAACTCGACCCGAGCGCCCAAACACGCAATGCTTTCATGGAACACCGGGCCTTCAGAATCCAAAGGGAGCGCGCGTAGATGATTAGCTGGGACAAGGTTGCAGAGCAAAGCCAGCTCTATGTTGCGGACGACCTTCGCAAGGCTGGATACCGGCTGGTCATGGAGCAAGTCATCTATGGAACGGATGCGCGTAGCAGAGGCGCCTACGAGATTCTGACCAAATACCTGGCCAGCTACCGCGAACTGCTTGCCAATTTAGGGATGGCAGTTATCCATAACCCCCACATGTCCTACATTGTGGCCGTGCCGAATCAGTACATTGCTGAGAAGATGCGACTAGGTGAAACACGCCTGGCTTTGGTACTGCGCCGCCTTTACGACGACAAGATGTATGCCACTGAGATTGTGGCCGGCGAGGCTCACGTAACTGTTCATGATCTTGAGGCTGCCTACAAAGACCTGATGGGTAAGGAGCTTCCGGAGAACGCAGCTCTTCGAGATCTTCTCGCAGCTCTCAAGCGATATGGATTGGTTCGGCTGGAGGAGGCGCACGACGAGCAGCCGTTCACGGTGGTGGTGAGGCCGGGGATCGTGGACGTTCTGGGGGAGACCGCCTTGTTGCAGCTAGCCGCCCATGCGCCGAATACATCTCATGATGACGAGGATGAGTGATGAAGCAGCTTGTGATGATCAGCATGGTCCAGTACTTCCTCTATGAACGCGAAGATCTGGAGATTGGCAACAACACCGCCTTCCTTGGCCCTAATGGGACCGGGAAAACTGCATTGCTGGATGCCTTCCAGATTGTGCTCTTGGCGGCTGATCGCAACAAGACTCACTTCAATGCCTCTGGAGAAGGAAAGCGCCGCGCTCGGAGCCTTCGCGATTACTGTCTGGGCGTGTATGGGCAGACCGACGATAAGCGTTATCGAGACACTGCTCACACATACATCAATCTCGTCTTTCGTGACCAGGATTCAGGCTACCCGGTAACTGTAGGGGCTTCGTTCACGGCCGATGTAAGCAACACGGATGCTGAGCTGAACGGGCTGTACGTCCTTCCTGGAGTGGCCTTGACCAGCAAGATGCATGTGGAGAGTCAGGATGGGAAGGAAGTCACCATTCCTTGGCGGCGCTTTCAACATATCATCTCCGAAGAATGCCGAAATGTTGGCACAACCGCTGAAATCACCAAGAATCGCCAGACATTCCTGAGGCAGATGTTTGTAGGCAATTTGGCCTCCCCTGGCGAAAAACCGAACATTCGCTCGATCCAGACCGCATTCGCCAGGTCCCTGAAGCTCAACCAGGATGTGAATGACCTCAATGAGGTCTTGCGCGACAATCTGGTTGAAGAGCACGTTACGGAAGTTGCGGCATTCAAGTCTCGGCTGCTCCAGTTCCGAGATCTGCGGGAACTTGTTAGAGTGGTCGAAGACCGTATCGCGCGTGTCAGCGTTATCGCCGAGAGGTACGCCCTTGTGCGACGCGAGCGAACCGCCCAGGCAAACGTTACTGCGCTTGGTGCCGCGTACGAAACTGAGGACTTCGGCGAGACGCTCTCTGTTACCCAAGACAAGTTCGATCAGCTTACTCAGGATCTGAGTGATCGGCGGCTGGAATTGGAGGGGGCGAGGAAGGATGTCATCGTCCACGAAGAGGCACGCGATCGCGCGCTACAGGCCCGCGATCAAGATCCTAGCTATGCAAAGCAGGCCAGCACCGTCGCGCATCTTACGGATCTGGAACGATCCGCGAGTGAGAGGTCCTCGGAGCTGAATGCAGGGATCAGCGCAGCTGTGGCCGCTATTGCCGGTGCTGGCCGTCTGGAACAATTTGCTGACGTCCATGGGGAGTTTGAGTCGACGTTGAACCTATTGCTGGAGCTGCCGACCACGGATGACCAGCCCTCCCCTACTATGGAGCAACTTAAGCGCGTCGCTGCTTCGCTGCAGCGAGCTAGCTCCAATGCACGCAGACTACTTTCCGAGGCAGATCAGGATGCCAAGTCCGCGCTGGAAGCTAAGAGTGATGCCCTGTCGGCGGTAGAGCGCGCCAAGCAAGGGCTAAGGGAAATACGAAAGCCAGTGCGCGGCCTACAAGCCTTGCTTTTGGAAAACGGGGTCATCGCTACCCCGGTTGCCGACTTGGTCACCATCTCAGATACAACGTGGCAGCCGGCCCTGGAAGCGTTCCTGACTACGCACGCAGATGCGCTGTTAGTCGCAGGAGGCCGCCAGCAAGAGCTCAAGGCCATTGATATCTACAGGAAGCAGGGTCCTCAACTGGGGCTTTGGCGAGTCAAGCTCGCGATGCCCTCTCGGGGAAAGCCTTGGCAGTCCAGGGGATCCGGGCGATTTGCGGCTGAATTGATTCAAGGAGAGCGGGACGCTGTTGAGTATCTTCAAGGTGTTCTCGGTCAGCTGACCTTGGCGACGAGCAATGAAGAACTGCTTGACGCGACGCGAGCTATATCAATCGAGGGCATGGTCGGTACTGCAGGGAGCATCGAACTTCGCGAGCGGCCCAGGCAGCTCGTCATCGGTCGCGTCGACTCGAGCCTCCTGCAGGACGACACTGCCAAGGCATTGGCCGGCGCCGAGCGCGCTCACCAAGTTGCACAGAAGGCCGCTGTGGATATTGGCGCCGTTGCGAGCCGATTAGCACACTACGCGAACGAAGAAGAGACCTTCGATAGGTTCAATCGCCAGTTCTCAGCGGCAAAGACCAGCCAGGGTATCGTCATCCAGATGCGTGAACGCCTCGCTTCCGTCAGGTCCGGGGCGCTGGATGAGCTCGAGGCCGCCCTGCTGGAGGCATCAGATCGGCGAGACGAGGCAAGGAGCAGAGTTGACACTCTGAGTGGGCTGGTTGGCGGCTTGAGCGAGAGCCTCAGGCAAGCCGCGGGCGCGGTCGAGGGCATTAAGGGGATGTTGGATAGTGCCCAAGAGAAGGAGCGAGCCTCCCGTGCTGATCCACTCTACGATGCCAATGAAGTGGAGCGGCACAGAACTCGTTACGACACTCGCTTTGGCGACGATATCTCGGCCAAGAAGCAGGCCTGTAAGACCCGCGGTGAGAGGGCATCAAACGCCGCATCTGAAGCAGACCATGAGGCCTGGACGGCCTTCGGCCAGTACGCCGCTGACTTTGCGCTGCAGAACCATGATCTCACCAAGCAGCAGTGGGGAAGAGTCTCGCAATTTGTAAGTGAGGAAAGGGAGCGACTGGAGGACCTCGAACTGGTGCAGCGTAAGCAAGAGGCCGATGACGCTTATGCTGCAGCTGTCGACGTATTCCGCACAGACGTGGCTCAGAACCTTCTAGAGGGTTTCGATGCCATCTCCAATCAGATTGATGGGCTTAACGAGATTCTTCGCTCAGCACCTGAGTTCTCGAACGGTGAGCGCTATCAGTTTGTTTACAGCCCGGTTGACCAGCATCGATCCCTCTACGAGTTCCTGCTGCAAGTAAAGAAGCATGGGGAGGACGGCGTAGACCTTTTCAAACAATCCAATCAGGTTCCTGATGAATTCAGAATGCTCGTAGAGGGAGACGCCGAATCACCTCTTCTCCATGCAACGAGCCCCCTGAACGACTATCGCAGGTTCTTCGCTTACGACGTCAAGATCTTCCATGATGGATCTTCCATTGGCCTCCTAAGTAGGCGCTTCGGCCCGGGTTCGGGAGGAGAGCACCGCACACCCCTGTATGTGATTTTCGGAGCCGCACTGGCCGCGGCGTATGGCAAGTCCAAAAAGGCTCAAACGCCAGGGGGGCTCATCATGCTCGACGAGGCGTTTGAAAAAATGGATGCGCAGAACGTGCGTGCCACCGCCGAGTATTTGAACGCGCTTGGTTTGCAAATGATCCTTGCAGGCCCTGAGGCTGACCAGCCAAAGATGTCCTCTTTCTTGGACATCTACTACGACATGTCTCGCAACGGCACCGACAGGGTCTTGTTCAACAAGAACGTCGTGCTGGACGAGGCCAGAGAGCTCTTGATGAGCGACAACTACCTGCTTTATCCGGAGATCATGGACAGAGAGGTCGAACGCATCAAGGCCGAGATGGACGATGCTGGCTGACACCGTCCTCGGCGCCCTTCTGGTCAAGGCGGAACGCTATGCGATCGCCGGCAAGCGAACGGCTAGAGAGAACGTAGGCGAACTGAAGGAGTACTGGGCGCTCCCCTTGCAGCATCGTGATGCCTTTCACGAAAGAATCCGCGCGGCTCACCGTCGTGGTGCAATTGATGTCAAATGGTCCAAGCAAGGCGGAGATGACAAGACGGTAGAGAAGATAGCCGTCCTAGACATACAGGCTCTTGCTGGATTCTTGGGCGCGAAGTCCGCCGAGGCAGAGCTTCGGGAAGCAACTGAGCTGCTGTCTCCCTGGATTGACAGGAGTTCCAGGGTTAAGGAAATTCTGGATCGCTGGGCGCAGGGGATGAAGGTTCGCGGCCAAGGACCCAATTCTGCGCGCAGCTTCGCGGACGCGCTTCGAGTGCTGGATGCACTCGCTCTGACGCCGGGAGAGGATCAGGTCGTGCGTCGAATCAGCGTACGCCTGTTCTCAAATTCCAAGCATATTGAGAAGCTGAAGCGGCCGCTCGATCTGCTCACCAATGACACTCTTCTGGCTCCAGCTCGGAAACGGCTTGAGCTCTTCAACGAGCTTGGCCTAGTAAAGGAGCCCCAGCCGTTCCTTGCCGCTGGGTCAGGCGTTCTGCGACTCCAGGACGATCAGAATGCGACCGTGCTTCGGCCCTTCCTTGGAGTGGCTGGCAAGACAATCATTGGCTATTCGGGAGATCCCGCTTGGGTCCTTAGCATTGAGAACCTGACCACGTTCCACCTTTGTAGTCAGCTGGCTGCGGCTCGCGATGGCCTGATCGTGTACACGGGCGGAATGCCCTCCCCTGCTTGGGCGAATGCGTATTCCAAGATACTGGAAGCATGTTCGCCTTCGATCCAGATCTTCCACTGGGGCGATGTTGACGCTGGCGGCTTCCGAATAGCCGCCCGCATTAGAGAAATTGTCCCTGCCACGCATCAGCTCCTGCCGTGGTTGATGGATCCTAGGGAACTTCCGTCCTCCATTGAGAACCAGGAGGCTGAGCCTGCGACGAAGTCCGCTATGGTGCGGCACGCGATGCGTGCTGGCTGGCCGGACTTGGCGGCTGGGCTTGATGAGAGGCGTATTGAACAGGAAGCGATTGAGCCGCGCTTGCCCTCACGATGAACGGCCTCCGGCCCGCCGCGACAAGAGACGCTGGCAGGTACCGGTGACCGGCGACGCTCAGATGAGGGTCGCATCTACCTTGTACTAGGCACGCCCGACCGCATCACCAATGCATCATGTGTTGCTGCATTTCTTTGCCGATGCCCCAAGATGGCTGCAGGATGTTGCTTATGCGCCAAGCTCGCTGCATTGCTTTGCCATTGCTCCAAGTTCGCTGCATTGCGTGGATCGATATCCGTGATTGCGGCATTGAGCCATGCGGAAATCCGGTGAATTCGAGTTGATGCGCCCTTGTCGATCAATGGCTTGCAAGTCACGACCATTGGCGCGTGCAACACGCCACAACGCAATTCGGCGTCTTCCATTACGCCGCCTCCATTGCGCTTCGCTAATGCTCCCGGCAACGCTGCCAGCCACCTCCAGCGGCATGGATCTGCTCCCATCCATTCGGAAGTTTTCGGAACGCTTGGCCGCCGATACACGCGGTTCCCGAACGCTTGGAACCGTCTGAGCCCAAGCGCGGCAGGTTCACCACGCTGTCTGATGGCCCCGGGCGCCCGGCGCGCTGGGCCTCAGCGGACAGAGTACGGGCCTCAACGCGTTCGCAGTACGCCTTCATTCCCGGGTTCGGGTGATTCGGCCATGCCAATTCCTGGCAATTGAAGGGCGTGGTGCTTTTCAACATCGAGTTGTAGGCAGCCTTCGGCGCCGCAGGCAACGGCTTGGCCGCCGGGCCGGTGGCAGACTGCAATTGAGCCTGCGAAGAGACCGCAAGCGAAAGAAGCAGTATTCCTGCTGAAATCCGTTTGAGCATGAGCTTCCCCTTGTAGCTGTGGAGAAGCTTACTGCCTCACACCTGCCGCGGGCGAGCGTCGGGGG
>Ga0213829_1003132_pt1 | contig 10196 bp, 10 predicted proteins | sample MC6MC0896MG_FD_180665 | JGI IMG/M metagenome (GOLD analysis project Ga0213829, IMG submission 180665) | Enriched soil aggregate microbial communities from Iowa State University, Ames, United States - MC6-MC0896-MG | ecosystem: Environmental > Terrestrial > Soil > Unclassified | place: USA: Iowa...
AAACCGTCTCCATGCACAAAAAGCCATTTTAAAACTTTTACTTGCATAATAGTTTTATTTTTTATAAGATTAATTGTATAATAATTCTATTGAATGAATAAAAATTCATATCTTACTCAAGGAGAATACCGATGACGAAAGAAAAGATTGTATTAGCATACTCAGGCGGTTTAGATACATCCGTATCCGTTAAATGGATTCAAGAAAAATATGGCTATGATGTCATTGCCTTAGGACTGGATGTTGGCGAAGGGAAGGACTTAGAGGCGATTAAGTCAAAGGCACTAAGTGTTGGTGCTGTAAAAGCTTATATCGTCGATGCAAAAGAATTGTTAGCGAAGGAATATATTTTACCGGCCTTAAAGGCTAATTGTTTATATGAAGGTAAATACCCATTATCCTCAGCGCTTTCCAGACCGTTAATTTCAAAATTATTAGTGGAGGTTGCGGAAAAAGAGGGAGCCGCAGCTGTTGCGCATGGCTGTACTGGAAAAGGGAATGATCAGGTTCGTTTTGAAGTGTCAATTCAAGCGTTAAATCCAAGTTTAAAAGTGGTTGCTCCAGTTCGTGAGTGGGGGATGACCCGTGATGAAGAAATAGCCTATGCAGAGGAAAATGGAATTCCGATTCCTGTTGATTTAGACAATCCGTTTTCGATTGATGCCAATATCTGGGGACGTGCCTGTGAGGCGGGAGTGCTTGAAGATCCGTGGGCAGAGGCACCGGAAGCCGCATTTGATTGGACGAATCCGATTGAATTAACACCGGATGCGGCAGAATATGTGGAAATTGAATTTGAACAAGGTGTTCCTGTTGCTTTGAACGGCGAACAGCTTCCATTAGTACAATTAATAGAAACATTAAACGAGCTTGGCGGTAAGCATGGAGTTGGCCGTATCGATCATATAGAAAATAGATTGGTAGGTATTAAATCACGTGAAGTGTATGAGAATCCAGCCGCATTAATTTTAATTAATGCTCATAAGGAATTAGAGTTTTTAACCTTAACACGTGAAGTCACTCAATTTAAAACACAGGTTGAACAGCAAATGGCGAAGATAATCTATGAAGGTCTCTGGTATTCACCGCTAAAATCCGCCCTTGACGCGTTTATTGATGAAACGCAAAAGACCGTTTCGGGCACCATTCGAGTCAAGCTTCATAAAGGGAACCATTCGGTGGTTGGACGAAAATCCGTTCACAGCCTTTACAATGAGGAGCTTGCAACCTATGCAAAAGGCGACGCCTTTGATCATAATGCTGCGGTTGGTTTTATTAAACTTTGGGGCTTACCTACGAAAGTATATTCAGAGGTTAATAAAAATGAATCGGTTCTAAAATAACATTTAGAGTGCCCTCGAACCTAAAAATTCGGGGGCAAACTTCTTAAAAGATGGTTTTTTAACTTAAGGGATTTTGCGTTTCGCCGATAAAATTGGAAATTCGCTGATAACTTGATTGAAATCGCCGATAAAATGCAAAATTCGCTGTTAAACACTCAAAATTCGCTGATAAAAATAATTTCCGGCTATAAAACACTAAAAATACCCAGTTTGAAGGGAGAAAAATACATGTCAAAGCTATGGGGCGGACGATTTACAAAAGAAACGAACAAATTGGTGGAAGAATTCACAGCTTCTATTTCTTTTGATCAAAAACTAGCAAAAGAGGATATTGCAGGCAGCCTTGCACATGTCCAAATGCTTGGTGAATGCGGTATTATTCCGATGGAAGACGCGATAAAAATAAAAGAAGGTCTTCTTTCTATTAAAATAATGGTAGAAAGTGATGAGGTTGAGTTTTTAGTAGAAGATGAAGATATTCATATGAATATAGAAAAACTATTGATTGAAAAAATAGGACCTGTCGGCGGAAAGCTCCATACGGGTCGCAGCCGGAATGACCAAGTGGCAACGGATATGCATCTTTATTTGCGAACAAAAACGACCGAACTTATTACATTATTAGAAAATGTCCAGCAGGCATTGATCGAGCAGGCGAAAGAGAATGTTCAAACCCTAATTCCAGGGTACACGCACTTGCAGCGGGCCCAGCCAGTTTCCTTTGCCCACCATTTAATGGCGTACTTTTGGATGTTTGAACGTGATAAAGAGAGACTGCTGGATTCTCTAAAACGGATTAATTGGCTTCCGCTTGGTTCCGGTGCATTGGCAGGGACGACCTTTCCTATTAACCGTGAACGTGTGGCCGAGCTGCTAGAGTTTGAAACGGTGTATCCAAACAGTATGGATGCTGTTAGTGATCGCGATTTTATTCTCGAATTTTTATCGATTGGTTCCATCATAATGACCCATATTTCAAGACTTTCTGAGGAGCTGGTCATTTGGTCAAGCCAGGAATTTCAGTTCGTAGAGTTGGACGATTCGTTCTGTACCGGCTCAAGTATAATGCCGCAAAAGAAAAACCCGGACGTGCCGGAGCTGTTAAGAGGGAAAACTGGCCGCACATATGGTAATTTAATGGGCTTGTTGACCGTGTTAAAAGGCTTACCGCTCGCCTACAACAAGGATTTGCAGGAGGATAAAGAGGGCATGTTTGATACGGTAGAGACACTTGAGGGCTCATTAAAGCTGTTGGCACCTATGATCGAAACGATGACAGTAAACAAAGATGTGATGCATAAGGCCATAAATAATGACTTTTCCAATGCGACAGATATTGCCGATTACTTAGTAAGAAAAGGGATGCCGTTCCGTGAGGCCCATGAAGTAATCGGAAAAATTGTCCTATATGCCATTCAATCTAACAAATTTTTGCTAGACTTAAATTTCGAAGAATATCAAGGGTTCAGTCCATTATTTGAAAAGGACATTTATAAGGTACTGGCTCCTGATAATGTAGTTGCCGTAAGAAACAGCTACGGCGGAACAGCACCTGAACAGGTGAAAAAGCAAATTAAGCTGGCAGAGGGGAAACTGCAGAGTTAGAAAAGAGATAAGTAAAGCTCGTCATCCACGGCGAGCTTCTTTTCGTTCTTTAAGGGTCATTTCATTTGTATAAAAATCTAAAATATTAGATAATTTCATAGAGGAAATTTTTGAAATACTGATTGGAGGAGAAAAATGAAAGTGAGAGTATCTGTTGTGCAGTACCATCTGCATACGATTCAATCCTTTGAGGAATTTGCCGCACAATGCGAGCATTACATAAAAACAGCTGAAGAATTCGGGGCGGAGTTTGTCCTGTTTCCAGAATTTTTTACCACCCAGCTCCTATCCATTGGCGGTGGAAAGGCGCAAAGCCTAACGATTGACGAACTGCCAAGCTTTACAGAGCAATACCGTGAACTCTTTTCTAATTTTGCTAAACAAACAAACATGCATATCATCGCAGGAACACATGTAATCAAAAAGAATGATAGACTTTATAATACCGCCCATTTATTTTATCCTGATGGAAGAATTGGCGACCAGGCCAAGTTGCATATTACCCCAACAGAAGTAAATGAATGGAATATGGCACCTGGGGAGTCTTTTCAGATTTTTGAAACTGACAAAGGAAAAATTGCGCTCCTTACTTGCTATGATATTGAGTTCCCGGAAATCGTCCGTATGGCAAAAGCAAAAGGTGCAGATGTTATTTTCTGTCCGTCCTGCACAGATGACCGTCATGGATTTCATAGAGTTCGGTATACAAGCCATGCCCGCGCAGTGGAAAACCAAGTATATGTGGTCTTAACGGGAACTGTTGGTTCATTGCCAACGGTTGATTTTATGCGGGCAAATTTTGGCCAGGCGGCAATTATTACCCCAAATGATATCCCGTTCCCTCCAAAAGGGATATTGGTAGAAGGGGAGATCAATAATGATATGGTCGTAACTGCAGACCTTGATTTAGACCTTTTATTTGAGGTACGAGAAAGGGGCTCGGTGACAACTTGGCGTGATCGCAGAACCGACCTCTATACAGATTGGTCATAAAGGGTGTGGGACCTTGTATCGAAGTGAATTTTATGTATATGACCAAGATCAGCCGGTAAAGGTAATCATTCGTAATTACACACCCGATGATTTTGACCAGCTTATTGAAATCCAATCTGAATGCTTTCCACCGCCTTTTCCACCGGAATTATGGTGGAATAAAGAGCAATTAATGAACCATGTTACCATTTTTCAAGATGGTGCCTTATGCTGTGAAATAGCTGGCAAGCTAGTAGGTTCGCTTACAGGTCTTTGTGTTGATTTTGATCCAAACGATCAGAACCATTCGTGGGAAGAAATCACCGACCATGGGTACATCCGCAGCCATAATCCAAATGGTAATACACTGTATATTGTCGATATTAGTGTTCGTCCAAAATACCGAAAACTTGGGCTTGGAAAATTAATGATGCAAGCAATGTACCATATTGTCATTGAAAGGGGATATACCCGTCTGTTGGGCGGAGGCAGGATGCCAGGATATCATAAAGTGGCCGACAAAATGACCCCTGATCAGTATTTGGCAGCGGTTATAAATGGCGAAGTAAGAGATCCCGTTATCAGTTTTTTGCTGCGGTGCGGTCGTGTACCAATAGGCATCGCAAAAAATTATCTCGATGATGAGGAATCCTGTAACTATGCTGCTTTAATGGAATGGAATAATCCGTTTAAATCAGAAAAAGGGAGCGTATACGTTAATGGAATATCGAAGAATTACTAGTATTGAAGACCCAAATTTTAAAAAGCTTCATGATTTAATGGGAGAAATTTTTCCTCCGGAAGAAGTGTTAGAGTATGACCTTTGGATAGAACCATTAATAGATCCGAGCATTCGTGTATTCGTAGCCGTGGATGTAGACCAAGTTGTCGGGGCAACGGAATACCGCTATTACACCGATTGGAATATTGCGATGACGGATTTTACAATCATCAGCAAACCGGGAATAGGACTTGGCCGATTTCTAGCTCAAAATCGTTTAAAAGATTTAACCCAGCTTGCCAAAGAAAATGAAAAAGAGTTATTCGGGATGTTTGCGGAAATCTATGATCCTTACGAAGTAGAACATCATGAATTTGGCGGTGTAAAGGTAATGGATCCATATGTGCGCCGGGAAGTTTTGTCACACTTAGGCTATAAACGCCTTGACCTCTCATATGTTCATCCATCATGGGAAAATAATGGGGAAGCCGTCAATGGGCTTGATTTATGTTTTATGCCAACAGATGATGAACTTGATCATTTACCAGCAGCATTAGTTAAGGATTTTCTTACAACCTACTATTCTGTTTTATCAAATAAACCACAGGAATGGCTTAATATGATTGAAAACATAGAAACAAAGGAAACTATTTCTTTATTCCCACTTTAATTATAAAAAGATATTGACTTTTTCAAATAATTCAACTAGAATTCTGTTTATAACTTGGAAATTTAATGAAAAATAAATAAAACTCTTATCCAGAGCGGCGGAGGGACTAGGCCCGATGAAGCCCGGCAACCTTCAAGGTATTCCTTGAAAAGGTGCTAATTCCTGCAGGTTATTTTTAACCTGAAAGATAAGAGGAGGAATCCGGCCCTCTTCTTATGAAGAGGGCTTTTCCTGTTTCGAGATATATGGGCGAAACAAATTCAGAATAAATTGAAGGGGTGGATGAACATGACTGTAATAAAAGTGGCAATCCTAGGTTTTGGAACTGTTGGGGAAGGTGTTTATCGGACGATTCAATCACATGCGGAGGAGTTAACAGCGTCACTTGGTAAAAAGGTTGAGGTTGCTGCTGTCCTGATCAAAAACAAGCAGAAGGAAAGAAACATTAGAGAGGATGTTCTTATTACTACAGAATTTGCAGACGTTCTAAGTCTGCCACAGCTTGATATTGTTGTCGAAGCAATCGTCGGCAAAGAGCCTACCTTTTCATTTTTGAAAAAAGCAATCGAGCGGGGATGTCACATTATTACAGCGAATAAAGAAATGTTTGCCCATCACGGAAAAGAGCTGCTCGAGCTGGCGGAAAAAAATAATGTATCCGTTGGTTTTGAAGCAACAGTAGCAGGGGGAATTCCAGTAATTCAAACACTTAGACAATTATTGAATATCAATCGCGTCCAAGAGGTTCAAGGAATCCTAAATGGTACTTCGAATTTTATCCTGACCGAAATGCGCGAGAAGAAGCAGTCATTTGCCCAAGCCCTACAATTAGCACAAGAAAACGGCTTTGCTGAAGCTGACCCAACAAATGATGTCGAGGGCTTTGACGCTTTTTATAAAACGATGATCCTTAGCAGAATTGCCTTTGGGGAAGAACCAAATTGGCGTGATGTTGAACGTAAGGGGATTACTGCTATAACAAGTGAATTGATTGAAACAGCAGAAACATTAGGATTAAGGTTTAAACATATTGCCTGTATAAGCAGGTTAGGCAATCAGATTAAAGCAACTGTTAAGCCAGCTCTTGTCGGAACGGAGCATCCTTTTTATCATGTAGAAGGGGTGCAGAATGCTATCAATGTCCACTCAGATATTGTTGGCGCCATCACGCTGCAAGGACCAGGAGCTGGAATGTTTCCGACAGCAAGTGCCATTATCGAGGACTTGGTCTATGTGTGTCAAAACCCTCCTGCAAAAAGAAGTGTCTCATCTGCGGCAGATACTGCAACAATTCTTAAAAAAGGTCAAATAAAGGAAATATGGTTAGTTCACGGACTAAGCAATATACAGACGAGCTCATCGATTACGAAGATCGAACATGTAGCAGAAGAGACATTTATCATTATGGCGGCAAAAAAAGATGTTGAGCAGCTAGCAAGTCTAGAAGAGGCACTTGTCTATTATCCAATCCTAGGAGAATATGTACCAGTACATCAACCCACAACATTAACAGCATTATAGAAAAAGAGGAAAATCTACTTAAAAGAGCTTTTAGGCTCTTCAGGCTGTCGAATAACTCTTGGCAGCCTCTTATTTTATTCATTTACTTAAATGATTCACCGCGTTAATTTGGTATAATGTTATTGGTGTATAGGGTTGTAAACAGGTCTGTTGATTGGCGCTCCAGGCACTTCGCTTTCCGCGGGCGTGCCGGGGAGCCTCCTCGTTGCTTCGCTCCTGCGGGGTCTCCCCTGCCCCGTACTCCCGCAGGAGTCTTCGTGCCTTCCGCGCCAATCAACAGAGTGCTTTCAATAAAGACCTTTAACTCAACTAATAAATTATAAAAATAAGTGGTGAAATCAATGTTTAAGCCAAAAGAGTCTAGCCAAAGTGAATATGAATTTGTATCTATTGATGAATTGGTACCTGATGACCATCCTCTTCGTTTAATTGATAAATATATTGATTTTTCGTTTCTTCTTGAAAAATTCTAATTCGAAGAAGTGTACGTAATGCCCTTTACTATCCCAATGTACACGTTCAAAAAATAAAGTAAAAGTTGTAACACGACATGTATGGGAGGGGCACAAGGAAAAGGTAAGATTAAATCGCTTATCTAAATCGGGAGAAATGCTTTATAAATTTAGAAAGGAAAAAATTGAGCGAAGCTTTGCAGACTCAAAAGAGTTGCATGGGCTTTACTACTGCCGGTTACGGGGATTGAAGAATGCAAGTGAACAGGCTCTTCTTACTGCAGCCTGCCAAAAAATAAAAAAGATTGTAACACATTTGGCAAGGTTAGAAGTAGTGTGTTGCAATACTTTAAATTGAATTGTCTCCCATTCGCAGGGACAAACAATAAATTTGGTATTTAGATTTTGACAGAATAAAAAATTGCCGAGATAAATACCCTTTTTCGACAATCTGAAGAGCTTTCAGGCTCTTTTTTTCTTTCATTAAATTATTTAATCTATTTTTTGAAAAAAAGTGAACGTTACCAACAAAACTAGGCTTAAGTTTAGTCAAAAACAAATGGTAATCATATTGTGTATAAGCTCGACCAATAGGACTGGTTATTTCAGAAAAACAAAAATGAAGGGGTGCGCTATGTCAGAAAATACAAAAAATGAAAGTATACAAAAAGAGAAGAAGCAAATTCCCCAAACAAGTACTAGCGCAGGTCCAGTAAATACAAACAACCAAGATATTAAAGTCAGTATCATTATTTCATCGCAAAATAAATACCCACTAAATATTTTTACCCTCTATTCACTTGAATACCAAACCTTTAATCCTTCAAAAATGGAAGTAATATTTATTAATGATGCCTCTACAGACCAAACCGATGAAAAACTTAAAGGCTATTCTCCTCCATACCATTTCAAATATATCCACAAAAAGCAGAAGCTTGGAAGAGCGAAGGCCAGAAATTTAGGCATTCGTTCTGCAAGGGGAAGCCTTCTGATTTTTCTGGATGCGGAAATGATCACAGATAGTGATTTTGTTGAAAATCACTATAAGTATCACCAATCCAAAAAAAATGTGATTATGTCAGGTGTTATGCATTCTAAAGCACTATATTCATGTGTTTTCCCAAACTTCTCCGAGCATAAAAAAGACACAATCGCAAATTTAACAAAAAATAATCAAGATATATATACCAGATTGCAAGATTGTAAAGATCCTCTTGTTGAACCATATCCATTATTAGAAAAAAACGATATTGCAAGAAAAACCTACAAGGATTTAGTATTTCATTCATTCCCATGGTTTAGGCAGATCGTAAGAAATTTCAGAGCAGATTTAAAAGGGTTTGCGTTTCCATGGATGGCCTTTCTTACTGGGAATGTCTCAATACGGAAAGAATTGATTGTAAAGGCAGGGGGGTTTGATGAAGAGTTTTTCCATTACGGTTATGAAGATTGGGAATTAGGATACCGTTTATACAAAATGGGTGTACAATGTATTGTCAGTAAAAAATTAATCACTTACCATCAGGAGCATCCGGTTGAAGAAAGCAAATGGAGAGAGGCAATTGGGAACTTCGGCCTTTTTACAATAAAACATCATGATGTCGATGTTCTCATTCTAGGATTAGAGCTTTCAGGAATTACAGATTTATTAACGATAAATAAGCTCTTAAGGGAATATAAATTACTTAGAAAATCAAGGACTAAGCAAATTCAAAAGTTCCAAGAAAAGTTCATCCTCATCCTAGAAACCATCATCCTTATGCTCCAAGTTGATATCCAGCATTTCAATATATTAGGGGCTGCAGGCTTTAGCTCAAAGGATCGAAAAGAGCTTTTTATTGATATTAAAAACCTGAGCGACTATCCTCATATAACAAGCTTTTTAAATCAAGTCATAAACTCATAACCATAGAAGGAGTAAAAAAGTGGTTTCTATCATAACATGTACAATAAGAGAAGAGAGTATTGATAATGTTTTCAAGAATTACCAACAGCAAACCTGGAAGGATAAAGAGTTAATTATTATTTTGAATAAAGATTCGATGAATATTGACCGATGGATTAAAAAGGCAAGGAAGTATCCAAATGTAAAGGTATTTCAACTGCATGAAAAGGCGACCTTAGGTGACTGCTTAAACTTTGGGGTATTGAACTCAAGCTATGACTATATAGCGAAATTTGATGACGATGACTATTACGGACCAGAATATATTACTAGTGCCATGAAAGCTTTTAAAAATAAAAATGTTTCGATTGTCGGAAAAAACTCTTACTATATTTATTTTAAAAAGAAAAAGGCATTGATTCATGTCCCAGGTACTGAAAATGCAATTTCGGACATTGTTGCCGGTGCGACTTTACTGTTTAAAAAAGAGATATTTTATAATGTTCGCTTTGAAAAGGTAAATCGCGCAGAGGAAAACTTTTTTATTGATCAATGTAAAAAGGAAGGCTATCAAGTTTATTCTACTGATCCTCACCATTTTGCAGCCATTCGCCAGGACTCAGAAAAACACACTTGGAAGATCTCCGATGAAGATTTGATGGAGTGGGGCGATTTAATTGCTTATACGGATGATTATCAATCGATAGTGTCAAAAAATAGAACCGAATAAATAGGAGGTCCCTATTAGCGTGTTATTAGTAGGTAAACTAGACTAAAAAGATACGGCATCATAATTTAAATGCCGTCTTTACATATTTCTAACATAAGCAACGTAATAAGTTCACATTCTATTCAATTTTCTAATATTAATATGTTAAAAAACTGTGAAACCCGTTGTCATTTTTATAAGAGGAGAGTATATTATAAGTGTAGAGGAGATAGTGAAACAATTCACAAACTTCCACTACAAGAAACAGCTAGCTGATCACCCCTAGTCGAAAAGGGGAAAAGGAATTATTTTATATTT
>Ga0213829_1003133_pt1 | contig 10192 bp, 8 predicted proteins | sample MC6MC0896MG_FD_180665 | JGI IMG/M metagenome (GOLD analysis project Ga0213829, IMG submission 180665) | Enriched soil aggregate microbial communities from Iowa State University, Ames, United States - MC6-MC0896-MG | ecosystem: Environmental > Terrestrial > Soil > Unclassified | place: USA: Iowa...
GTCTGAAAAGCCCTGGGTCATTGCCCCGTCCGCGCTCACCACCACCGGACGCTTGATCAGCTGCGGATACTCGCGCAGCAGCAGCTTCCACTCAGCGTCCGAATCGGCCGCCTTGCGGTTCTCCGGCAGTTGCCGCCACGTGGTGGAGGACCTGTTGATCAAGGCGGGGAATCCACCGGCCTGGCCAGCCCAGTCGATCAGGGTCTCCGGCGTCGGTTTGTGGTCGCGGTAGTCGACGAAGGTGTACGGCACCTGGAAACGGTCGAGCCACTTGGTGGCCTTCTTGCAGGTGTCGCAGTTCTTCAATCCGTACACAGTGGTGGTCATGGCAGCGGCGTACTCAGTCAGCCAGGCCGCGCAGCAGCTCGTTGACGCTGGTCTTGCTGCGGGTCTTGGCATCGACCTGCTTGACGATCACCGCGCAGTACAGCGAGTGCGACCCGTCCTTGGACGGCAACTGGCCGGACACCACCACGCTGTACGGCGGCACCGAGCCGTAGCTGATTTCGCCGGTGGCGCGGTTGTACACGCGGGTGCTCTGGCCGAGGAACACGCCCATGCCGATCACGCTGTGATGGCCGACCACGAAGCCTTCCACCACTTCCGAACGCGCGCCGATGAAGCAATGATCTTCGATGATGGTCGGGCTGGCCTGCAACGGCTCGAGCACGCCACCGATGCCGGCACCGCCGGAGAGGTGGCAGTGCTTGCCGATCTGCGCGCACGAACCGACCGTGGCCCAGGTGTCGACCATGGTGCCCTCGCCCACGTAGGCGCCGATGTTGGTGAAGCTCGGCATCAGCACCACGTCCTTGCCGAAGTAGCTGCCGCGGCGCGCGATCGCACCGGGCACCACGCGCACGCCGGCGCGGCGGAACTTGGCTTCATCGAAGCCGGCGAAACGCGATTCGACCTTGTCCCAGAACGGCGCCGGGCGCGCATCGACCACGGCCATGTCGTTGACGCGGAAGTACAGCAGCACCGCCTTCTTCAGCCATTCGTTGACCTTCCAGCCGCCGTGGCCATCCGGCTCGGCAACGCGGAACTCGCCGGTTTCCAGCCCATCGATGACACGGCCGACCAGCGGCTTGGTGGAGCCTTCGATCTCGTGCAGGGTCAGCGTGGCACGACGTTCGAAGGCGCTCTCGATGCCGAACTTGAGTTCTTCCACACCCGGCGTGGCCGGCTTGCGCAGCGACTTGCGGGCAATGTTGGCATCACGGCTGGCACTGCGCTTGGCCGCGCTCTCGGCCGGGGTGGCGGCGACCTTACGCGCCGGCGCCTTTTTCACGGCGGCCTTCTTGATTGCCGGCGCCGCCTTTTTTGCCTTGGCAGCGGTCTTCTTCACCGCAGGTGCGGCAGCAGGGGTCTTGGCCGCCGGGGTCTTCGCGGCGGTCTTCTTGGCAGGCTTGGTGGCCATCAGTGGGGGTCTCCGGCTTTTCGATCAGGGTCCAGGCAGGCGAGCATGGCGTCTTGCAGCTGCTGCCTGGCGGATTCGGTAAGGGCGTGATCATGCTCATCGCTGATCACGAACATGTCTTCGGCGCGCTCGCCGAAGGTGGCGATGCGCGCATCATGCACGCGCAGCCGCTGGTTGCGCAGCACGAACGCCACGTCGGCCAGCAGGCCGGGGCGGTCGGGCGCGACCAGGCTGAAACGGGTACTGGTGGTGTCGCCATCGGTGACATCGCGGAACTCGATGCGCGGGGCGAAACGGAAGTGCCGAAGCTGGCGCGGAATCACCCGTCGCGACGGACGCAGCCGGGTCAGATCGCCGGACAGCGCTTCGCGCAGGCCCGCTTCCAGGCGTGGCGCATCGCCATCGGCAAAGCTGTCGGCGGGGGTTACTTCGAAGGTATCGAAAATGGTGTCGACCGGGCCGTCCAGCACACGCGCGCGATGGATGCCGTAACCCTTGCGGTCCAGCGTCATCACGATCGCAGCGAACAGGCCATCGCGGTCCGGCGAGTGCACGAACACCTCCAGCGCGTGGTCGTCCGGCGTGATCCGGCGCACCTTGACCAGGGTCTGGCCCTGCTTGATCGGTACCAGCGCGGCGGCCTGCCAGGCCAGTTGTTCGGGCCGCAGCCGGATGAAACTCTCATCGGGCATCACCGTGAACTGGCGGTCGATGGTGGCGTCGTCGTAACCACGCTCGCGCACCAGCTGACGGACCGATTCACGCGCTTCGGCGACGCGCTCGGCGGCCGGCATCTGGTTTTCCAGGCCATCGCGCAGCGCGCGCCGGGCAGCGAAATACAGGTCGGCCAGCAACCGGTCCTTCCAGGCATTCCACAGCTTGGGGCTGGTCCCGGCGATATCGGCGCAGGTCAGCAGGTAGAGATAGTCGAGCCGGTCGCGGCTGGCCACCAGCGTGGCGAAGCGGTGGATCACGTCCGGATCGGAGATGTCCTGCTTCTGCGCAGTGATGGACATGCGCAGGTGCTGCTCGACCAGCCAGGCCACCAGCTCGGTATCGGAACTGCTCAGCGCCAGCGCCTGGCAGAATTCGCGTGCATCCACCGCACCGAGTTCGGAGTGATCGCCGCCGCGGCCCTTGGCGATGTCATGGAACAGGCCGGCCAGCAGCAGCAGTTCCGGCTTGCGCAGGCGCGGCCAGACTTCGTGTGCGATCGAGAAGCGCTCATCCGCGCGAGTGCTGGCGAACAGACCGATGTTCCGCAGCACCATCAACGTGTGCTGGTCGACGGTGTAGACATGGAACAGATCGAACTGCATGCGCCCGGAGACCTGCGCGAACGCAGGGATCCACTGACCGAGCACCCCCAGGCGCGCCATCCGCGCCAGGGTGTCGACCGCGCGCGGGCTGCGCAGCAGTGCCAGGAACTGTTCGCGTGCCGCCGGGCTGGCCTGGGTATACGCAGCGAGATCCGGCAGCGCCTCGGCCAGCGCGCGGGCGGTCAGCGAGTGCAGGCCACGCACATCCGGGTTGTAGGCCCAGCTGGAGAACAAGGCGAACACCTGTTCGATGTCGCCCTGCGGCCAGGCAGGGTCGTTGGCGGCGAGGTAGCCGCGGCGCAGCGAGAAACCGACACTGACCGGCTCGGGCACCGCTTCGCCATCGAACTGTTCCTCGAAGCGCTGCAGCAGGCGGTCACTGATCCGCCGCACCACGGTGGCGCTGCGGTAGAACCCCTGCATCATTTTTTCCACGGCCAGGCTTTCGATGTCGTCTTCGAAACCCAGGCGGGCGGCGAGTGTTTTCTGGTAATCGAAGCGCAGGCGCTCTTCAGGCCGGTTGGCGACCAGGTGCAGGCCGAAGCGCAGCCGTGCCAGGGCGCAGCGCTCGCGCTTGAGCGCGGCCGCTTCATCCGGGCCGAGATGGCCCAGGCCGACCAGTGCTTCCAGGTCGCGCACGCCGAAGGCGCGCAGCGCCATCCAGCCCAGCGTATTGAGATCGCGCAGGCCGCCAGGGCCGTCCTTGATGTCCGGTTCCAGATTGTCGGCGGTATCGCCGAAGCGCTGATGGCGGGCCAGCAGCTCTTCGCGCTTGGCGAGGAAGAACTCGCGCGGCGGCCACAGGCCCTCCACGTTCACCGCCGCCTTCAAGGCCTGGCGGGCCGCGTCATCGGCAACCACCGGGCGCGACTCGATCAGCGCGGTCAGCACGGTCTGGTCGGCGCTGGCCTGGGTGCACTCGCCCGGCGAGCGCACCGCGTGGCTGACCGGCAGGCCGCAATCCCACAGCAGCGCGAAAAAGCGCGCCAGCCCGGCTTCGTGGCGACGCTGCTGTTCCGGCGTCCCCAGCACCAGCACATCGATATCCGAGCGCGGGAACAACTCACCGCGCCCGTAACCGCCCACCGCGAACAGCGCCATCCCCGACCCGGCGGGCAGGCAGCGATGCCAGGCCAGCCGGATCAGGTGATCGGCCGCGCGCGCGCGCAGCGCGAGCAGGCGTTCGATGTTGTCGCCCTGGTCGAAGCGGCGGTACAACCGCGCGTCGGTCTGTTGCAGCGACTGGCGCGCCAGCGCCGCCCAGTCCGGGTCGGCGACGGAATCGGCCGGCGCGTCCAGCATCGGGCTCGCCGGCAGCATGTTCAGACCTGCGATTCGCCGGGCGAGAGGGTCAGCACGTCGACGCCGGTCTCGGTGACCGCGACCATGTGCTCCCACTGCGCCGACAACTTGCGATCCTTGGTGACCACGGTCCAGCCGTCCGGCAGCACCTTGTTGTAGCGGGTGCCCTCGTTGATCATCGGCTCGATGGTGAAGGTCATGCCCGGCTGCAGCACCAGGCCCTGGCCCGGGCGGCCGTAATGCACCACCTGCGGCTCGTCGTGGTAGACCTTGCCGATGCCATGGCCGCAGTACTCGCGCACCACGCTGAAGCGCTCGGACTCGGCATAGCTCTGGATCGCGTGGCCGATGTCGCCCAGCGTCGCGCCCGGCTTGACCGCGCGGATGCCGCGCCACATGGCTTCGTAGGTGGCATCGACCAGGCGCTTGGCCATGACCGACGGCGTGCCGACGTAGTACATGCGGCTGGTATCACCGTGCCAGCCATCCTTGATCACGGTGACATCGATGTTGACGATGTCGCCGTCCTTGAGGACCTTGGCGTCACTGGGGATGCCGTGGCAGATCACGTTGTTGACCGACGTGCAGACCGTCTTGGGGAAGCCGCGGTAGCCGACATTGGCCGGCGTCGCCTTCTGCACGTTGATGATGTGGTCGTGGCAGATGCGGTCCAGCTCTTCGGTCGTCACGCCCGGCTTGACGTGGGGAGTGACGATGTCGAGCACCTCGCTGGCCAGACGGCCGGCGATGCGCATCAGTTCGATTTCCTCGGGGGTTTTCAGATTCACGCTCATGGCGCCCATTATCGCCGATCCGGGGCCAATCTGAACGGGATCGCGTGGAACGCTGACAGCCGCGGTTTGGGCGGACGGACCAGTCAGGTCCATGAATGAATGCGATGGACGTCTCAGATCGCAGGTTTGTGCCGAAAACGGCCATTGAATGGGCCAAATCTCACGGCCTCCCTACAAGGCCAAACCTATAACCGGGTCAACACCGTTCCATCGCGTCACCGTTCGGCAGCATCGTGTTGTTCAGCAAGGACCCGCGTCCAAGGAGCATGCCCATGCGATTTCTCCGTCCTGCCCTGTTGAGCCTGGCCCTTGCCAGCCTCGCTGCGCCCGCCCTGGCGGCCGATACCACCACCTTCAACGTCAAGATCATCATCACCAAGGCCTGCACGATCACCGCGGCAGCCGCCACGGACGTCGACTTCGGTTCGGCCCTGTCCACCGCCACGACCCCGTCCAACGCGCAGGGCACCATCACCGCGCAATGCTCGGCGCTGACGCCGTACACCGTGGCCCTCAATGCCGGCGCCAATGCCGGGACCGCCAACGACGTGACCACCCGCCGCATGAAGAACACCGATGCGAGCGTGACCGCGAACAATTTCGTCGGCTACCAGCTCTATCGCGATGCGGGGCACACCAACGTATGGGGCGCGACCACCGGCACCAATACTGCGGCCGGTATCGGCACCGGCCTGGCGCAGACCCTGAATGTCTACGGCCAGATCGCCAACCCCAGCGTCAACAACGCCGCTGCGGGTAATTATCAGGACACGATCACCGCCACCATCACCTATTGAGGTCCGCCATGCCGATTTCCGCAGGGCGTCGCCCTGGGCGGTTCGGGTGCGCGGCCCTGGGCTGGCTGTGGCTGCTGATGGGGAGCGCCACCGCCGCAAGCCTGCAGGTCGCCCCGACCTCATTGCAGCTGACGCCGCGGCAGAATGCCGATGCGCTGTGGTTGACCAACAGCGGCACGGCGCCGGTGCAGGTGCAGGTGCGGGTCTTCGAGTGGCGCCAGGACACCGGCCAGGACCAGCTGCTGCCCACCACCGACCTCCAGGTGAGCCCGCCGATGCAATCGCTGGCCGCCGGCCAGCAGCAGTTGATCCGGGTGGTGCGCAGTGTTCCCGAGGCACCTGCATCGCAGCGCGCTTACCGGGTGATCGTCGATGAACTGCCCACGGTGGACCCGCGTCGTACCGGCATGCAGTTCGTCCTGCGCTATTCGATGCCGGTGTTTGTCCAGCCCGGTGTGGACGGCTCGCTCGACCACGCGCTGCAGGTACGCCTGACGCGCCTGGATGACGGGCGGCCGGCCCTGGAGGTGCACAACCGCGGCAACAGTTACGCACAGCTGGCCGACATCGGCCTGGGACCCGTCGACCGGCCGCAGATCATCCATCCCGGCCTGCTCGGTTACGTGCTTGGCGGACAGACCATGCGCTGGCCGCTGGATGTCCCGGTTGCCCGCCTGGCGGGCGCCACGTTCTCGGCAAAGATCAATGGCGAATCGGCCCAGACGCCACTGCCCGCCGCGCCGCCGGCTCGCTGAGGCCTGCATGCGGCTGCTGCTCACTGCGACGCTGACCCCGTGCGCCGCGCTGGCAGCGGAGGCCGATGCGGGCATGGGCGCATCGGCCGACACCCTGCTGCCGCCGCCCACGCCGTTGACTGCCGCACAGACGCTTTACCTGGAGGTGACCCTCAACCAGGCACCCCGCGGCCTGCTGCCTTTCACCGAACTGCAGGGCAGGCTGATGGCCTCGGGCGCGACGCTGCGCCAACTGGGATTTTCCGCACGCGGCGAGGAGCAGGTCGCGCTGGACCAGCTCAGCGGGGTCGTCGTGCGCTACGACGCCGCCATGCAGACGCTGGCCCTGGACGTGCCGCTGGAGCAGCTGTCGCTGCCTACCACGCGGCTGGAACGTGCGGCCGACACGGCGCCGCCCGCAGCCGCCTCACCCGGCATGCTGCTCAACTACGACCTTTACGGCAGCCACAACGAGGGCGGCGGCAACCTGGCCCTGACCACCGAACTGCGTCTGTTCGGGCTGGGCCACGGCGTACTGGAAACCAGCGCGCTGTTGCGCACGTACCAGGACCCCGCCGATCGGCAATGGCGGGGCGAAAGCGTGCGTCTGGATACTGCATGGCGCCTGGATTTCCCGGAATCGGCCGTGTCGCTGACCGTGGGCGACTTCTACAGCGGCTTTGTCGACTGGAGCCGGCCGGTCCGCATGGCCGGTGTGCAGGTCGGGCGCAACTATGGCCTGCAGCCCTACCGCGTGCTGACCCCCACGCCGACCTTCCTCGGCGAGGCGGTGGTGCCCTCCAACGTGGAGCTGTATGTGGACGGTCTGCGCCAGTACAACGGCGAGGTCCCGGTCGGCCCCTTCCAGCTGGCGGCCCAGCCGGGCATCAACGGGACCGGCAACGCCCAGGTGGTGATCACCGATGCGTTCGGGCGGATGCAGACGCTGGATTTCGCCTTCTATGGCACGCAGCAGCTGCTCGCCAAGGGCCTGTCCGACTGGTCGGCCGGGATCGGCCGGATGCGGAAGGACTACGGCATCCGCTCGTTCGCCTACGAAGCACCGGTGATCGGCAGCGCCACGTGGCGCTACGGCGCCAGCGATCACTTCACGGCCGAAGCGCATGCCGAAGGCGGCGGCGGGGTGGTCAACGGCGGCGCGGGGGGCTGGTGGTTGCTGGGCAGCGCTGGCGTGGTCAACGCCGCCTACGCACACAGCCGCCATGACGGGCTGCAGGGCGGCCAGTATGCGCTGGGATACAGCTGGAACAACCGTCGCTTCAACGTCAATCTGCTGACCCGGCGAACGCATGGGGAGTATCGCGACCTGGGCGCACTACAGGACGCCCTGCCCCCCGACATCAGCGAGCAGGCCACCCTGGGCATCAATCTGCAACGCGCCGGTTCGCTCAGCGCCAGTTATCTTCGGCTGCGCTACCCCGACGGCGACGACAACCGCTACGCCAGCGTGTTCTGGTCGCGCAGCTTCGGTGATCGCTGGTCGGCGTATGTCTCGTTCAACCAGAACCTGGCCGACCGCGATGACCGCAGCGCCTATCTCTCGGTCTCCGCCGCGCTGGGGCGCAACCGCCAGAGCAGCCTGTCGGCACAGCGCAACGGCGAACGGCTGACCTATGTCGCCGACCTGTCCCAGCCCGTGCCCGGCGATGGCAGCCTGGGGGGCTACGGCTGGCGGGTGCAGGCGCGCGGCGGTGACGATGGCGGCGGGGGCCTGGCCGAACTCGGCTGGCTCAACCGGGTCGGGCGTTACTCGATGGGCTACGCGCGCCAGGGCGATCTGGATTATGGCTACGCCAGTGCCAGTGGCAGCGTGGTGTGGATGGGAGGACATGTGTTTGCGGCGCGTGAGGTGTCCGACGCCTTCGCGGTGGTCTCTACCGATGGTTACGCGGGAATCCCGGTGCGGCTGGAAAACCGGTTGATCGGCAATACGGACAAGAACGGCCTGCTGCTGGTGACGCCGCTGCTCTCGTGGCAGCGCAACCGGCTGTCCATCGATACGCTGGATCTGCCGGCGGACATGCGCGCCGACCGCGTGGATACCTGGGTGACGCCACGGCAGAGCGCCGGCACCGGTGTCAGCTTCGGGCTGCGGCGTACCCGGGCACTGAACGTGATCCTGCACGATGCGCAGGGTCGCCCGGTTGCAGTGGGCAGCAACGTGCACCTGCCCGATGGCCGCCAGGTCACGGTCGGCTACGACGGCGAGACCTATATGGAAGACGTGTCCAACGGCAGCCAACTACAGGTGGAAACCCCGCAGGGCCGCTGTAATGTCACCCTCGGCATGCAGCGTATGAACAGCACCGGCCCACAGCGCATCGGACCGCTGCGCTGCCTGCCAGGTGCCGGCCGATGACCCTGCGCGCATGGCTGTCGGCGGGTCTTGTGCTGGCCGCGCTGCTGGGCAGCGGCGTGGCACGCGCAGACACCACCTGCACGACCAGCGCGCCGACCACACTGCCATTCGGCACCATCACCAACGGTGCGAGCGGCGTCACCGATGCCAGCATGACCATCACCATCACCTGTTCCACCGCCGCACTGAGCCTGCTGGCCACCGCATCGGTGCGCATGTGCATCGGCCTGGGCACCGGCTCCACCGGCGCCACATTGCTGCCGGCCCGGAGCATGGCGATCAACGCTACACCACCGCAAGGCAACGGTGACACGCTGGCCTACCAGCTCTACAGCAATTCCAACCGCACCACGCCATGGGGACTTGCACCGGCGGGGAACCCGGCGGCAGTGGTCGCGGACCTGACCTACCCCGTGCCCCTGCTGGGCGGCTCGGGAAGCACCACCGTGACCCTTTACGGACGCATCCCAGCCGCCCAGACCCTGTCGGCCGGTACGTTTTCCAGCAGCTATGCCGGCGCCAACGTCGTCCTGCAGTACGCCTACAACGAGCGATTGGCCCTGAGCTCGCCGACACCGGCGACCTGCAATGCCGCCAGCGGCGTGACCGGCACCAAAAGCGCCAGCAATGCCTTCACCTTCACCACCAGCGCAACCGTTCTTCCCCAGTGCAGCACCTACGTCACCACCGACATGGACTTCGGCAGCAACGCCGGCGCGATCACCGCCAACCTTGATCGCACCTCGACCATCGGCCTGACCTGCATCAATCGCACGGCCTACAGCATCGGCCTGGACAACGGGCAGAACGCGCTGGGCAATGTCCGGCGCATGCGGTTCACTGCGCCGGACAGCAGCGTCTATTACATCCCCTACGAGTTGTACCGCGACCCCGCGCGCTCGCAGCGCTGGGGCACCACCATCAACACCGACACCCTGGCAGGTACCGGCAATGGCGCGGCGCAGACGCTCACCGTGTACGGGCGGGCCCCGCCCACCGCCGGCGCGATTCCCGCCCAGGGCAGCTACAACGACGTGATCACGGTCACCATCACCTATTGAGGGGAGCACGCCCTCAAGACACCGCCATCGCCGCCGTTAACAGTCGCATCCTCTGCCGTCCGATGTTCGATGCCCGCGCGCCCGCCCTCCCTAGTCCTCGCCAGCCTGCTGGCATGCGCCGCCGTGCCCGCCGTTGCACGTCCGGGTACCGGCGGCGGCGCGCTGCACATCGGCGTACGCATCATCGCCGACTGCCACGCCGCCGGGGCCCATGACACTGCGTGCCGTCGACCGGCCCGGCAGCGCAGCGATGGCGCACAGCCCGTGCCGGCGCAGGTCGCCGCGCTGAGTCCGGCGATCGAAAGCGCCAGCCGCGTACATTTCCCCTCCCTCACCGTGACCTACTGATGCGCAGGCTGATCGCGGCAGTGCTGTCCGGCATATG
>Ga0213829_1003134_pt1 | contig 10187 bp, 8 predicted proteins | sample MC6MC0896MG_FD_180665 | JGI IMG/M metagenome (GOLD analysis project Ga0213829, IMG submission 180665) | Enriched soil aggregate microbial communities from Iowa State University, Ames, United States - MC6-MC0896-MG | ecosystem: Environmental > Terrestrial > Soil > Unclassified | place: USA: Iowa...
CGGCAAAGGCCACCTCGGCCGTCGCCTGCTACAACCCGGCCAGCAGTTGACCTGCCTGGAATACGACGCCGAACTAGTCGCCGCCGGCCAGGCCCTGAGCGCCCACCATCACTTGCCAGCACAGCACTTACATCAGGATGTGATGGCCAGCGACAGCGCCCGCCACCTGGCCGGCGACAAAAGCGTGGTCGCCCTGCATGCCTGTGGCGACCTGCATGTACGCCTGATGCAACTGGCCAGCCAGCAAGGCTGCCGGCAACTCGCCGTAGCCCCCTGCTGCTACAACCGCATCGCGGCGCTGCAGTATCAGGCGTTATCCACAGCCGCGCAGGCGTCGGCCCTAAGACTATCGCTGGACGACCTGGGCCTGCCCCTGAGCGAAACCGTCACCGCCGGCGCCCGCGTGCGGCGCCAGCGCGACACCTCGATGGCCCGGCGCCTGGGCTTCGACCTGCTGCAACGCCAGCAGCGCCAAAGCGGCGAGTACCTGCCAACGCCGTCGCTGCCGGTAGCTTGGCTGGAAAAGCCCTTCGAGCAGTACTGCCGCGACCTGGCCGACCTCAAACAACTGCCCTTGACCGGCACCCCGGACTGGGCCGCCCTCGAGGCCGCCGGCTGGCAGCGCCTGGCCGAGGTACGCAACCTGGAGCGCGTACGCAACCTGTTCCGCCGGCCGCTGGAGTTGTGGTTGGTACTCGATCGCGCCCTGTTCCTCGAAGAACAAGGCTACGCCGTTCGCCTGGGCCTGTTTTGCGACTATCCACTGACCCCACGCAACCTGCTTATCCTCGCGGAACGCGACCGTTAGCCGCAGCACAACCTGTGGATAAGTCTGTGAACAAGCTTTTGATTACCTGTTGGATCCAAGCGCTATTTCAAGCGTTTGGCTTATTCCGGGTTGCAGCTCAAGGCCAGTAAAAACAGGCGTTTGCGCAAAGACCAGCGGCGCAGCGATCCGGCATGCCTTTCGCGCAAGTCCCAAATGCCACTTGTGCATAAACATTTCTTGTGGTTGGCGCAAGCGGCTTTTGTGGGAGCAAAAATTTCAGTGCGCCTTACCTTTGGCGATCTCGATATCGTTCATTAGCGCCTTGGCCATGTCGCACAGGTAATCGGCAGCACCCAGGAATTTATGGTCGTCTTCCATATCTCCCTCACGCACCAGGTGCTTGATGTAGCCCATCAGGATCGAGACATGCTCGTAGGCAGCATCCACAGGGACACCGGGCTCCACGCGTAGCAGATTGAGGGATGGGTTACCGGCCGCGAGGAAGGTTTCCACGCCTGCGGTGGTGACTGGTTTGGGGGTGTTGTCTGGCGGAAGGGTTTTCAATTTTTCGAACTCCTATATTCCTCAAGGAGTTGCAGCATTCATTCTTTCTCACCGGAACAAATGGCGGCAACCGTGCACGGGGTGAGAAACCGAGTGAATATAGGAAGCCTCGGCCAGACCGAAATCTGCCCGCGCACGGTCGCCATTACGCAGCCGCTAAATTCGTAGTCGGGTTCTCACACCCGGTCGCCAGAGCGACCCGAGAACGGTATCCGTGAGCCACTTCCCCGACAACAGCGATACTTCGGCGGCGCGCGTAGGATACTTCCGAAGCATCCAAACCCTGAAGCTTTTGGCCTGCTGGTTCAGAATTTTCATACAGCTTATGGCCTCTTCGCGGGCACGCCCGTTCCCACAATTACTGCACCACTTTCAAGGCAGTCACTGAACCTGTGGGAGCGGGCATGCCCGCGAAGAGGCCATACCAGATAACACAAGGCTAATGCTCACTCGCCGTAACGGTGTATCATCCGCCCCCCAAATCATTAAAAAGTGACGTCGCGCGCTGCCCGCCAGCCTCGCGGCCTTCTGGCGTTGCGCCAGAACCGACAATGGACCAACGGACCTGACCATCGTGACCCGAGCCCAACCCCTCGCCCTGTTGACCCTCGCCCTAACCCTGACCGGCTGCGCCGGCGGCACCTCGCCTCACCCAAACAGCAACCTGGGCTGGAACCACCCCGGTATGCAACTGGGCGGCGACAACGGCCTGCCCCTGCGCACCGAAAGCCCCTGCCGCAAGCGCGGCTGCGACAACGACAAGTTGTTCTTCAACCCGGGCAAAAGCGAGCCAAGCGTCAACACCATCCACCGCGGCTGGTAGGAAAATTCTCCTTTTAGGCCGGTGACTTAGGTCTTTTGCGAACATTCGCAAGGAAGTGGTTTACAGGCGCCAAACGATCGTTATAATGACGCCCCATTGCCGGTATAGCTCAGATGGTAGAGCAACTGACTTGTAATCAGTAGGTCCCGGGTTCGATTCCTGGTGCCGGCACCATACGCAGTATCAAAAAAGGCTCACCGAAAGGTGGGCCTTTTTTGTTTTCCCCCCGCAGCCCCCAAGCCCCTGCCTTCCAGATGCCCTGAAGCCACCACGATCGGTGTAGGAGCTGGCTTGCCTGCGATGGGCTGCGCAGCAGCCCCAACCCCCCGATAATCACAACCTGATGGAGCCCGTTTCTGGAGGCAAACCGCGATGAGCATGTGTGACACAGCATCAGTTCGCGAACCAGGCGCCTGAGAATCTCACGCGCCTCAGCAGTGCCATGCGAACCGAGTAGCCCGCCGCATTCTTCCTCAAGCTCGCTATGAAGTTATCCACCGATCGCACTAGTCCCAGCGGCTTCATTGGAACGAGGCTACAGAACTGCCCCGCTCCCATGCACCTAACCTTATTAAAAGCCAATGGCACAGTGATCCTGATGGTCACGCTGAGCGCAATTGGCCAGAAACCGCCAGTCGCAGCAGAAGCCTGATCTGGCCTGGACTGGTGCCGAAGCGACGCAGATCTATCGTCCAGAACCACAACCGTGGCTTACCTGTGCTAGTTCAATCTCCTTATAAGGTATCACTTCATGACATCTTAACGCCTATAAGGTACTACTTAATGAACTCTTAACTCCCTGCAAAATTCTCTTAGTGTGCGATTGGTAGTACCTTATCCTCTGTAGGATGTCGGTTGGTGCCACCTTATGAAAGAATTTTTCCCTGTTCAAAGCACCTCGGTGCTTCACCGTATAGGCCTTCTGATGAAGGAGGCTCGTCTTCGCATGAGAATGCGGCAAGCTGACCTTGCGGACCTGGCTGGAATTTCTCTCCGCACTGTTCGTCACCTCGAGAGGGGTAAGGCTGACGGTGTTTCGTTGCGCGATTTCATGCTCGCGCTGTTCACCGTTGGAATCTCTGACCGGGTTTTCCAGGCGCTGATCGATGACCCTGCGCTTGATCTCAACTCTTTAGAAACCAACACGACCAAGCGCGTAAAGTTGCCGCGCAGCAACGCGGAGGACTTCTGATGTCACGCGCTTACATCTACATGGAGTGTCCGGAAACAGGTGAGACTGTGACGTTGGGTAGGCTGACCCTTGCTGGTCGCACGGGAACCTTCGTCTATGCGCCGGAGATCGTGGATGCCAAGCGTTGGGTGCCCGACCCGATACGATATCCGCTCTCCGCTCGACCCTTTCCGGTACATAAGAATGGCGGTGTTCCTGGGTTCATTGATGATGCGATGCCAGATGGCTGGGGGGAACGACTGCTGCGCCGCACCCTAAAGGGAGAACTCACTCCGATCCAGCTCCTGCTGCTGTCTCCCAACGAAGATCGCGCCGGAAATATCATGGCTGGCGAAGTTCGCACACCGCGGCCAGGCATAGGCGAAAGGCCGGTGAAAATGCTTGAAGCCAAAGGGCTCGATCACTTCATAGAGGTTTGCGCTGCGATCTATGACAGCCAGCTGAGCGCAGAGCAGCTGGAGGCATTGAGAATACGGGATCAGCGCTCAGCAGTGGGTGGTGCCAGGCCCAAGCGTACGTACCGTTTTGATCACAAGCTGGTTCTAGCTAAGCCACGCGATAAATTTGATCACTACGACCTACCGAAATTTGAGTATGCCTGCATGACTTTTGCGGCTACCAAGGGAATGAGTGTCGCCCGGACAGCACTCCATCAAAGTGAAAAAGGCAACACGCTGCTAGTAGAGCGATTTGACCGAAAATGGTCAGAGAATGATGCGCGGTTTCGGCGCATCCCGATGATGAGTGGCTTAACTCTTCTCGATGCCGAATGGCATGCGCAGCGCAACAATGGGTGGATCTACGCGGCGCTCGCCGATGAGTTGTACCGCAGAGGCGCGCCAGATGCTGATAGGCAGGAGCTCTACAGGCGAATGGCCTATAACGCTCTCGTAGGGAACAGTGACGATCATCCTCGTAACCACGCTGTGATATGGCAGGAAGGCGCTTGGCGCCTCTCGCCAATGTATGACGTTCTTCCAGTACTGGGAGAGGGGCCTGCACAGGGACTGTCAATGGATGTTGGTATCAACGGTCCCCTTCTAAGTCGAGCCAACTTGCTTAGCCAGCATAAGCATTTTGCACTGACGGAAGATGAGGCGGCAGGCATATTGGATGAGGTCGCCTCTTGGGAGTCGGAGCTGATGGAACACTATGCAATGCATTTGGCTGGGGCTGAGCTGGATGCGGCGGTGGATGCAACAAGCTGCGAGAGACTGCTGGCTTAGGGGCGGGCTGCGAAGGCCACTCCCGAAAGCTTGGTGCTTGCTTTCGATCCAGCAGCCCCCTCTCAAACCCTCCGCCCCCCCCGCCGCACCTCTTTATCGGCATACATCAACTGATCCGCCACTTTAAGCGCAGCCTGCAGCGAAGTCGCAGCGGGATCAACACTCGTAATACCAAAACTCGCACCCGCGTAATCGAACCGGCAGTCGTCAAACTCGTAGCTACCAATCAGCAGCGGCACCAGCCGTCTGCGCATCGCTGCGGCAGTTTTGGCCATTTCGTCCGGGTTGATCGAAGCGGTCAAGCCGATCACAACGAACTCGTCACCACCCCAGCGCCCAAGTTCATCCGTTGCTCGCAACCCGCTCTGCAAGCGCCGGCTGCCTTCGATCAGGAACTTGTCCCCCACCTCGTGCCCGTAGGTGTCGTTGATCGCCTTGAATTCGTCGAGGTCGATAAATGCCACCAGCACCCCCTGGCCCGTTCGCTTCGCCAACGCGAAATGCCGATGCAAGGCAGCCAGGATCGCGCGCCGGTTCTTCAACCCGGTCAGCGCGTCATAGTTGGCTGCATAGCGTTCTTCCTGGCGGCGCAATAGCATCTGCCCGGCCACACGGCTGGAGAGCAAGATCAAGATCAACCCGAGCGCTGCCACAGAGGCTCCGGTCCAGTAGTACTGCTGACGCATCGGCTGCAGGTGATCAAGCTTTGCCAGCGTCAGCAGCTGATATTGCGCGTCGTTCAGGGGCTGGCGATGCACCAGATAAGGGTGCCCGCCAATGAGCCATTGATCGGCGTGAACCGCGCCTGCCACTGCGCGGATATCCATGGGCTCGCCCGGCTCTTCGTCGCCATCCAGAGGCCTGCGAATATCGGGCGGGAGCAGTGCCGCCACGTTACGCAGCATGAAGGGTTCGCTGGACGCGGTGGTCACGCGCCCCTGACGGTTCACAATCAAGGCAATGTGACGCCCTGTCAGGTAAAGGGCGATGTCCGGGGCGTCGAACTTGACCGTGACAGAGCCGAGTGGCTTGCCGTCAGCATCGTCGATGCGGCTGGCGACGAAATAGGAGGGGGTTTTGTTCAAGCGGGCGATGCCGAACATCTCACCACTGCCGGTGCGCAATGCGTCGATGAGGTAGGCCCTGCCCGTATAGATCTGGCCAACGATGCTGAATGACTCCGCCCAGTTGCTGGCCGTCACCGTATCGTCTGAGAGATTGTTCATGTAGATACGGCCATAGTGGAGATCGCTGGCCAATCTATCCATGAAATCACCCACGCTTCGCACCAGCGGGTCACGGGTGAACTTCGAAGCGCGCTCCTCACGCGTGAGTGCGGCGAAGCCGGGCGGATCATGGCGATATCGGGCAGCGAGTTGGATCACTTCGCTTTGACGGGCCACCATGTTGGCCACGCTGGCCATTTCGGTGAACAGGCGGTCTACGATTCGCCCCGTAATCTGGGCTTCGTATTCGGCGCCTGCCGCCAGGTTGTCGAGTTCTTCTGCCGTAAGGCGCTGTGTTATCCAGCCGCCCAGGCTTGCCACAAGTGCCAACCAGACGACCACAACGCCCATCGTCACCCGGCGCACGATGGAAGGGATGTCCCTGCGTTGCCGCCGTTGCGGCGGATCGTAACTCACGCCGCGCTTGCCGGTTGAATGGTGCTCCAAAGCAACTCCTTTTGCGCTAAAGCAAAGTGCATCATCGACCCTGCGATACCCCACCACCGCGGGGCTCGCAAGATTGTAAAACACTCACCTCAGTGTATTGACAGAACGTCTACACCAATACAGCCACCATGGCTATGGCTGGTCCGGCAACCCTGCACAAATTGAGAGGTTTTTTATGCCTGGTCGCTTCATATGGAGCATTCGGTCAAGCAAAGGCTTTGATTTCAAACCACCCCATGCATGAAGAACTCAACCGGTACACTGAAAAACTCAGCAAAGCCCTTTATCTGGGCAACCGTCATCTTTCGCTTGTTGTTCAGAATCTCGGATACCGCGCTCTGGGTCGCTATCGCCGACAGGTCCTTCTGCTTCACGCCCCTGTCCGACAGCAGAAAGGCCAACGCTTCGGCCTGGCTCGCGAACGGCACCAATACAGACTCACTCTCATACTCGTAGACGCGGTCCGCTACCATCTCCGCAAAGCGTGCCGCAGCGTGGCCTTCACTGTCCGCATGGGAGTAGAGCTCGTCGATCAATGTCATGCGTGCCTCAAGCTCGGCATCGTCCTTGATGGGGTCATGGCAGGCGGCCAGAAGCTGGGCCATGGTTGCCATCTGAGTGTTCAGGCCATCGAGCATGGGTGAAATATTAGCGATGAAGGCATCTAGTCCATTGGCTTCGATTTTATCCCGCTTCATGTTGTCACCTGTCGAATTGAAATATCGCGCGGCCCAGGTTGCTACCTGATATCGCTTCTGCACCATTTGTCGTACTCGGCGTGCGACAAAATGGCCTTGATGTAGAGAGTGCCCGTTCGCGCATTGAGCCACGCGATCAGGCGGCATTCGTTTTTCTTGATATCGAACACGTAGATATCAAGCGGCCCTTTGCGGCTGGTGGGCCTGAGTTTTGAGTGGGGGATGCGATCAACGTTCCAGCCAGACACAGTGGCCCACGTCTGCCTCAACTGTTCAAAAGACTCAAAGCGTAGCGTCGCTCTGTCGAAGGTCGTCAGCCACAGGCTAAGCGACGCTTTCCACTGGCCGTGAGCTTCAATCGCCTTGGTAACCGCCGCTTTCGTTATGACCCGCATTGTGTTGTCCAAGCGCACCAACATAACGTGGAAAATATCTCTGATCCAGATATCTGTCAACCAGATATCTGGATGTGCGATGTACGGTGACCTGGCGATCGCCAATGGATTGATGCCCGTCAAACGACGGGCTGGGCGAGGGGTTTACGTTCAGATCAGGCAGCCCTGAGGGAGGATGAGCATGGCCAAGAGATTCCCCACAAACCCTCGCCACCCCGAGCGTATCTGCTGGGGTTGCGACCTGTACTGCCCTGCCAAGGCGCTAGCCTGTGGCAATGGCGCAGACCGGACCATGCATCCGGTGGAGCTGTTTGGCGAGGATTGGGATAGCTTCGAGGGCCAGTTGGAGAAGCCGGTTGATCCAGGGCAAGCGGTAGAGCCCAGGTAAGAAAGGGCCGCTTGGCGGCCCAGCGCAGGCCTTGAACCCAGCGCTGGTTCTGTGGGAGCGGGCGATGCGCGTGCAGGCACCGGCTTCGCCGGTGTTCGCGGGTGAACCCGCTCCTACAGGTACAGCGCCAGGCCTTGTGGAAGGGCTTGATCAGAACGCGGTGCTTACCGTCAACGACAGGTTACGCGGGTCGCCATAAATCGCCCCGGCATAGAACCCGTACTGGCTGTAGTAGTGCTTGTCGAACAGGTTGTTGGCATTGAGGCTGACACTGGTGTTGTCGGTCAGCTGGTACTTGGCCATGGCATTCCAGATGGCATAACCGGACCAGTTCACGTCAGTGGCACCATTGCTCACACCGTTCGTGGGCTGGCCAGCTGGGCTGGAGATGGCGCGGATGTTGGTCTGCGCAGTCACGCCGGCGCCCAGGGTCAGGCGGTCGAGCGGGCCGCTCAGGCGGTAGGTGGTGGAGGCCTTGAACAAGTGCGACGGGTCGCTGCGGCCGTCGCTGTCGACGCGGCGGAAGTGCAGGTAGGTGTAACCGGCGTAGACGTTCCAGTTGGGCGTCAGCGCGCCTGCGACTTCCAGGTCGATACCGTCGGTTTCCTGCCCGGAGCCGGCCTTGTAGGCGCTGCCGCCGGTCGGGGTGGTCAGGTCGCCGTCCAACACGGCCTTGTTTTCCTGCTTGGTGCGGAAGTACGCCGCCGAGGCGTTCAGACGGCCATCGAACCACTCACCCTTGATACCTGTTTCGTAGCTCTGCCCACGAATCGGCTCGACCTTGCTACCGCTGCTGGTTTCAGAGGTTTGCGGGGTGAAGATGTCGGTGTAGCTGGCATACACCGAGTAGTTGTCGTTGAGGTCATACACCGCGCCCAGGTAGGGGGTGACGATGCCGTTCTCTTCCTGGCTGCTGCGCTCGCCGGCCACGCTGCGGGCGACCGAAGAATAGTTGCTGGTGCGCACGCCAACGATCACCGACAACGGGTCGGTAATGCTCAGGCGGGTGGCGGCGTACATGCCCTGCAGGCGGGTGGTGGTTTTGCTGTGAAGGCCGGTGCGCGAGGCGATGAGGTCGTAGTCGTCATCTACGCCATTGTGCCAGTCGGTCACCGGGAAGCCGTTGTTGGCGCGGAACTGGCAACCCACTGCAGGCGCGCTGGTCATGCCGTCGCCGACCATGGTGCAGGTGTACTGAGGCGACCAGCCGACGGTGCGGCTGTCGTTGTAGCCGACCATGGCCTGGTGGGTGCGGCCGAACAGCTGGAACGGGCCGGACAGGTCGATTTGCGCGGACTGCTGGGTGGTGTCGCTGGAGCTGTGCAAACCATTCAGTACGGCGCCGCTGCCGTCCTGGTCCCAATAGCCGCCGTAGCTGCCGCGCCCAGCCGAGTTCACCTTGGCAAGGCCGCGATGGTTCAGGGCTTCGGTGGTGGCCTGGGCGGCTTTCAGGTCCAACGTCCAGTCGTTGTCGAAGCGGTGCTCGAGCGAACCGAACGCAGTGCGGGTGGTGTACTCGCCAAAGCTCCAGCTGGGCACCACGTTGGTGCTGCGCGGCAAGTCGGTCTTGCTGCCGTCGCGGTACCAGATCGGAACGTTCGCGCCCCAGCCGCCCCCCACGACCTTGTTGTATTCATACTGGTAACCGGCGCCCAAGGTAGTGGCGTCGTCCAGGTCGAACTCGAAATTGGCCAACGCGGCGCGGGAACGTTCGGACTGGTTGTCGCGGAAGGAGTTGGCATCCTGCTGGGTCATCACGAAGCGCGAACGCAGGCGGCCATCTTCGGACAGCGGCAGGTTCAAGTCAGCACCCAGACGACGCTTGTCCCAGCTGCCGTAAGTGGCATAGGCACTACCGCCGAAGGTTTTGGTGGGTGCCTTGCGGATCAGGTTGACGGTGGCGGAGGGGTCGCCGGTGCCGCCCAGCAGGCCGTTGGCGCCGCGCACGATGTCGATGCGTTCGTACAGGTCCATGTTCAGTGCGTTGCCACTGCCGCTGAAGTCGGAACCGCCCTGGGTCTGCAGGCCGTCGACCTTCCAGTTGCTGATCGAGTAGCCCCGGGCACGGTAGTCGGTACGCCCACCCACCTCGGACTTGTTGGCCGTTACGCCTGGCGTGGTTTCCAGCGCCTGCTCGATGGTGTGGATGTCGCGGTCATCCATCTGCTGGCGGGTAATGGTGGTGACCGATTGCGGCGTCTGGCGTGGCGTCAGCGCCAGGCCGGTGGAGCTACGGGTGCTCTCGACCGTGTAGCCTAGCAGGCCAGCATCGTCGGCCGGCAGCAGAGCGCTGTCTTCGATCTGCGTGGCGTCCAGCTCCAGAGGTTTGCCATCGGCAGCCATGGCCCCGCCACTGATGGCGACGGCAACGAAGAACGCCAGCGGCTTGAGGCGATTGCCACTTTGGCTGATGGGGGTGAACACTTGCGGGATACGCTTGGGATTCATTTGGGAAGGCT
>Ga0213829_1003137_pt1 | contig 10177 bp, 4 predicted proteins | sample MC6MC0896MG_FD_180665 | JGI IMG/M metagenome (GOLD analysis project Ga0213829, IMG submission 180665) | Enriched soil aggregate microbial communities from Iowa State University, Ames, United States - MC6-MC0896-MG | ecosystem: Environmental > Terrestrial > Soil > Unclassified | place: USA: Iowa...
CCACGTTCGGGCTACGGCCCTGAATGGAGTCCAGCAGCGTCTGGTACTTCAGGTTGCTGATGAAGATATGCTTTTCGTGATCCGGCAGCGACTGGTAGTCAATACGGTCGCGGGAAACGTCCACTTCTTCCGGGCGCCAGAAGAAGGAGAGTTGCTTTTCGATCAGCTTTTCGAAGATGTCATATTTTTGCTGATCGTAGCGTGCCACGTTGACCGGCTGGCCGAAGAACATCGGCTCTTTGAGCTGGTCGTTTTTCGTCTGTGAAAAGGTGGTGTATGCCATGAGTGTGTCCTGTGAGAGATTTTGTCAGTCGGGCAAACAAAATCGTAGGCCGGGTAAGCGTAGCGCCACCCGGCATTTACATTAGATCTTACATGCGCCGCTTTCGCAGCCATCGTCCTGAATTGACGGTACCATGTCGTCCTGCGCGTCTTCCGCACCGTCACGGGTGTTGTGATAGTACAGCGTTTTCACGCCAAACTTATACGCGGTCAGCAGGTCTTTCAGCAATTGCTGCATCGGCACCTTGCCGGACGGGAAGCGCGTCGGGTCATAGTTGGTATTGGCAGAGATCGACTGGTCGATAAACTTCTGCATGATACCTACCAGCTGCAGGTAGCCGTCGTTGTTTGGCATTTCCCACAGCAGCTCGTAGTTGTTGCCCAGCGTTTCGTAGTCCGGTACGACCTGACGCAGCACGCCGTCTTTCGACGCTTTAATGCTGACGTGGCCGCGCGGCGGTTCAATACCGTTGGTGGCGTTAGAGATCTGCGACGAGGTCTCGGACGGCATCAGGGCAGAGAGCGTGGAGTTACGCAGGCCGTGGGTCTTGATGGACTCACGCAGGCCTTCCCAGTCGAGATGCAGCGGCTCGCTGACAATCGCATCTAGGTCTTTCTTGTAGGTGTCGATTGGCAGAATGCCTTTCGCGTAGGTGGTTTCGTTGAACCACGGGCACGCGCCTTGCTCTTTCGCCAGCTCGTTAGAGGCTTTCATCAGGTAGTACTGAATCGCTTCGAACGTCTGGTGCGTCAGGTTGTTGGCGCTGCCGTCAGAGTAGCGCTTGCCGTTTTTCGCCAGCCAGTAGGCGAAGTTGATCACGCCGATACCCAGGGTACGGCGGCCCATCGCACCGCGTTTAGCAGCCGGGATTGGGTAATCCTGGTAGTCCAGCAGGGCGTCGAGCGCGCGAACCGCCAGCACCGCCAGTTCTTCCAGCTCGTCCAGGCTCTTAATTGCGCCCAGGTTGAACGCGGACAGCGTACACAGCGCGATTTCGCCGTTTTCGTCGTTCACGTCTTCCAGCGGTTTGGTCGGCAGGGCGATCTCCAGGCACAGGTTAGACTGGCGCACCGGAGCGACGACCGGGTCAAACGGGCTGTGGGTGTTGCAGTGGTCCACGTTCTGGATGTAGATACGGCCGGTAGAGGCACGTTCCTGCATCATCAGGGAGAACAGGTCTACCGCCTTCACGCGCTGCTTGCGGATGCTGTCGTCTTTTTCGTATTTGGTGTACAGGCGCTCGAACTCGTCCTGATCGGCGAAGAACGCGTCATACAGGCCCGGAACGTCGGACGGGCTGAAAAGGGTAATGTCTTCGCCTTTCAGCAGACGGGTGTACATCAGCTTGTTGATCTGCACGCCATAGTCCATGTGGCGCACGCGGTTGCCTTCCACGCCGCGGTTGTTTTTCAGGACCAGCAGGCTTTCCACTTCCAGGTGCCACATCGGGTAGAACAGGGTCGCAGCACCGCCGCGCACGCCGCCCTGAGAGCAGGATTTTACTGCCGTCTGGAAGTGTTTATAGAACGGGATACAGCCGGTGTGGAACGCTTCACCGCCGCGAATCGGGCTGCCCAGCGCACGAATGCGACCGGCGTTGATGCCGATACCGGCACGCTGGGAAACGTATTTCACGATGGCGCTGGAGGTGGCGTTGATGGAATCCAGGCTGTCACCACACTCGATCAGTACGCAGGAGCTGAACTGACGGGTTGGGGTACGCACGCCGGACATGATTGGCGTCGGCAGAGAAATCTTGAACGTGGAGACCGCATCGTAGAAACGCTTCACGTATTGCAGACGGGTGTCACGCGGGTAGTTAGAGAACAGGCAGGCGGCCACCAGAATATAGAGGAACTGGGCGCTTTCGTAGATCTCACCGGTTACGCGGTTCTGAACCAGGTATTTGCCTTCGAGCTGCTTCACCGCCGCGTAGGAGAAGTTCATGTCGCGCCAGTGATCGATAAACCCGTTCATCTGCTCGAACTCTTCTTCCGTATAGTCTTCCAGCAGATGCGTGTCGTATTTGCCCAGCTCAACCATTTTCACCACGTGATCGTAAAGCTTCGGCGGCTCAAACTGGCCGTAGGCTTTTTTACGCAGGTGGAAAATCGCCAGACGTGCAGCGAGGTACTGATAATCCGGTGCTTCGCGGGAGATGAGGTCTGCCGCTGCTTTGATGATCGTTTCGTGAATATCAGACGTTTTGATGCCGTCGTAGAACTGAATGTGGGAACGCAGTTCAACCTGGGAGATAGATACGTTGTTCAGTCCTTCTGCTGCCCAGTCGAGAACTCGATGGATTTTGTCCAGATTGATACGCTCGGTAGTACCGTCGCGCTTTGTCACCAGCAGACTCTGATTCATGTGGGTTTTACCTGTCCGTGAAATAAAAAATATCCCCCGCTTATCCACAGATCCGTCTTGTGACTAACTCTGTGGATAAATACTACATATAGGGGGTTTGCGATAAGATAAACGCTATATGGTGAGTATTCTAGTATCGAATCATTTCAGCACAAGGGTTGATTTTGACGTTAAATTGAGGTTGTGAAAGGGTAAAAAAGGCTAAGTCCTCGTACCGTAAGGCCTGGAAGACATGTCAATAATTAAGAAAAAAAATTCAAAATTTGATCGAGTGCTGATTTCTTCAACGGGAGGTCAGAATTGCGCAACATGATGTCGCGCAATCTTTATAAGAATAACGAATGACGTTAGTCGTTTTTGGCGGTGGTATGCAACATATAGTTAACATCTACGCCCGGTGCGAGCTTGAATTTATCGGTCAGCGGATTGTAGTGCAGGCCGGTGATGTGTTGCTCTTTGAGCCACGTCTGGTCAACCCAGCTTAACAGCTCAGCAGGCTTGATGAATTTCTTCACGTCGTGCGTGCCTTTCGGCACCATGCGCAGCACATATTCTGCGCCGACGACGGCCATCAGCCAGGCTTTACCGTTACGGTTGATCGTCGAGAAGAAGACCTGTCCACCCGGTTTAACCAGTTTTGCACAGGCATGCACCACGGACTGCGGATCGGGTACGTGCTCCAGCATCTCCATGCAGGTCACCACATCGTACTGATGAGCATGTTTTGCCGCGTGTTCTTCGACGGTTTCCTGCACGTATTCCACCTGGATGCCGGACTCCAGCGCATGAAGACGGGCAACCTGCAACGGTTCAAAGCCCATATCGAGGCCAGTGACGTTCGCCCCTTCGCGCGCCATGCTCTCAGCCAGGATACCGCCGCCGCAGCCGACATCGAGCACTTTTTTACCGAACAGACCGCCGGAACGCTCCGCGATATAGCCCAGACGCAGCGGGTTAATGCGGTGCAGCGGTTTGAACTCACCTTCGAGATCCCACCAGCGGGAGGCCACCGCTTCAAATTTGGCAATCTCTTCGTGGTCAACGTTGTGAGCCACCGGGGATTTTTCGGCATTCATGGGCGCTTTTACTCCTTATTTAGCAAGACAAAGGAGTATATCAGGCAATCCCTGTGAATAAAGCGTATAGGTTTACCTCAATCACCTCGGCTGTGTTATAATTTGCGACCTTTGAATCCGGGATACAGTAGAGGGATAGCGGTTAGATGAGCGACCTTGCGAGAGAAATTACACCGGTTAACATCGAGGAAGAGCTGAAGAGCTCCTATCTGGACTATGCGATGTCGGTCATTGTTGGCCGTGCGCTGCCGGACGTCCGCGATGGCCTTAAGCCGGTACACCGTCGCGTACTATACGCCATGAACGTATTGGGCAATGACTGGAATAAAGCCTATAAAAAATCTGCCCGCGTCGTCGGTGACGTTATCGGTAAATATCACCCGCATGGTGATACCGCCGTTTATGACACCATCGTTCGTATGGCGCAGCCATTCTCCTTGCGTTACATGCTGGTAGATGGTCAGGGTAACTTTGGTTCAGTCGACGGCGACTCCGCTGCGGCGATGCGTTATACGGAAATCCGTATGTCGAAAATCGCTCATGAGCTGATGGCCGACCTGGAAAAAGAGACCGTTGATTTCGTCGATAACTACGACGGCACCGAGCGCATCCCAGATGTGATGCCAACCAAGATCCCGAACCTGTTGGTTAACGGTTCGTCCGGTATCGCGGTCGGTATGGCAACCAACATTCCGCCGCACAATATCACCGAGGTGATCAACGGCTGCCTGGCCTATATCGACGATGAAGACATCAGCATTGAAGGGCTGATGGAACACATCCCGGGCCCGGACTTCCCGACGGCGGCAATCATCAACGGTCGTCGCGGTATTGAAGAAGCGTATCGCACCGGCCGCGGCAAGATTTACATCCGTGCCCGCGCCGAAGTGGAAGCGGACGCTAAAACCGGCCGTGAAACCATCATTGTTCACGAGATCCCGTATCAGGTGAACAAAGCGCGTCTGATTGAAAAAATCGCCGAGCTGGTAAAAGAAAAACGTGTTGAAGGCATCAGCGCGCTGCGTGACGAGTCTGACAAAGACGGTATGCGCATCGTGATTGAGATCAAACGCGACGCGGTGGGTGAGGTTGTGCTGAACAACCTGTACTCCCAGACTCAGCTTCAGGTCTCCTTCGGTATCAACATGGTTGCACTGCACCATGGTCAGCCGAAGATCATGAACCTGAAAGAGATCCTGAGCGCGTTCGTGCGTCACCGCCGTGAAGTGGTGACCCGTCGTACCATCTTTGAACTGCGCAAAGCGCGCGACCGTGCGCACATCCTTGAAGCGCTGGCGGTTGCGCTGGCCAACATCGACCCGATCATTGAACTGATCCGTCGTGCGCCAACCCCGGCGGAAGCGAAAGCCGGCCTGATTTCCCGTCCGTGGGATCTGGGTAACGTCGCCGCGATGCTGGAACGTGCGGGCGATGACGCAGCGCGTCCAGAGTGGCTGGAACCTGAATTCGGCGTGCGTGACGGTCAGTATTACCTGACTGAACAGCAGGCCCAGGCGATTCTGGATCTGCGTCTGCAGAAACTGACCGGCCTTGAGCACGAAAAACTGCTCGACGAATACAAAGAGCTGCTGGAACAGATTGCCGAGCTGCTGCACATCCTGGGCAGCGCAGAGCGCCTGATGGAAGTGATCCGCGAAGAGCTGGAACTGGTCCGCGATCAGTTCGGCGATGCGCGCCGCACCGAAATCACCGCGAACAGCTCTGATATCAACATTGAAGATCTGATCAACCGCGAAGACGTGGTGGTCACTCTGTCTCACCAGGGCTATGTGAAGTATCAGCCGCTGACCGACTACGAAGCACAGCGTCGTGGCGGTAAAGGCAAATCTGCAGCACGTATTAAAGAAGAAGACTTTATTGACCGCCTGCTGGTGGCCAACACCCATGACACGATCCTTTGCTTCTCAAGCCGTGGTCGTCTGTACTGGATGAAGGTCTATCAGCTGCCGGAAGCGAGCCGCGGCGCGCGTGGTCGTCCAATCGTTAACCTGCTGCCGCTGGAAGCGAACGAACGTATCACCGCCATCCTGCCGGTACGCGAGTACGAAGAGGGCGTGAACGTCTTTATGGCGACCGCCAGCGGTACCGTGAAGAAAACCGCGCTGACCGAGTTCAGCCGCCCACGTTCCGCCGGGATCATCGCGGTGAACCTGAACGAAGGCGACGAGCTGATCGGCGTGGATCTGACCTCCGGTTCTGATGAAGTAATGCTGTTCTCTGCCGCCGGTAAAGTGGTGCGCTTTAAAGAGAATGCCGTCCGCGCGATGGGTCGTACCGCTACGGGCGTTCGTGGTATCAAACTGGCTGGCGAAGACACCGTTGTTTCTCTGATTATTCCGCGCGGTGAAGGGGCTATCCTGACCGTCACGCAGAATGGTTACGGTAAACGTACGGCGGAAGGGGAATACCCAACCAAGTCTCGCGGCACGCAGGGCGTTATCTCTATCAAAGTGACCGAGCGCAACGGTTCCGTTGTGGGCGCGGTGCAGGTGGACGATGCCGACCAGATCATGATGATTACCGATGCCGGTACGCTGGTGCGTACCCGCGTGTCTGAGATCAGCGTGGTGGGGCGTAACACCCAGGGTGTAATCCTCATCCGTACAGCGGAAGATGAAAACGTGGTGGGTCTGCAGCGCGTTGCTGAGCCGGTGGATGACGAAGAGCTCGATTCCATCGACGGTAGCGTTGCGGAAGGCGATGATGATATTGCGCCGGAAGCCGATACTGACGATGACGCAGCGGATGACGCTGACGAGTAATGTCTCCTGATGCAAAAAAGGGCCGGATTCCGGCCCTTTTCTTTTGCACAAGTAGATAAGTCAACGTTGCGACCTGGCGCGTTTACCGCTACCTTAACCACATTCTTTTGACCCCGACGGCGGAGCCTCGCCCCCTTGAAATACCTCGTCTCCTTTCGTACTACGCTGAAAGTCTCTCGCTATCTGTTTCGGGCGCTGGCGCTCCTGCTTTGGCTGCTGGTGGCCTTATTCTCGGTGTTTTACATCGTAAACGCGCTGCACCAGAAAGAAGCGGAAATCCGCCAGGAGTTTAACTTAAGCTCCGACCAGGCCCAGCGCTACATTCAGCGAACGTCTGACGTGATGAAGGAGCTGAAGTATATTGCCGAAAATCGTCTGACGGCGGAAAACGGCATCCTTGCGCTTCGCGGGCGTAATGATAAAACCGAAGTCCCGGACTTCCAGCCCCTGTTCCCGGACTCCGATTGCTCCACCATGAGCAATTCCTGGCGCGGGTCGCTGGAATCCCTTGCCTGGTTTATGCGCTACTGGCGCGACAATTTTTCCGCCGCCTATGACCTGAACCGCGTATTCCTGATTGGCAGCGAAAATCTCTGCATGGCTGACTTTGGCCTGCGGGATGTGCCCGTTGAGCGTGACGATGCGCTGAAAAGCCTGCATGAACGTATTGTGAAATATCGCAATGCGCCGCAGGACGAGCGCGGGAATAACATCTTCTGGGTTAGCCAGGGCCCGCGCCCGGGCGTGGGCTATTTCTACGCCCTGACGCCGGTGTATCTCGGCAATCGCCTGCAGGCGCTGCTGGGGATTGAGCAGACCATCCGCATGGAAAACTTCTTCACCCCGGGCAGCCTGCCCATGGGGGTAACCATTCTGGATGAAAACGGTCATCAGCTGATCTCACTCGCCGGCCCGGATAACCGGTTAAACGTCGAACCGCACTGGATGCAGGAGCGGTCGTGGTTTGGCTATACCTCGGGTTTCCGCGAACTGGTGCTGAAGAAGAGCCTGCCGCCTTCGTCGCTGAGTATTGTCTATTCGCTGCCGGTGGACATGGTGCTTGAGCGGATACGCATTCTCATTATGAATGCCATTCTGCTGAACCTGATCGCGGGCGGGGCGCTGTTCACCCTGGCGCGCATGTATGAGCGGAAAATCTTTATTCCCGCCGAGAGCGACGCCCAGCGGCTGGAGGAGCACGAGCAGTTTAACCGCAAGATTGTTGCCTCGGCACCGGTGGGGATCTGTATTCTGCGTACCCAGGACGGGACCAATATCCTGAGTAACGAACTGGCGCATAACTACCTGAACATGCTGACGCATGAGGACCGGCAGAGGCTGACGCAAATTATCTGCGGCCAGCAGGTTAACTTTGTCGACGTGCTCACCAGCACGCACACCAATCTGCAGATCAGCTTCGTGCATTCCCGCTATCGCAATGAAAACGTGGCGATTTGCGTGCTGGTAGATGTCTCCGCGCGCGTGAAGATGGAAGAGTCGCTGCAGGAGATGGCGCAGGCCGCGGAGCAGGCCAGCCAGTCGAAATCCATGTTCCTTGCCACCGTCAGCCACGAGCTGCGAACGCCGCTGTACGGGATCATCGGTAACCTCGACCTGCTGCAGACGAAAGAGCTGCCGAAAGGGGTCGACAGGCTGGTGACGGCGATGAACAACTCCTCCAGCCTGCTGCTGAAAATCATCAGCGATATTCTCGACTTCTCTAAAATTGAGTCTGAGCAGCTGAAAATCGAGCCGCGGGAGTTCTCGCCGCGCGAGGTCATGAACCACATCAGCGCCAACTATCTGCCGCTGGTGGTGCGTAAACAGCTGGGGCTCTACTGCTTTATCGAACCGGACGTGCCGCTGACGCTGCACGGCGATCCGATGCGCCTGCAGCAGGTCATCTCTAACCTGCTCAACAATGCCATAAAATTCACCGACGTTGGCTGTATCGTGTTGCACGTCTGCCGGGCGGGGGATTACCTGAGCATTCGCGTGCGCGACACGGGCGTCGGCATCCCGGCGAAGGAAGTGGTTCGCCTGTTCGATCCGTTCTTCCAGGTCGGGACCGGCGTGCAGCGTAACTTCCAGGGCACCGGACTGGGGCTGGCGATTTGTGAGAAGCTTGTGAGCATGATGGACGGTGATATCTCGGTGGATACCGAGCCCGGCATGGGCAGCCAGTTCACCATCCGTATTCCGCTCTATTCGGCGCAGTATCCGGCTAAAGCGACGGTTGACGGGCTGAGCGACAAGCGCTGCTGGCTGGCGGTGCATAACGCCTCGCTGAATGACTACCTGACGGCGCTGCTTGCCCACAGCGGCGTGCGGGTGTGCCGCTATGAAGGTCAAACGCCGGACGTGGACGATGTGCTGATCGCCGACGAGATGCCGGATCAGCCGTGGCAGGGAAGAGGGGCGGTGCTCTTCTGTCGTCGCCACATTGGAATTCCTGTCGAGCGTACGCCTGGAGAATGGGTACACAGCGTCGCAACGCCGCACGAGCTGTTGAACCTGCTGGCGCGCATCTACAAAGTGGAGCTGGAAGAGCGCGACGGCGCGGGCGGATTGCCGTCACCGGACTCTCTGGCGTCGGTGAATGACGATATGATGATTCTGGTGGTGGATGACCATCCGATTAACCGCCGCCTGCTGGCTGACCAGCTTGGATCGCTGGGCTACCAGTGCAAAACGGCCAATGACGGCGTGGATGCGCTGAACGTGCTGAGTAAAAATCATATTGATATCGTGCTTAGCGACGTCAACATGCCAAACATGGACGGCTACCGTCTGACGCAGCGCATCCGACAGCTGGGCCTGACGCTGCCGGTAGTGGGCGTAACGGCGAACGCGCTGGCGGAAGAGAAACAGCGCTGTCTTGAGTCAGGCATGGACAGCTGTCTGTCGAAACCGGTGACGCTGGACGTGCTGAAACAGACATTGTCGATTTACGCGGATCGCGTGAGAAAAACCAGAATATAAAAAAGGCCCGCAAGGGCCTTTTACGTTTTTCACCCTCTCCCAGTGGGAGAGGGATGGGGTGAGGGCATCAGGCCGCACACCCGTCCGGGATCAATCCTTGTCCGTTGCGCTCAGCGTGACGGAAGAGAGATAGTTCAGCAGAGCAATATCGTTGTCCACGCCCAGCTTCATCATCGCTGATTTCTTCTGGCTGCTGATGGTTTTAATACTGCGGTTCAGCTTCTTGGCAATCTCGGTCACCAGGAAACCTTCTGCGAACAGGCGCAGAACTTCACTCTCTTTCGGGGACAGGCGTTTGTCACCGTAGCCACCCGCGCTGATTTTTTCCAGCAGGCGAGAGACGCTCTCAGGCGTGAACTTCTTGCCTTTCTGCAGCGCAGCGAGCGCTTTTGGCAGATCGGTCGGTGCGCCCTGTTTCAGCACAATCCCTTCGATGTCCAGATCCAACACCGCGCTCAGGATCGCCGGGTTGTTGTTCATGGTCAGAACAATGATCGAGATGTCCGGGAAGTGACGTTTAATGTATTTGATGAGCGTGATCCCATCACCGTACTTGTCCCCAGGCATGGAGAGATCGGTAATGAGCACGTGTGCATCAAGCTTTGGGAGGTTATTGATCAGTGCTGTAGAGTCTTCAAATTCACCGACTACATTCACCCACTCGATCTGTTCAAGTGATTTGCGAA
>Ga0213829_1003145_pt1 | contig 10160 bp, 8 predicted proteins | sample MC6MC0896MG_FD_180665 | JGI IMG/M metagenome (GOLD analysis project Ga0213829, IMG submission 180665) | Enriched soil aggregate microbial communities from Iowa State University, Ames, United States - MC6-MC0896-MG | ecosystem: Environmental > Terrestrial > Soil > Unclassified | place: USA: Iowa...
TTGGAGGTGATCGATTCAACAGTGGAATCGGTGTTGTCCGAGGTCTGGTAGCTGCCGTTGACCCAGCTGTAGATCTTGGCCCCGGCGAGGTCGAACTGATAGGTGATCTCACTCTCGGTGCGCGGGGTCTCCTGGTACGCCTTGCCTGTCGGGCTGCTGTCGTTGGTGTCCACCGGGTCCATGATCCCCACCGCCACCCGCAGGCCGTCCATCACCGGCGTGCGGTAGGTAATCTGCGAAGTGGGGAACGGATACGGATAACCGGTGCCAATGTTGCCGAACGATACCCCGCCACCGTCCACCAGCCCCAGGGTATCGCTGACCTGGCCATAACCGGCGAGCAATTCATCCAGCAATATGTTGGAACGGGCAAACAGGCCGAAGTCCTTGCCGATCAGCACCTCGCCCCATTGCGGGTTGGCCACCGTGCCATAGAACTGCCGCACGTCGATGGCGGTGTCGGTGCCGTTGGTTTCGCTGTCGTTGATGGTGACCCAGAACGAGGCACGGGCGCCGAGCTTGAGGTCATCGACCTGCTTGCCCATGTTGAAACCCAGATAGTTGGGCAAAAAGCCCATCTTGACCCGCGACTGCCGACGGTCGTACTGCTCGCCGGCACGGTCGACATCGCTGTTGACGTAGAAGGCGTTGACGTAGCCGTCAGTGGAAAACGTGGTCTGGTCCTTGTCGTACAGCATGATCTCGGCCTCGGCCATGGCACTCAAACCGAGGGTCGACAGGCTGGCGAAAAAGGCAGGCAAGTAACGATGCTTGAAGTTCTTATTGTTGTGCATGGCGCGCTCCGCAACGGGGGACTTGATGTCGGAGGCGATTATCGAAAGTGGACCGGCGGCGTCATACGCTGCCTTGGCGCTGGATTTCAGCTGCTTTGGAGTGACGGGTGGAGCGCGGCGAATTCGATGTAAGACCGCGCGCGGGCAAGGCTCGCCACTTAGGGCGTACGCCTGTGGAGCCGACTGGCATCCAGACGAACCGGTACCTCTAGGCGCCCGCCTTGAACAGCATGTAGGCGGCTACCACCACGCAGATGCTGGCGAAACCCATCTGCAAGAGCCGGGCCGGGACGCGCGCACTAAGCTTGCGGCCTATGACCATGCCGCCAATGCTGGCGACAATGAACACCACGCCCACACCGTCGATTCGCACCCCGGCGTGAAACGCACCGATGACGCCGATCGCCGAAATCAGGCTGATCACCATCAAGGAGGTGGCGACGATCCCGCGCATCTGCACGTCGGTCAGTTGCTTGAAGGCCGGGACGATCAGGAAACCGCCGCCCACCCCCAGCAGCCCGGAGACGACCCCGGTCACCGCCCCGAGTGCCGCCAGGGTCGCGGTGCATTTGGCGGTCCAGGAAAAGCGCCCGGTCTGCTGATCGAGCATGCAGTTCTTCTGGCCCCAGTTGGCGTGGCCATGATCGCTTGGCCCTGGCCCCTGGTGCTCACGGCGCAGCATGCGCCAGGCGACCATGACCATCAGCAGGCTGAACAGGATCATCAGGATTTTTTCCGGCAACCGATGGGCGAAGAAGATGCCCACCGGGGAAAAAATCGCCCCGAGCAAGGCGATCAACAGCGCCGCGCGGTAGCGCACCAGACCGTGACGCAAACCATCGATGGCACCGACCGCCGCCGCACTGCCCACCGCGAACAGCGCGACCGGTGCCGCCTGGGTCATGGTCAGACCCAACCCCAGCACCAGGGCCGGCACCGCAAGAATCCCGCCACCGGCACCGGTCAATCCAAGGACCAGGCCCATCACCACCCCAAACAAACCTGCCAACAACATAAGGCACTCATGATCCGCAAGATAAAAGCCGGGAACGCCCGGTATCGTTTGAGTAACAGGATAGAGCCCGTTCAGCTTTTTTCATTAACTGAATCAATACGGGGGTGGTCAACCCGGGGGAAATGAAACTACCCTCAAGGTCTGTCCCCTCCAAAAAAAGCCACCATGCCCGCCTTGATTGAAGCCTTCCTCGACCCCGCCTCGTCCACTTACAGCTACGTCATCTACGAAGCCGACGGCGGTCAATGCGCGATCGTCGATCCCGTGCTCGATTACGACCCCGCCGCCGGACGCACCGGCACGACTCAGGCTGACAGGCTCATCGCCTTCGTCCGCCAGCATCAATTGCAGGTGCAATGGCTGCTGGAAACCCACGCCCACGCCGATCATCTGTCCGCCGCGCCCTATCTGCGCCGGCAACTGGGCGGCAAGATCGCGATCGGTGAATCCATCGGCAAGGTTCAGGACGTGTTCAAGACCCTGTTCAATCTGGAAGCCGGATTTGCCGTCGACGGTTCGCAGTTCGATCACCTGTTCGCGCCTGACGAGTCATTCATGATCGGCAACCTGAAGGCCACGGCCCTGCATGTGCCCGGCCACACCCCGGCGGACATGGCCTATCTGGTCGATGGCGAGCAGATTCTGGTGGGCGATACGCTGTTCATGCCGGACGTCGGTACCGCCCGTTGCGACTTCCCCGGTGGCAATGCCAGCCAGATGTTCGCATCGATCCACAAACTGCTGGCCTTCCCCGCCAGCGTCAGTCTTTACGTCTGCCACGATTACCCCACCGGGGGCCGCGAATCCCGGTGCATGACGACGGTGGGCGAGCAACGCAAAAGCAATATCCACGTCCATGACGGCATCGATGAAGCCGCGTTCGTGACCATGCGCAACCGGCGCGATGCCGGGTTGGGCATGCCGACGTTGTTGCTGCCAGCGATCCAGGTGAATGTGCGGGCGGGGAATTTGCCGCCGGCCGAGGAGAATGGCGTGATCTACCTGAAGATTCCGCTAAATCGCCTGTAGGAAATATCACTTAAATCTTTGAATTTCGTATTTTTTCTGACCGATTTTAGCGACAAAAGCGAACTTGAGTAACGTCTCTCGGCAATCAATACTTCATTGGGCAAACAACCAATGGAGCTTCTTCAATATGGACATTCGTCGCAACCACCGTGATATGACACGGAAAAAAAAAACGCCTTCATCGAGGCGATCCTGAGGCTGAAAAACAACGTCGACAGCGTGCTGCGGCCCGGGCAGCAAAACCGCTACGATGACTTCGTGCAAATCCACAAGAATTCCATGGGGCGGGGCAACCCGCTCATCCCCAACCCCCATCGCAACCCGCTGTTTTACCCATGGCATCGCATTTTTCTGCGTCAATTCGAGTTGGCGCTGCAAGCGGCCGCCAGTGATACGAGCATTACCCTGCCCTACTGGAATTGGCAAATGACTGGAGCAGACAATCCGTTCACTTCAAACTTCATGGGCGGGAACGGTGACAACACGCAAGACCAGCGCGTGACAATAGGACCATTTTCCAGAGAGCACTCCCAATTCGAAGTAAAGGTATGGGACGAGGGAACAGGCAACACCGGCCTGCGCCGTAACCTTGGAGCGGCAGGTGCCTTGCCGTCGCCCGAAACCGTCGTTGCCGCGCTGAATAGAACACCCTATTGGCTGGAACCGGTCGGCTGGGAAAATGTTTCAGAAAATGAACTGCACAATCCGGTACACACCTGGATAGGCGGCAACATGGCGGAAGCATCGTCCTCCAACGACCCGATATTTTTCTTGCACCATTGCTATCTCGATCTGTTATGGGAGCGTTGGAAACACCAGCACCCGAATACGCCAGGCTTTGCGCCCCGGGACGACGCTCCTAACGGGGTGACTGGATCAACGCTGATTTTTCATCCAGAAAACGAGCCAGCGCCCTGGGCGCAAACCTATACGGTCGAGCAAACGCTTTTTACAGGAAATCTCGATTATCGATATGACTACATTTGACGGTGTGTAGCCCTCAACCGCCCAAGGTAAGACCGTTGGCCGGCAACGGCAGCGCCGTCTTGTAGCGCACCTGCTTGAGCGCAAAGCTTGACCGGATGTTGGCCACCCCCGGGACCTTGGTCAGAAAATCCATCATAAAGCGCTCAAGCGACTGAATGGTCGGCACCAGCACCCGGATCAAATAATCCGGGTCGCCGGCCATCAGGTAGCACTCCATGACTTCCGGGCGATCCGAGATTGCCTCCTCGAAATGCTGCAGGGCCTCTTCCACCTGTTTCTCCAGGCTGACATGAATGAACACATTCACGTGCAGCCCCAACAGATCGGCATCCAGCAAGGTGACCTGTTCGCGAATCAGCCCCAGTTCTTCCATCGCCTTGACCCGGTTGAAACAGGGTGTCGGCGACAGGTTGACCGAGCGCGCGAGGTCGGCGTTTGTGATCCGCGCGTTCTCCTGCAGGCTGTTCAAAATGCCGATATCGGTACGGTCCAGTTTACGCATGAGACAAAAACACCTGTGTTTTTATGTTTATGCAGAATTTTTATCCTCAAATGACATCAAGCGCAACGAAAGACAGAGAAATATTCTCCTTGGCCCGGCCTATGATTGTTGTAGGACAAGAATTCTCCTACAGAGAATGAAGGTCAGCTCACTACAAGAATTTCACAAGATCGAGCGTAGAAGCCATGAACCAAGCGTACGAACCGCTGCGCCTGCACGTTCCAGAACCTTCGGGCCGTCCAGGGTGCAAAACCGACTTCTCCTACCTGCGTCTGACCGATGCCGGTCTGTCGCGCAAACCCCCAATCGATATCGAACCAGCCGAAACGGCCGACCTGGCCAAGGGCCTGATTCGCGTGCTCGACGACCAGGGCAACGCTCTCGGCGAATGGGCTGAAGGCGTGCCGGTGGAGATCCTGCGTAAAGGCATGCGGGCCATGCTCAAGACGCGGATCTATGACAACCGCATGGTGGTCGCCCAGCGTCAGAAAAAAATGTCGTTCTATATGCAGAGCCTCGGCGAAGAAGCCATCGGCAGCGGCCAGGCCCTGGCATTGAACATCGACGACATGTGTTTCCCGACCTACCGCCAGCAAAGCATCCTGATGGCGCGGGACGTGCCGCTGGTGGACCTGATCTGCCAGCTGCTGTCCAACGAGCGCGACCCGCTCAAGGGCCGCCAGTTGCCAATCATGTATTCGGTCAAGGACGCGGGGTTCTTCACTATTTCCGGCAACCTCGCCACCCAGTTCATCCAAGGCGTGGGCTGGGGCATGGCCTCGGCGATCAAGGGCGACACCAAGATAGCCTCGGCCTGGATCGGCGACGGCGCCACTGCTGAATCGGATTTCCACACCGCCCTCACTTTCGCCCACGTCTACCGTGCCCCGGTGATCCTCAACGTGGTCAACAACCAGTGGGCGATTTCCACGTTCCAGGCGATTGCCGGTGGTGAAGCCACGACCTTTGCCGGTCGTGGCGTCGGCTGTGGCATTGCCTCCTTGCGGGTCGATGGCAACGACTTCGTCGCGGTCTACGCAGCTTCTGCCTGGGCTGCCGAACGCGCCCGACGCAACCTGGGCCCGACCATGATCGAATGGGTCACCTACCGCGCCGGTCCGCATTCCACCTCTGATGATCCGTCCAAATACCGTCCTGCCGACGACTGGAGCTATTTCCCGCTGGGCGACCCGATTGCGCGCCTCAAGCAGCACTTGGTGAAAGTCGGCCAATGGTCTGAAGAGGAACACCTCGCCGTCAGCGCCGAACTGGAAGCCGAAGTGATCGCCGCGCAAAAACAGGCCGAGCAGTACGGCACCCTCGCCGGTGGCCAGATCCCGAGCGCCGCGACCATGTTCGAGGACGTCTACAAAGAGATGCCGGAGCATTTGAAGCGCCAGCGCCAGGAGTTGGGGATCTGACATGAACGATCACAACAGCAATATTCAGTTGGATACCGCCATGACCACGACCACCATGACCATGATCCAGGCCCTGCGCTCGGCCATGGATGTGATGCTTGAGCGTGATGACAACGTCGTCGTATTCGGCCAGGACGTGGGCTACTTCGGCGGCGTATTCCGTTGCACCGAAGGCCTGCAGACCAAGTACGGCACCTCCCGGGTGTTCGACGCGCCGATCTCCGAAAGCGGGATCGTCGGCGTCGCCGTGGGCATGGGCGCCTACGGTTTGCGCCCGGTGGCCGAAATCCAGTTCGCCGACTACGTCTACCCGGCCTCGGACCAGATCATTTCCGAAGCCGCCCGCCTGCGTTACCGCTCGGCCGGCGAGTTCACCGCGCCGATGACCCTGCGCATGCCTTGCGGCGGCGGCATCTACGGCGGCCAGACCCACAGCCAGAGCATCGAGGCGATGTTCACCCAGGTCTGCGGCCTGCGCACGGTCATGCCGTCCAACCCTTACGACGCCAAGGGCCTGCTAATCGCCTCCATCGAAAACGATGACCCGGTGATCTTCCTTGAGCCAAAACGCCTGTACAACGGTCCGTTCGACGGTCACCACGACCGTCCGGTGACCCCGTGGTCGAAACACCCCGCCGCACAAGTGCCGGACGGTTACTACACGGTGCCGCTGGACGTTGCCGCCATCACCCGTCCGGGCAAGGCGGTCACTATCCTGACGTACGGCACCACCGTTTACGTGTCGCAAGTCGCCGCCGAAGAAACCGGTATCGACGCCGAAGTCATCGACCTGCGCAGCCTGTGGCCGCTGGACCTGGACACCATCGTCAAATCGGTGAAGAAAACCGGACGCTGCGTCATCGTTCACGAAGCCACTCGCACCTGCGGTTTCGGCGCCGAACTGGTCGCCCTGGTGCAGGAACACTGCTTCCACTACCTGGAAGCGCCAATCGAGCGCGTCACCGGCTGGGACACCCCCTACCCGCATGCGCAAGAGTGGGCGTATTTCCCAGGGCCGTCCCGAGTGGGCGCGGCGTTGAAACGGGTCATGGAGGTCTGAATGGGCACGCACGTTATTAAAATGCCGGACATTGGCGAAGGTATTGCAGAAGTTGAGTTGTCGGTGTGGCACGTCAAGGTCGGCGACATGGTTGTCGAAGATCAGGTGCTGGCGGACGTGATGACCGACAAGGCGATGGTCGACATCCCGTCCCCGGTGCACGGCAAGGTGATTGCGCTCGGCGGACAGCCTGGCGAAGTCATGGCGGTGGGCAGCATCCTGATCAGCATTGAAGTCGAAGGCGCGGGCAACGTTAAAGAATCGGCGCAGCCGGTGGCTGCTACCGTTAAAGAAGCGCCGGTCGTAGCGCCGAAAGCTGCAGCGGTGAATGAAAGCAAACCGGTTGCGGCGCCGCGTCCGGCTGCCGTTTGCCAAGGCCCGATGGTGGCTCGCGAGGCCCATGAGCGCCCGCTGGCCTCCCCGGCCGTGCGCAAACATGCGCTGGATCTGGGCATCGAGTTACGTCTGGTACGTGGCACCGGCCCTGCCGGTCGCGTGTTGCACGAAGACCTCGAGACCTATCTGGCACAAGGTCAGCAACCACAGTCGTCCGTGGCGGCCGCTTACGCCCAGCGTAATGATGAAGAACAGATCCCCGTTATCGGCATGCGCCGCAAGATCGCCCAGCGCATGCAGGATGCCACCCAGCGCGCCGCTCATTTCAGCTATGTCGAGGAAATCGACGTCACCGCCGTGGAAGAGTTGCGCGCGCATTTGAACGAAAAACACGGTGCGACCCGTGGCAAGCTGACCTTGTTGCCGTTCCTGGTCCGCGCCCTGGTCGTCGCCCTACGCGACTTCCCGCAGATCAACGCCCGTTACGACGACGAAGCCCAGGTCATCACCCGCCTCGGCGCGGTGCACGTGGGCATCGCCACCCAGGCGGACATCGGTTTAATGGTGCCGGTAGTGCGTCACGCCGAAGCCCGCAGCCTGTGGGACAGCGCCACGGAAATCTCGCGCCTGGCCACCGCTGCGCGCACTGGCAAGGCCAGCCGCGATGAACTGTCCGGTTCAAGCATCACCCTGACCAGCCTCGGCGCGTTGGGCGGCATCGTCAGCACCCCGGTGCTGAACCTGCCGGAAGTGGCGATCGTCGGCGTGAACAAAATCGTCGAACGGCCGATGGTGGTCAAGGGCCAGATCGTGATCCGCAAGATGATGAACCTCTCCAGTTCCTTCGATCACCGCGTGGTCGACGGCATGGACGCGGCGCAATTCATCCAGGCCGTTCGTGGCTTGCTCGAACAACCCGCCACGTTGTTCGTGGAATAAGTATTGGTGGAGCAAGGCATGCAAACTTTGAACACTACGCTACTGATCATCGGCGGCGGCCCTGGCGGCTATGTAGCAGCGATTCGTGCCGGCCAGCTGGGCATCCCGACCATCCTGGTGGAAGGCGAATCCCTGGGCGGTACCTGCCTGAACATCGGCTGCATTCCGTCCAAGGCGCTGATCCATGTCGCCGAACAGTTTCACCAGACGCAACACCACAGCCAGCACTCGGCACTGGGCATCAGCGTTTCGGCGCCGACCCTGGACATCGGCAAGAGCGTCGAATGGAAGGACGGCATCGTCGATCGCCTGACCACTGGTGTCTCGGCGCTGCTGAAGAAGAACAAGATTCAGGTGATCCAGGGCTGGGCCAAGGTCATCGACGGCAAGACGGTTGAAGTCGGCGACACGCGGATCCAGTGCGAACACCTGGTGTTGGCCACCGGCTCGAAAAGCGTGAACCTGCCGATGCTGCCGATTGGCGGACCGATCATCTCCTCCACCGAAGCCCTGGCGCCGACGTCCGTGCCAAAACGGCTGGTGGTGGTGGGTGGCGGTTACATCGGTCTGGAGTTGGGGATTGCCTATCGCAAGCTCGGTGCCGAGGTCAGCGTGGTCGAGGCGCAAGAGCGGATCCTGCCAGCCTACGACGCCGAACTGACCCAACCTGTGTATGACGAACTGAAAAAGCTCGGCATCAGGCTTTACTTGAAGCACAGCGTGGAAGGCTTTGATTCACAAGGTAATACATTGCAAGTTCGTGACCCGAACGGTGACACCCTGAATCTGGAAACCGATCAAGTGCTGGTGGCTGTCGGCCGCAAACCCAACACCCAGGGCTGGAACCTCGAAGCGCTGAAGCTGGATATGAACGGCTCGTCGATCAAAATCGATAACCGCTGCCAGAGCAGCATGCGCAACGTGTACGCCATCGGCGACCTGAGCGGCGAACCGATGCTCGCGCACCGGGCCATGGCCCAGGGCGAGATGGTGGCCGAATTGATCAGCGGTAAATCCCGCGAGTTCAACCCGACCGCCATCGCCGCCGTGTGCTTCACCGACCCGGAACTGGTGGTGGTCGGCAGGACGCCCGACGAGGCCAAGGCAGCGGGGCTGGACTGCATTGTGTCGAGCTTTCCGTTTGCGGCCAATGGCCGGGCGATGACCCTGGAATCGAAAAGCGGCTTCGTGCGGGTCGTGGCGCGGCGTGACAATCATGTGATTGTCGGCTGGCAGGCGGTCGGCGTGGGTGTGTCGGAGTTGTCGACGGCGTTTGGCCAGAGCCTGGAAATGGGCGCGCGGCTGGAAGATATCGCCGGGACGATCCATGCGCATCCGACCTTGGGCGAAGCGGTGCAGGAAGCGGCGTTGCGGGCCCTCGGCCACGCACTGCACCTATAAACCGGACCTGTAGGAGCGAGGCTTGCCCGCGAACAAGACACCACGGTGTATCTGAACCACAGCGTTATCGTTGTTCGCGGGCAAGCCTCGCTCCTACAAAGGATCGCATTCCGGGCTGCGAAAAGGCCCCGGAATGAAGTATTGTTGTCCCCATCCAGAAAAACGTCAGAAGCCTTGAACCGTTTCGGCGGTTGATAAGCGATAGAGGGTGTCATGGGTAACGAAAGCATCAATTGGGACAAGCTGGGTTTTGACTACATCAAGACAGACAAGCGCTATTTGTCGCACTGGCGTAATGGCGAGTGGGACGCAGGCACCCTGACCGAAGACAATGTGCTGCACATCAGCGAAGGCTCCACTGCCCTTCACTATGGCCAGCAATGCTTCGAAGGCCTGAAGGCCTATCGGTGCAAGGACGGTTCGATCAACCTGTTCCGTCCAGACCAGAACGCCGCGCGCATGCAGCGCAGCTGCGCGCGCCTGCTGATGCCGCAGGTGTCCACCGAGCAGTTCATCGAAGCCTGCAAGGACGTGGTCCGCGCCAACGAGCGCTTCATCCCGCCTTACGGCACCGGCGGCGCGCTGTACCTGCGCCCGTTCGTGATCGGCGTGGGTGACAACATCGGCGTGCGTACCGCCCCCGAGTTCATCTTCTCGATCTTCTGCATCCCGGTCG
>Ga0213829_1003148_pt1 | contig 10155 bp, 7 predicted proteins | sample MC6MC0896MG_FD_180665 | JGI IMG/M metagenome (GOLD analysis project Ga0213829, IMG submission 180665) | Enriched soil aggregate microbial communities from Iowa State University, Ames, United States - MC6-MC0896-MG | ecosystem: Environmental > Terrestrial > Soil > Unclassified | place: USA: Iowa...
GCCGGCATCGTCGTGACCGCGATGGTGCAGAGCAGCAACGCCACGGCCATGCTCGTGACTTCCTTCGTCGGTCAGGGCCTGATGGCGCTGACTCCGGCGCTGGCGACCATGCTCGGCGCCGACGTCGGTACGGCGCTGATGGCGCGGGTGCTGACGTTCGACCTGTCGTGGCTGTCGCCGCTGCTGATTTTCCTCGGGGTGATTTTCTTTCTGTCGCGCAAACAGACGCGGCTCGGGCAGATGGGCCGGGTCAGCATCGGTCTGGGGCTGATCATTCTCGCGCTGCAACTGATCGTCGAAGCCGCCGCACCGATTACCCACGCCCAAGGGGTGAAGGTGATCTTTGCTTCGCTGACCGGCGACATCCTCCTCGACGCCTTGGTCGGCGCATTGTTCGCGATGATTTCCTACTCCAGCCTCGCCGCCGTTCTGCTGACCGCGACGCTGGCCGGCGCGGCGGTGATCAGCCTGCCGGTGGCGATCGGTCTGGTGATCGGCGCCAACATCGGCAGTGGCGTGCTGGCGTTCATGAGCACCAGCATGCAGAACGCCGCCGGGCGGCAAGTGGCGCTGGGCAGCCTGCTGTACAAGTTGATCGGCCTGCTGCTGATCATCCCGGTGCTCGATCCGCTGGTGCACTGGATGGACGGCCTGGATTTCAGCCCGCAGGAAATGGTCATCGGCTTCCACTTGCTCTACAACACCGCGCGCTGCCTGGTCCTGCTGCCCAGTGTTTCGCCGATGGCACGCCTGTGCGCCTGGCTGCTGCCGGAGCGCCCGGAGGTCAACGGCACCGCCAAGCCGCGGCATCTCGATGCGACAGCGCTGGTCACCCCGAGCCTGGCGCTGGCCAACGCGGCCCGCGAGACCCTGCGCATGGGCGACCTGATCGACAACATGCTCGACGCGATGCTTGATGTACTGCGCGGCAAGCAGACCGCTATCACTCAGGAGATGCGCCGACTGACCGATGACGTCGAAGCGTTGTACAGCGCGATCAAGCTGTATCTGGCGCAAATGCCCCGCGAGGATCTCGGCGAGCAGGACAGTCGGCGCTGGGCAGAGACCATCGAGCTGGCGATCAACCTGAAACTGGCCAGCGACCTGATCGAACGCATGCTGCGCAAAGTGCAGCAGCAGAAGACTTCGCAGCGTCGGTCGTTTTCCGAAGAAGGCCTGGAGGATCTGGCCGGTCTGCATCAGCAACTGATCGCCAACCTGCGCCTGGGCCTGTCAGTGTTTCTCAGTGGCGACAAGGAAAGCGCTCGTCAGCTGTTGCGCGAGAAACGTCGCTTTCGCGCGCAGGAACGGCGTCTGGCCCATGCCCATGTCAGCCGTTTGCAACGTAAGATCGTGCAGAGTCTGGAAACCAGTTCGCTGCATCTGGAGCTGATTGCCGATATGAAGCGCTTGAACTCGCTGTTTTGCAGCAGTGCTTATGTAGTGCTGGAAACGGCCGATACCGGGGCGCTGGAAGCGGATGATATTGCCGACATTACGCATTCGCCTTGAACGTCTGGGGCTGGGGTCAGTCAGTAACATTGATTCAGCCTTAAGACCTTCGCGAGCAAGCTCGCTCCCACATTTGAAATGCATTCCCCTGTGGGAGCGAGCTTGCTCGCGAATGCCGGCCTGAATAGCGACACGGATCTCCAAATCAGCCGTATGGAAGCCTGTTATGCGTTGCCTGTTGTTCGCCTGTCTGTTGCTCGGTTCCCTGCCCGCCTTCGCCGTTGATCGCTTTCAGGTCGAAGGCTATGCGTTGCCCAACGGTTTGCAGCTGTTGCTCAAGCCCGGCACCGAGCGCGGGCATGTGGCGATTCGTCTGGTGGTGGGCGTCGGTCTCGACGATTTCGATTGCGATGAAAAAGAGCTGCCGCACCTGCTCGAGCATCTGCTGTTCAGCGGTGTCGACGCCACTGGCGAAGGTGGTCTCGAGGAGCGCATGCAGGCGCTGGGCGGTGAGTGGAACGCGTTCACCAGCAATGCCGACACCACATTCGTCATCGAAGCCCCGGCGAAGAACCAGCGCAAGGTCCTCGACCTGCTGCTCGACCTTTTGACCCAGACCCGCATCGACGACAACGCGATCAACGCCGCCAAGCGTGTGGTCGAGCGCGAGGACGGCGGCCACTACACGCGCCTGCAACGCTTTCTCGACCGCCAGGATCTGGGTCACACCGCGAGCAATCAACTGGCGGTGGAATTGGGCCTGAAATGCCCGCAACGCGCCGAGGTCGGTCACCTGACCCAGAAGCAACTGGAGAAGGTGCGCAAGACCTGGTACGCACCGAACAACATGACCCTGATCGTCGTCGGCGAACTCGACAAACTGCTGCCGGCCTATCTGGAACGCACCTGGGGCGCGCTCGAAGCGGTGGAGCCGGCCGAACACCGTGAGCTGCCGGACATCCGCACCAGCGCCGCCCATGAACGCACCCTCACCCGCAGCTTCATCGGCGACAGCGCCAAGTTGCACTGGCTGGTGCCGGAGCCGATGCTCGACGATCAGTACGACGAGACCTTCGACATCCTCAAGGACTACCTCGACTGGGCGCTGTACCGGCAGATTCGCCTGAATCACGGCTTGTCCTACGGGCCATGGGCCGAGCGCGAAGTGTTTGGCGGGGTCGGCTTCATGAGTCTCAATGCCGACGTAGATCGCGATGATGTCGACGAAGCCCGGCAAGTGCTGGAAGACCTCAAGGCCGACCTGCTGAAAAACGGCCTCGACCCGGACACCTTCGCCCGGATCAAACAGGCGGCCATCGCCCATCAGGCCTGGGCGGTACAAGGCAACAGCGCGATGGCCGACTACTACTGGAGCGCGCTGGGCGATTACGAGGACGGGCGCTTTGCCAACCCTGCCCGCGAGTTGCAAGGCGTGACCCTGGACACGGCGAACAAGGCCATGCGCGAGTTGCTGTTGCAACCGGGATATCTGCGGATCGAGAAGCCGTTGCTCAGTGATGATCAGGTGTTGTGGCTGGTGGCGGGTGGATTGGGCGTCGTGCTGCTCATCCTGGTGGGTTGGCGCTTGCACCGCCGTAAGCCAGCCGAACACTGAACCTGTGGGAGCGGGCTTGCTCGCGAAGGCGGTGTGTCATTCAGCAATGATGTCGACTGACACGGCCCCTTCGCGAGCAAGCCCGCTCCCACAGGGATCCGTGCTGATTTTACTGACCGGGAGCCTCGCCACGTCGCCCGGCGGGCGGTACTCTGTCGAGGTTTTTCCCTATCCAGTCGTGAACCGCCACCATGCAGAAAATCCCCCTCCTGATCCAGCGCATTCTCGAGCTGATGAAGCGCTACCCCGGGGTGATTGCGCTTGGCGGTTTCATCTCCGGGGTCGGCAGTTTCATTCTGGTCGATCGCCAGCAGGGGCTGGCGAGCTGGATAACCGTCATCATGCTGCTGAGCTGGATCTGGCTGATGCTGGAAAACACCCTGACCGGCCTGTTCACGCGCATCTTCAAGCGGGAAATCCCCCAGCCGCTGCTGCGTTACGCGACGCAGATGATTCACCAGGAAAGCCTGTTTTTCGTCCTGCCGTTCTTCTTCATCACCACCACCTGGAACAGCGGCCAACTGATCTTCACCGGCCTGCTGTGCATCGCCGCGTTGATCTCGATTGTCGATCCGCTCTATTACAAGTGGCTGGCGCCACGGCGTTGGGCGTTTCTTGCGTTGCACACCCTGACCCTGTTCGCCGCCCTGCTCACCGCGCTGCCGGTGATCATGCACCTGACCACCGCGCAGAGTTTCAAATGGGCGCTGGGCACGGCGGTGGTGTTGTCGTTCCCGAGTCTGGCGTCGATCTTCCCGATCCGCACGGTGCGCAACGCGCTGGCGATTCTGTGCATCACCTTCGGCATCGGCGCGGTCGGCTGGACGCTGCGCTCGTGGGTGCCACCGGCGACGCTGTGGATGACCGACGTGGCGATCAGCACCCAGTTGCAGGATCGCACCCCCGGCGCCAGCCTCGACCAGGTCAGCGCCGAGCAGATCCGCAGCGGCGGCCTCTACGCCTACACCGCAATCAACGCGCCGCGCGGGCTGGATGAGCGGATCTACCACGTGTGGCAGTTCGACGGCAAAGAGGTCGACCGCATCGCTCTCGACATCCACGGCGGGCGCAAGGAAGGCTACCGGGCGTGGACGCACAAGCAGAACTTCCCCGGCAACCCGGTGGGCAAGTGGCAGGTGCGGGTGCTGACTGAAGACGGTCAGGTGATCGGCGTGCTGCGTTTCGAAGTGACAGACAGCACAGCGATCAAAGAAAAGTAATCCGGTTCGTGCTATTACGTTAGTTCGCTTAATAGCCGGACAAGCACGGAGCTTATGATCAGCAGCTCAATGAGCGGTAATGCCCAACTGGACACGTCAATCAGCCCTGCCCGCCTGCGGGTTTCCGGGGACTGGACGCTTGCCCATTACGCCGACCTCAAGCACCTGACCGAAAAACTGACCGGCCAGTACGACGCCGATACCGTGGTTGATCTCAACAGCCTCGGTGCGCTCGACACTGCGGGCGCTTCGTTGCTGGTGGAGCTGCTCGGTTCCGAGCGTCTGGGCAAATCCGCCGAACACCCCGACTGCACGATTTCCCAGGCCGACCGCGCGTTGCTGCAAACGGTGTATCGCTCGCTGACTGATTTCTGTGTGCCGGTCAAAGAGCCGGAAGTCAGTGTCAGCGTGCAACTGCTGACCCGCATCGGGCGCGCCGTGGAAACGGTCTGGCAGGACACCCTGCAAGTGCTGGGTTTCATCGGCCTGATCCTCGAAACCATCGCCCGCAACCTGTTGCGCCCCAAGCGCTGGCGCATCACCCCCGTCGTCGCCCACATCGAACAGACCGGTCTCGACGCCGCGCCGATCGTGGCGCTGCTGACTTTTCTGGTCGGCGCGGTGGTGGCGTTTCTCGGCGCCACAGTGCTGGCCAGTTTCGGTGCGACGATCTTTACCGTGGATCTGGTGGGCTTTTCCTTCCTGCGTGAGTTCGGTGTGTTGCTCACGGCGATCCTGATGGCCGGGCGCACCGCCAGTGCGTTCACCGCGCAGATCGGCTCGATGAAGGCCAACGAGGAGATCGACGCGATCCGCACCCTCGGCCTCGACCCGATGGAACTGCTGGTGGTGCCGCGTGTGTTGGCGATGCTGGTGGCGCTGCCGATGCTGACGTTTCTGGCGATGCTCTGCGGGATCATCGGCGGAGGCGTGGTGTGTGCAGTGTCGCTGGGGATTTCGCCGGCGATGTTTCTCTCGCTGCTGCAGAGCGACATCGGTATTCAGCACTTTCTGGTCGGCTTGGTGAAAGCCCCGGTCTTTGCCTTCCTGATTGCCACGATCGGTTGCCTGGAAGGCTTCAAGGTCAGCGGCAGCGCCGAATCGGTCGGTGCGCACACCACGTCTGCCGTGGTGCAGTCGATTTTTGTGGTGATCGTGCTCGATGCGGTGGCTGCGCTGTTTTTCATGGAGATGGGCTGGTGAGTCGTCTACCCCGCGCGCCCTCGGAGGCGGTGATCGAAGTCCGTGGCCTGTGCAATCGCTTTGGCAGCCAGAGCGTGCACGAGAATCTCGATCTGGATTTGTACAAAGGCGAAATCCTCGCCGTGGTCGGCGGCTCCGGCAGCGGTAAATCGGTGCTGTTGCGCAGCATTGTCGGCCTGCGCCGGCCTAGCGAAGGTAACGTAAAGGTGTTCGGACAGAACCTGCCGAGCCTGTCCGAGCATGAGCGTTCGCTGGTCGAGCGGCGCTTTGGCGTGCTGTTCCAGAAAGGTGCGCTGTTCTCCTCGCTGACGGTGACCGAGAACGTCGCCCTGCCGCTGATCGAACACGCCGGCCTGAGCCGCCACGACGCCGAGCATCTGGCGGCGGTGAAGCTGGCGCTGGCCGGGCTGCCGCTGTCGGCGGCGGACAAATACCCGGCCTCGCTGTCCGGCGGCATGATCAAGCGCGCCGCGCTGGCGCGGGCGCTGGCGCTGGACCCGGATATCCTGTTTCTCGACGAACCCACCGCCGGCCTCGATCCGATTGGCGCGGCGCAGTTCGATCAACTGATCCTGACCTTGCGCGATGCGCTGGGCCTGAGTGTGTTTCTGGTGACCCACGACCTCGACACGCTCTACACCATCACCGACCGGGTGGCGGTGCTGGCGCAGAAGAAGGTGCTGGTGGCCGGCCCTATCGATGTGGTGTCGGAAACCGATGACGCGTGGATTCACGAATACTTCCACGGCCCGCGTGGCCGCTCGGCGCTGGACGCCGCCAAATTGCTTAACGAGGTCTGACATGGAAACCCGAGCCCATCATGTGTTGATCGGCCTGTTCTCGGTGATAGTGGTTGCAGGCGCCCTGCTCTTCGGCCTGTGGCTGGCCAAGTCCAGCGTCGACAGCGAGTTCAAGGATTATGAAGTGGTCTTCAACGAGGCGGTCAGCGGCCTGTCCAAGGGCAGCCCGGTGCAGTACAGCGGGATCAAGGTCGGTGATGTGGTCAACCTGCGCCTCGACCCGAAAGACCCACGCCGGGTGCTGGCGCGGATTCGTCTGGGCGGTGACACCCCGGTCAAGGAAGACACCGAGGCCAAACTGGCACTGGCCGGGATCACCGGGACCTCGATCATTCAGCTCAGCGGCGGCACCCCGCAGAGCCCGAAGCTGCGTGGGCATGACGGCGATCTGCCGACCATCGTCGCCTCGCCCTCGCCCATTTCCCGGCTGCTCAACGACAGCAACGACCTGATGACCGGCATCACCGCGCTGCTGAGCAATGCCAACCAGATGTTCTCCCCGCAGAACGTCGAGCGCGTCAGCAACACCCTGGCGCATCTGGAGCAGACCACCGGTTCGATCAACGATCAGCGCGGCGACCTGCGCCAGGCCATGCAGCAACTGGCGAGCGTCGGCAAGCAGGCCGGCAGCATGCTCGAGCAAACTTCGGCGCTGATGCGCAACGCCAACGGCCTGCTCAACGGTCAGGGCAAGCAGGCGCTGGGCAGTGCCGAGCAGGCGATGAAGTCGCTGGAGCAAAGCAGCGCCACCATCAACGGCCTGTTGAGCAAGAACCAGAACTCCCTCGACAACGGCCTGCAGGGCCTCAATGGCCTGGCGCCGGCGATCCGCGAACTGCGCGAAACCCTGACCTCGCTGCGCGGCATTTCCCAACGCCTGGAGGCCAACCCGAGCGGCTACCTGCTGGGCAGCGACAAGAACAAGGAATTCACCCCATGAAGCTGACTCACTTCGCCCTCCTCGCCAGTTTCACTCTGCTCTCGGCGTGCTCGATCCTGCCCAAGGCCGAGCCATCGGATGTCTATCGCCTGCCCGCCACGCAAGCGCCCGCCTCGTCCAGCTCAGCGGCGACCCAGCACTGGTCGCTGCGCCTGAACAAGTTGCAGGCCAGCGAAGCGCTGAACCGGCCGAACATCGCGGTGATTCCACAGGGCGACGTGATCAGCAGCTACAAGGCCTCGCGCTGGAGCGATCCGGCGCCGGTGCTGGTGCGTAATCGGCTGCTCGATGGCTTTGCCCGCGATGGTCGGGTGACGCTGCTCAGTACCGATGACAGCAACTTCGCGGCGGATCTGGAACTGGGCGGCAGTTTGCAGGCGTTTCAGACCGAGTATCAGGGCAATCAGGCCAGCGTCGTGGTGCGCGTCGATGCGCTGCTGGTGCGCGGCTATGACCAGAAGATCCTCGCCAGCCGCCGCTTTGAAGAGCGCCAGCCTTTGAATGATGTGCAGGTGCCAGCGGTGGTGGCGGGTTTTGGACAGGCCAGTGATCGTCTCACTGCAAAGGTCGTCGCGTGGGCTGTTCAGCAAGGCCAGCAATTCGCCCAACAACCCAGACCTTAAGCCCCACGCAAAACCAATGTAGGAGTGAGCCTGCTCGCGATAGCGGTTTACCAATCACATTAGTGGTGACTGAATTACCGCTATCGCGAGCAGGCTCACTCCTACAGTTTTGATTTGTGGTTAGCCGAAGAACCAGTAGCAGACGCCGATGGCGCCGAGTACGCCGGCCAATTCGGCCAGCAGCGCGCATCCAACGGCGTGCCTTGCGCGCTGAATCCCCACCGCACCGAAATACACCGCCAGCACATAGAACGTGGTTTCGGTACTGCCCTGAATCGTCGCCGCCACCAGCGCCGGGAAGCTGTCGACACCGGAGGTCTTCATGGTCTCGATCAGCATCGCCCGTGCGGCGCTGCCGGAAAACGGTTTGACCATCGCCGTCGGCAATGCATCGACAAACCTTGTGTCCCAACCGGCCCATTCGATCAGATGACGAATGCCGTCCAGACCAAAATCCAGCGCCCCGGAAGCCCGTAGCACACCAATGGCGCAGAGCATCGCCACCAGATACGGCAGCAGGTTCCTGGCGACGTCGAAGCCCTCTTTGGCGCCCTCGACGAACGCCTCGTAGACCTTCACCTTGCGTAACGCGCCGATCACCAGGAACAGCATGATCAGGCCGAACAGCGTCAGGTTGCCAAGGATCGACGACAGCCCGGCCAGCGCCGTGGCCGACATTGTCGCCAGCAGCGCCATGAACCCGCCGAGGATCAGTGCGCCAGGAATCAGATAGGCCAGCACCACCGGGTCCCAGATACGCAGGCGCTGCATGAATGCCACCGAAAGGAAGCCGACGATGGTCGAGCAACTGGTCGCCAACAGAATCGGCAGGAATACCAGGGTCGGGTCCGGTGCGCCTTGCTGGGCGCGGTACATGAAGATCGTCACCGGCAGCAGGGTCAGCGACGAGGCGTTGAGCACCAGGAACAGGATCTGCGCGTTGCTGGCAATGGTCGCGCTGGGGTTGAGCTCCTGCAGCGCCTTCATCGCCTTGAGGCCGATCGGCGTGGCGGCGTTGTCCAGGCCCAGGCCGTTGGCGGCGAAGTTCAGGGTAATCAGACCGAGCGCCGGGTGCCCCGCCGGGACTTCCGGCATCAGCCGCAGGAACAGCGGGCCCAGCACTTTGGCCAGCCATTCGACGATCCCGGCCTTCTCGGCGATGCGCAGGAAGCCCAGCCACAGGGTCAGCGTGCCGAACAGCAGCACCATGACCTCGACCGAGAGTTTGGCCATGGCGAAAATGCTTTCCACCATCGCCGCGAAAATCCCGGCGTTGCCACCGACCAGCCACTGCACCAGCGCAGATATTGCCGCCACGACGAAGAAGCCAAGCCACAGGCCATTAAGCATCAGTCAAATCCCCCGGAAGATGCGGCGAATGATAGCGGGGTCGCCAGAAACGACAAACCCCGGATTGCTCCGGGGTTTGTCTGGCCTACTCGGTCCAATGTAGGAGTGAGCCTGCTCGCGATTGCGGTGTATCAAACAACAGAGATGTTGAATGTACAGCCCTCATCGCGAGCAGGCTCACTCCTACAGGATTTGTGTCAGTTCTTGGAGATCTCGCCAGCCGGCAGTTTTTCCTTGCTGCGCCAGTGCGGCAGGGAGTTCCAGTAGCGCTCGCCCTTGGCGTCGTCGTACATGCCTTCCCAACGCGCGATAACCAGGACTGCCAGAGCGTTGCCGATCACGTTCAGTGCGGTACGCGCCATGTCCATGATGCGGTCGACACCGGCGATGAACGCCAGGCCTTCCAGCGGGATACCGACGCTGCCCAGCGTCGCCAGCAGCACCACGAAGGACACGCCAGGTACGCCGGCGATGCCTTTGGAGGTGACCATCAGGGTCAGCACCAGCAGCAATTGCTGGCTGATCGACAGGTCGATGCCGTACAGCTGGGCAATGAAGATCGCGGCGATCGACTGGTACAGGGTCGAACCGTCGAGGTTGAACGAGTAACCGGTCGGTACCACGAAGCTGCAGATGGCTTTCGGTGCACCGTAGGCTTCCATCTTCTCGATCACCCGTGGCAGCACGGTTTCCGAAGAGGCGGTGGAGTAAGCCAGGACCAGCTCATCCTTGAAGATGCGCATCAGCTTGATCACCGAGAAGCCGAACAGCTTGGCGATCAGGCCCAGCACCACGAAGGCGAAGAAGGCGATGGCGACGTAAACCAGGATCACCAGTTTGGCCAGCGGCAGCAGCGAGGCGAAGCCGAAGTTGGCCACGGTCACCGCGATCAGGGCGAACACACCGATCGGCGCGTAGTTCATGATCATGTGAGTGACCTTGAACATGCTTT
>Ga0213829_1003149_pt1 | contig 10154 bp, 10 predicted proteins | sample MC6MC0896MG_FD_180665 | JGI IMG/M metagenome (GOLD analysis project Ga0213829, IMG submission 180665) | Enriched soil aggregate microbial communities from Iowa State University, Ames, United States - MC6-MC0896-MG | ecosystem: Environmental > Terrestrial > Soil > Unclassified | place: USA: Iowa...
TCCTTGAACTCATCGTAATAGCTCAGTGCGGCCTTCTTGCCAGCGCTGGAAACCATCGCGAAGCCGCCGCCGAGCACCAGCACTGCAGCGGCAACACCGCCTATCAGCAGCTGCTTTTTGTTCATCTGTTTGATCATGGTGTATGCCTCACTGGACCTGAGCGGAAGCGTTGTTCCAGTCGTTCACGAACTGTTGGGAGACCTCTGGGGTCCAGCTGAAGTCGATGCCCGCGTTGGGGAATTCCTTGGCCAGCACAGCGCCGAACGACACACGGTCAGCACAGTGGTCCTGCTTGCAGGCCTCCGGCTCACCGGCGCTGTAGGCGCGGTAGGTGACGACCGCGCGGCCGTCTTCCAGCGGGAAGTACGGGGTGGCGTTGGCCACCTGGGTGACGTACCAGCCTTCGCTGTATTCCTCATCCGCTACGAGGCGGCCCTTGCTTGGGAAGTCGATGGTGTAGAAGTCACCTTTCTTGCCGGTGACATGCACCATCATCGGCGTGACGCTGGCCGACGACGACGGGTCCTGCAGCGCCAGCGGCGAGCCGAAGCGCACCTTGATACCGGCCATCTGCGCCAGGGCTTCGGTTTCGCGGCCCTTGAACTCGCTCATGCCCTCTTGCAGTTGCTGGTAACGTTCCAGCACATGCGTGTGCACCCGGGCCAGTTCCTGCTGGCGCCGACGCGCCTCGCGCACCCGCTGCTGCTCACGCTGGGCCGCCCAGTTGGCGCCATCGCGCACATCGAAGAACAGGCCTTGGCGATTGATGCCGATGCGGTTGCGGGTGATCTTCAGCGCGTCGTTGCCCCAGACGTTGTTGGCAATTGCCGACAGGTCTTTGACGATGAACAGGTTGTTCACATCAGTCGTGGTCGGCGAGGCGGTCTTGATCAGGTTGAAGATCTCCAGCGCGGTTTCCTTGTACTGCGCCGCGTCCAGCGCGAACGACTCGTCGGGCGTTACCGCCACATAGTACGGGTCGTTGCCGAACGGCCTGAGCACGCCATAGCTCGAGCGCGTGAACGTCAGGTACACCTTCATCTTCCGGCTCGGGATTTCCCCAACCAGGAACGCCGCCTGGTCGGCTTGCGGGGTGAGGTAGGCCACCGCCTTGTCCTTTACCGCGGCTTCGAGGTCCTTGGTGAAAATCAGCGCGCTTGGGTGAACGTAGACGCGGCTCCAGTTATCGCCGCGGTAGGTACCGACCGCCTTCCAGCTGATTTTTTCGAAGCTGCCTTCGCCGAAACCGGACGCCGGGCACGGCATGGCCGGGGTGGTGCCGAACGACAGGGTGTCGCCATCGCTGATGGTCGCGGTGCTGAGCACCCATTTGCAGCCGGTGCCGTCGGTTATCTGCATGAGGTTCTGGTTCTGCAGGACAACAGCGCGGCCGTAGTCGGATGTGGGGGCAGCGGCCACTGCTGCTGTGGGTGCAGGGGTAGCCGGGGCGGCAGGCGCTGCTGCGGGGGCTTGGGCAACGGGGGCTGGCGCGGGCTCTGCGACGACGGCTGGCGCTGGAGCAGGAGCAGGTGCAGGTGCAGGTGCAGGTGCAGGTGCAGGAGCAGGAGCAGCCTCTACTTTCGCGGGCGCGGCTTCTGCGACAGCCGGGGCGGGATCAGGGGCCGATGCCGCAGCAGCAGGTGCTGGCGCCACGGCAGGTGCAGCAGGTGCAGCAGGTGCAGGTGCAGGTTCTGGCGCGACAGGCGCGGCAGCCAGGGTCACCAGGCCAAGGTTGGAGGCATTGCCTGAACCGCTGGCGTAGAGGGCACCTTTGGCATCAACTGCCTTCCAGCTCACCTTGGCCGTCGAGCAGTCCTTGGCGAACACGAACGGCAGCTTGGTCAGCAGGCCGGACAGCAAATCCTGGTTGTCCCACACCGGGCGCGTGATGGTCAGCTCAACCTCGGGTTTGCACCAGGTGGTGGCATCCCCGGGCACTTCGACCTTGATGTTTTCTTTCTTCGAGAAGGCCAGCTCGTGAGCGAACGCCTGCGGTACCAGACCGCAAGCGCCGAACACTGCCAGCGCGAGCGCGTGCTTTTTCATGGAGTTCCTCAGATCAGTTCCCAGGTGCCGTTGGCTTGTTTGCAGAAGGTGTTCTGCTCCTGCTCGGTCTGGCCGGTTTTCGACTTCAAGCTGACGGTGACCGGCCGGCAAGCGGCCTCGGCGGCAACTGTCTCGGTCGGCAGCGACTGGATCGAATCAAGGTCGAAGCCTTGGGTTTCCTTGTTCGCGGCAACATCCAGGTCGTCCAGGTTGATGGCCGGAGCGGCGCGCTTGGCGATGGCCTGAGCCTTGGGCTCGACGTAGTTCTTGTGCACGTAGCCAACCGTCACGCCCTTGCGGCCCACCAGAATCCAGTCACCGGTGGAGCCCACGGCGGTGAACTCGGTGTGGCTCTTCAGGCTGCCGACTTTTTCGCCACTGGCGTTCGGTGCGGCGCGCACGTTCAGGTTGTCGCTGATGGTGACGTAAGGCTCGTTGATCAGCTTCATCGATGGCACCGCCTGAATCTTCGGCGCGCGTTTCACCTCGACCTTCTTGGTCTGGGTGTATTCCTTGCCTGGGGTGATCTGCGCCGTGGCACCGGAGTGATCGGACTTCCAGGTCACCGGCTGGGCGCTGGCGGTGGTCGGCTGGCTCAGCACTTCCTGGGTGCGCAGCGCCAGCGCCTGCTGGTCCTTTTCATCGAGCATGTGGCCGATGCGGTTGCCGACGTAGGCGCCGATACCGCCGGCGATCAGTGCTGCGGCGATCTTGCCGTTGCCACTGCCCATGGTCGAGCCGATGGCTACACCGGCCAGGCCACCGATCACGGTGCCCGCTTGCTCTTTGCTGATCCCGAGCTGTGCACAGGCGGTGGTCGTGGCGATGGCGACCGCCAAGAGGGATGCGACGAATTTCTTACGCAAGTGGAGCACTCCATTTCCGGTGGGTCACTCTGCTCAAGGCAGAGGCCTGGTTTGTGTGTAAAGGATCGACAGGCGCACGCGCGCCGCAGCCGATGGCAGGCCGCAGAGGTCGAGGCTGTTTGAGGGGCATCAAGAGGATGGCGGCACTGGCCGGGTTCAACGGCTGGGCGTTGAACAGGGTTTCACCCTGCAAGCCGAGGGCGTTGAGCGAAGCCAGTACGACGGGGAGCATCCAACCAATCCATGTCAGAAAAGGGTCATCGTCCAGCGCGCGTATTCATTACGGCGGGGGCCTGGACGAGAGTGGCGTTTTGCCGCCGCATTGTAACGCAAGGTTACATCGGCAATACAAGGCAAAAAATTGGGTTTGGAAGGGGGAAGTGGTAGCGCGTCCTACATTTTTAACTCAGATTTTTCCCATTCCTTGTAGTCCATTTCCGAATCATACTGCTGCCGCTGCCAAACCATTGCGACTGGAGAGATTGCGGCCTAGGCTCGGTCCGTCGTTGCCAAATCAACGACCAGCTTTGACAGGCTGACTATTCAAGTTTCCGTTGCAGCGCTTCATGGCAGCTGTGCATGGGGCACATTCGTGTGCGCCGGGTTCTTGGGTAACCGGTCTGTCAATCCATGTACAGCTGCCTCCATTCGTTTGACAGCGTTGCCAGGCGGCTCCACTTACCCAGGAGCTATCATGCGCAAAATAGTCCCCGATCCACCCTACTCCCTCGATTCCTCGTACATGCTGCAGGACACCCTGGTCCAGACCTCGGAATACGTCACCTGTGCTCTATCCGTCGCCCGCCAATCGGTGCAACTGAAACCCACCTCCCCCAGCTCGATCGTGATGCAGGCGGTCATCCATGAAATGGAAGTTGCCCATGCACTGGTGGAATCGGCGCTGATGCAGCTGCAGCGCCAAGTGCAGTTGCCGGCTGAGCCTAGATCGTTGCACTAAGGCTCAGATGATGGGCTGCTCATGCCGGCCTCTTCGCGGGGCAAGCCCGCTCCCACAGGTCCTGCGGCGCCACCCCCGCAACCTGTGGGAGCGGGCTTGCCCCGCGAAGAGGCCGGCCCAGGCAACAGAAAATCCGGGAGAAAAACAATGACCACAGATGACACCCAGCGCCACACCACCGTAGGCAAAACCCGCTTCTACCAGGCAGAAGGCCAGACCCAACCGCTATTTCGCATCGAACCCGGCATCCCCTGCCAAGCCGCCCGCGAACAGGCATCTGAACTCATGGGCTATGTGCGAGACATGACCTTGACCGGCGTGATGGAGAGAGATGAGAAGCTGATTTGGGCTGCACATTACTTAAGCGCAATGGCCAAGGCGCTGCTGGATGATGCAGAGCTGGGGATGACGACTAAACCCCATTAGTCAGCAAGCCATGGGCAGCAGGCAGCCCCACCTTTGCAAGGCCATAATTTTTATGAACTTTCGCGAAAAAAGGCGTCTCGAAACCGCCGTTGACCTTTTCTTGTACATGTCATGGAGACATTTCGCGAATGTTCACTGCAAAAATGTTGCGTCACGCCTGCGCTCTAGCCCTGCTCGGTTCTCCCTTGGCAGCCATGGCCGCCCCGAGCACTGACCCCCTGTTCACCTTCGGCCTCCTGGGTTCCTACGACAACTTCAAGTTCGAAGGCGGCAGCGACTCCGACAAGGAGCATTTGGGCCAAGGCGGCGTGTTCGCCAACTTCGGTAACAAGATGACCGCTGAATCCGGCTTCGTTTATCAAATAGGCGCCGAAGCCAAGTACGCCAAGAAGAACGACAACAAACTCAAAGAAGCCCAGGCTGACCTCGACCTGGGCTGGCGTGCCGCGTTGGATGCACGCAACTTCGTCGACATCATCGTCGGCGGTGGCTATAGCTGGACCCGCTTCGAGCCCGAGATCAACGACCTGGATACCAGGCTGACCTACAAGTCGCCGTTCGCCAAGGCAGCACTTGGGTACAACCACCAATTCGATGCGTCGACCCTGCGGGTGGAAGTCGGTGCCCGCCACACCATCGATGGCCGCGCACGCCTGAAGGTCGACGACTTCGGCAGCGACAGTGTCGATATGAAGGACCGCACCAACCCCTACGCAGAAGTCACGCTGCTGATGAACCAACAGGGCGGCATGCCGATCCAGGCGGGCGTTTACTACACCCGCACCGAGTACAAGCTCGATGGGGACTCGCCTGTTGCCGACAACACCAAGCTCAAGCGTGACGAGTTTGGCGTGAAGCTGGGCCTGGCGTTCTAAGCGGGCCTGCACGCCGCGCAGTTGGCGGTGGCCTGCATAGGGCCCCGCCGCATCACGCGGCCTGGACTGTCGCCAAAACGAAAAAGCCCCTGGAAACTTTCGCTTCCAGGGGCTTCATCATGTATGGCGGAGAGATAGGGATTTGAACCCTAGGTACTGTTGCCAGTACAACGGATTTCGAATCCGTCCCGTTCGACCACTCCGGCATCTCTCCAATGCCGCGCATCATACCAGCGAATTCTGAAAACGCAAACCTTTATTTTCAAAAAAAACGCGTGGTATCAGGCGCTTGCGTGAACAGGCCGCTTACAGCGGCACGCCCAGGCGCTTGGCAACTTCTTCGTAGGCTTCGATCACGTCGCCCAGGCCCTGACGGAAGCGGTCCTTGTCCATCTTCTTGCGGGTTTCCTTGTCCCACAGGCGGCAGCCGTCCGGGCTGAACTCGTCGCCGAGGACGATCTGGCCGTGGAACACGCCGAACTCCAGCTTGAAGTCGACCAGCAGCAGGCCGGCGTCATCGAACAGCTTGTTCAGCACTTCGTTGACCTTCAGCGACAGCTTCTTCATCTCTGCCAGCTGCTCGGCGGTACCCCAGCCGAAGGCGACAACGTGCGATTCGTTGATGAACGGGTCGCCCTTCTCGTCGTTCTTCAGGAACAGCTCGAAGGTGGACGGCTCGAGCTTGATGCCCTCTTCCACGCCCAGGCGCTTGACCAGGCTGCCGGCGGCATAGTTACGCACCACGCACTCGACCGGGATCATGTCCAGCTTCTTGACCAGGCACTCGTTGTCGCCCAGCAGCTTGTCGAATTGGGTCGGCACGCCGGCTTCTTCGAGTTTCTGCATGATGAAGGCGTTGAACTTGTTGTTCACCATGCCTTTGCGGTCGAGTTGTTCGATGCGCTTGCCGTCGAACGCCGAGGTGTCGTTACGGAACAGCAGGATCAAGCGGTCGGCGTCGTCGGTCTTGTAAACCGATTTGGCCTTGCCGCGGTAGAGTTCTTCGCGTTTTTCCATGATTGGGCTCCGCTTGCTTGAGTGGTTGGGCTAGGCGATTTCGCGCCAGTCGAGCCCGTGTTCCTGATTCGCCACCTGGAGCCAGTCCGGGTCGCACCCAAGGGTGTCGACGAAGCACTGGCGGGCCAGATGTGGCAGGTTGTTCTTGCTACTGAGGTGGGCCAGCACCAGGTGCTGCAGGTTGCTCCAGCCCAACTCGTTCACCAGGGTTGCAGCCTGGTGGTTGTTCAAATGGCCTTGCATGCCGCCAACCCGCTGCTTGAGAAAGCGTGGGTAGTGCCCGCGCGCCAGCAGGTCGCGGCAATGGTTGGCCTCGATCAGCAGTGCGTCCAGGCCCTGGTAGCGTTCCAGCAGCAGCGCGTCGTACGAGCCCAGGTCGGTGAGCATGCCAAAGCGCCGGCGGCCGTCACTGATGACGTACTGCAGCGGCTCGTAGGCATCGTGCTCGACCCGCGCCGCGCTCACTTGCAGGCTACCGATGCGCAGGCTGTCGCCACAGGCGAGAAAACCGGCCACCTCCACCGGCTTGCGCAGGCCGCGCAAGGTCCCTTGGCTGAGGTAGACCGGTACATTGTAGCGCCGCGACAGCAAGCCCACCCCATGCACGTGGTCGGCATGTTCGTGGGTGACCAGCACCGCGCTCAGTTGCGCCGCCGACACCCCGAGCAGCGCCAGGCGCCGCTCGGTTTCACGCAGGGAGAACCCGCAATCGACCAGGATGTACGTGTCACCACTGGCGATCAGCGTGCCATTTCCCTGGCTGCCGCTTCCAAGTACCGCGAAGCGCACTTAACCCAGGTGGTCCTGAATGGCACTCAGCACGCGGCGAGCGACATCGGCCGGGGCCACGGTGTTGATGTTTTTCTCGACGGTAACCTGCACGCTCTCGCCGACCTTGCTCAGGCGCACCTGATAACGCTCGGCACGGGCTTCGCGCTCTTCCTTGGTCGGCGCACTGCCGAACATGCGGCTGAAGAAGCCAGGCTCGTTCTGCTTGTCGTCAGGTTTTTCCGACAGGTTGATGTAGTACAGGCCCAAGCTGCGGTTGATGTCCTCGACGCGCCATTCGCCGCCCTGCTCCAGGGCGCGGCCCACGCCGGACCAGGCACGGTCCAGGTCGGAGCCGAGGAACAGCACCGGGTTGCCGCTGCCGTCTTCGCTCAGGCTGACGCGGCTCGGCGCATCGAAATCGCGCGCGGCCAGCAGCGAGACCGACCCGCCCTTCTCGGCGCTGCGGTTCATGCTGGCGAGCATTTCGTCGACCAGCAGCGCATCGGCGCCGGTGTTGGCGGAGGTGGACGGGAACGCCGTGTCGGCGGTGCTGCCGGCCGGGCGCTCGACGCTGACGATGTATACCTCGGAGGTGTTGCGCTGCACGCCAGGCTCCATGCGCACACGGACGCGCACTTCGCTGTCACCGCTGCTGGCGGTGCTCGCCAGGCGCTGGCCGAGCGAGGCCGACAGTTCGTCGAAACGCTGCCAGCTGGTGCTGAATTCGCCGGTTTGCGGGCGCTCTTCGACGATGCGGAAGCCGTTGTCCTCGAAGAACTGATGCGCCACAGGCCAGACTTCGGCCGGCGAACGCTGGGCCAGCACCCAACGGCTGCTGCCGCTGCGCTGCAGGCTGAAATCGCTGACTTCGGCACCGCCGGTCAGGGGTTGCGGGCGCGGCACCTCGAACTCGCCCTTGGCGTTGTCGTCGGCGACGTTGCGTGGGATCGGCAGCAGCGGGTCAAGGCGCTTGACGTTGCTGGCGTCCTGCGGCAGCTGCATTGGCGCGGTGGGGTGCGCCTGCAGGTAATCGCTGCCGCGGTCGCGGAAATAGCCATCCTCGCCCCACAGCCAGCCACACCCACTGGTGCTGGAAATGATCAGGGCGAGCGCGGAAAGACCAGCCAGTCGCTTCATGCGGTGTACTTCCTCTTAAACCAGTACGCCGGACTGGCGCAAGGCAGTACGGACTTTTTCGTGACAGCCTTCGCTCAGCCAGGTCAGCGGCAGGCGAATACCTTTGTGCATCAGGCCCATTTCAACGAGCGCGAACTTCACCGGAATCGGGTTGGCTTCGCAGAACAGGTCTTTGTGCAGCGGCATGAGTGTTTCGTTGATTGCGCGGGCCTTCTCGGCATTGCCCTCAAGGGCGGCCTCGCACAGGTCGGCCATTTCGCGCGGGGCGACGTTGGCAGTAACGGAGATGTTGCCTTTGCCGCCCATCAGGATCAGCTCGACGGCAGTCGGGTCATCGCCAGACAGCACGATGAAGTCTTCGCTGACGCCATCGAGGATGGCCTTGGCGCGCACCAGGTCGCCGGTGGCTTCCTTGATGCCGATGATGTTCGGCACGCTCGACAGGCGGATCACGGTCTCGGCCTGCATGTCGCAGGAGGTGCGGCCGGGTACGTTGTAGAGGATCTGCGGGATGTCGACGGCTTCGGCGATGTGCTTGAAGTGCTGGTACAAGCCCTCTTGGGTCGGCTTGTTGTAGTACGGCACTACCAGCAGGCAGGCGTCGGCGCCAGCGTTCTTGGCGTTCTGGGTCAGGTGCACGGCTTCGGCAGTGGAGTTTGCACCGGTACCGGCAATGACCGGCACATTACGCTTGCTGCGCTTGACGCGCTCGACCACGTGCTTGATGACCAGGATGTGCTCTTCGACATCCAGCGTGGCGGACTCACCGGTGGTGCCGACAGCGACGATCGCGTGGGTGCCATTTTCCAGGTGGAAGTCTACAAGTTTGTCGAGGCTGTCCCAATCAAGACGCCCTTGTGCATCCATGGGTGTGACCAATGCCACCATACTGCCCGCAATCATGTAACTGCTCCTGCCGGAAAAAGAGAGCGGTAATGGTACTGGGGGCATCGACCTTGCACAAGCGAAGCAGGCGGGCGGAGCATTCCCCTCGGCGCCTTATTTCGCTACCCTTGACCCTTTGATCGGTGCAGCGCGGCCCGCCGGGCCGTCGACCTTGCTCCCCGGCCAGCGTCCACGTCCTCGCATGCGAGCCCCGGGCCCTGCCGACAGGAGGCTTTCGCCCGTCCTGTGCCGACCGCTCATCGCTTTAGGAATGCTGCATGTCCACCCCCACCGTCCGCGAACAATTCCTTGTCATCAGTGCCTTGGGCCCCAACCCGATGGAGCTGGCCAACGTCCTCAGCCGCGCTGCCTTCGAAAACCGCTGCGCGGTCGTCACTTCGCGCCTGAGCCGCCATGGCGAGACCAGCGCCCTGGTATTGCAGGTAGGCGGCAGCTGGGATGCCCTGGCCCGCTTCGAGTCCACCCTCCCGGGCCTTGGCAAGAAGCACGGCCTGACCCTGGACGTGGTGCGCAGCGCCGACCAGGAAGTACGCCCGCAGGCCCTGCCTTATGTGGCCTACGTCAGCGCCGCCTACCGCCCGGACATCATCAACGAGCTGTGCCAGTTCTTCCTCGACCACCGTGTCGAGCTCGAAGCCATGACCTGCGACACCTACCTGGCGCCGCAAACCGGCAGCAGCATGCTCAATGCCCAGTTCACCGTGATCCTGCCGGCCGGCACCCAGATCAGCTGGCTGCGCGACCAGTTCCTCGACTTTGCCGACGCCCTCAACCTGGACGCGCTGATCGAACCTTGGCGCCCACAGAACCCTGTGTAAGGAATGCATCCATGGCAGTAGCACTCGACCAACCCGTCGCCGACTTCCAGGCCCAGGCCACCAGCGGCCAGTCCGTTAGCCTGGCCGAGCTCAAGGGCCGCCAGGTGGTGGTGTACTTCTACCCCAAGGACAGCACACCAGGCTGCACCACCCAAGGCCAGGGTTTCCGCGACCAGCATGCGGCCTTTGCGGCGGCCAACACCGTGGTGTTCGGCGTGTCGCGTGACGGCCTCAAGTCGCACGAGAACTTCAAGGCCAAGCAGGGCTTCCCGTTCGAGCTGATCAGCGACAAGGACGAGGCGCTGTGCCAGCTGTTCGATGTGATCAAGCTGAA
>Ga0213829_1003151_pt1 | contig 10150 bp, 7 predicted proteins | sample MC6MC0896MG_FD_180665 | JGI IMG/M metagenome (GOLD analysis project Ga0213829, IMG submission 180665) | Enriched soil aggregate microbial communities from Iowa State University, Ames, United States - MC6-MC0896-MG | ecosystem: Environmental > Terrestrial > Soil > Unclassified | place: USA: Iowa...
CCTTCCACTTCCACCTGGACATCATCAATTTGCTGACGTTGTTTTACCAGGATACTATGTAGGTCAAAAACGCTGCAAGAACCCAATGCCATCAATACCAATTCCATGGGGCGAACACCTTTTCCGTCACCGCCGATCGCTTCGGAACCATCGATATTCACTTTGACGGAAGATAATTCACTGCTGGCTTCGAAATGCATAGCTTGGTTGACACGGTTTAATTTGATTTTCATGATACTGTTTGTATTTATTTAAACATTGACGCTATTCCGACAGTCAATGTAGCACAAATATACAAAAAAGGCAGACGAATATGCGTCTGCCTTTTGTCAGTATGTTGATGTGGGTTTATTTTGTCGCAGGAGCAGTATCCGGCATTTTTACACCACGATATTTCGCAACATCTACTTGCGGAATCTTCGAACCATATTTTGAATTAATGGCATTGATGAAAATATTCGCCATCAAGGCATTGCCAATCGGCGTGAGGTGAATCCCATCCAATGAAAATGCATTTCCGGTAATATATTTGGCGCTGACGGCCAGACCATTGATACGTACACCATCTTTGACATTATTTAGGAATCCATGTACATCTGCTAAAGCCAGGTTTTTGGATGCCGCTGCTGCTTTAATTGCTTCGTTATACTCATTGATCCGTTTTTGAACCTGCAATACTTCCGATTCATCAAGTACCCACATATCGTCAACTGGAATTGACTCAAACAAACCATAACCATTTTTGCCAAATATTCCAGCGCTTGATAAAGTCAAAATAAAATAATCTTTGTCTGTTGATTTCCGGTTTCCCGTTTTAGTTTTAATGAAAACATCTTGAAAATTGCCACCCGAAGCAGCATTTACAGCTCCCAGTAAGGCCGCTTTTGTCACAGTTGTGAAGTAAGGGGTTGCTGTCACATCTGGAATCGTCGCAAGAACACCTTTTTTATCACCCATGGTCAAAGCTGTTACATAGCCATTTAAAATAGCCGTGAATCTGGCAGTTTCTGTCAATACAGTTGTTGGATCAGGCTGCTGCGTTACAGGGTTAATTTTGACAACGCCACCATTTGTCGCCCAGCCGAGTGCGTCGTTATTGCCCAGCGCAAAGCTAAAAAAGGTATGATTTTGTGTTGTTGAATACGCAAAATAGGTTTTCATGACATCAGCATCAGGTAATAAACGTTCATAATACATATTCCCTGCTGGAGAGCCCATCCCCTCAACCATGGAGAGATCCATACGCATTCCGGGTACACCTAGATTATTGATCGGATCTGTATATTTTGTCAATAGTTTTGGTGAGTCCGAACGGTAGGCTAATTTGTCCGTTACCTGTGCTGTTACGGGTTGTCCATTGACCAATCCTGTCAATGTAATATAGCTCGATCCATTGGCTTGTGCCTCACTAAAGAATGGTGATTTAAACTCACCACCGCCCACTTGTTTCAATTGCTCTGCAATTAAGTTAGGATAGGCAACTTTTTGTCCCTCCAGATAAAGGCCACCATCAGCATAGCCAGCTGCCAGGGAATTGCCGATAGCAACATATTTTGTGAAATTGACCGAGCCTGCAGAAGCTTGATACTCATCTAACGTAGGTTTACAGGAAGCGATAGATAGAAGTACTAACGCCGCACCTATATAAAATTTATTTGTTTTCATCTTAATCAAATTTGGCTGTTAATAATTACCATTTATAGCTTACGCCAATACCGGGTGCAAAAATATTTGTCGTATAGGTACCTGAAAGGTGGCTATCAATGTTAGTAGACTTGCGTGGCAAGATGCGTTGATAAGCAAATGAGCCTGTAATGTCAAATTTTGGCGAAGGTTTTATCGTAAGACCTCCGGATATAAGATATCTGGTGTTGTCAGGTGTCTCAGGATAGACATACGCACTTTGCTGTACCGGAGTCGCGATATATCCACCTCCTACACGCAATTGTAGTTTTTCCGAAGCGATATATTCCAAACCTGCTTTGATCGAGCCCGCTTTGTCATAATTTTTTGGCGAATGCGTGTCTTTTAGTACTGGCGTATTTTCTTTATAATCGAAATCCAGTGCCTTATAGATATCATAGTTAATCATCGTTGCATCAATAGCCATTTTTAATTTCTCTGAAATAGGGAAAGCCATACCCACGGCGAATGTAGACGGCAATGGCAATTCAGCATTGAATGTATTACCCGCAGGGAAATTGCTGGCTACAGCAGCAGGAACTTCGAATATCGCATCACCATCTTTAAGCTTGGTGACCACTTTCGATCGGTAGCTTAGCGATATCGCAAATTCGTCTTCAAGGTTGTAGTGGATACCTACGTTATAGCCCGTACCTGTTCCAGTACCCTTTAAGGTTGCTAGACCAGCACGACCATCGGGATAGAATACAGGGATGGAGTTTTCTAGGTCTACTGTACCGATATTATAAACAAAACCACCCCCGACACTAAAGTTTTCGGTAAGTTTGAAACTCAGTGTAGGCTGGATATAGATCGCACGTAGCGCAAGGCTGACCAGGCTAAATTTGCCTACCCATTCTTTGCCCCAGTCGACAGCACCACCATAAGGTGTATAAACGCCGATACCAGCTTTCCACCAGGAATTTTTAGGTCCGATTGCCGCAAATACAGAAAATGGCGTTGAAATCTGATTTCGGGTATGATAAACAACAGTACTTCCCGTCTCTTGAAATCCGGATTTGTACATAACGGCACTTCCGGAAACCGAAATCGCATTATGATCCATTTTTGCTAAAGCACCCGGACTATAGAAAATGGAAGATTCATCTATAAAGTAAGCAGATCCTGCTCCCCCCATCCCGACGGCTTTGGGACTTTGTAGATTCACTTGTGATCCTTGTGCAAACAAGAGCGATGGACTTGCACAAAGTATTGAGAATAATAATTTCTTCATACTAGTGTTTATTGTTGGTTAACGTTCCTCTTTAATTTAAAATACAATGCTAACATAATAAATGTTTGGCTAATATTAATAAATGTTGTGTAATATTTTTTTTGCTCGTACCTTTAAGAACAAGGAAACTAAAAATTAAACGATCATATTTTATGGCTACAATCACTTTTAAGGGCAATCCAGTGAACACAAAAGGCAATTTACCACAAGTTGGTGAGCAAGCGCCTGATTTTAAATTAACTGCAGGAGATCTTTCAGATAAGTCACTCGCAGACTTCAAAGGGAAAAAAATTGTGTTAAATATTTTTCCTAGTGTGGATACAGGAACTTGTGCAGCATCTGTACGTGCATTTAACAAAGAAGCATCCCAATTGGACAATACGGTTGTATTATGTATATCGAAAGATTTGCCATTTGCACAAGGTCGTTTTTGCGCAGCAGAAGGCTTGAGCAATGTGGTGACATTATCAGAATATAAAGATGCGAATTTCTCTGATGCTTATCAATTGGCAATCGCCGATGGACCATTAGCAGGACTATTGAGCCGTGTTGTGATTACTTTGGACGAGAATGGTAAAGTTTTGTATGAAGAGCAAGTTGCTGAAATCGCTGACGAACCAAACTATGCGGCGGCTATAGCTTCGTTGAACTAGGAAATCATGAGTAGTAAGAGGATAAAGAAGGTAGAACCATTAGCCGAAAGGCTTATACATTCAGAATCTCATATCTCAATACTAAAGACAAAATAAATACTAAAAAAGCGTGCCTAGCACGCTTTTTTAGTATTTATTTTGTCTTCTCTAAGGCTTGTAAGATATCGTTGATAATATCTTCCTGATCCTCTAAGCCAACCGACAATCGAATACTGCCCGGTTGTATGCCTAGGTTCAGACGCTCATCTTCGGATAACTTGGAGTGTGTCGTAGATGCCGGATGCGTAGCAATGGACCTGGAGTCACCTAAGTTGGATGTATATAAAATCATCTCCAATTGGTCAACAAAAGCTTTTGCTCGTTCAAAACCACCCTTGACAACCAATGTAACAATACCACCGCCTGCTTTCATCTGCTTCTTAGCTAGCTCATACTGTGGATGGCTTGGTAAGAAAGGGTATTTTACATCTTCAATCTCAGGATGATTTTCTAACGCTTGTGCCAGTGCGAGTGCATTGGAACAGTGGCGATCCATACGGATACCTAAGGTATCCAGACTTTTGGAAATAATCCAGGCATTAAATGGCGACAATGCAGGGCCTGTGTGACGGATAAAGAACATCAATTTGTCTATCAATTCCTGTTTTCCAACCACAATACCGCCCAAAACACGTCCCTGTCCGTCCATGTATTTGGTCGCCGAATGGATGACCAGGTCAAATCCATACTGAATGGGTTTCTGAAGATATGGCGTCGCAAAACAGTTGTCGATCGATAGAATAATATTCGGATATTTTTCTTTGAATTTTCCTAACCATTCTAAATCAACCAATTCCAATCCGGGATTAGATGGCGATTCCAAAAATATAATTTTTGTATTTGGTTGTATGGCTTTTTCCCATTCCTCCGGATTGGCCGCATCTACATACGTTGTGGTAACACCCCAACGCGGGAAAAGTTCTGTAAATAACTGATGGGTAGAACCAAATATCGCACGTGAAGAAACGATATGGTCTCCACTTTCGATAATTGCAGCAAAGGATGCAAATACTGCAGCCATACCCGATGCGAAAGATAAGCCCGATTCAGCACCTTCCATAATACAGACCTTGTTGATGAACTCGGAAGTATTCGGGTTTGCATAGCGGGAATATATCATTGCATCCTCTTCGCCAGCAAAGACCGCCCGACCTTGTTCAGCGCTGTCAAAGATAAAACTTGATGTGAGATATAAAGGAGTCGAATGTTCGCGAAGTGCTGAACGATCGACCTGTTCACGTATGATTTTAGATTGATCTTTTTTCATGATGTGTAAAGTTACGAGATGAAATTTTAATATGGTATATTTAGTCGCTAAATAACTTGTTTTTATGAAAAAAATCTGGCTATCAATCTGTATACTATCGATATTGGTCTGCTTTTCATGTTCGAAAGACGAAGAAATGAATTTAGGCCAGGGACTGAAAGAAATTCCGATGTTTTATCTGGAATCACCAACAAACATATCATTTATCCCTACAGTAGAAGTAATGAAACTCAGTTATCAGGGACGACAGCTGAATCGCATTGTTGGCGGATTTACCTTTATCCCTACAACAGCTGGACTCAGTCCAATCTTTACAGATCAGGTGTATTGGGATATTCGAATAAACGGCAAGCAAGCGACACTGGAAAAAAAGAGCTTTGATAAGGCGGTTACTTATTCAGATAAACAGGAACTGCAGTATCAGGGAAACAAAATTGTCGAACGAAAAATTTTTGATAAAACAAATGCGCCCCTGACCTATAGGTATGAATATATAGGTGACTTACTGAAAGAAGAGCAGCTCTACAAGGATAACCAGTTCTTATCCAAAAGAACATTTTATTATAATTCTGCTGGAAATCTGGATAGTCTGCTCGTAAGTCATGGCATTTACACCCATAGGTCTGTCGAGATATTTAGTGATTATGATCAAAAGCCGAATAAAATAAAAGGGCTCATGGTGTTGGAGGAACTTTTACCAAGGGCACTTTCTAAAAATAATTACTTAAAAAAGTCGATCATATCTATTACTGAATCTGGCGAGCGGGTGCTAAGAGAAGAACGGACATGGGCAGCGCAGCTCTTTAAATAACACAGCACTGTGTTTGAGTGAGGGATAGTTCCACAAAGTAAAATTAGTTGTAGATTGGATCGTTAAAGAGGAAATGATAAGAGGTATAGGCAACATCAACGGAAAAAGGGATGACTATTAGATATCCCTTTTCTCACTTCAACGTATAAAATCTTATTTTTTTACAAATTGCATCACGACAATATCGCCAGAAATAAATGTTAATTCATTATCTCTAACATCGAAGTTTGTTGTCGATTTTAAGCCATTCATAAATTCATTGTAAGCTGCATTTTCACAGTGCATCATCGTAGAGACCAATTTATCACCGATTTTAATGGAATTGCCTTTTTCACTTTCGTAAGTACCGCCAATACCATTACAACCGTTGTTACCTTCTACTTTGTGGTCTTTGCTTGTGAAAGTCAATGTTGGAACTTTGTCTTTGAACAATTCCTTCAGTGCTTTTCCTGCTGTCTCGGGTGTGGTAATTGATTTAAGTTCCCATGTTCCTTCCAAAGAAGCGTTGTCCACTATATTTGGTTTTTGGACCGTAGTTGCGGTATCACCAGCTCCTGTTGCTTCAGATTTTTTTCCTGTTGTGTTACATGCGACAGTTGAAAACGCCAATGCAACTGCTAAAATCATTAAATTTACTTTCATAATAATTTCTAATAATATATAAATATTCCTTTTTCTGCACTACAACTTATAATTATCATGCCAATCTTGTCCCAATAGCATACAATCGCCTGCTGTAGTACAGCTAACTCCTTTATCCTCTATTAATAACAAATCTGTGTTTTTTGTTTGCACCTCAACAGTGAAATTAGTTCATTTTGATCGAGTCATACTAAAAAAAGCACAGCGGTAATATCGCAAGAGACCATTTTGCTGTTTTAAGTAATTGATTGAGATCAATCGATTGATATGGTTCAATAAGGCTGATTTTCCGCTATTAAAATATATTTTGACCTTTTTCCATCCCACTTCTGTACGCAAATGTTACATAGATAATTTTATAAAACTTCTTATATTAGGGCTTTACAACCTAATTTTCTAGTACTTAATAATAAAGAATATGTTCACAATCTTGTTATCCTCCATCTTACTTTCCAGTGGTACAGTAGCCAAACCGGATACGTTAAAGCCCTATGGAGCCTTGCCAACCGAGCGCCAATTAAAATGGCAGGAGATGGAAACCTACTGCTTGATCCATTATACACCAACGACTTTTCAAAATAAAGAATGGGGTTATGGTGATGCGCAGCCTGCTTTGTTTAATCCCTCGGCATTTAATGCAAATCAGATTGCCAAAGCAGCGGCGGATGGAGGTTTCAGAGGCCTGATCAGTGTTGCCAAACATCACGATGGATTTTGTTTATGGCCAACAAAAACAACCTCCTACAGTATTGCCTCCTCTCCATGGAAAAATGGAAAAGGTGATATGGTGAAGGAATTTATGGAAGCGACAAATCGTAACGGAATGAAGTTCGGCGTATATCTATCGGCATGGGACCGTCATGATGAACATTATGGCACACCAACATATGCCAATGCTTATAGGCAACAGTTGACAGAATTAATGAGCAATTATGGCCCCTTGTTTACTTCTTGGCATGACGGTGCAAACGGTGGTGATGGTTACTACGGTGGGCATGAAGGGAAGCGGATCATTGACCGGACAACCTATTATGAGTGGCATGAGAAAACTTGGCCAATTGTACGTAAACTCCAACCTAATGCAGTAATATTCTCTGATATTGGTCCTGATATGCGCTGGGTAGGTAATGAACATGGTTTTGCTGCTGAAACCTCTTGGGCGACATTTACACCAATCGGGCTCAATGGAAAAGTAGCGGTACCCGGAGCGACCGAATCGCATAATGCCGAATCGGGTGACCGGAACGGAAAATATTGGATTCCCGCAGAATGTGATGTTCCCCAACGTCCGGGATGGTTTTATCATGAGGAGCAGAATAGTCGTGTAAAAACACCTGATCAACTGTTTGAAATTTATCTTAAATCGGTCGGTCGTGGAGCAAGTATGAATCTTGGCCTGGCACCAATGCCGTCAGGTACACTTCATGAAAATGACGTGAAATCCCTAAAAGCTTTTGGTAAAAAGATCAAAGAGACTTTCCGTACCAATTTTGCAAAAGGTGCCACCATCACGGCCTCAAATACACGTAATGCCGATGCCAAAACATATGCGACATCGTTGATTACCGACAATGACCGTTATAGCTATTGGGCTACCGATGATACAAAAACTTCGGCTACACTTGAAATTAAGCTCAAGTCAGCAGCGACATTTGATCTAATCCAATTGCGTGAAAATATCAAATTGGGACAACGGATTGACAGCGTTGTTGTGGAACAATGGGTTGACAATACCTGGAAACCATTGGCAAAAGCAACCAGTATCGGCGCGAATCGCCTAATAAAACTTGAGCAGCCAGCCACAGCGACACGACTACGCTTACATATCTATGCTCCGGTAGCAATTACTTTAAGTGATTTTGGTCTGTTCAAGGAATATAATGAATCTTTTGCATTCGATACAAAAGAGCTTAAAAAACAAACGGGCTTTAAATTACAGACAGCAGGTACGACTGATAAGGCTTATATAACAGATGGTAATCCAGACACCTTTGCAACTGTAGGCGATCAGGGAGTCTTGGTCATTGAAACAAATGGCGCAACCTCGGGTATTGGTTTCTTACCACGTCAGGATAAAAAGATAGGGGGGATTCCGACGAAATACAGGATCTCAACCAGTGTAGACGGTAAAAATTGGACAAGCGTCAAAGAAGGCGAATTCTCCAATATCAAAGCAAATCCAATTTTGCAGCAGGTGTTTTTTGATACACGTAATAATACCAAGTTTATCAAATTTGAACCAAAGCAATTTATTGAAGGGAATGAGCTGACAATTGCCGAGCTTGAACTTTATGGGAAATAGAATTTTAATACTTTTCGTGGTCTGCATCTGTCAGACCACGCTTTTGTTTGCACAGCAAAATCCACTCAATCTTTGGTATAATAAACCAGCCAAAATCTGGGAAGAAACCCTGCCGCTAGGCAATGGACTAATTGGTATGATGCCTGATGGCAATCCAACGCAGGAAAAAATCGTATTGAATGAGATCAGTATGTGGTCTGGAAGCCCAGAGGACCCCAATAACTATGCTGCGTATAAAAATGTCAATGCCATTCAGGCTTTACTGAAAGCAGGTAAAAATGATGAAGCCGAAAAACTGGTCAATGAAACTTTTGTCACCAGTGGCAAAGGTTCCGGCTTTGGCAACGGCGCTAAGGTTCCTTATGGCTGTTATCAGTTACTCGGAGACCTACTTTTGCAATATAAACTGCCATCTTCGCCTATTGAAGACTATACAAGGTCATTGGATCTGGCCACGGCGACAGCACAGACTTCTTTTCGTGCCGGAAGCACAAAAATTCAGCGTACCTACTATACCTCCTTTGACAAGAATATCGGTGTTATTCAATTGAATCAAAACAGCAATGTCAGACAGACGGTTGGTATTGCTTTTGAACGGAAGGAGAATATAGACCGTTACACCCTGTTGGACGATGGTATTTTGGTCGAAGGATCGTTACCGGACGGTAAAGGCGGTAAGAATCTAAAATTTGTCGGGTTGTTGAAAGTTCAAGGTAAAAATCTTCAGGTCAGCAAAAAGGATCAGGTGCTGGAAGTTTCAGCGGCGGGAAACCTCTCAATCTACCTCACGGCAAGTACATCTTATTATGGACAGGATCCATTGGCTACCGCAAAAGCGACTATTGCTGCGGTACAGTCGTCCAATGCAGCTAAAATATATCGTAGCCATCTGGAAGCCTATCAGAGGACTTTTAATCGGGTCGAACTGAACCTATTTGGAAATAAAGCAAATACGAATATTCCGACCAATGAACGGATTGCAAATTTTTATAAAGATCCAACACAGGATCCAGATTTGGCGACCATTTATTATCAGTATGGTCGTTATTTGAATATTTCAAGTTCAGCGCCGAAAAATACAAATGCACTTCCGCCAAACTTACAGGGTTTATGGGCCAATCAGATCCAAACACCTTGGAATGGTGATTACCATCTAAATATCAATGCGCAGATGAATCACTGGGGGGTAGAGGTAAACAACCTAAGTGAATATCATAAACCTTTTATCGAGCTGATAAAACGGATCGCAAAGACAGGTGAACAAACAGCAAAAGCCTATTATAACGCACCTGGGTGGGTTGTTTATATGATGACCAATATCTGGGGCTATTCAGCTCCGGGTGAGCAGGCTTCCTGGGGAGCAAGTACCGCTTCGGGTTGGTTATGCAACCACCTGTGGGAGCATTATCTTTTTACAGGAGACCAAGGGTATCTGAAAGAAATCTATCCGATACTCAAAGGAGCCGCGGAGTTTTACGATCATACGTTAGTGCAAGATCCCAAAACAGGATGGTGGGTA
>Ga0213829_1003152_pt1 | contig 10147 bp, 10 predicted proteins | sample MC6MC0896MG_FD_180665 | JGI IMG/M metagenome (GOLD analysis project Ga0213829, IMG submission 180665) | Enriched soil aggregate microbial communities from Iowa State University, Ames, United States - MC6-MC0896-MG | ecosystem: Environmental > Terrestrial > Soil > Unclassified | place: USA: Iowa...
CGTGTAGCCGGGGGTCGGATCGGTCAGGGCGAAAAGCCAGCCCATCCCGAGGTGGTACGGGATCCCGCTGACCAGGAGGATGGCCAGTGAACCCAGGCCGCTGATGGCCCAGAAGACCACCTTGCGGAGCCAGCTCGCGCCCTTGCCGGCCCACATGAGCGCCAGGAACGGCAGGAAGACCACGGTGATGATCTTCACCCCGATCGAGGCCGTGATGAGCAGGAGCGCTGTCTTGTGTCTGCCGACCGAGGCGAAGTAGAAAGCCGCGACGGCCAGGCCGACCATGAGCACGTCGTTGTGCGCGCTGGCCACGAAACTGATGAGGAAGAGCGGGTTCGCCACGGCCAGCCACAGGGCACGGCCCGGATTGATCCCGTGCTGCGCCGCCAGCTTGGGGACGTACACCAGGCACAGCACGACGCCGATCAGCGCCACCACACGGAAGAGCAGCACGGAGTAGTCCGGCTGGGCTCCGGTGATCCCGACGACCGCGCGGGCCAGCCACAGGAAGTACGGGCCGTAGGGGGTGCGGTTCTCCGCCCAGGCCTTGTCCGCGCCGAGTGAGAACCAGTTGCTCAGGGAGGAGATGCCCTGCGAGTACGGGTCCAGGCCCTCGGCCACGAGCCGGCCCTGCCCCGTGTACGCGTAGATGTCGCGGGAGAAGATGGGGACCGCGAAGAACAGCGGCAGCGCCCAGAGGCCGACCGCCCAGACCACCGCTTTGAGAGAGCCGCTCCCCCAGCCGCCCAGGCGCTGGCCCAGCCGGATCCAGGAGCGGATGAGGATCATCGCGCCGAGACTGAGCGCCAAGGTGGACGCGGCGATGCCCTGCCCGTCCGTGCGGAGGAAGATCACCAGTGGATGCCGGAGCATCGGCGAGGCGGGAGCGATCCAGCCCATGCCGATCGAGCCCGCGAACATCAGGAAAGACCCGATGGTGCCTTCGATGATGGCCGGCCACGGATTGCCGGCCCACGGTTCACGCCAGGACAGGCGGCGCCTGCGCGGCTGCTTCTCCACGGTGGTGCCGTCCTGCGTCTCGGCCATCCCTGTCACCACCGCCACCCGTCCGTTCGTACCACTTCCATCCCAGTGTGCTGCCAGGGTCGACTCTCGGCACTGCCGGCCAGGCCCCTGCTTTTGCAGACGCCATTTTATCAGCGCGATCACCGGATGAGCGGAAGCCTCCGACGTCGAGCCGCCCGGATGCCGGGTGCTCGCGCTACCGACCGGTAGTCTTTCCTCGTGGCTAAAACACAAGAGCGAATTGTCTGGATCGACTGCGAGATGACCGGGCTGGACCTGGAAAACGACGCCCTGATCGAGGTGGCGGCCCTGGTGACCGACTCGGAGCTGAACATCCTGGGCGACGGGGTGGACGTGGTCATCAAGCCGTCCGACGAGGCCCTGGCCCAGATGAACGACTTCGTCCGCCAGATGCACACGGACTCGAAGCTGCTGGACGAACTCCCCCACGGCATGACCATGGCCGAGGCGCAGGAGAAGGTCCTGGCGTACATCAAGGAATGGGTCCCCGGAGTGGGGGTCGCTCCCCTGGGCGGCAACTCGATCGGCACCGACAAGATGTTCCTGCTGCGCGACATGCCGGAGCTGGTGAATCATCTGCACTACCGGGTGATCGACGTGAGCACCATCAAGGAGCTGTCCCGCCGCTGGTTCACCCGCGCGTACTTCCAGGCCCCCGCCAAGCACGGCGGCCACCGCGCCCTCGGCGACATCCGCGACTCGATCGACGAGCTGCGTTACTACCGTCAGGCCGTCTTCGTCCCCGCCCCGGGACCGGACACCGCGACGGCCCGGGAGATCTCGGCTCGGATCTCCGACGCCCCCGAGAGCTCCGCCAGCGCGGCACGGGCCGACGAGCAGCTGTAATCTGCGCCACACGGCAAAACTTTTTTCGCGAAAAGTGGCAAAAGTGGCACGAAGTGGGTTCCGGAGCAGGTAAGCTAGTGGACGTTGCTTTTCGGGGGAACACCGGGAAAACCGGTCCGTCGAAAGCCGCATGGTGGGCGTAGCTCAGTTGGCAGAGCGCCTGGTTGTGGTCCAGGAGGTCGCGGGTTCAACCCCCGTCGCTCACCCCATGTGTGGCGAGGTTCAGTTCTGAACCTCGCCACTTCTTTTTTCCCCGCACGCACCCTTCGGGTGCTTTCTTTCTCCTGTCAGTCCCGCTCTTTAGACTGGCGGTGCGATTCCAGACGACGGAACGGCGCGGCCACGTGACCGGACAAATGCACCAGAGAGGGGACACCATGGAGCTTCGTCTCCGTGAGCTGAGTGATGCGGACCTGGACGCGGTCTTCGCGTGGGAAAGTGATCCGGCCGGCGTCGGGCTGGCAGCCTTCACCCGGAGCGATCCGAGCGATCGCGACGCCTTCGACGAGCACTACCGCAGGATCCGGGCGGAGCCGTCCAATCTGATCCGCGTGATCGAGGCCGCGGGCACACCGGTCGGGACGATCTCCAGCTTCTGGATGGACGGAGACCGCGAGATCTCGTACTGGGTCGCGCGGGAGCACTGGGGCCAGGGCATCGCGTCCCGGGCACTCGGCCTCTTTCTCGCGGTGGAGACCAACCGTCCGCTGCGAGGCCGGGTCGCCGAGACCAATCCCGCATCCCGTGCCGTCCTCCGGAAGAACGGCTTCGAGGAGGTCGGCCAGGACACCGGTTATGCGGCTGGCGTCGGCCGCGAGGTGACGGAGTACCTCTACTGCCTCGACGCGCGCTGAGGTCTCCACCGGGGATGCCGTCGGAGACGCCGCGCGGCGGTTGCCGGGCACGCGACACCTGGGCAGGCAGAATGATCCCTGAAGCCACTCCGCCCACAGCGAGGATCCCCATGCGCCAGCGCCCCTTCCGGCAAGTCGATGTGTTCGCCGGAGCCCCTTACCGAGGCAATCCCCTTGCCGTCGTGCTGGACGGCGCAGACCTGGACGCCGAGCAGATGCAGGAGTTCGCCCGCTGGACGAACCTCTCTGAGACCACCTTCCTGCTCCCGCCGGAGTCCCCCGAAGCCGACTACCGCGTCCGGATCTTCACCCCGCTCACCGAGCTGGCCTTCGCGGGCCATCCCACCCTGGGCAGCTGCCACGCCTGGCTCGCGGCCGGCGGCACACCCCGGAACGCTGAGCATGTGGTGCAGGAGAGCGCGCAGGGGCTGGTCCGCGTGCGGCGCGACGGCGGGCTGCTGAGTTTCGCGGCTCCGGACCCGGTTCTGGACCCCGTCCCAGACAGCTTGCGTCCCGAGGTGCTCCAGGCCCTGGAGCTGCCGGCCGACGCGCTGCTCGACGCGTGCTGGATCGACAACGGCGCACGGTGGATGGGCCTCCTCCTGCGCGACGTCGAGAGCCTGCGCGCGGCTCGTCCGCAGTCGGCCGTGCTGCGCGCGCTGGGCGTCAAAGCCGGAATGTGCGCTCTGCACCCCCGAACCGGCGGCGAGACGCCCCTCCTGGAGGTGCGCGGCATCACCCTGACCTCCCAGGGCACCGCCGAGGACCCCGCGACGGGAAGCCTCAACGCCGGACTGGCGGGCTGGCTGTCACGCGAGGGCGTGCTGGAACCGTCGTACATCGCCCATCAGGGCACCGGGATCGGGCGCGCGGGCCGGCTGCACCTCAGCCGGGACGCCGAGGGACAGCTCTGGGTCGGCGGTGCGGTGCACGACGCCGTGGAAGGGACCGTTCTCCTGTAGAACGATCCCCTCCCCTGCTACTCCTTGCGCTTGCGCCGCCCCAGCAGCTTCTCGCGGTGTTCCGCGGGCAGCGTCTGGGCGGCCTTGGTCACGCCCATGACGATCGCCTGCTGACGGCGACTGCTGAGACCGTCCCACCACACGTCCGCATTGCGCGGGCCGGACTCGATGGCGTCGTCGTCGGACTCGAGGCCGAACTTCTCCGAGAGGTCCGCCACGAGCGCTTCCCGGCGCAGGCGGTCGGCCCGCCGGACGTTCCGCTGGAGGGCTTTGAAGGTCGCCACGCACATGAGAATCATCACGACGCTGAACGGGAGCGCGATGGAGACCGCGAGCGTCTGGATGGCGGCGAGACCGCCCGCCAGCAGCAGCGCCGCTGCCAGTGCCGCCGTCGCGAGGGTGAAGAACACCCGGATCCAGTTCCGCGGTTCGGTGTCGCCACCGGTGGCCAGCATGGCCATCACCAGGGATCCGGAGTCCGAGGACGTGATGAAGAAGATGGCCGAGAGGATGATCGCGCCCACCACGAGCAGGCCTCCGGCGGGGAGCTGCTCCAGCACCTGGAACAGGGCGGCGTTGGCGTCCACGCTGCCGTCGGCGGCGATCACCGAGGTGTAGCCCTCCGACTTGTTCATCTCGTGGAAGATCGCCGTGCCGCCCAGGACACCGAACCATACGAAGGTGATGAGCGCCGGCACCAGCACCACGCCCAGGATGAACTCGCGCACCGTGCGGCCACGGGAGATCCGCGCGATGAACACGCCCACGAACGGCGCCCAGCTCATCCACCAGCCCCAATAGAAGGTGGACCAGGAGGCCTGCCAGGCCACCCCGGCGTCGCCCGTGAAAGCGGACGTGTCCGTGGACATCCCGAGCCAGTTCTGCAGATAGTGGCCCACCGACTGCACGATCTCCTTGGCCAGGAACTGCGTGGGTCCGACGATCAGGATGAAGAGCAGCAGGGCGCCCGCGAGGATCAGGTTGATGTTGGAGAGCCACTTCATGCCCCGGGAGACGCCCGAAAGAACCGACCACAGCACGAAGCACGTGACCACCACGATGATGACGTATTCGATCCAGTGGTTGTCGGGGGCGATCACGCCCAGCGACTTGAGGCCCGCACTGATCTGGGTCACGCCCAGTCCCAGCGACGTGGCCACGCCGAACACCGTGCCCACCAGCGCCACGACGTCGATCGTGTTGCCCCAGCCGCCGCGCATCGCCTTCTCACCGAACAGCGGTTCGAGGGCCCAGCGCACGGCGAGCGGCCTCCCCCGGCGGTGAATGGCGTGGGCCAGCGCGAGGCCGACGACGACGTAGATCGCCCAGGGCTGGAATCCCCAGTGCAGGAAGGTGGTGGCGATGGCCTCCTGCGCTTGCGCGCTCGGCTGCAGGTGCTGCTCCGCGAGGGACGGCTTCGGAGTGGCGAAGTGGGTCAGCGGCTCCGTCACCCCGTAGAACACCAGGCCGATGCCCATGCCTGCCGCGAAGAGCAGGGCGAACCAGCTGAGCAGGGAGAACTCCGGATCGTGGTCGGGCCTGCCCAATTTGACGTCACCCTTGCGGGAGAACCCCAGATAGACGCAGAAGAGCACGAACCCGAAAGCGAGCAGCACGTACCACCAGCTGAAATTGGCGATGATCGCACCCTGGACGGCCGCGATGCCGACGCTCATACCCTCGGGGCAGATGATGGTCGCCGTGACGAAGGCGAGGACGATGACCGCGGTGGGCCAGAACACCCAGCGGGCGATCCCAGTCCGGGACGTGATGGTGGAAGGGACGGGCGGGCTCTGGCTCTCCGTACTCATGCTTCGACCGTATCCAAGGGCTGAATCGGCGGGCAAGCCGACGATCCCGCCGGGCGGCGCCCACGCTGCCCGGCGGTTTGTCCCGGCTTGCCCCTTCCGGTAATGTTTCCGGACGTGCCCCGTGGCACAGCTCCAGGGCTCCGTCCCAGCTTGGCCGTATCGGATACCGATGCGGCCTTATTCGTTCATCGCACATCGGCAAGAGGGGAAGTGGCGGCCATGGCAGTCCGTCCTGTGACTATCTGGGGCGAACCGGTGCTCCATCGCCGGGCCGACGAGGTCACCGTTTTCGACGACGAGCTGCGCACGCTCATCGCCGACATGTTCGAAACGAATGACGCGGCGAACGGTGTGGGCCTGGCGGCCCCGCAGATCGGCGTCGGGCTGCGGATCTTCGTCTACAAGTACGCCAACGAGGACGGGGTGCCGCCCCAGGGAGTCCTGGTGAATCCGCGCCTCACACTCTCCAAGGTGTCCGGCGCCGCTCCGGATCCCGAGGACCATGTGGAGGGCTGCCTCTCCTTCCCCGGTGAGCACTACCCGCTCCAGCGCGCCGAATGGGTTCGCGTCGACGGCTTCGACGGCTTCGGTGAGCCCGTCTCCTTCGAGGCGACCGGCTGGTTCGCCCGCGTGATGCAGCACGAGTACGACCACCTGGACGGGCTGCTCTACGTGGACCGCCTCATCGACCGCTACGCCCGCCGCGCCAAGCGCCAGGTGAAGCGCAACGGCTGGGGCGTCCCCGGCCTGACGTGGATGCCCGGCGTGGATCCCGATCCCTTCGGTCACGACACGGAGGACTGAGCCGTGGCACCGTCTGACATGGATTCCGCGGAACTGTTGACCCTGCTCGGCATCCAGGAGGCCGACCGGGCCGCCGTCCTCGCGCTCCTGGACCGCGAGCCCAGCGAGGGCGCGCAGACCGCCCTCGCGATCCTGCGAGAGCGGCTCGGAAGGTTCCCCGGCGGATACGCCCCGAAGAGTGACGTCGACGAGTTCGGCTGGCTGGAAGCGTACGCGCGCTTCACGCCCGAGCTGCTGGCGTATTGGGACGGCCTCGGCATCCCTCACGACGTCGTGACCGCCACGCTCGCGGATCTGGGACGCCATGTGGACATCAACCGCCGGGTGTTCGGGACGTTCGGTTTCGAGACCTTCGGCTGGCTCTCCCTGCATTTCGCCGGCAATCTCTTCCAGCTGGGCAGACTGCAATTCCATCTGCTCCCCCATCACGAGGACGAGGACTGGGCCGAGCCCGGCGAGTGGATCCTTTCCGTCCACATCCCGGAAGGCGGCGGCCTCTCCCCCGCGGTGGTCGACGCGAGTTTCCAGCAGGCGGTCGCCTTCTTCGCGCAGTACTTCCCGGACCAGCCGGTCCGCAGTGCCGAATGCATCTCCTGGCTCCTGGATCCCGAACTGGCGCGCCGGGTCCCCGGCAGCAACATGGCGGCCTTCGCCGAGCGCTTCACCCTGGACCGCACGAGCGACTCCCCCACGGACGCCGTGTACTTCACGTTCCGCAAGCGTGGACTGGACGGCCTGGACCAGCTGCCCCGCGACAGCTCACTGCAGCGCGCGGTGCTGGAGCACATCGACGACGGCGGCGCCTGGGGCCTCGGGCACGGTCACCTGACGCTGCCGCGCGGCTGAGCCCGGCCTCCTCGCCGATCCGTTCGGCGCCTCCGCTCCGCCCGGCTCAGAGGACGCCTGCGGTCTGCGCTGCCCGGCTCAGAGCACGCCCGCGGCCTGCCGGAACGCGGACACGACGGCCCGGTGGTCGCCGTCGCGCGTCGCGAGCTGCACCTCGGTGGTGTAGCGCTCCGGGCCGCTCAGTTCCATCCGGACCGCGCCCACCGGCAACTCTCTCGTGACGCTTTCCGGCGCGATCGTGATGCCCAGGCCACGGGAGACCAGCTGGATGATGGTGTGCCATTCCGTGCACTCCTGATCGGCGCGGCGTTCCACCCCGAGGTCCCGGAACGGTTTCACGTTGAGATCGTAGGCCCGCGGTCCGCTCCTCCGCGGGAACAGGATCAGGGGTGATTCCAGCAGCTCGGCGGCGCTCACCTCGCCGGCCCCTGCCGCCGGGTGGTCCGCGGACAGCACCGCCACGAAATCCTCCCGGCTCAGAGTGCTCAGGAGGATCCCCTCCTCAGGCTCCGCATCGCGGACGATCCCGATGTCGCAGCTGCCACGCCGGAGCTGGTCCAGGACCTGGGTGGTGTCGCCGTTGGACAGCCGCACCTGGACGTCCGGCCGCACCGTGGCGAAGCCTTGCAGGTGTCCGCTGACGATCACCCCGGCCGAGGTGATGAAGGCCAGGTCCAGACGGCCCGTCTCGCCACGCGCCACTCGTTTCGCCTCCTCGACGTCACGTTCCAGGCGGTCCAGCAGCTCATGGACCCGGGGGAGGAACGCGGCTCCCGCCTCGCTGAGGGACACCTGGCGCGAGGTCCGTTCGAACAGCCGGAGGTCGAGCAGATCCTCCATCTGCCGGATCCTCTGGGACAGCGCCGGCTGCGCGATACCCAGTTCGAAAGCGGCCTGTCCGAAGTGGAGTTCCTCCGCCAGAACGGCGAACGCACGGAGATGTTTCAGCTCCAGAGATCCATCCATAAGGAAATCGTATCAATCTGAGCATTCTGATTTATTGGACTTCTCGATCGCCTCTGGACAGACTGTTTCCACGCTTGAAAGGACACCGCCATGACGCAACAGCCCACGTTCGGCATCGCCATCGACTCCCTCCGCGGGCCGGAGGACGCTCTCGCCTTCCGACAGATCAGCGAGGAGTGGCTCACCGAGCATTTCCAGGTGGAACCGGAAGACCTGCACGCACTCGGCGATCCTCAGCACAGCATCATCGAACCCGGCGGCGACGTCCTCCTCGCCCGGGACCAGACCACGGCTGAGGTGCTTGGAGCGGTGGCGCTGGTGGCGTACCCCGACGACGTGTTCGAACTCGCCAAGATGGGCGTGCGCCGCACGGCCCGCGGCCGAGGGATCGGTGGCCTCCTGGTACAGGCTGCCGTCGAACGCGCCTCGGCGCTCGGCGGCCGTCGGCTCTTCCTGAGCACCAACCACTCCCTGACCAGCGCCCTGCGGCTGTACCGGGCGGCGGGCTTCGTCGCGATCCGGCCGGATGAAGTCCCGGTCAAGGACTACTACGCCCTGGCCCTGGACCGCGCCGACGTGTACCTGGAACTCAAGTAGTCCTGATCAGTCAGCCGAGTCCGCACCCGTGGATCAGCGGGCAGGAACCGCCGGACGCGCGATGGCGCTCTGGTCCGGGCACCCGTCCAGCACCCGGCGCATGGCGTCCCGCTCCTGGGGGCTGACGCTCAGGCCGTAGCTGTACTTCACGGACACCTGCCGAGCCACATAGTGACAGCGGAATCCCCGATTGGCGGGGAGCCAGGTGGACGCGTCCTGGGCGCTCTTCTGCTGATTGGACGGCCCGTCCACGGCGAGAAGATTGAGCGGATCGTTGGCGAGCGTCTGGCGCTCCACCGGGCTGAGGTGATCCGCGCCGCTCTTCCAGGCCTCGGCCAGCGCCACCACGTGGTCGATCTGGATGACCTGGCTGCTCCCCTGCCCGCGCTCGAACGGGATGTGGCGACCGGTGTACGGGTCCCACAGCTGGCCGGTGGCCACCCGGCACTGCGTCCGCGCGGAACTCGCCGTGAAGGTCACGGCGTCCAGATCCCGGCGCAGGATGTCGTTGCGGGTGTCGCAGCCGTTGCGGTCCTCATCGGCCCAGGCCTGCCCGAAGACGGTGCGTTCATAGCCACGCGAGGACTCCTTGGCCGCCACCGGAAGGGCGTCCAGCACCGAACGGGCGGAGGCGTCCGGGACGGCATGCACCCCGGGCAGAGGTTTCATCCACGCCATGTCGTAGAGCCGGGCGGTGGTGGGGCCGGAGCCGCCGTCCCCGAGCTCGAACTGACCGCGCAGGAAGAACCAGCCCAGCAGGCCCACGACCGCCGCCGTCACAGCGGCGAGGAAGGCCGCGGCGGACCGGGAGCGCCGTCGTCGTCGCCGGTAACCGGCCCAGTTCACGCTCACAGACAACCCCTTCCAGACCGGACCGATGTCCGCACCGGTCCAGCCTAAGAGGGGTCACTGACAGGATTCGCGACCTGAGGCGAGGATGTGGAAAACCTCACACACAGGCCGGCGGTCTACTGGTCTTTCCGGACCCTGACCAGGTCTGCGTCCGCCGCGTCGGCGAGTTCCTGGAGCTGGTTCACCCGTTCCTGGGTGACGTCGCCGCTCGCGAGCATGGCTTTCGCCTGATCGAGCAGGCGATGCGCCTCCTTGCTGTTGGCGGTGGCGATATCGAGTGCGTGTTCCAAGGTGGTGTCGTGTTCCATGCAGCCATCTTGATCCTGCTCCGGCTTAAAAGCGAGAGGCCACGCCAGGGTGGCGTGACCTCTCAGCTTGAAGCGGAAATGCTCAGGCGGCGGGGAAGGCCGGCGGGTTCACTCCGGCCATCTCCTCCATGACGCGGACCACCTGGCAGCTATAGCCGAACTCGTTGTCGTACCAGACGTAGAGGACCAGGTTCTTGTCGTTGGCGATCGTGGCGAGGCCGTCCACGATGCCCGTGCGGCGCGAGCCGACGAAG
>Ga0213829_1003159_pt1 | contig 10125 bp, 9 predicted proteins | sample MC6MC0896MG_FD_180665 | JGI IMG/M metagenome (GOLD analysis project Ga0213829, IMG submission 180665) | Enriched soil aggregate microbial communities from Iowa State University, Ames, United States - MC6-MC0896-MG | ecosystem: Environmental > Terrestrial > Soil > Unclassified | place: USA: Iowa...
GTTCGGCTGGGACACCTTGGCGGTACGGGTGTTCGAGATGACCAGCGAGGGCGAGTGGGCGCGGGCCTCACTGCCTGCCTTGACCCTGGTGCTGGTAGGCTTGCTGCCGGTCATCGGGCTGATTCGCCGCTCAGCTCGGCGCCCCGGTCACTGACAGTAAGGATGCCAGCCCGCGCCCATGCGGCTACAATGCGCGGCATTCGCGCGGCGGGTCCTACAAGAAGAGCTGACGACCAAACGTCATCGACCGCCGCCGCTTCGCCACGCCCGGAAGGAGAAACCCATGGGACAGCGCACGCTTTTGTATGACCTGCACCTGGCGCTCGGCGCCAAGACGGTCGATTTTGGCGGTTGGGACATGCCCCTGCACTATGGCTCGCAAGTTGAGGAGCACCATCAGGTGCGCAGTGACTGCGGGGTCTTCGATGTTTCCCATATGACCGTGATCGACATCAGTGGCCGTGATGCTACCGCTTGGTTGCAGCATCTGCTGGCCAACGATGTTGCCCGCCTCGACAGTGTCGGCAAGGCGCTGTACAGCCCACTGCTGAACGCAGAGGGCGGGGTCATTGATGACCTGATCGCCTATCGCACCGAAGCCGGCTACCGCCTGGTCACCAATGCCGCTACCCGCGCCAAGGTGCTGGCTTGGCTCAAGGCCCAGCAGAGCGGGTTCTCGGTCGATTTCGAGGTGCGCCCGGACCTGGCCATTCTTGCCATCCAAGGCCCGCAGGCGCGTGACAAGGTCGCCGCCTTGCTCAGCGCCTCGCGCGCCGCGCTGATTCGCGCGCTGCGCCCGTTCGAAGGCATCGCTGACGGCGACTGGTTCATTGCCCGCACGGGTTATACCGGTGAAGACGGCCTTGAGATCATCCTGCCAGGCCACGAGGCCGTTACCTTCTACAACGACCTGGTCGGCGCCGGCATCGCCCCCAGTGGCCTGGGCGCCCGTGACACCCTGCGCCTGGAAGCCGGCATGAACCTGTATGGCCAGGACATCGACGAAACCCACACCCCACTCACCTCCAACCTGGGCTGGAGCATCGCCTGGGAGCCGGCTGAGCGCGAGTTCATCGGCCGCGCGGGCCTGCTGGCGGAAATCGAGCAAGGTGTGAAGGAAAAACTGGTTGGCCTGGTGCTGGAAGAACGCGGCGTTTTGCGTGCCCATCAGGTGGTTCGCGTTGCCGGCATTGGCGAAGGGGAGATCACCAGTGGTAGTTTCTCTCCTACGCTGAGCAAGTCTATTGCCCTGGCGCGTTTACCCATGGCCACCGGCGACCGCGCCGAGGTCGAGATTCGCGGCAAGTGGTACCCGGTGCGGGTGGTCAAACCGACCTTCGTGCGCCACGGCAAAATCCTGATTTGAATAATTTTTAACCGGCGGGCCGACCGCTGAGCCAATCGAGGAATTCAAGACATGAGCAATATCCCCGCCGAACTGCGTTTTGCCGAAAGCCACGAGTGGGCACGCCTGGAAAGCGACGGCACAGTGACCGTTGGCATCAGCGACCACGCACAGGAAGCCCTGGGTGACGTCGTGTTCGTCGAACTGGCGGAAGTCGGCAAGGTGTTCGCCCAAGGCGACGCGGCTGGCGTGGTCGAGTCGGTCAAGGCTGCTTCCGACATCTACGCACCGATCGGTGGCGAAGTGATTGCGGTCAACGAAGCACTGGCCGACAGCCCTGAGCTGCTCAATGAAGAGCCTTACGGTGCCTGGATCTTCAAGCTGAAGCCAAGCGACAAGGCCGAGCTGGACAAGCTGCTGGATGCTGCGGGTTATCAGGCTGCTATCGGCGAGTAAAACCGTGTCGCCTTGTTCGCGGCTAAAGCCGCTCCCACAGGTACTGCACTGCAGCTGATACCCCTGTAGGAGCGGGTTTGCCCGCGAAGAGGCCGGGCCTGCAAGCAAGTTTCCCCGCACAATCGGCAATCCTTCCTAGACTTATAAGTCTCCATGAGGCCTGGTCTAGGAAGAGAGCGTCGTCATGTCCCAGTCGCCGTCCCTGCATCAACTGCAAGAGCTCAACCCTTTCCTGCGTCGCCACCTGGGCCCCGATGCCTCGGAGCAGCAGGCCATGCTCAGCGCGTTGGGTGTTGCCAGCCGCAGCGAGCTGATCGAGCAGACGGTCCCGCCGGGGATCCGCCTCAATCGCCCCCTCGACCTGCCGCCGGCGCTGGACGAACAGGCCGCATTGGCCAAGCTCGCCGGTTATGCCGAGCAGAACCAGGTCTGGACCAGCCTCATCGGCATGGGCTACCACGGCACCGTCACGCCGACCGTCATCCTGCGTAACGTGCTGGAAAACCCTGGCTGGTACACCGCCTACACGCCTTACCAACCGGAAATCGCCCAAGGCCGGCTGGAAGCGTTGTTGAATTTCCAGCAGATGGTCATCGACCTCACCGGCCTCACCCTGGCCAATGCCTCGCTACTCGACGAGGCCACCGCCGCTGCCGAGGCCATGGCCCTGGCCAAGCGCGTGGCACGCAACAAGAGAAACGCGTTTTTCGCCGACGAGCACTGCCACCCGCAAACCCTCTCGGTGCTGAAAACCCGCGCCGAAGGGTTTGGCTTCGAACTGATCGTCGATGCTGTGGATAACCTGGCCAAGCACGCGGTATTCGGCGCCTTGCTGCAGTACCCGGATACCCACGGCGAAGTACGCGACCTGCGCCCGCTGATCGATCACCTGCACAGCCAGCATGCCTTGGCCTGCGTCGCCGCCGACCTGCTCAGCCTGGTGGTGCTGGCACCACCCGGTGAGCTGGGCGCCGATGTGGTGTTGGGCTCGACCCAGCGCTTTGGCGTCCCCATGGGCTACGGCGGCCCTCATGCCGCCTATTTCGCCTGCCGCGACGACTTCAAGCGGGCCATGCCGGGGCGCATCATCGGTGTGTCGCGCGATGCCCGTGGCAACACCGCGCTGCGCATGGCCCTGCAGACCCGCGAGCAGCACATCCGCCGCGAAAAGGCCAACTCCAACATCTGCACGGCCCAGGTGCTGCTGGCCAACATCGCCGGCTTCTACGCTGTCTACCATGGCCCAGAAGGCTTGCAGCGCATCGCTCAGCGGGTGCACCGGCTGACCTTCATTCTGGCGGCCGGCCTGGAGGCCAAGGGCATCAAGCGGCTCAACCAACATTTCTTCGACACCCTGACGCTGGAGGTGGGCGGCGCGCAGGCGGCGATCATCGAAAGTGCCGAGCACGCGCGTATCAACCTGCGCATCCTCGGGCGCGGGCACCTGGGCGTGAGCCTGGACGAAACCTGCAACGAACAGACCGTGTTGCGCCTGTTGGACATTTTCCTCGGCGTCGATCACGGCCTGGACATTGCCGCGCTCGACCAACTGGCGCTGCCAGAAGGCATCCCGGCGGGGCTGGTGCGGCGCACGCCGATCCTCGCGCACCCGGTCTTCAACCTGCACCACAGCGAAACCGAGATGCTGCGCTACCTCAAGCAGCTGGAAAACAAGGACCTGGCGCTGAACCAGTCGATGATCCCGCTGGGTTCCTGCACCATGAAACTCAACGCCACCAGCGAGATGATCCCCATCACCTGGCCAGCCTTCGCCCAGTTGCATCCGTTCGCCCCGGCTGCCCAGGCAGTAGGCTACAAGGCGATGATCGACGAGCTGGAAAGCTGGTTATGCGCCATCACCGGCTTCGACGCCATCTGCATGCAGCCCAACTCTGGCGCGCAGGGCGAGTACGCCGGCCTCATGGCCATCACCCGCTACCACCGCAGCCGCCACCAGCCTCAGCGTACCTTGTGCCTGATTCCGTCCTCGGCCCACGGCACCAACCCGGCCTCGGCGCAGATGGCCGGCATGGAGGTGGTGATCGTCGATTGCGACGACGACGGCAACGTCGACCTGGCAGACCTGAAGGCCAAGGCACAGGCGGCCGGGGATCGGTTGTCGTGCCTGATGGTCACCTACCCCTCGACCCACGGGGTGTATGAAGAGGGTATTCGCGAAATCTGCGATGTGGTGCACCAACACGGTGGCCAGGTGTACATGGACGGTGCCAACCTCAATGCCCAGGTCGGCCTGACGCGGCCTGCGGACATCGGCGCCGATGTGTCGCACATGAACCTGCACAAGACCTTCTGCATCCCCCACGGGGGCGGCGGCCCCGGCATGGGCCCGATCGGTATCCGCGCCCACCTCAAGCCCTTTGTCGCCAGCCACCCGGTGGTGCCGGTGCCGGGTTTGGACTCGAACAACAGCGCGGTGAGCGCCGCGCCTTGGGGCAGCGCGAGCATTTTGCCGATCAGCTGGATGTATATCGCCATGATGGGCCCACAACTGGCCGATGCCAGTGAGGTGGCGATCCTCTCGGCCAATTACCTGGCCAGCCAACTTGGCGGGGCCTTCCCGGTGCTTTATCGCGGGCGGAATCAGCGCGTCGCCCACGAGTGCATCCTTGATCTGCGGCCGCTCAAAGCACAGACCGGTATCAGCGAGGAAGACGTGGCCAAGCGTTTAATGGACTACGGCTTCCATGCCCCGACCATGTCATTCCCGGTGCCGGGCACGCTGATGGTCGAGCCGACCGAGAGTGAGTCGAAAGCCGAGCTGGACCGTTTCGTCGAAGCGATGCTGGCGATCCGCGCAGAAATTGCCCAGGTGCAGGAAGGCAACTGGCCGGCCGAAGACAACCCGCTCAAGCATGCGCCGCATACCCTGGCTGACGTGTTGGCACCGTGGGGCAGGCCGTACAGCCTGGAGCAAGGCATCGCCCCCAGCGCTCACGTGCGCCAGCACAAGTATTGGCCAGCGGTGAACCGGGTCGACAATGTGTATGGGGACAGGAATTTGTTTTGCGCGTGTGTGCCGGTGGAGGCTTATCGGTAGGGACGAAACGGGCGTTTCAGAATAGGTGCTACGCAGAGGCGGACTGACAATTCTGCTAGTTTCGCGTTGGCAAAGTTTCCTGCAGCATCCATGTCTGGAACACCTGAACCAGCAACTGGAGGTTTCAATGGAAAAGCAGCCTGACGTGCGGAGGTTGTTTTATCACGGGCAGCAGTTGGTGACTCAGGTTAAGGGCCAGAACGCCAGCCAAACATTGCTATTTGCAGAGGGGCGGTTTCTAAGCGAGAGGTCGGGAGCAGGCGATCAACGGATTGCAAGTTTGGCATCGACTGACTTTAATGGATCTGTTGTTGAGGCGGTACATGGCGACGTCTCGTATAGGTACACGTATACCGGGTACGGTTACAGTTGCATGGTATATTCCTTGTTTCCAAGCCCAGGCTTCACGGGGGCCGTGTTAGAACCTGTTGTGGGCTGTTATATGCTGGGGAATGGCTTGCGTGCCTACAGCTCCAGAATAATGAGATTTTGTTCCCCTGATAGCCTGAGCCCATTTTCGTTAGGTGGAATCAACAGTTATGCCTACTGCGAGGGGGATCCAATCAACTTTACGGATCCATCAGGGCGTATGAAGGGCGCTGGCATGAATCGGCAGGGTTCAAATTCACCACCGCAAGGTCCATCACGTACAGCGCGCGGTGCTAGTAGCAACAGGTATGATCCTACTGCCTCTTTGGCAAATCATCGGCGTAGTGGGTCTACAGCCGCTCGAGGAGCGGGAGGGACCAACGGAGGCGTTTCGCGACGGGAGGAGCATCGAGCTGATTATAAGCGCACTTATGATGAAGCTTCGCCGAACCTCAAAACTCAAATAGTTAATGCCCAGCGCCTTCATAATGACTACTTCAAACTTAAGGATTTGCCTGCCGGGCATGAGGGGCGACGGCTGGCGGAGCAACGAGCCAGTGACGCTATAAGAGGAATTTATTCAGGCGCGGTAATCGGTGAGGTTTCCGGACGCTTTAAAGTCGCCGTTGGGGCCAGTCTTTTTTCAGGCATGTTCAATGACGTGGATACGCGTAAAGCATTTATTGTGGCTAATGAAAGAGCCCGAATAAGAGCATCTGAACAGTCATTTGGTAGTATTACGCCTCCTAGGCAGGAAGGCGATAGGTAGTCTGGGATGAAGAGCTTTGATCAGTTCTAGTCTGGCCGAGACCAGAACTGACGGCAGCAGAGACCTATTCTGACACAGCGTTCTTGGCCAGGATGGCATTGGCCAGTTCCATGTCGCTGGCCTGCATCCCTGGGTTTTCAGCGCGCACCTGGCGCATCGCCGATTCCAGGAACGGCCCGCGGATTGCGCCTTCACTGGCCACGAAGCTGCCGGCGTCATCCTGCGCGGCCATTACCAGTTTGTGATCCTTCGACGTCAGGTAGGTCGACGCCGTGGTTGCACCGGAAGAAATCACGTTACGCCAGAAGGTATCGGCCATGGCGGAGCCCATTGGCAGCGAAAGCAAGGCAGCGGTCGCGATGGCGGTTTTGAGACGCATGTTGAAACACCTCGAAGGGTGAGGGTTGAAGATGCGCGGTTTGATCCTGCCGAGGGGGTGCAAGTTCCTTGAATACAAGGGTTTTTTGCTCAGGAGCAGGCCCTTAGCACTTCCTCTGTAGCGGTCAGGCCCCGGGCCACTTTCGCCTCCCCGCAGCGGCGCAGGTCTACCAAGCCTTCGGTCAGCGCCTGGCGTCGCAACTGCGCCAGGTCGGTGTGTGGGCCTATCTGCGCGCGCAGGCTTTCGCTGGGTATCAACAGTTCGAACAGGCCAGTACGGCCCTGAAAACCGGTACCGCGACAGGTGCGGCAGGGCTGGCCGCTGGCGGCCGAGGCACAACCCTGGCAATCGCCGCACAAGGTGCGAATCAGGCGCTGCGCCATGACCCCGATCAGCGTTGCCTTGATCAGGTAATCAGCCACGCCCAGTTCCTGCAGCCGGGTGATCGCGCCGCAGGCATCGTTGGTGTGCAGGGTCGACAGCACCAGGTGCCCGGTGAGGGCTGCCTGCACGGCCACCAGGGCGGTTTCCCGGTCGCGGATCTCGCCGATCATGATGATGTCCGGGTCCTGGCGCAGCATCGCCCGCACGCCGTCGGCGAAGCACAGGCCCAGTGCGGGCTGGACTTGCAGTTGGTTGAAGGCCGGCTCCAGCCGCTCGATGGGGTCTTCGATGGTGCACAGGTTGACTTGCGGGGTGGCCAGCAGCTTGAGGCTGGCGTAAAGCGTGCTGGTCTTGCCTGAACCCGTGGGGCCTGTCACCAGGATGATGCCCTGGCGTTGGCCCAGCAGCGCGCGCCATTGCTCCAGTTGCTGCCCTTCCAGGCCCAGGCGGTCGAAGCCTTCATGCAACTGTTGCGGGTCGAACAGGCGCAGCACCAGTTTTTCGCCAAAGGGCGTTGGCAAGGTCGACAGGCGCAATTCCACTTCGCCGCCGCCAGCAAGGCGGCTTTGCAGCCGGCCGTCCTGGGGTCGGCGTTTTTCCGCCACATCCATACGCCCGAGGTGTTTGAGGCGGCTGACCAGCGCCAGGGTGACGCCAGCGGGGAAGGCGTAGACGGTGTGCAGCAGGCCGTCGATGCGGTAGCGCAGCTGCCCTTTTTCGCGGCGGGGCTCGAGGTGGATATCGCTGGCGCGTTGCTCGATGGCGTACTGCAGCAGCCAGTCGACGATGTGCACGATATGGGCATCGTCGGCGCTGGCTTCGGCCTGGCGTTTGCCCAGCTCCAGCAGGTGTTCGAGCTCGCCCAGGCTGGCTGACTGCTGGTGCTGCGCGCCCTGTACCGATTGGGCCAGGCGGAAGAACGACTGCCCCAGCTGGCGGATCTGCAGCGGGCTGGCCAGCACGCGGCGGATGGGCCTGCCCAGGCTCCTGGCCAGGTCCGCTTGCCAGTCATCCTGATAGGGCTGTGCGCTGGCCACGGTGACGCCGGAAGGGTCGGCGGCGACGACGAGAATGCCATGGCGCTGGGCGAAAGCGGGGGAGATCAGCCCGCTGACCTGGGCCATGTCGAGTTGCATGGGGTCGATGCGCAGGAACGGCTGGCCGATCTTGTCAGCCAGCCATTGGCAGAGGCGGTCCAGGTCCAGGGGCTGGCCGGGGTGCTTGCGGTCTTCAAGGCCGGGGGCGGCGATGAGCTCCAGGGGGTGGCAGGTCGGCCGTGACGCGGCCTGTTCCAGTACCAACAGGGTGTCGCTGGCGTCCAGGTGCCGGTCGGTGAGCAAGGCCTGGAGCAGGCGCTTGAGGTCGAGGGCTTGGTTGTCGGGAGTATGCATGGCGGCGTCCTTGCCAGGAGGGGAGTCCTGTTGAAGGCTAGCCGGGTGTGGTGCGCTTACGGCGGGCAAAGGGTTTCTGGATCTTGCGGTGTCAGACCACCGCCAGCTCCACGCGCGCCAGGTTCATCAGGCTTACTTCGCCCACACACACCAAGTTGCGCAATTTTTGCGCAATCACCTCGGCCCGGTGCCAGCTCAGCCCGCCAATGCCGATCTCGATGGCGAGCCAGTCATCCTGTTGGCTGACCTGCACGTGGTGCGGGGTCAGAAACTGCAAGGCAAACAGGTTGAGCACCCGGCACAAGCTGTCGGGCTCGGCCTCGGCCTGCAGGCGGTAGTGCACGGTGCTGTGGGCGTTGCTGGCGGCCCAGGCGTCGGTACGTGGCAGTGCGTTCATGCTGGTCTCCGCAAATGTGGGAGAAATTCTTGCACGTTGGGGTGGGTATTTTTTCGCTATGATTCGATCAATTAGCCGGTATGGCAGATTGTTCTATTCGGATTATCGTGACTTGGAGAATTATTCATGCACAGTGAACTGGACGCCTATGATCGGCGCATCCTCGAATTGCTGCAGGAGGATGCTTCACTGTCCAGCGCACAGATCGCCGAGCGTGTGGGGCTTTCGCAGTCGCCTTGCTGGCGGCGCATCCAGCGGCTGAAGGAGGAGGGGGTGATTCGCGGGCAGGTGACGCTGCTCGACCGCAAGAAGATCGGCCTGAACACGCAGATTTTTGCAGAGGTGAAGCTCAACGCGCACGGGCGCTCCAATTTCACCGAGTTCACCGAGGCGATCCGAGGTTTTCCGGAGGTGCTAGAGTGCTACGTGCTGATGGGCTCGGTGGACTTCCTGCTGCGTATCGTCACCTCGGACATTGAGGCGTATGAGCGGTTTTTCTTCGAAAAACTGTCGAATGTGCCGGGGATTCAGGAGGTCAATTCGATCGTTGCGCTTTCGGAGATCAAATCCACCACCAGCCTGCCACTGTCGGGATAGGGCACTGCCTGCAGGAGCAGCCTTGCGCTGCGAAGGGGCCGGTTTGGCCAGAAAAAATCTGTGGCAAAACGGGCCTCTTCGCAGCGCAAGGCGGCTCCTACAGGGCTAGCGACGCTGATCAAGCCTTGAGCAGGTACTTCCAGCCACGGCTCTGATCAACCGCACGGGCCTGCTCGATACGGGCTTCAAGCAGCTCGTCGGGCGTTTCGGACAGCGGCAGTTCAGCCAGCTCGTGCAGCTTTTTCAGGTCGCCGTACAGGCGGTCCATCTGCGGTGCTTCGAGCACCTGGCGGGCATGGTGCAGCCAGGCGAGCAGCTGTTCGATGCGCGGCAGCTGTTCGGCCAGGTCTTCCGGGCGCTGGGTGTACAGCGGCAGTTTCAGCGAACGGCCTTCTTCACCCAGTAGGTGCGCCATCCAGCTGGCCAACTGCGCCTTGCCCTGGCGTTCGCCACGGCCTTTGCGCTCGACGGTCCAGCCACGGGCCAGCAGCCAGCGCGAGGTTTCCAGCGAGAACTGGCCCCAACGCACGTCTTCGAGTTCTTCGGCGAATTGCTCAGGCGCAGCGCGGCGGATGTCTTCGTCATCGTTGCCGGCCTGCACCAGTGGGCGCCAGTCTTCCAGCAGCGCGTCGAGGCTGGCGCGCAGCTCGCGGGTGGTGGCGCGCGGTGCGGCCTGGCCCAAGCTGGCGACCAGTGCGCGCAGCTCGGCCAGGGACTGCACCCAGTCCTGCAGCAGGCGCCAGTGGCCATTGTGGCGGTATTGCTCGGCCAGGCGCTGGCTGCTGCCGAGCAACTGCCAGGCGAGGGCGGCGAAGGCATCGTCCAGGGCCATTTCGGCGTCCAGCTCGGTCTGCGGCAGGCCCAGCTCGTAGCTTTCGGGCTCCAGCAGGCGGTAGCCACGCTCGGCCTTGCTGATGTCGCAAGGCATCAGCGGCAGGCTGGCGGCGAGCTCGGCGGCCAGTTCCAGCAGGGCTTCAGGT
>Ga0213829_1003165_pt1 | contig 10113 bp, 7 predicted proteins | sample MC6MC0896MG_FD_180665 | JGI IMG/M metagenome (GOLD analysis project Ga0213829, IMG submission 180665) | Enriched soil aggregate microbial communities from Iowa State University, Ames, United States - MC6-MC0896-MG | ecosystem: Environmental > Terrestrial > Soil > Unclassified | place: USA: Iowa...
CTGTGGATGGGTTTTGTCGCGCTGATTCTGCGGCCGGTGGTGATTGCTGCGCACGATATGCTGGTGCATCAAAGTATTAACCCGAGCATGACCAGCATGATCCGCTGGCAGCATCACAACTACGTGCTGCGTCAAAGCCTGAATTTCTTCCAGAACGATTTTGCCGGGCGCATTGCCCAGCGCATCATGCAAACCGGTAACTCGCTGCGTGATTCGGCGGTACAGCTGGTGGACGCCATCTGGCATGTGGTGATTTACGCGGTGACCTCGCTGGTGCTGTTCGCCGAAGCCGACTGGCGCTTGATGATTCCGCTGGTGATCTGGATTGTGGCTTACAGCGTGTCGCTGAGCTTCTTTGTGCCGCGCGTTAAACAGCGTTCGGTGGTGTCATCGGAAGCGCGCTCGAAATTGATGGGCACCATTGTCGACGGCTACACCAACATCGCCACCATCAAACTGTTCTCGCATAACGATCTGGAGAAGCGTTACGCGCGCGAAGCCATTCAGGAGCAAACCGACAAAACCCAGCACGCCAGCCGCATGGTCACCACCATGGATATCACGCTCTCGACGCTGAATGGCTTGCTGATTGTCAGCACCTCCGGCCTGGCGCTGTGGTTGTGGAGCCAGTCGCTGATCAGCGTTGGCGCGATTGCGCTGGCGACCGGTTTGGTGATCCGTCTGGTGAACATGTCCGGCTGGATCATGTGGGTGGTGAACGGCATCTTCGAAAACATCGGCATGGTGCAGGACGGCCTAAATACTATCGCGCAGCCGCTGAGCGTGCAGGATGAACCGAATGCGAAAAACATGCAGGTGACGCGCGGCCAGATTCGTTTTGAGGATGTGCGCTTTGATTATGGCGGCAGTCGTCAGGTGATCAATCGCCTCAACCTCAACATCAAGCCGGGCGAGAAGATCGGTTTGATTGGCCCGTCCGGGGCCGGTAAATCCACCCTGGTGAATCTGCTGCTGCGGCTGTATGACATCAACAGCGGCCGTATTGTGATTGACGATCAGAACATCGCTGAAGTGACGCAGGAAAGCCTGCGCGGACAAATCGGCATGATCACGCAGGACACGTCGCTGCTGCATCGCTCAATTCGCGAAAACCTGCTGTATGGTCGTCCGGATGCGACGGAAGAGGAGTTGCAGGCGGCGATTATCCGCGCGCGCGCCGACGAGTTCATTCCGCTGCTTTCTGATCCGCAAGGCCGCACCGGGCTGGATGCGCACGTGGGCGAGCGCGGCGTCAAGCTGTCGGGCGGTCAACGTCAGCGTATCGCCATCGCGCGCGTGCTGCTGAAAGATGCGCCGATTCTGATCATGGACGAAGCCACCTCGGCGCTGGATTCCGAGGTGGAAGCGGCGATTCAGGAGAGCCTGGAAACGCTGATGCAGGGTAAAACGGTGATTGCTATCGCCCACCGTCTTTCCACTATTGCCAAAATGGATCGTCTGGTGGTGCTGGAGCAGGGTGAGATTGTCGAGATGGGCAACCACCGCGAACTGCTGGCGCACGGCGGACTTTACGCGCGCCTGTGGCAGCATCAGACCGGCGGTTTTGTCGGCGCGGATTAATCTCCACGCCGATACGGTAAGGCGTCGCGCGCTTCAATCGCCCAGCCGCGCACGCCTTCCCGTTCCTGCAGCAGAAAATCCGCCACCGCATCGCGCAAGCCGGGATGACACAGATAGTGCCACGAGTGGGTAATGTGCGGCTCAAAGCCGCGCACCAGCTTATGCTCGCCCTGCGCGCCCGCATCAAAACGCTGCACACCTTCCGCGATGGCGAAATCCATGCCCTGATAGAAGCAGGTTTCAAAATGCAGCCGATCAAACTCCGCCAGACAGCCCCAATAGCGGCCGTACAGCGTGCTGCCGTCCATTAAGCAGAACGCCATCGCTGCCGGTTGCCCTTGTAGCGAGGAAATCACCACGCGAATCGAATGCGGCATGCGCTCCGCCAGCAGGCTAAAGAAGTGGCGGGTCAGATAGGGCCGCTGGCCGCGCACCGCGTAAGTGTTGGCATAACAGGTGTAAACAAAATCCCACTGATCTTCGCGCAGCTCATCGCCGCGATACCAGCTGAATTCAAAGCCGCTGCTCATCACCTGCTCACGCTCTTTGCGCAGCTGTTTGCGCTTGCGCGACATCAGCGTGTCGAGGAAATCCTGAAAATCGCGGTAGCCTTTGTTATGCCAGTGATACTGCAAGCCGAGGCGCTCCAGCCAGTCTGGCTGCTGCTGCATGATGTGGTTGGCGAACGGCGTGGTGAAGTTGATGTGCGCGCCGCTCAGACCGTGTTGATAGAGGTTATCCGGCAGCACGCTGAGCAGTTTCAGCACCGCTTCTTCATCGCCCAGCAGGCGTGCGCCAGTCACCGGACTGAACGGAATCGCGCCCAGCCATTTCGGATAGTAAGGAATACCGGCGCGCTGACAGGCATCCGCCCACGCATGGTCAAACACATATTCACCGCGCGAATGGCGTTTGCGATAGCCCGGCAGCGCCGCACGCAGCGTGCCGTTTTCGCGCCACAGCAGGTGATCCGTCTGCCAGCCGTTTTCGGGCCGCACGCTGCCGCTCTCTTCAAGTGACAAGAGAAATGCGTGGCGTAAAAACGGTTGATCGTCAGGTAACAGCGCATCCCATTCGACGGCGGAGATCTCCGCCAGCGACGACAGATGTAGCAAAGACATTCACGGCTCCCGGCCAGATGAAAGCAGGCGCCTAGTTCAACAGGTTTTCCCGCGTGGGAAAAGGTGCAGCGCACTGAATGTGTAGGGGAACGGGTTCACTCCAGTTTTGGTAATTGCGGTTTCGTACACCCAGTTACCACAGTTCAGAAACTTGCCGGTCTCTGATCCTTCGGAAAAACCACCTTGCCGGGTGGTTTTTTCGTTTACAGAGCAAGAGATTACGCGCAGAAAAAAAGGATCTCTAGAAGATCCTTTTCAGAACGATAAACAAGTAACTATTTCATCCGAAGCAGTTTGTCGTAGTTCGGATAAATGTCATCGACCTTTTCAGTTGACCCATCTGGATACAATACGGTCATCCCTGGGCTATCCTTCCGGCTCTTAGGGGTTTCAAGACTAACTATTTTTTTTGAATATAATACTGGCTCGATAAGTATATGTTTTGAATCAAAAAGCCTGTAGTGGCGGCTCCATTTTTCATAGTTAGTATCTCCGCCAAACAGCGCTATAGTGTTCTCATTAAATACGCGATTAAAGACGGTCATGGGAAATAGCTCGTTTTTTAACGTTAAATCGCCATGAACTTCCCGCTTTCTGCCGGAACCTTCACCGCTTCCATAAGCCTGATCATCAAAACCAAAAACATAGCTTGTTGGAAGAATATGTTTCCCCGAGGCTAACGGATCATCTCCTTTCAGCTGTATATCAACCCTTATAGCACTGAGCTTCCATTCACATCGACCGCCCCCGTCAACGGCGACCCGCGCCTGCCGGATATCACCATTCCCCTGAGGTTGCAACGTCACCAGTTTAGGATTCAGCCCCCTGACCGCAGTCACATGCGACTCAGTGGTGTTGTCATAGACCTCTTTCCGACACGTCTCTGATCGGTACAAGACGTCCATTGGGATCACTTCCGTCTCAGGAGGCAATTTCACAGCCACAGTGACCCACTCCGTGCTGGCGGGCGGATTAATGGTAAAATCCGGGCGACTGGCGCAGCCGCTCAGCGGCAACAGTGCAATTGCCGGAAAAAGCGCCACGAGCGTTTTAGTTAGACAGTTCAACTTCTTCCTCCGCAACCGATTTGAAACGAATGAGAGCATTTTCTCCGCCAGGATACTTTCGGGTAATAATCAGCGAATTCCCTACCATATCCTGCAGGGCCAGGAACATCCGATTTCGCTTCGGCTCCTCCGGGGGAGAGCTGTCACCGAATGAGTCCATCTGCTGCCTGAAGTCGGCCCTGTACGTTTTACGGCTCAGCTTCCGCACCGGGTCAGCTATCTCGAGCAGCTGGTTATTCAGAAACGGCAGGTACTCTTTCACCATCGAGTGCCGGACGGGGTTGCTCGCGTGGTCAAAAGCTGGGTTGGTATTGCGTGGGAAAATCTTCTGAATATCGGCCATCGGAAACTCGCTGATAAACGCCTCCTGCGCCTCTTTCGCCTCCTCGCTTTCTGTCTCTGCCATTGACGGAACGAGGAACAGCTTCACCTTGTACTGCTGGCTGTATTTCAGCCGTCTGCACGTATTTGAATTCATCATCACCCTGTATTCTTCGAATGAACCGGTCTGGGTAGTGCGGAAGAACACCACCGGCTTACCGTGGTGCCAGTAGTGTTCCCCGATATACAGCCCTCCCATCTGCGCCGGCAGTTCGGTGGGCAGAGTCCAGAAAAAGCCTAACTAGCTATTCATTTCATCGACAACAATTTTTCATAATCTGGATAGATGTACGGAAGTATCCCTGTACTACCATCAGGATAAGTTGCAATAAGATCGCCGGGAAGCGAGTTTGGAGGAACGACTCTCACGACCTTCGACATATGAATACTCGGCTCGATCACTATTTTACTAATGCTGGAAACGCGATAATACCTTTTCCATTTTTCATCACGAATATCTCCCCCGAACAGTGTAATTACCATCTCACCATCCCTATGAGACTGAATCAAAGGGAAAAAATCAGTCTCAAACCGTAAGTTTCCCACCACGTTTTTGGGGTTACCGTACCCAAATGCATTACGGTATCCTTCATCATCGAAATCAAAGACATAACTTGTCGATATGATGTTCTTTCCATTTGCTAAAGCAGATGTTTTTGATAGCTGTATCCCTAATCGTATGCCGCTCAGCTTCCAGCCACATTTGCCTCCGCCATTCAGGGCTATCTTCGCTTCCCGGTAGCCACTGCTGTCCGTCTGACTGAGAGAGACAAGTTGTGGGTTAACCCCCCTGACGGTAGCCATATGCGACTCGGAGGTATTGTCATAGACCTCTTTCCGACACGTCTCTGAGCGGTACAAAACATCCAGCGGCAGCGCCTCCGTTTCCTGCGGTAATTTTACGGTCACAGTCACCCAATCGTTACTCACAGGAGGGTTCAGCGTATAGTCCAGACGACTGGCGCAGCCGCTCAGCGGCAACAGTGCAATTGCCGGAAAAAGCGCCGCGAGCGTTTTAGTTAGACAGTTCAACTTCTTCCTCCGCAACCGATTTGAAACGAATGAGAGCATTTTCTCCGCCAGGATACTTTCGGGTAATAATCAGCGAATTCCCCACCATATCCTGCAGAGCCAGGAACATCCGGTTTCGCTTCAGCTCCTCCGGGGGAGAGCTGTCACCGAATGTGTCCATCTGCTGCCTGAAGTCGGCCCTGTACGTTTTACGGCCCAGCTTCCGCTCCGGATCAGCTATCTCGAGCAGTTGGTTATTCAGAAACGGCAGGTACTCTTTCACCATCGAGTGCCGGGCGGGGTTGCTCGCGTGGTCAAAAGCGGGGTTGGTATTGCGTGGGAAAATCTTCTGAATATCGGCCATCGGAAACTCGCTGATAAACGCCTCCTGCGCCTCTTTCGCCTCCTCGCTTTCTGTCTCTGCCATTGACGGAACGAGGAACAGCTTCACCTTGTACTGCTGGCTGTATTTCAGCCGTCTGCACGTATTCGGATTCATCATCACCCTGCATTCTTCGAATGAACCGGTCTGGGTAGTGCGGAAGAACACCACCGGCTTGCCGTGGTGCCAGTAGTGTTCCCCGATATACAGCCCTCCCATCTGCGCCGGCAGTTCGGTGGTCAGAGCCCAGAAAAAACCTAACGTGGCGCCGAGAGGCCCAAACTTGCCGTACAGCCAGTTGTCCAGATTGGCATCAAACGGCACGCTGGTGATGGTGTCGCTGTCGTTAACGTGCCGGTAATGGGTCACCTGATACAGGCGTCCCACCGCGTCCGCAGTGAAGGTGCGCGGCATACCGTAGGTGTAAAGGATCGGCTCAATAGCCTTCATCTCTGCAGCATAAGTCAGCCCCAGAGCGCCCCCAAGACTGTGCCCGCAGATAAACAATTTTTTCTTCCCATCTTTAGCAAGTGACGCTCTTATCGCTGAAAACTGTGCATCAAAACGCCGTTTAGCCAGATGGTAGGCATCTAAAAAACCGCCGTGAATACGCCCGGCTTTTGCCAGTTCAGCGGGACAGGGCTGTGGCGAAAAAGAGGCATCCGTCAGCCAGTCGGGGAGCTCCTGCGTTCCCCGCCACGACACCACCACCTGCTCTGCATTTTCGATGTAAAAAAGCTGCGTACTGTCGAGCAACGGACGATCGTTGTCACCACCACTTTTGCCTGCTGAATCAAGAAACTCGGCAGCGGTATAACGCTGACTGAACGGCACGTCAACGACCAGAGCCTGAGAAAACGACGGAAAGTCGATGTATTCGGGCGTGCGGGACAGATCCAGACACTGTTCAAAAAAGAACTGTTTTATGACCGTATCACCGCCCTTTGCGTAGGCCATATCGGCCATCACCCCAAGGTTATAGCCGTTTGCCAGCGAGTAATCTTTCGTGTCGTGCAGCACCAGCGACCACGCCCGGAATGGACAGACTTCGATGACATGTCGCTGATCCAGCCCTTCCCGCGCAATCGGCGTCCCTTTCATCACATCGCCGCTGGGGAAATGAAACCGGGGTGGCTCATTCTCTTTCCAGTTATCAATCACTGGAAGCCGGTCGCAGAGCTGTCCGATTGTCACGTAGTGGTGCCGCTGGCCGGCCGCATCCGCCTTTTTCTGCACGTCTGACTGCCATGTAAGATCCCGGGTGGCCGGCCTGGAACGGTTTTTACTTTCCGGCTGGCTGTTCGGGTTGCGCCTGACGCCCAAGGGGCGCTGCTCCATCTCGTCAGCCAGCTGCTGCCCGTCAGCTTTTACGTTAACGCCGATCCAGTACAGGTTATCAAACCGCACCAGGCCCTGGCTGTCGGTGACGCCGACCGGCGGATTTGGCGGAGGCGTCGGATCGTAGCCGTCTTTGCCAAACCGTTTTGACGCAGCCACCTCCGCAGCCGTAGCCAGAGGATGATATTCAAGACTGACGTTCAGTCCGGAAACCGGCACGTTGTTTTCATCAACAAACTGCAACTCCATCCAGTATTTCCGGGGTTTACCCCGGCACAGTACGGTTTTAGATTTGGGTACCACGCTGGTTACACAGGTGTTATCGCCAACTATCTCCATTCCAATTCCATTTGATTTATAGGGTTAATGGGGGTTAATCATACCCCATTAGTTTCACACCTGAATTACTTTATTGAAAAATGGTCTTTAGATCAGACAGCCTCGCGGGTGAATTGAACATAACATCCGTTGCGTAGTGCCAAACATCGTTTGCAATTCCCCTAAGGCGGCGTCCCACTCCCTCATCCGCAGCGAATAGTCCTGCTGTAGCTGCTTTAATGCGCTCAGCAACTGTTTTTCCAGCTTTGTCATCGTTCGTTACTCCTGCACCAGTCTGACTGCGTTCTGCTTCGATTTCCCTTCCCCGACCGTCTAGCCCGGTGCGGCGGTTATCCACAGCGGACCGGCGCGATTTTGTAGGGTTGCCAGTCATGAACTGCACCCCAAATGCACAGTGCAGAATTTGACACGGGCGGCCCGCAGGCCGCACCCTACGATTTTCTCGTCAGCTGGAATGTTCATGGATCGCCTCGATTGTGACCGCATGTTTGTCGCCGTGCTGGAAGTGGGCAGCTTCGCCGGTGCGGCTGAACGCCTCGGCACCAGCAGCGGCCAGGCGTCGAAGCTGGTCTCCCGGCTGGAGCAGGAGCTCGGGGTGCAGCTGTTTAAACGCAGCACGCGCGCGCTCTCGCCCACCGAAATCGGTCGCGCCTATTACGAACGGGTAAAAACGCTACTCGAAGCCTTTGATACGCTGGATGCTACGGTGCGCGACAGCGCCACTACGCCGAGCGGCCGCCTGAAGATCAGCGCGCCCGGCACCTTTGGTACTGCGGTGTTGGCCAGCGTGCTGGTGGAGTTCGCGCGTCATTATCCGCAGATCGAACTCGACGTGAACTTCTCCGATCGTGCAGTTAACATTGTCCATGAAGGCTTTGATATGGCGATTCGCATCGGCAAGCTTGATGACAGCAGCCTAATCGCGCGCCGCCTTGGCGATGTGCCGATCCGCGTGGCCGCGTCTTCCGGTTATCTGCTGCAACACGGCACGCCGCAGCACTGGCGCGATTTGGCGGCTCATCAGTGCATCAGCGATACCAACTTCCGCGATCCCTGGCATTGGCCGTTCGTGACGCCGTGCGGCGACAGCGTCAGCATGCCGATTCGCGGTCGTCTCTGTTTCTCCAATACCGAAGCCTGTTTGCAGGCGGCGATCGCCGGATTGGGCATTGCGCGGCTACCAGGTTTTATTGCCGCACCCGCACTGCAGCGCGGTGAAATCGTCTCGCTATTAGAGGAATTCGCCACGCCGCCCATGGGCCTGTTCGCGCTCTATCCGCCGGCGCGTCATCTGGCGCAGAAAACCCGGCTGTTGATCGATTTCCTCGCCGCCCATTTCCAGCACCATCCGCCCGGCTAATTCCTTCCATTTTGGAAGCAATGAAAGCCATTTTGCCCGGATTATCGCCTAACCAGCAGCGCTGTATGCTCACTTCATCAACACTGAGGAGAGAAGACGATGCTGGTAAACGGTAAGTGGAGTGCAGAGTGGCATCCGGTGCAAGCCACCGATCAACAAGGCGGATTTGTGCGCCAGACCTCCCGTTTTCGTCACTGGATTAGCGCAGATGGTTCCAGCGCATTCGCTGCCGAGCCGGATCGTTATCACCTCTATGTAGCGCTGATTTGTCCGTGGGCCTCGCGCACGCTGCTGGCGCGCAGTCTGAAAGGGCTGGATAAGGTCATCAGCGTGTCGGTGGTTGAGCCGCAGCTTGGCGCGCAAGGCTGGCGCTTCGGTGATTATCCTGGCGCAGATCGCGACTGGCTGAATAAAGCCGAATACCTTCACGAACTCTACACCCGTGCCGATGCCGATTTCACCGGCCGCGCCACCGTGCCGGTGCTGTGGGACAAAAAGACGCAAACCATCGTCAATAATGAGTCAGCCGATATCCTGCGCATGCTGAACAGCGGCTTTGGCGCGCTGGCGGACGATCGCATCGATCTTTATCCCGAGGATCTGCGCGCGGAGATCGACGCGCTGAACGAATCGATCTATCCGCGCCTGAATAACGGCGTCTATCGCACTGGTTTTGCTACCACGCAGGTGAGTTATCAGCAGGCATTTAACGATGTGTTCAGCCAACTGGATGAGCTGGAGCTGCGTTTGCAGGATGGCCGTACTTTCCTGCTCGGCGAGCGCTTAACCGAAGCGGATATTCGCCTGTTCGTCACGCTGGTGCGCTTTGACGCCGCCTATCACGGCCTGTTTAAATGCAACCTGCGCCGCCTGCGCGACTATCCGCTACTCGATCGTTATCTCAAGAGTATGCTGTCGGTCTCTGGCGTGCGTGAGACGGTGAATATCGATCATATCAAGCAGGGCTATTATTCAATTAAAGCGCTGAATCCCAACGGCATTGTGCCGGTTGGCCCGGATATGGCGGCCTACGGTTTATAAGGAGCAGTGCGATGGCAAAAGCGTTAGTGATTTTTTTACATGGCGTCGGCAGCAACGGCGATGATCTCGCGGTGCTCGGCGAACATTGGGCGCGCCTGCTGCCAGATGTGGCGTTTGCCTCGCCGAATGCGCCCTATCCTTTCGAACATGCGATGGGATATCAGTGGTTTAGCCTGACCGGCATCACGCCCGAAAACCGCCCGGCGCGCGTGCGTGATGCACGCGCGGCCTTTGATGACACGCTGCAGCAGCTGATGGCGCAGCACGGCATGGCGGATGCGTGGGACAAAGTGATTCTGGTGGGCTTTTCGCAGGGTTCGATCATGGCGTTAGATGCGCTGGCGTCGGGCCGCTATCCGCTGGCTGGCGTGGTGGCCTTTTCCGGCCGTCTGGCATTTGATGGCGCATTAACGCCGCAGCCGTATACGCCTGCGCTGCTGATTCACGGCAAATCCGATGAGGTGATTCCGTTTAGCGAAAGCGTATCGGCGG
>Ga0213829_1003167_pt1 | contig 10107 bp, 14 predicted proteins | sample MC6MC0896MG_FD_180665 | JGI IMG/M metagenome (GOLD analysis project Ga0213829, IMG submission 180665) | Enriched soil aggregate microbial communities from Iowa State University, Ames, United States - MC6-MC0896-MG | ecosystem: Environmental > Terrestrial > Soil > Unclassified | place: USA: Iowa...
AACGCTTCTCGCCCAGATCGACGCTGAGAAGGATGTGGGACGTTGGGGGACGCTGAATAAGCAGTTCCACATGACACTTTACGGCGCCTGCCAAAATGAGCGGCTCATCGGCCTTATCGCTACCCACCATGATGCAGCCGACCGCTACGTACGTGTATTGCTATCCAGCTTGGACTATGAGCAGCAATCGCAGGAGGAGCACCGTGCTCTGCTAAAGGCTTGCAGAGATCGGAATATCGACGCTGCAAGTGCAATTTTGCAGCGTCATTTGCTTGAAGGAAGTCGCAAGCTCAGCACGGCCGCCCAGTCGAGCTAAGGCGGCTCGCCGGTTCAGCGTTCGAGACGGGCGAAAGTACGCTTGACTTAGGAGATTCGCTGCCGTTGAGACGGGTAACAGGTACATTTTTTGCTCTTGATGAGAGGTGAACTGCTGACCCGCACACCGCGGAAGTAGGAATCTACCCTGACAGACCGTTGCGTTATCACGACCTCTTCGGAAGTTTCGACTTAAAACTATCTTTCGCTTCGGCTGAAAGTGGACAATGAGTGATTTTAGCTTAACGTCGCGAACGCATCGGGCGGGCTCAAGGTGGATTAGGCGTGGGCTTCTTCGGGACATTTGATAGGCTGCATCACGGTTTTCAACCTCAGCCGGATTGTCACCAATAGGTTGGGGGCCATCGCCCGCGCGGATTATCTCATGCCAGCTGGAACGATGTAACAATGCATGTGCTTCTTTAGAGTGATACGGTACCAGCCGTCCTGGACCTCGTACCCCCGGTGATCGATGACAATATTTACCGTCCGACACGTCACGTCCTATCGTTATAAACGGCCGGTTGAGTTCGGAGAGCACAGACTTTTGTTCAGACCGAGAGACAGTTTCGATCAGACGCTGCTGAGCTCCCGACTCCTCATCGACCCGGAACCGGACTATCTTCGTTGGATCCATGATGTGTTCGGAAACTGCGTCGCAGTTATCGGCTTTGCTCAACCCTCACGTGAGCTCCGCTTCGAAACCGTCATTCGCCTTGACCATACACCCTATGTCGCAATTGATCTGCAAATCGATCAGGACGCTTTGACTTACCCGTTTTCATATGATCCAGACGAAGCGCTGGATCTGGAACGAACCATCCAGCGCCATTACGCTGATCCACATGATCAGGTCGGTAAATGGGCGCGCCAATTCGTGCGAATCGGGCAACCCACTGAAACCGGGCACCTGCTGATGACGTTGTGCTACGCCATCCATGAAAGTTTCATCTATGCCCGACGACAAGAGCATGGAACGCAAGCGCCGACCGAGACGCTGCAGCTTCGCAAGGGAACCTGCCGCGACTTCGCGCTACTTATGATGGAGGCCGCTCGATCACTTGGGTTCGCGGCCAGGTTCGTCACGGGCTATATCTACGTTCCAGACCGAGACGGATCAATCACCCTTGGCGGCGGTTCCACCCATGCGTGGTGCCAGATCTATTTGCCGGGCGCCGGTTGGGCTGAGTTCGACCCAACCAACGGTATCGTGGGCAACCGTGATCTTATCCGTGTTGGGGTGGCGCGGGATCCGAAGCAGGCAGTTCCTTTGTGGGGAAGTTACGACGGAACAGCCGCTGACTACGAGGGCATGTCAGTCCAGGTCAACGTCACAACGGATGATCGCATCGAAACTGTGCTCAACTGAGCGGAACGCATTGCCGATCCCGGCGTTTGCCGCCCAAGCTAGTATAACGGCAAGGTGGCGTCGCCTTAACTGCCTGTTCGAAATGACCTGATATCGGGTTTTCATGACCGAAGTCCCTCTCGCCCACTTCAGACGCCACCAATTTCCCGCTGAGATCATTGCTCATGCCGTATGGCTCTATTATCGGTTCCCGCTCAGCTTCAGTGACATTGAAGATCCGCTCGCTGAGCGCGGCATCAACGTCTCATTCCAGACCGTCTCGGAATGGGCGGCGAAATTCGGCTTGAAATTTGCTCATCTGCTGCGGCACCGTTCACGAGGCCATTTCTAAGACAAGTGGCAGCTCGACGAGATGGTGGTGACGATCAAGGGAAAGAAATATTGGTTGTGGCGCGCCATCGACGCGAACGGTTACGTGCTCGACGCTCTGCTGCAAAGCCGACGGAACAAGGCGGCCGCCTTAAAGCTGATGAGAAAGGTGCTCAAGCACCAGGGGACCGCCCCGCGCGTGATGGTGACCGACAAGCTGCGTTCCTATTCGGCCGCAAAATCCCAGTTGATGCCGCGCGTCGAACATCGTTCGCATAACGGATTGAACAACCGAGCTGAGAACTCTCATCTTGTAATGCGACGGCGAGAGTGGCGTGAGGTGAGCATGTAATCGCGGATGACATCGGCGTGGGCGTCGAGGTCGCCGCGCAGCTCGCTGTCGAAGGTTTCGACGTCCCATTCGACGTCCCAGACGTCAATGATGGTGATACCCTCGGTCATGCCTCACTCTCGTTTCTTGCTACGATCCGCGCGCATGACGGGCTGACCAACTCCCAAATGCGTTCAATGATCGATTCCAGCGAAACAGCGTCTAGTTCGAGCGATGCGGCGTAAGCAAATGTCGATCGCGCGCGGTATCGCCCACAGGTCGTAATAGTCTTTCATGCGCCCGTTGAGAACACCAAGCGCCACCATCGCCTGGAATTTCTCGGCGATCACCGTTGCAGGCGGATAGGAACGAACCTGCGGAGCGGGAAAATCTAGCAGGGCTGGATAGTCGAGCCGCTGCGTCGCATCGGCCATAGCGTCTCCGAAGCCGATGTCGATTGTAATGGGATGCGGGTTCTTTCGAGATAGGCTGCAGTCTTGAGACGAACGCGAAGTCAGCGATCAGGCGGGCAGGATCTCCGTCCACATGTCCGAGAAAGTCCGCATCCCGCGTCACCCGATTGTCGTCGGCCACCCAGACCGTGACCAACATACCGCCTTTCAGGACGAAGCGGTCCCTATGCACTGAGATTGACAGGCGATACAGCAGCCGTTCGAGCGCGAACCGCACCAGCAAGACGTCGAAGGCGCGACTTTCTTTGCGGGCGATATTGAGCAGCCGATCCTTGACCGACTTCGCTATGTTCGCTGTTTCTTTAGCCATTGGAGGTGAGAGCCTCAAGATAGGGTTGCATGACCTTCCAGGCGCCGCCGGCCGTCGCGGCTTGGGCGATTGCGCTTGGAGTTGCCTTACGTTGCTGGAGAGCAGCACGCAGTCCTTCGACAGCAACCGATCGGTCCACCAGCTTGGGGTTTCGGAACAGGTCAGCAAGGGTTTTCGGGATCGAATAGACCGGAACGTCAATGCCGGCGATCACTTGATTTTCGATGCCCTGTCGCAGATAGGGTTCCGTGAAGCGGACCATACGCAGCGGGGGATAGGACTGCACGGGCGCCCAATCGCTCGTCCCGATCGCTATCCAGACACGCCGCGGCATCTGGTCGGTCAGTCCGTGGAAGGCGAGCGCCGACACCAGAGCGATCACGCCTTTGGGCGCTCGCATGATGGCTTCAGCAAGTATCTGGTTCTCTTCGACTTCCGCGTCACGCTTCTGATAAACGCCGCGCGAGATACGCTCGATTTCACCGACCTCGACGGCGCGCGCGATCGTTTGTCCGCTGATGCCAGCCTCGCGTAGTTCATGCGCATGCATCATGCTGCGCGCAGCAAGCAGGCTTCTGAGCTTTGCTTTTTGCGACGATGGCATGTTACAAATCCTCTAATGGTTTGCGATCTTATCAGAGGTTTTGTCACGCGTCATGCCTGCATTAGCGAATAATAGACGGCCAGCCTCCAGCGAGCTCACATTATCTGCCGGAATGTCTTTTCGATCCATTCGGCGCTAGCGAAAGTCGAGAATTGCCCCGGCGCGGCATGAATGAAACGCAACTGGCCCACCGGCATCGTAAAGTTAACGGCCGAGAAGCAATAGGATGACGCCGGCCGCGTTGTACCGCTTACATTCGAGCGATTTGCGCCCACAGGTCTATTGCCTGCGAACGAAGTTCGCGATGATGGCTGGAGGAGATGTCATGTCGGGGATGTGGAACATGTTGGCAATTGGATCATGGATAGAGACGAAGCGTTGTAGATGTCGCTGTGACTTGAAGCACTTCATGATCCGCTCTCGCCGCCGGATTGGTTCGTGAGAATTCTCTGCCCGATTGTTCAAGCCTTTATGCGAACGGTGCTCGACACCGGGCATGATCTTTCGCTTTGCTGCGCCGTAGGATCGCAGCTTGTCACTGATCATCACACGCGGTGAGCGACCTTGTCCTTTCAACAGCTTGCGCATCAGGCGTTTCGCCGCCTTTGCGCATCAGGCGTTTCGCCGCCTTTGCGTTTCGGCGGCTTTGAACGAGAACCTCCAGGACGAAACCGTCCTGATCGACAGCACGTCACAGCCAACGCTTCTTGCCGCAAATTGAAACAACGGCCTCATTGAGGTGCCATTTATCTCCGAGCCGACCGGATGATCGGCTTCGGATCTCGTTGGCGAAGGCACGGCCGAATTTCTCCGCCCACAGCCTGACGGTTTGGTGCGAGACAGCGATCCCACGGGCAGCCAGCAAGTCCTCAACCATTCGCAGGCTCAGAGGGAAACGGAAATAGAGCCAAACCGCATGGGCGATGATCTCGGCGGGAAAGCGATGGCGGCGATAGAGTGGGTCACGGTCTGTTATGAACCACATTCCGTTAAGTTGACGACGCCCTTCGGCGCCATCGCTCATTTTGAACGTAGGTTGATTTCGGAACGTACCAAGGACGGTATCGCCGCCGCAAGGACGAAAGGGAAGTTGCCAGGCCGGCAACCGCTCGACATGAAAAGGGTCGAAGCGGCAATCAAACTTATCGAAGCAAAAACATCTCCGACGGAAGCAGCCCGGCAGCTTGGGCTTGGGCGCTCTACTGTCTATCGTGAGATGCGTCGTCTGGGTATCCAACGACCGGCCTGATCAAATCGCATCATCAGAAGTTGCAAAAAAGCCGCAACACCTCAGGTTTCAGCTTTCCACTGTCGTTAAGGACTCCAAATCAAACCGGTCATTTGGTATCGCTCTTGGTTGAAGAGCGTTGGCGCATCGAGGTAGACTTTGCCTAAGTAAATACCGGTCTCAATCCAGTTTCACCCTTACTGCCGGATAGCGATCTGCTGTCGGTGTATAATTCTGTTCATCGGGTGGCGGCAAGAGACCGGTTTGGCATTGTTACAATGTGCCAGTGCAGTTCCGCTGTCTCAGCTGTTCAGCCGCCCAATAGCATCGCCACACCGTGCCCTTCAGGGTTTTCTCATGCACCATCTTGGTGGGCTTCCGAGCGGAAGACCAAGACGGTATGTGCAATACACTTCAGGTCCAATGGACCATTATCCCCACAACACCTCCCCAGCCGTGGATCGCATGCAGCGGATGTGGTGGCATGAGAGCATTTCAATCCAATGGTAAAATCCGGCTCAACGCCAACGGCCGCAAGCTCGACGCATGGCTCATCTACAAATGCCTGGCATGCGAAAAGACTTGGAACCGGCCGATTTTCGAGCGGCAGAATGTTCGCGACATCGATCCCGACACCCTTACAGCGTTGCAGTCCAATGATTCTGAGTGGTTCCAGGCAGAGGCGTTTAACCTGGAACCTCTGAAGCGGAAGGCGCAAAGGGTTGATGAGTTTGATGATTACGCCATCGAAAAAACCACGCTGCGTGAAGCTGAGTACTGGACGAAATTGGTGATCGACCTGGTAACTCCTATTCCGACCAGTACACGCCTTGATCGTTTACTTGCGTCGGAGTTGAGGATTTCGCGCTTGCGGCTTCAGAAGCTGAACGAACGTGGTTTCCTCCAGGCAACCTCTGACCGCGCCAACGCAATGCGCCGGCATATAAAAACCGGCACGGTGGTCACCATCGATCTATCCGAGGAGGCGGATCGAGAGCAATCGTGGAAGCCTTTGGCGACAGGTGGACCGCTTTAGACGCAATGGCGGAGGCCTGAAATCCTCAGGCCTTCGTCCATGACGGTTCACCTCTGCCGTTGTCTAGCGGGAAATCAACGCGACGCCCTCTTGTCGGGGATTAAGCGAACAACGTGACATCGCCCCTTCCAATGCTTTGAGGGAAAACCCTCATTGCCGTCCTGGGAACGAGGGTTACAATATCAGCATCTTAATCGTTCAGGAGGGCCAAATGGCTGAAATGCAAAACGAAAGTAAAAATCCGCGTCCCGACCCGGCAGAGGAAAATGCGTTCTTTCCTTCCCCTTATTCACTGAGTCAATTTACCTCGCCCAAGTCCGATCTTAGCGGAGCTGATTATCCCAATGCCTATAAAGGTGATAAGAAAGTTCTCATGATAGGCGCCGATGAGCGCTATCTACTGACCGATAATGGCAGCTTTTTCTCGACCGGAAACCATCCAGTGGAAACGCTGTTGCCAATGTATCATCTGGATAAGGCCGGCTTTGCCTTCGATGTCGCCACCGTCTCGGGCAATCCTGTCAAGTTCGAGTTTTGGGCCATGCCTTCAGAAGACACCGAGGTTAAGAGGTTTTTCGAAAAGTATCATCCACAGTTCAAAAAGCCCCTGAAGCTTGCGGACGTGATCGCCAGCGGGTTGGACGACTATGCTGCCATCTTCATCCCAGGCGGTCACGGCGCACTGATCGGCATTCCTGAGAGCAAGGATGTCGGGGAGGTTTTGAAATGGGCAGCAACGAGCGACAGATTCGTGATCTCTCTCTGCCATGGGCCCGCAGGGTTCCTTGCCGTCGGAGAGAACAGTGAGATCTACAAGGGTTACAAGATTTGCGCTTTCCCGGACGCGATTGACGCGAAGACGCCTGATATCGGGTACATGCCCGGTCATTTGACATGGAAGTTCGGCGAGAAGCTGAAAGCCCTCGGATTTGAAATCTTGAACGATGATATCTCCGGCGCGGTTCATCAGGATCGCAAACTCCTGACGGGTGATAGCCCGATGGCGGGTAATAATCTTGGAAAGTTGGCCGCACAGGCGATGCTGAAGGAATTTTCTAACTGATGGAGGCCCCCGGCGCGGCAGACAGAGTGTTTCAGAGCGTTCTGGCGATTGATGCCGCCGAAACGTTCCAAACGATTAAGACCGAGGTTCGCTCTCTCGTCGCGCCGTTCGGCTACGACCGCTTTGTACTGTTCTCAGCGTCCGCCGCGCGAGAGGAGCCAATAGAACGTATTTATTGGATTGAGGGAGATTGGTTTGGAAATGGCGATCCAGTCACCGAAGAAACATATATCCGGCGGTGCGCAATAACGCGTCATATCCTCGGTGCCCGGGAGCCGTTCTTTTGGACAAAAACATTTCGTGAGAACGGCGAACTATATCGCGTCGTCAATCTGCCGCGCGGGCCCGGCATTCAAGGATTGCAAGTTCCCGTATTTGGCCCTTCGGGACTTGAAGGTGCCATGAGCCTGGGGGGGACGCAGATCAATGCGTCGCCAGCGACGAAGTGGATTTTGACGTTGTTGGCCGTGGCCGCTTTTTACTCCGCACGCAAATTGATTGAGGCGCCCGTTGCGTCTGCAATAGCAGTCCTTTCGGACCGAGAGCGTGAAGTCCTCACCTGGACAGCAGCGGGTAGGCGGCAATTGGAGATTGCTGCGACACTGGGGCTTTCGGAAAGAACAATCGAAAACCATCTGCGGCGTATCCGTCATCGGCTGGGCGTGAGTACGACAGCACAAGCAATCAGGATAGCGATTCGAAATGGTGAGATTACAATCTGACCATTAGCTTTCAGGAGATTGAACATGTCGAAGACGATACTCATCACCGGTGCGGCTTCGGGCTTGGGCCGGGGCATTGCTTTTGGCTTGGCGAAAGCTGGTGAACGGGTGATCGCGGGCTGCCAGATCTGGCCGCAAGCACCCCGAGCTTCAGTGCCGGCACTCAACAGCGAGTTTAACGCTACGCCAACCATGTCGGTAATATGAGAGGCGACATAAAGAATCTTATAAGGACCACCCTGTAGGCTTTGACGTAAGGCAGGCAGAGCGATGCAGATCGATTTACAAACCCTTTGGTACTTGACAGTCGGAACGCTCCTGGTGTCAGCGTCGCTTCTCCTTTGGGAAAGGCAGGCTCATCCAGGTCGCTCACGCGCGCTCGGTGTTCTGGCCGCAGCACTCTTCGCGTTCGTTCTCGGCTGCATGCTTGCAATGAACCGCAGCCACTTTCCGGTCGCGCTCGGCATGGGGGCGATCAACATCCTAATGATGTTGGGCTACCTTCTTGTCCTTAACGCCATCGCTGGCCTCGACGGTCACCGGTATCTCTGGTCGTCCGTCGCAGCGCTAAGCTTTCTAGCCATCGCCTGGGCGATCGCTGGCACGCACTTCCCGGCCGCCTTCTGGAACCATGTCTCGTCTATCCCCATCGCGCTGACCTGCGGCCTGACAGCATGGACACTTCTGCGCAGCCGCACGGTCCAGCGATTGCGCTCACGTCCGATCGCAGTATCGATCTCGGCCGTCCATGCCGTGTTCTACCTTGGCCGAGCGTTCATTGCCCCTGTTCTCCTTGAGCGGTACGGGCAAGATATTATCTCCATCGTCGCGAAGGCGACGATGTACGAGGCCGTCTTGTACTCGGTAGCGATGCCGATGTCCTTTCTGATGATTATTCGAGAGGAGGAAAAGCTCCACCTGCTCCGCGTGTCACAAACCGATCAGTTGACCGGGCTTGCAAACCGTCACGCCTTTTTTGAGCAGGCATCTCGGATCGTCCGGGAGCGGCATGATGACCCCGTGTCACTGCTCGCCTTCGACCTCGACCACTTCAAGGCGATCAACGACCGTCATGGACATCAAACCGGAGATAAGGTTTTGCAGCTGTTCGCCGAAACCGCCCGCGAAGAAGCGGGGCCCGACGCGCTTATTGTCCGGCTAGGCGGTGAGGAATTCGCTGCGCTTCTGCCACGGTGCGACCATTCCCAAGCTCTCAGTCGCGGCTTGGCGATCGCAAGCCGGTTCGCCAAAGCAGCCGCTCGGGCAGAGGGCTTGGAAACCCAGGCCACCGTCAGTATCGGCCTTGCGGCACCTGACTGCCACGACCTCGCCGGGATGCTTGCAAGCGCCGACGGCGCGCTGTACCGGGCGAAAGCCCTTGGGCGGAACCGGGTTGAGGTAGCACGGTCAAACGAATCGAGGCAACAGCCCTCAGCCAATCCCGTGCCTCATCATTTGCGGTTAGTGGCGACCGGGGTGCCCTGATTCGATGTAGCTTTTGGGTCATTGATTGTGTCGAAATCCGGTGAGCCGGTGGAGCAAGGCACCCTGCTGCGACTGTGCTCAATAGCCCGCTGCACATGACGTGCATTTTAGGCTGCCAGCACGAATGAAACTTTCCTAGTAAAGGCACTTGGAGAGCTAGTCACGTCTCAGGTGTCCCAACGTCATCAAGCACCTGGCGAAGTAGCGACACCAGCATATCAACCTCTTCATGCGACAGCCCTTTTGTCATGTCCGCATTGCCTTGGCGCAAAGTAGCGCGACGTGCCGACAATCGTATGAGTACCGTCTCAGTCGCGAAGGTGGGGCGCAAAAGTGGCCAACTTTTTCTCCACCCCGTGGGAGGTCTTTACTCCGCCGTTGACAATTCCATTCCTTCTCAGCAGCCCAGGGCACCTGATTAGATGAAATTTGCTTCTATGATAAAAGTCTTCGTTAGCCCTGATCAGATCAGGAACTGGTCGCACAGTAGAAATCCAGCTATCTGGGTTGGCGGATACGGCCATAGTCTTGTAGTCGACACTCGCGCCGGTGAATCCCGCGGCGGTTGGAGATATCACCTTTGAATCGCGACAAAAGGTGCCTCGTCGAATGGTGAGAAGAGAAAAAGATGGGTCCCCGGCGGGCTTACCTCCGCTTCAGATGAGATTGCAAAGCGAGCCGCGAAGACAGAAGGTGGCGGTGATCCTCAAGCTGGCTGGCGTGGCCTGCATCGGTCTCGGGCTGGCGTGGACGCTCTGCTACCTCTATTTTGGTCGCTACGAGCTGTCGGTAGTGTTCATCGGATTGACCTGCGTGGGCGTGCTCGCCCTCCATCGCAGCAAGCGAAGCGATAGCTCATCGC
>Ga0213829_1003172_pt1 | contig 10100 bp, 9 predicted proteins | sample MC6MC0896MG_FD_180665 | JGI IMG/M metagenome (GOLD analysis project Ga0213829, IMG submission 180665) | Enriched soil aggregate microbial communities from Iowa State University, Ames, United States - MC6-MC0896-MG | ecosystem: Environmental > Terrestrial > Soil > Unclassified | place: USA: Iowa...
ATCCATTGTTCCAGCTGCTCGTAGAACGGCTTTATGAAACTCATAATTGCTTAAAGAAATGTTCGAGTCAGAAATGCAATGAGCATTTGGGGCTTCCTCTGCCCTTAATTTTGAAAGCATAGTAAACTGCATAGTAGTTCCTTTACAAATCTAGATAAATTCACAGCAAGTTAACTAAAATTTTGCTTAAGGAATTGAGTTTGATCCTTGACCAATTGCTCAAAAGCCTCACCATTATAAAAATCGAAATGCCCCGCTTCGTAACGTTTAATGACCCCACGTGGAGCATGTTTAACGAGTTTTAAAGTTTGGCCTGCTGGTGTAACAGTATCGGTATCACTTACACAAAACAGTATTGGGCTTTGAATTTTAGATGCGGCTAACCCAGGTCGATATCTTAGAATTTCTGGAATAATTCTTGCGGTTAAGTAGTTTACGAATTCAACGCCTTCCGGCATTAATGCTAGATACCCCTCTAAAGCATCATGAGCATTCATAAGCGCAGGTTGTCCCGGAGGAGCCGCAATTGGAACCATGACTGGTTTTAATCCAAATAATTTTGCAAATAGATCTTTGGTTACCACGGGAACAACTTTTAATGTATCTTTTAAGCCGAGTGCAGAAGCCGAAGCTAAGCCATCAGTAAAAGGACATTGTGCAATTGCAGCTTTAAGTTCAGGATGTCTACTAGCAATAGTAATTGCATGTCCACCGCCGAAAGAACTTCCCCAAATTGCTACACGCTCGCCATCAAGTGAAGGATGGCTTTTTACAAATTTCAAGGCTGCTTCCCAATCATCCAATTGTCGATTTACAGACATGAGTTGACGAGGTTCACCACCACTGTCTCCAAGATATCGGTAAGTAAAGGCTAAAGCAGCAATACCTGCTTGGGCAAAACGTTCTGCGAAAGCATCTAATCTCATTTCTCGAATTGCGCCGATACCATGGCCAAGAACAACGACAGGAGGTTTTGTTACGCCTTTAGGTAGAAACAACCATGCAGAACAATAAGTTTCACCAGAGTCAAAACGAACATCTTCTTTAACAACCTGATATTCAGAACTATTTAATTGGTTCTTATTCATTTTTTATTTCCTTCAGAAGCTAATGGAAGTGAGCCAGTCTTTAAAGTCTCTTGAAATACTTCAGTATCATAGAAAGGTAATTTTTTATGTTGATCAGTTTGATCTAGATAGCCTTTCATCAGCTTTTGGGCTGTCTCTGTTGGAGCCGTATGAATAAATTCAGTTCGCTCTCTGTGTAGACCTTCTTCTAATGTTTCGGAACTACCAAAATATGCTGCTCGCTTAATAGCAGCTCGTGCTGTTTTAGGACGTTTGCTCAAATAAATTGCTCGCTCTAAAGCTTTATCTATTAACTGATCTTTAGGCACGACTTCATCTACATAGCCAATTTCCAGCGCAACTTTAGGAGATACAGGTTTTCCTTCAAGCATCATCATTAAAGCCCGATGAGTTCCAACTAATCGCGTTAATCGCTGAGTCCCACCTCCACCAGGGTTAATACCTAATAAAATTTCAGGTTGTCCAATGACATAATTGCCATCAGCCATAATTCTGATGTCACAGGCTTGTGCAAACTCGCTACCCAATCCCATAGCAGAGCCATTTAAAGCAGCGATAAAAATCACACCACTTCTATTCATTCGTAAAAAAGTTTCATGCAATTTATCTAATTGCATACCACCATCTAAAGGAGTAAATTCCGCTAACTGCTCTAAGACAGGAACCCCTCGAATACTTTTGGCAGTACGTGCAACCATTGAAGAGGTTTTAAGGCCGAGCTTTGGAATAGTAGCTCCACCTTCCTGCAACCAACGGACATCAGCATGAGCAATAAAGTAATCTGGGTGGTCTCCGGTAAAAATTACTGCTTCAACAGGTGTATGCTTTTTTTCGAGGTCATCTAATAGTTCAGATAACTCTTCAGCCATATCTAGTCCCATTAACTGATAAGGGCCACCATCTAAGTGAGCAATGAGCACATTGCCATGATTTTCCAATCTAATACGCTTTCTTTCTATTTCATTATTTATCATTTCAGAACCCTTCTTTATTTGACTAACATTAGCCTTACTATGACTCGTATTTAACGACTGAGAATAACTAGTACAGGCCGCCAAACTCATTGTTACTGCTGATAAAACAGCACTTTTAAATATTTTCATGATGCAATCCTAGTCACCATATTTAATATGTCTAATTTCAATATCTCGCAGAAAAAATCTCTTCTCTCCTGCTTAGTCTTTATTAAATAAATATGAAATTAGTATCCTTTAGGCATTAACAATAACATTGTTATGTTTTAATATAACAATGTTATTTTTTCTGCGCAATAACTTTATTATGGAAAAAAAGAATCCACGTACACGTTTATTAGAAGCAGCGATGCGGATAATAGAAAATCAAGGTCCTTCTCAAATTAAAGCGAGGACTGTGGCAATGGAAGCGGGTCAATCTACCATGGGAGTTTATACCCACTTTGGTGGAGTACCTGAGCTACTACAATCTATAGCAGACGAAGGATTTACCCAACAGGCTAAGTTATTTAGAAGTATAGAAAACACAAACGACCCCATGACAAACATGTGTTTAATGGCTTTAGAATGTCGAAATTTTGCTATGGCTAATCCGCATCTTTATGATTTGATGTTTGGTTTATCGATTCAAGGAAGATATACACCATTTCGTAGAAGTGAATCTTCAGCCAATGAAAGCACTGAAGCATTTAAAAATTCTTATTCATACTTACGTCAAGAATGTGCCAATCTGATAGAAACAAAATATATTCGGGACATTGACCCTGACGTTATGGCTGCACAATTATGGAGTGCATTGCATGGATTTATTATGTTAGAGCTTGGACAACATTTTAGCTGTTCTAACCCAATAAATGAAATTCTAATTCCAATGTGCATCAACCTTATTGTTGGATTAGGTGCAGAATCCCAAATGGCAGAAAATGCGGCGAGTAAAGCTCTAACTATTTGGAATTCAAAGAATATAGTATAGAGAAAGCCATATAAAATGATGTCAAATGAGGCATCATTTTATACAAAATTTGAGTTAGTCTAAAAACTGGATTGGCTTTTCTACAAAGCCTTAAAGAGATTGAAAAAAACATTATAATTTGCTATTTGCATACTTAAAAGTTAAAGCTCCCCGCATAAAATCGTTCGTCATTATTGATATGCGATTGATAAATCATTTGCATAACTTTTACTTTTTATGTGCTCTTCATTTCTCAATAAATTTGTCCAGTAAAATAAAAATCGTATTAATTAATAAGCATTAAAGAAAAATTCCATAGTAGTCACTATCTTTTTAGTAGTAACTATTTTGTTTTTAGATTATGATGAAAAAATCAAGCCGGAATCCATTCATTCAGGCGACAAAGTTTAAGTAAGGAACATCATATGGCTAGCAAAGTGGTTCTGATTACAGGTGCATCTTCTGGTATTGGGTTGGCGACAGCAGAGCTTTTACAGGAAGCAGGATTTATTGTTTATGGCACAAGTCGACAAGCAAAAAATCCCTCTAAGCATAAATTTCACCTTATTGAATTAGATGTAAATCAAGAAGACTCAGTTGCTCAAGCCATTGAAAAAGTAATAGCAAACGAAGGCCGAATTGATGTCTTAGTTAACAATGCAGGGTTTGCAATATCGCCTGCTGGTGCCGAAGAAAGCTCAATGCAACAAGCACAGGCTATTTTTGATACCAACTTCTTCGGCGCTGTTCGGATGACACGTTCAGTAATTCCACATATGCGTGAAAACCGTTCAGGACTGATCTTAAATGTCAGTTCAATTCTTGGAGTTGTGCCGATGCCTTTTAGCGCACTTTATTCTGCGTCAAAACATGCGCTTGAAGGTTATTCTGAATCTTTAGACCATGAATTAAGGTCTCAGGGCATTCGTGTATCTCTTATTGAACCCGCTTATACCAAGACTTCTTTAGGAATGAATTTACTTGAAGCCGACAATAAAGTTGCTTTTTATGATGAAGCCCGCAAAAAGTTACATCGACAAATGATTAATTCAATTAATAAGTCGGATGACCCAAGTGTGGTTGCCAATACAATTTTAGATGTGATTCAAAGTCAACATGTCGTACCTCGCTACACAGCAGGTAAAACTGCAAAAAACTTAAAAGCGTTAAGACGATTTGCACCAGCAAAGATCTTTGACAAATTAATTCAGCGCAGCTTAAAAGTTTAGAGCAAACTTAAGCTTATAAAACATTAAAAACAAATTTCAAAAAATAGAGGTTTAAAATGAAAGCAGCTTACATAAGCCGTTATGGCAAGATTGATGATGTACAAATCAATGAACAACCCAAACCATCTCTAACCGAAGATGCTGTCCTTGTTAAGGTACATGCAGCAAGTATTAACCCTCTCGACTTAAGAATTTTAGAAGGTGAATTTAAAGCAATTTTGCCAGTACCATTTCCTTTTATTTTAGGCAATGATTTTGCAGGCACAGTGGTAGAAGTTGGATCGAACGTTACCGAGTTTAAAGCTGGAGACGAAGTGTATGCCAAGACCGATCTGAACGGCGCTTTTGCCGAATATACGGTCGTTCAGCAGTCTTCGCTGGCGCTTAAACCGCAAAATATTTCGATGGAACAGGCAGCAGCTCTACCTTTAGTTGCCTTAACTTCATGGCAAGCACTGGTTGAAATTGCAAAAGTGAAAGCTGGACAAAAAGTACTGATTCACGCAGGTTCAGGCGGTGTGGGTTCAATTGCAATTCAACTTGCCAAGTCATTAGGTGCTATTGTTGCAACCACAACCAGTGGCAAAAACACTCGTTGGGTTAGAGAGTTGGGTGCCGACATCATTGTTGACTATAAAACAACGGACTTTGAGCAAGAGCTTAAAGACTATGACGTAGTTTTAGATACACAAGGTGGGAAAACCTTAGAGAAATCACTCAATGTACTTAAACGTGGTGGGCGTCTTATTAGTATTTCAGGCCCACCCGACCAAGCTTTTGCAGAAGCAATTAATCCGAACTGGTTTCTAAAATGTGTTATCCCACTGTTAAGCTGGTCAATTCGAAATAAAGCAAAAAAACGTGGCATTACTTATTCATTTTTATTTATGCAACCGAGTGGTCCACAGCTCTCAAAAATTTCCGAATTGGTCGAAGCTGGAAAGATTAAACCCGTAGTTGACCAAACCTATGACTTTGCTCAAATTAAAGAAGCACTTCAATATGTAAATACGGGCCGATCAAAAGGTAAAGTTGTTTTAAATAATATTGCTGAACTTTGAGCATTTATTTAAATAAAAAACACTACGAATGGTCAAATCATTAAAGATCTTAATGACTCGACTATTCGTAGTAGCTTTATAAAATTAAAGAGCTAAATGATTCATCCGCTCTAACTCACGGATTAAACCTGAGTGATCAAGTTCGCCGTCACCAGCGACCACCATATTTTGAAAGAGCTGATTGACCAATTCAGCAATAGGCAAATTCAACTCTAGTGATTTGGCATAGCTAATGGCGGTATGAATATCTTTATGCTGGGTTTTAGCTGTTCCACCCGGTTTAAAATTCCGAGTTAATATACGTTCACCATGTTGCTGCAAAATTGGAGAGTCTGCAAAACCGCCTGTTAATGCCTGTTTGAGTTTTACAGGGTCAGCTCCTGCCTTACTCGCAAGTAATAAACCCTCACTTACCGTTGCAATGGTAGTGGCAACAATCATTTGATTGACCAGTTTAGCAAGTTCGCCACAGCCAGCGTCACCGACTAAAATTGGCCTGCCCATCGCTCTTAAAATATTTTCAGCCTGTTTAAAGGTAGAAAGCTCTCCACCCACCATAATTGCCAAACTTGCATTTTGAGCGCCTTTTTCTCCGCCAGAGACCGGAGCATCTAAATAGCGAAGTGATCGCTCTTTGCACTTTTCACTTTGTATTTTTGCAACTTCAACCGGTATCGAACTCATAACAATCACCGTACTCTCGGGTTTTAGCTGCGAGACTGCACCGTGTTCTTTAAACAAAATGTCATCACATGTTTTTCCGTCGCTGAGCATACAAATTAAAAACTCGACATCTTTTCCGACTTGCTCAATTTCACTGCAAACCTGTGCACCAGCGTCTTTTAAAATATCTGCTTTAGATGGAGTTCTGTTCCAGACCTTGAGTTGATGGCCTGCTTTTAATAAGTTCATGGCCATTGGCATTCCCATAATGCCTGTACCAACAAATCCGATGGTCGCCATTATTTCATCTCCGTCGCAGTTCGAACTTTGAATTGCTGTTGCTCTGCTTTTAAGCTATTTGATTTTAACTTTGCCAATAGCAACAACCCTAAACCACCCATGGCAACAAATCCTGCAATTACAAGAAATGCTACTGTGTAGGTTCCAGTGGTTGTATATAAATATCCAGTTAAATATGGGCCAGTAAAACCACTTAAGTTACCGACAGAGTTAATTAACCCAATTCCGGCTGCGGCACCAACGCCTGTTAAAGTTTGCCCAGGAATGGTCCAGAAAATATTAATTGCACTAAACACGCCAATCGCAAGCAGAATAAAACCTACAATAATTGCCCAAGGTTGGTTCACAATTAAGGCAATCGCAATTGCTGAAGCAGCCATGAGTGCAGCACAAGCACCATGTTTATAACGCTCTTGTTTACGGTCAGAACGACGGCTCCATAAAACCATGCCGACTGCCGCGAAAGCATATGGAATTGCAGTGAGTAAACCATTTTGAATGAGGCTGATTTCCATACCAAAGGTGCTACGGAAGGACTCTAAAACACTTGGCAAGAAGAAGAACATTGCATTTGAACCAGAAGTAATTCCAAAATAAACAACTGCCATAATCCAAACCAATGGATTTTTAAACACTTGTTTAATCATTTCCCCCTTGGTTAAAGCCACTTCTGTAGATTGTTCTTTTTCTCGTTCTTCACGCTCTAACGTAGTCATGAGCCATTGACGCTGTTCAGCCGTTAACCACTGAGCTTCTTTAGGATTATTAGTTAAATATTTTAGGCAAACTAACCCTAAAATAATTGAAGGAATACCCTCCAAAATATACATTAAGCGCCAGCCTTCAAAGCCAATGGTATTGCCCCATTGCATAAGACCGACTGAAATTGGGGCACCAATAATTTGTGCAATTGGCAATCCAAGATAGAACGTTGCGAAAACACGGGCACGATATTTTGCAGGAAACCATAAGGTTAAATAAAAGATAACACCCGGAAAGAAACCCGCTTCGGCAATTCCAAGTAAAAACCGTAAAACAATAAACTGAGTACCGCTATGAATGAAACCCATAAGCCCGGCAATGATGCCCCAAGTAATCATGATTCGGGCAATCCAGATCCGTGCCCCAAAGCGATGAAGTAAAACATTACTCGGTACTTCAGCAATAAAATAACCAAGGAAAAATACGCCCGCACCTAAACCAAAAATGGTTTGAGTAATTCCAATCGCATCATTCATGTGTAGCGCAGCAAAACCAATATTGGTTCTGTCTAGAAATGCCATAATGAATAAAATAATCAGAAACGGGATAATTCGACTCGAAATACGCTTAATTGTCTGCTCTTCAATAGCAGTTACATTCTTGATATCTTCCATAATAACTCTCACATCAACTGGCGATCACTGCCATTAATTTTGGGTATCTTCTATATGTGCCTGAATGACGCTTTCAAAATTTTTATCCGCTTGGAAACCTAAAGACTCGGCATATTCAGCCTTCACCTGAACGGGCCAACTTTTAACAATACGTTGAATAGTTTGGTCTTCTTGCCATTGCACTAAATCGGTTGCTTGTTTGCCTGCAACTTTTTCAAGCGCCTCAAGCATTTCTTTAACCGTAACGGTTAATCCCGGTAGAGGAATAATTCGATTGTCTTGAAGTACATCTGTCGAAATGGTGGCGGCCTTAATCATTGACTCGACACAGCGCCGTGGTGAAGTCACAAAAACTGGGGTATCTGACGGTACTGGGCAAATTGCCGTTTCGCCTTTTAACGGTTCACGAATAATTGAGCTAAAAAATGTAGATGCGGCTTTATTCGGTTTACCGGGACGAACCACAATGGTTGGTAGTCTTAAAATACGGCCATCAATAAAGCCTTTTCTTGAATAGTCTGAAACGAGTAATTCTCCTACTGCTTTTTGCATGCCGTAAGAAGACTTTGGCGTAACAACTGTCTCGTCTGTCACAACTTCTGGTAATTGACCACCAAATACAGCACAGCCACTGGCAAAAATGACTCGAGGCCGTGTGTGCTTTTTTCTTAATTCTTCTAATAAATTTAAAAGTCCATAAAGGTTAACATCCATTCCTAAGTCAAAATCAGCTTCTGCTGCTGAACTGACTACGGCAGCCAAATGCCAAACTACATCAATATTTTCTGTAATATTTGCTACAGTAGTTTTATCGGTAATATCACCAACAACGACTTCAATTTTCGGGTCTTGCGGCAAGTCATCACCAGCAAATGCATCAAACAGAATAATTTTATTGATGGGCTTTGGCTGCTGTTCATCTAAAGCCAAGCTGCCGATTTTTAGAATCTCTTTGGCTATTTGTTTTCCAATAAAACCAGTACCACCAGTGATTAGCACATTCATACAGGGATCCTTTCCTAATTTTTATTCACTTAAAAATTTTTTAATCATCGTGAATTAAACGATAAGGAGTCCAAGCAATAATTTCCAATGAATAATTTCTAAATATTGATAACTTTTTAATATCAGTTGTATATGGTTATAACTCAACAATAACTTGCTATTTTTTCTTATTTTTTAATTAAAAAGCCCCAAATATTTTCATGTTTTGGGGCCTATTATTTTACTTACGTTTGGCGTTCTTTAATAAAATGTCGATAAAGGCTGAGGCAATGTCAGAAACTGGCTCATCTTTACGTGTCAAAATTCCATAATCTTGCGCATCTAAAATCAAATCTGTTTCTAAAATCTGTAATTGCCCTTCTTTTACCTGATCAATCACCATCGCTTCTGGCAACATTCCGACCATAGGCGCACCTTTTAAGATCTGTAAAAAAGTCTGCATAGACATGGTATTCACCGTATTTAAAGGTATTTTTACTTTTGCCCGCGCAAATGCACCTTCCATACGTTCTCGAATTGGCGTGCCTTTAGGGTAAAGGACCCATGGCCAATTTAATAATTCTTCTAGGGTGCAAAATTTTTTCTGAGCGCATGGATGGGCACTATTCACAACAATACAAAATGGCTCTGGTCCTAAGGGCTGAAAATTAAAAAACTGGCTTTGAGTGACATCTGTAAAGCGGCCTATGGCTAAATCTAAAGTATGTTCGCTTAACATTTCCATTAAATGATCACTGGTCTGTTCAACCACATCGATAGAAAGTAGCGGCCATTTTTTCTTAATTTCAATAATTGAGTTTGGAATGACCACTGCGGTTGCCGCAAAGATGCCTCCTACCTTTAAGAACCCGTGACCGCCCAAGCGCAAAATTTCAATGTCTTCAACAAAATGCTTTGCATCATTTAAAACGCGCTGCGCATAGCGAATGACATGCTCCCCCAAAGCAGTGACTGGCATATTTCGGGGTAATCGTTCAAAAACCTGAAAACCTAGCAGGCTTTCAATTTCTTTTAGCATTTTACTCACTGCAGGTTGACTTAAGTTCATCTGCTCGGCAGCCAAATGCATGTTATTGGTTCGTGCTAAAGTTTCAAGAAGAACCAAATGTTTGAATTTCAACCAATTATTTAAGTTTGAGTAAGTTAAATCCGCCATTTATAAAAATCCTTTCCGATAACTATTCGTTATTAATAATTAAATTATTACGATTGGTGTTTATTAAATAAGAAACATATCATGATTTCAAATAAAAGAAGGATGCTTTAAATGAACTTTACCTTAAATTCCCAGAACTCATTACCAGATGACGCTACCCAAGGATGTCTAATTGGCCGTGCATGGATTCCAAATCAAATTTCAGGTCCATCTCCGATTCTTTTAAAAGACAATCAGGTTTTTGATATTTCAGAAAAGTTTCATACGATTTCCCAGTTGCTTGAAAGTTCAGATCC